>Ga0164241_10000460_pt1 | contig 75710 bp, 63 predicted proteins | sample OricomyardsoilBY_FD_108780 | JGI IMG/M metagenome (GOLD analysis project Ga0164241, IMG submission 108780) | Backyard soil microbial communities from Emeryville, California, USA - Original compost - Back yard soil (BY) | ecosystem: Environmental > Terrestrial > Soil > Unclassified | place: USA... | reverse complement strand
GGTGGCTTCTTCTGGGTGGGAGACGGGTCTCACAAGGTAGTGAAGCGGTACTCGACGCAGGATTACACACACATCAACATGCCACTGCCCTATGGCCATCTGAGCCTCTCCGACCTCGATATTCAACAAAACCCAGAGGTGCGCCTGTTGCTGGACCGAGCTCGCGGCCAGGTTTACGTGACCAGTCAATATGATCTGACCTTCCGCAACTTCGGCAACTTCGATTCCCCCGCCGTCAAGCTTGCCCCGGCTATTGGCGGCCGTTACCTTGACGCCTTCCTCAGCCCCAGTTCCGGAGTCACCGGCGTCATCACGTATGACCTCGGCAGCAGCACCTACGATTCTGTGCAACGCGCGCAAAAGGGCGAGATAACGGATGTGGTGCGCGTTCCATCGGTGTCTCCCCAGGTTCTCTCTGTATCCGGGCCGAGTACCGCCAATGTGGGCGAGGCAGTGACCTTCACCGCCGTGCCTGGCACCCCCGCGCCCGACCGGTATGTGTGGGTCCACGGCGGCACGGGGGTGGTGACAACCGGGCCTACGGCGAGCCTGGCCTTTACCAAAGGCGACGCCACCACAGAGGTGACGGTTACCGGGCTCGACTCGCTGGGAGCGTCGGGCCGTCAGCTGTTTGATGGGCGGCACCTCCTCCAGCGGCCCGGCGACTCCACCGCGACCACAACGATTGATGTCCGCTCCGTCCTCACAAAGGCGAGCCACTACTACGACGACGAAACCGTGGTGCACTACCTCCCGGTCCCGGAGAATGCGATTTCGATGACGATTGTCGCGAGTGGGTCAGTGGGCCACGACGGCGAGACCGTGACGTTCCCTGACGGCAGTCTGCAAGGCGAATCTCTGCCCGGCTACCCAGGCGGCGCGGGGCTCCGAGTGACATCCACGGTGCCCATTGGGGGCACGCATTTTGTGCAGCCTGGGGACACGCTTGGCATTATCGTCAACGGCGCGTACGGGAACCTCTACGGCGGGCAGGGCGGCACCGGCAGCTTGGCGGCGGGCGACGGCGGAGCGGGTGGCAACGGCTCCGGTGTGTTCTTGCAAGATGAGAACAGCGTGCACCCGTGGCTGGTCGTTGCCCCCGGCGGCGGTGGCGGCGGCGGCGCGGCGGGATTCGCCAAAGGCAACGCTGCCGCCAAAGGCGGTGCCGCTGCCCTCAACCCGGATGACACGCGGGGCTTCACGCCCAGCGTCACGGAAGCTGGCGACGGTGTGCCAGGCGCATCCATGGGCTACTGCGTGTCCCCATCCGTGACGGACAAAGAGCACCTAGACGGTCCCTACAGCACTGGGCCCAGCCAGGATGGGCTCGATGGCGGTCCTGGCGAAGACTCGTCCTCCGCAGGGGGTGGGGGTGGCGGCGGCGCGGGCTGCTTCGCGGGCTCCGGCGCTACCTCGGCTGGACCCCCTGGCGGCCCTGGTTCCGGTGGAGGCGGTGGCGTTGCGTATTCGCGGTACTCAATCTCGAATGCGGTTGCCAGCAACTACCCTGACGTCAAGGTCACCTTTACCTATTGGGCTGGCGGAGCGCCGTCGCTCACGATTGATCCCATCGCGAGCCCCGGCGTGTATGTGGGGCTCCCGCTGTGCATCCCCGTCCACCTCGCGGCGAACACGGTGGACGTAGTTGGGCCGGTGACTTTGGCCGGGGCCTCTTGGCTGGCGCTGACCAAGGTCGATGACTACGACTACCAGGCATGTGGCACGCCCCCCAACGACCCCGCGCAATACGCGTTCACCGTTGAGGTCCCCAACTGGGGTGCCTCGCAACACTTTCTCATCACCACCGCAGCACCGGGCGTTCGAGATCTGCCCACCCACAATGACGTCCATGTGAACCACGCAACGTCGATTGCCTTCAGGGTGGAGGGTTTCAGCTCCACCAATTACACCGTCTCCGCGAGTGGATTGCCCACGGGGCTGGCGCTGACCGCCGGACGCACGAGCAGCGACTTTGCGATCACCGGGGCGGTCCCTCCAGGTAATGACGGCACCTACGTTGTGACCATCCATGGCGACGATGGCACGGCGCAGTTTGACGCGACAACTTCCCTCCGGGTCTATTCACTGCCCGACGCTGCGGTTGCCCTAGCGGGTGCCGCCACCGGAGTTGTGGGAACTGCGGCAATCATCACTGCGAGCGTTTCCAATAGTGGGGCAGACCGCGGTGTTGGGGACATCGTTGTCACCTTTGCACCCACGCCGGTGGGTGTCATAGACAGCCTCGGTGGCGCGGGCTGGCTGTGTGATTTGGCGTTGCTACGCTGCACGTCTCAGGACGGCCTTGACCCGGGCGCCACGTTGCCTGTCATCGCTGTGGGGGTCTTGTCTGGGGCGGTGGGGCAGGTGGATATCACCGCTACTGTTGCGGCAGCTGCGGATGTGAATGGGGACAATGACGCGGCGAACTTTGCGGTTGATTTCGCCGCGGCAGGTATTCCTGGCGGGACTGAATCCACCCCACAGGACTCCAACGGCAGCGGGACCCACGCAGGTCCGGGAGGAACGGGGACCGCGGACCGCGCTGGGTCTGGAATGGAGTCACCCGCGGCTCCGTCACCGCCAACCTCGCCAACCTCAACCTCGCCAACCTCACCCTCGCCAACCTCACCCTCGCCAACCTCAACCTCGCCAACCCCAGATCCGCCAACCCCAACTTCGCCAACCCCAACTTCGCCAACCCCAGATCCGGCGAGCTCAACGCCGTCGCCAACCGTGGCGTCGGGTGATACGCTGCCACCGGCGACGAAGCCTGCGGGAGACGCAATGTGGTGGTGGCTCCTGTTGCTAGTGCCAGCGGCAGCCATCGCCTGGTGGAGAACATCCCACTCACGCAGGGGCTAACGAGGGCCACTGTTTCGCAAGTGATGGGTGTGACGCGGCGAACTCCACTTTGCGTCAAACTTGTCACTCAATCCCCAAACCCCTTTGTTTGTCTCTCCATGGTGTGACGACACGCACACAAGGGGAGGCGGCGCGCCTAACTTGACGTAGCGTCGGGCCGTGTTTCTCTAGATGAAGGCACGGGTCCGTCCCCTCGCGCCCATTGAGCCATGATCAGATTCGACAATGTCAGCAAGGTGTACGCGCGAGGCGCAAAGCCTGCGCTAGACGACGTCTCAGTGGAGATCGAGCGCGGAGACTTTGTCTTCCTCGTTGGCTCGTCCGGCTCCGGAAAATCGACGTTCCTCAAGTTGATTCTGCGCGAAGAGCGCCCAACCACGGGCGATGTGTACGTTGCCGGCCGGCACCTCAACCGCCTCTCCAGCTGGCGCGTGCCGCAGTTGCGCCGCGAGATCGGTGCCGTCTTCCAAGACTTCCGTTTGCTGCCAAACAAGACGGTGTACCAGAACGTCGCCTTCGCGCTGCAGGTGATTGGCAAGAAGCGCCACGTCATCAACTCCGCCGTGCCGGAGATACTTGACCTGGTTGGTCTTGGCGGCAAAGAGAAGCGCTTGCCGCACGAACTTTCCGGCGGTGAGCAGCAGCGCGTTGCCATTGCCCGCGCCTTTGTCAACCACCCGCCAATCCTGTTGTGCGACGAGCCCACGGGAAACTTGGACCCGGGCACGAGCATCGGCATCATGCGCCTGCTTGACCGCATCAACCGCACCGGCACCACAGTGCTCATGGCCACCCACGATGACGACATCGTTGACCAAATGCGCAAGCGCGTCATTGAGTTGCGTGGCGGCGAGATGGTGCGTGACCAAGACCGCGGCGTGTACGGCATGGAGCGCGTATGAGGTTGCGATTCATTCTCGCCGAGGTCCTGAACGGGCTTCGGCGAAACTCGACCATGGCGCTGTCCGTGGTGCTTGTGACGTTTGTGTCGCTCACCTTTGTTGGTGCGGCCGCACTGTTCCAGTTGCAACTGGGTGAACTCAAAGCTTCCTGGTACGGCAAGGTGGAAGTGACCATTGGCCTGTGTCCAGACAACGCGCGCTCCACACAGTGCGCGGCGGGTCCCGTGACCGAGGACCAGGAGCAGCAAATACGCACGCTCCTTGAAGAAGGCGCCGTTTCAAACCTCGTGAAGAAGGTCTATTTCGAGACCAAGGAAGAGGCGTTCGAGAACTACAAGAAGCTGGACATCCAGGGCATCGCGGACCTCCTCACGGCGGACCAGATGCAGCCGAGCTTCCGCGTCAAGCTCAATGATCCCGAGCAGTTCCAAGTGGTCTCGGACGCAGTTGCGGGCCTGCCAGGCGTGGACTACGTGCAGGATCAGCGCGAGATTTTCTCGCAGCTCTTCAAACTCCTGAACGCGGCGACCCTCGTGGCCGCGGCGCTCGCGGGAGTGATGCTTTTGGCGGCAGGGTTGCTCATCACCACCACCATTCGCCTGAGCGCCTTGAGTCGCAGACGCGAGACCACGATCATGCGCATGGTTGGCTCGTCGCGCACCCTCATCCAGGCACCCTTCATGCTCGAGGGCGCGGTCGCGGCAACCCTTGGCGCACTCTTCGCCGTTGGCACGCTTTACGCAGCTGTGCGCTACGTGGTTGGCGACTGGCTTAAGTCCTCCGTATCGTGGGTTCCGTACGTGAGCCAGGCCGACGTTATGGCCGTGGCCCCCTATCTTGTTGGCATCGCGGTGGCATTGGCGGCCGCGGCGTCGGTGATGACGCTTGGAAAGTACACGCGCGCATGACACATCAGAATCGCTTCTATGCCGCAGTTTGCGCGGTGCTCGCCATCATGGTGTGCACCGGTTGGGCATTCACGGCGGCTTTTGCCACCGACGCCCCTAAGGCCGCCGTGCACGCGGACTCGAACTACGACGATGACATCGCCGCCGCTACCAAGAAGCAGAAGGAATACGAAAAACAACTCGAGGCCGTGGAAAGCGACCTTGAGGACACCGACGCCGCGATAGTCAAGACCAATCGCAAGATCCTGGCGCTTAACGTCAAGTTGCCAACGCTCAAGAAGGACCTTGCGGAGGCCACGGAGCGCTACAACGCAGCGGTGATTCAGCAACAGATTGTCGCGGACAAGCTCACCGCAGCCATCGCGCAAGACAAGGACATCACCGCTCAGATTGCGGCGGACAACGACCGCATCGAGCAACTCAAGATCACCCTTGGCGCGCTTGCTCGCGAGCAGTACATGGGCGAGGGCACCTCGGATTCGCTCGCCATCGTGTTCGACGCGAAGTCGTCCAACGAGTTTGTGCAGAAGTTCGCCGCGCAGCACTCTGCCGCTCGAGTGCAGACCAATGCGCTGGGGGAGATCGAAGAGATCGCAGCCGCCAACCGCAACCGAGGCGCGCGCCAAGACGCCGTGCGCGACTACATCCAGGACTTGAAGAATCAGGCAGACGCGCTGCTTGTAGAGGCCACAGCGGCAAAGAAGGAAGCAAAGCAGAAGAAGGATGCCGTAGACAAGGCGCTCACCGAGCTTGCCGCGCTCAAGGCGGACCTCGCTGCCCAGCGTGCCGATGCGATAGCCAAGCAGAAGAAGCTTGAGGCGCAGCAAGACAAGGTGCACGACCGGATCCTTGCGCTCGTCAAGAAGAAGCTGGCAGCCCAGCAGCACGGCAACCCCACTCCGCTTGGCGTTGGCTACCTCAGCTTCCCCACCAAGGTGCCGTACATCACGAGCAACTACGGCATGCGCTTCCACCCGATCCTGCATTATTGGCGGCTCCACGCAGGCACGGACTTCCGCGCATACTGCGGCACGGCGATTTATGCCGCAGCTGAAGGCAGGGTGGAGTGGGCAAAGCCAGTTGGCGGGTTCGGCAACGAAGTGATGCTTGACCATGGCATGGTCAAGGGCAACTCCCTGATGACCAGCTACAACCACCTCTCCCGCTTCGCAGTTCACCACGGGCAGTACGTGACACGCGGCACGATCGTTGGATATTCCGGGTCAACGGGCAACTCCGTGTCATGTCACCTGCACTTTGAGGTCTATGTAAACGGCCACACCGTGAACCCGATGTCGATCCTGGGGCCGATTCCCTAACGGCGGGCGGGGGCTACACTGCTCATTCGGCCCTGTGCGATTGCACGCCGTGCGCGAATGGAGGTGAGTCATGGCCAAGGAATCATTGAAGGTCGTGGCGACCAACCGTGCGGCACGCCACGACTTCTTCATCGACGCCACTTTCGAGGCGGGCATGGTCCTCACGGGCACCGAGGTCAAGGCATTGCGCGCCGGACGCGCGAGCATCGGTGACGGGTACGTGGCGATCGACCACGGCGAGGCCTGGCTCGAGAACGTCTACATCCCTGAATACACGCAGGGAACATGGACCAACCACGCCCCGCGTCGTAAGCGCAAGCTCCTCCTCCATGGACACGAGATCGAGGAGCTCATGGTGCGCACGCGCGAGAAGGGCCACACGATCGTGCCGTTGCGGGTGTACTTCGTGGAGGGCCGCGCCAAGATCGAGATTGCGCTCGCACGAGGCAAGAAGCAGTGGGACAAGCGGCAGACGCTCAAGGAGCAGCAAGACGCTCGAGAGTCCGCTCGCGCCATGAGCGCGCGCCGCTGAGGCGCGGGTGCCCTAAGCCCGGCATGATGGTTGCATGAGACGGCTCCTAACGCCCCTAGCTTCCCTGATTACCGCAGGCCTGATAACTGCAGTGGCAACCTTTGCCGCGTCCCCAGCCACAGCGTCGGGCCTGAATACCAGCACCGATGCCACGGGCAACCACATCACCCGCTGGGATGAGACGTACGACCTCCAGCCCGACGGCTCGGCGAAGGTAACGCTCGAAATTGACTTTGATTTTGGCAACGACCCCGGGCACGGTCCGTACTTCACGTTCCCCACGCGGCAGGGTTACGACGACACGTACAACCGTGTGTATGACATCACGGACGTCTCGGCGTCGAGCTCCACCGGCGCGCCCGCGAACGTTTACCTCGAAGGCGGCGACTACTGGCTCGTGGTGCGCGTTGGCGACGAGAATATTGGCGACGTCAGCGGCAGCCAGACCTACACGCTGACCTACACCGTGCACAACGTGATGAACGCGGTGACCGACGCTGTGGTGCCCGGCGACTCGCAACCAATCGACGCGGATGAGTTCTATTGGAACGCCATTGGCGACAGCTGGGACATTCCCATCGCGAATGCAACGGTCACGGTGACGAGCCACGTTGATGCGCTGGCGGCGCAGTGCTTCGCTGGTGCAACGGGAGTCGCCTCGCCGTGCGATACGTCAAACCTTGATGGCGCGCGGGCAACCTTCACGCAGGCTGAACTCGCGCCGGGCCAGCCGATGACGGTGGACACCCTGTACCCCTCTGGCAGTTTTGACACCACACCAAACCTGGAGATCGCGAACGATACGGCAAGGGCCTTCAGGCTTGACTGGGGCTGGGCGATCCCCGGCTTGGTGATCCTGCTGGCAGGCGTGGTGCTGTTGTGGCGGGCCCTGTGGCGGGCCACTCGAGACGAGTATTACGTTGGCCTCACGCCGGGTCTGGCGCCCACGTCCGTTGACGATGGTGGTACCCGCGCGCTGCGCAAGGCGCCGCCCGTGGCGGTCAAGTTTGATCCGCCGGCCAATGTGCGCCCTGGGCTCATCGGCACTTTGTGGGATGAGAAGGCGGATACCGCGGACGTCACCGCAACGATGGTGGATCTCGCTGTGCGGGGCTATCTGCGGGTTGATCACGTGGAGGCTGAGGACTACCGCTTGGTGAAGCTCAAGAACTCGGACTCCACGATGCTCAAATACGAGGGCGAACTCTTCGATGGAATCTTCGCTGGGCGGGACCAGGTGCTGCTCTCGGAGCTCAAGACCACGTTCGCCAAGACTTTGCAGAACGTGTCCGTCCAGATGTATGAGGACGTGGTCTCCATGGGCTGGTATGCGCGTTCCCCGGCATCGACGAGGCTTGGTTGGGGAGGCCTTGGGACGCTGCTCGTTGTAGTGGGATTCTTTGGCTCATTCTTCGTGGCCAAGATCGGTGGGTCCGTCCTCCTGACCGTTCCGCTCATCCTCATAGGTGCGGTGCTGATCTTCACCACGCGCGCGGCGCCCGTGCGCAAGGCCGAGGGTTCGCGAGTGCTTGCCGAGTCCAAGGGCTTTGAACTGTTCCTGCGGACCGCTGACGCGAATCAGCTCAAGTTTGAGGAGGGGCAAGACACCTTCTCCAAGTTCCTCCCGTATGCGATCTCGTTTGGGATCGCTGACCAGTGGACCAAGAAGTTCCAAGACCTCGCCGCGCAGGGCTACCCCGTGGCGGAGCCCAACTGGATGACGGGCTACACCGTGGGGTCATTCTGGGCGTTGTCCAGCGGCTTCACGGGCACCATCTCGCAGTTCTCGTCGCTGGCTTCCGCGGCGGTGTCCGCGCCAACGCCTGGCTCGAGCGGCGGCTCTGGATTCAGCGGTGGGGGCGGCGGCGGGTTCTCCGGCGGCGGTGGCGGCGGTGGCGGTGGCGGCGGCTGGTGACAGTGGCCGCCGGCCGGTGACCAGGGGGCCAGTGACAGTACGCGGAACCGCAGGTAGACTGGTCCCATAACTGCACAGGGGATGATCGGTTTCGACGTGTGTTTACTTCCCAGGGGAAGCGGGCCGAGAATGTTGGGTTATCTCGTAAACGTTCCCAGCAAACCAATAGGTGCCGATTCCAAGCGCACCGACTTCGCCCTCGCTGCCTAAGCGAGCGCCATGAAGTCCGTCAGCCCAGGCGTGTTCCCGTCCTGGATCCTGGCGTCATCTAGGGAACTTGCTGATCGCCCTCGTCATCGGGGCGCTCGGGACTTCTAGGTGACTGGGCCCATCTCATCGGCTTGCCTGGTGTTGGTGAGGGGCCGAGAAATAGCAATCAGGCTGCGCCCGGAGAAGACCTGGGTTTGGACATGCGGACGCGGGTTCGATTCCCGCCATCTCCACCTCTTTGAGGATTCATCCCTGAGTGTACGAAGCCCCGGTGATTGGACTAACGCCGGGGCTTCGTCATGCCTGAGTGAGTTGTCTCTCGCCCTGCGTGGAGCGCCCCGCCCGCACCCGCCATCTCCTAGAGGCACGTCATGTCAGGGTTTCGCAGAAGGGGGATACCTGTAGGCACGTCACGCCTGGTGCGTTACACGGGCGTCGCCCCAGCGCGACGGTTCAGTGCGCGGACCTGATGGACCCGCAGGAGCCCAAGAATCCGCAAAACCGGACCCCATGTACCCGCAAGGCGCCGGTCGCGTACGGAGCTAGCGCCCCAGGGCTACGCGCTCGGGGCAGTCGAACGGGTCGCGAGCGGCGAGGCCAACCTTGTTGAGGTAGCGCACCACGATGCCGTAGGACTCCATGAGGCCCGTCTCCGTGTACGCCAGATCGATGTCTGCGCAGTGCTCGCGCACAATCTCGCGCGTGCGGAACAGGTAGGGACGCGCCATGTTGGGGAAGAGGTGATGCTCGGTCTGGAAGTTGAGGCCCCCAAGCAGGATCGTCATGAACCAGCCACCGCGGATGTTGCGGCTCGTCAGCACCTGGCGGGACAGGAAGTCCACTTTCATGTCGCGAGGGATGATGAGCATTCCCTTGTGGTTGGGTGCAAACGAGGCGCCCATATACACGCCGAACACGGCCATCTGCACGCCGAGGAACGCGAACGCGAGCCCCACGGGCAGGAACAGGAACAGCGGCACCAAGTAGACCGCAAAGTGCACCACGATGCCCGTCAGTTCAAACCAGCGTTGGCGCGCGGACCCGCTCTTGACGAGCGTCACCACGGCGGTGCGGTGCAGATTGAGGCCCTCGAGCGTGAGCAACGGGAAGAACAGCCAGCCTTGGCGCTTCACTACGTGGCGCAGAAAACCCTGCGTCTTTGCAGCATCGTCGTCGAGGAACATGATGGTGTCCGGCGCAATGTCCGGGTCCTTGCCAACGGTGTTGGGGTTGGCGTGGTGGCGCGAGTGCTTGTTCATCCACCAGAAGTAGCTCATGCCAACTACCCAGGAACTGATGAACTTGCCGAAGTTGTCGTTCGCGTTGCCGGATTTGAAGATTGCCCGGTGGGCAGCTTCGTGGCCAAGGAACGCAAACTGAGTCAGCACCACGCCAAGGGCCGCCGCCATGAGCAGCTGGAACCACGAGTCGCCCAGCAGCACCATGCCGGTGATGACGCCGCCAAGGGCGAGCACGAGCACGGATACGAACACCGAATAGAACACGTAACTGCGCCTCAAAAGGCCAGCATCGCGCACTGTGGCAGCGATCTCTGTGAACGAGCGCGTGACGTGGTTCACGGGGAAGGTAGGTGCGATGAAGGTCTTTGACGTCACGTGGAGGGCGCCTTTCGATCTGGGGGACGTATGAGGTGACTTCCCAGTCGATGGCGAGCGGTAACTCATGAAGCGGATGTGCTAACCCTACGCGACCGTAGGTTAGTTGTCACCCGGTGGGTGCGTGTCGCCTAGATTTGGTGGTATGGAATTGCGCACACTTGAGCACGCACCGTTTGCGATCAGTGCCGTAGGGCTTGGCTGCAACAACTTTGGCCGGGAGGGCAGGGCTTCGCAATCGGCCGACGGCACGGCGGCTGTCGTACACGCGGCACTTGACGCTGGAGTCACCTTTTTTGACGTTGCGGACATCTACGGCGGCGAGTGGGGGCTGAGCGAGCGACTCCTGGGTGAGGCGCTCGCTGGCAGGCGCGACGAGGCGATCATCGCCACCAAGTTTGGGCATTCCGCGGTGGCGACGCCGCTCGATGAGCTCGGCGCCAAGGGCTCGCGCGCCTACCTTCGCGCAGCCGCCAATGCCTCGCGGGCACGCCTGCACGTAGAGACCATCGATCTCTTGCAGCTTCACACCCCTGACGGGGCCACGCCCATCGAGGAGACCCTCGCCGCCCTGGCTGAACTGGTGGTGGAGGGCACAATTCGCGCGTACGGGCACTCGCAGTTCACCGCCGCCCAGGTGCAGGCTGCGAATGCCGCGGCCGATGCACTCGGCATCCCGCGTCCCGCCACAAGCCAAGACCAGTTGAGCCTCAACGCTCGCGACGTGGAAACGGACGGCAGGCTCGCCGCGGCAATCGCCGGCGGCCAGGGCTTCTTGCCTTTCTTCCCGCTCGCAAACGGCCTGTTCACGGGCAAGTTCACGCGCACCGAGCGCCCGGGTGGCACGCGCATTGCCGACACCCGGCCCGAGGTGGCGGACAACGCGAACTGGGACGCGATGGAGTCCTACCAAGCCTTATGCGATGACTGGGGCCTCACCATGCTTGAGGCGACCTTTGGTTGGTTCCTCGCGAACCCAGCCGTAGCGTCGGTCATTGCAGGGGCAACCCGCCCGGAACAGGTGACCGCGAATGCGGCGGCGGGCAACATCCGGCTCAGCGCCGAGCAGCTTGCCGCAATTGACGTGTTGTTCCCCACATAGGGATTGCCGCCCGCGCCGCTCCGGTTACGCTGACGAAATGACGGACGCCGCCCCAGCCATGGCGCTCCGCGGCCTCACCAAGGTCTACGGCAGCCTCCGCGCGGCAGATGGCATTGACCTCGACATCCCCGCGGGCTCGTTTTACGGCGTGGTTGGCCCCAATGGCGCCGGCAAGACCACCACCTTGTCCATGGCCACTGGCTTGCTTCGCCCTGACGCGGGCACGGTGCACATCTGCGGCATTGACCTGTGGCAGCGGCCCGACGCTGCCAAGCCCCTACTTGGCGTGCTGCCTGACGGACTGCGCACCTTTGACAGGCTCACCGGGGCGGAGCTGATTTCATATGCTGGCCGCTTGCGCGGAATGCCCGCGGAGACGATCGCTCCGCGGCGCGACGACCTCGTGGCCGCGCTGGACCTCGACAGCGCGGCCGGCACTCTCGTCATGGACTACTCGGCGGGAATGGCCAAGAAGATCGCGCTGGCATGCGCGCTGGTGCACGCCCCGCGCGTGCTGGTGCTCGACGAACCCTTCGAGGCCGTTGACCCCATGAGCGCCACCGCCATCCGGCGCATCCTCATCGACTTTGTTGGCGGCGGCGGCACCGTGGTGATGTCGAGCCACGTGATGGCGCTGGTGGAGCGGCTGTGCACGCACGTTGCGGTGGTTGGCGCGGGGCACGTCCTTGCGGCGGGCGAGATTGACGAAGTCCGTGCCGGCAGCGAACTCGAGGACCGCTTTGTGGAGCTCGTGGGCAACGAGCGTGAACACCGGGATCTGACGTGGTTGCGACCGTCCTAGGCCTGCGATTGCGCTCCATGCGCCACCTCCTGGCGCGCGAGTGGTGGCGCATGCTGGTGCTCATCGCGGCGTCCATCTGGCTCGTCACGTTGATACCCGCAGTGGTGTGGGCGCAGCGATCGCTCTATGGCGCTGCGGTGGACACCAGGATGGCCGCGCTCGCCGCCCTGGGCTCGGTGTGCGCCGTAGGTTGGGCGCTCGTACCGGTGCTGGTGGCCGGCGGCGACGACACTCTGGATCCACGCCGTTTCACGGTCTTTGGCGTCAACGCGTCTCGCATCATGCCTGGCCTCGTGGTGGCGTCGCTCATCACGTTGCCTGCAATCTTCTTTGGCTTCATGTGGCTCACGCTGGCGTCCAGCTGGTTTGCCGAGGGTGCGTTGGTGGGCACGTTTGCGCTGGTAGGCGCCCTGGTGCAGACCTTGTCGCTGGTTGCGCTAGCCAAGGTGTGCGCGTCGTGGACCGCGCGGGTGTTCGCCAATCGGCGTGCCCGAGCGTTCGGATTCGCCGTGAGCTTTCTGGCACTCATCGTGTTCTCATACCTGGCATGGCGCGCGCTGCACCGCGGCCTCGATGTTCTCTTCGAGACCGATTTCAACGTGCTCATCGACGCCCTTGCGCCCACCCCGGTTGTCTCCGCGCTCACCGCACCAGCGGCAGCCGCAAACGGTGACTGGGCGCTCGCATGGCTGGGGCTAGCGCTCAGCATTGCGTGGACGGTTGCCCTCCTCGTGGCCTGGCGCGCCACGGTTGCGCAGGCGCTCGTGACCCCCATTTATCGCAGTTCTGGTTTGCGTTCACGGCCCGACGCCGTGGTCACCGCAGGCAAAGGCGTTCCGTTTCTCTCCGCTGGCGATCGCAGTGGCCCGGCAGGTGCCGTTTACGCACGCATCAGCCGTGCGTGGCGTGGAGACCCGCGCTATATCAGCGGACTCGCGGCCGTCATCTTGCTCCCCGCGCTGTTCGTTGCCGTGGTAGTTCCGGCCCTCGACCTGGATCCGCGGTGGGCTCTCGCCGCGCCGTTCGTGCTCGCCATCTCCATTGGCTGGGGCCGTCACAACGACGTTGCGTTGGACTCGTCTGCCTTGTGGATGGACGTTGTCGCTGGCGTACGTGGAGGCGCCGTGATGCGCGGTCGATTCGCGGGAGTGATGATGTGGTCCCTGCCCCTGGTGGCGGTGGCCTCCGCCGTGACCGCAGGCTGGGCGGGGCACTGGGAACTGGCGCCCGCGATCATCGGTGCGTCGTGTGGCGCGCTAGGCGCGTCGCTTGGGATTTCGGCGATCACCTCTGTGCTGTTGCCGTATCGCACCCCAGCTCCCGGTGAGAATCCGTTTGGTGCGGAGGTGGGCTCCGTGGGGGCCGGGCTGGTTGGTCAGCTTGCGTCCTCAGCCGCAACATTCGTGCTGCTCCCATTCGTCATCGTTCCGGCAATTCTTGCCGTGGTGGTGGACTCCCGCTGGGGGATCCTCGCAACGGTAGGAGGGCTGGGGCTTGGTGCTGCCATCTACGTTTACGGGCTCCACGTTGCGGGGCGCATGTACAACGCGCGGGCGGGCAAGTTGCTCGCCGCTGTGCGCTGACAGTCCCTTGCGGCATCGGGTTACGATGTTGCGATGACTGCCACACCAGAGTCCCCTCAGCCTCAGCCGCAGCAGCCGCAGGGTGGCACGGCGACCATCGAGCGCACGGACACGCACGAGCTCACCGAGCCGGGCGACCGCGAACGCTTCTCGCACTACGTGCGCAAGGAGAAGATCCTGGAGTCCGCGCTGAGTGGCGATCCCGTGATTGCGCTGTGCGGCAAGGTCTGGGTCCCGGGCCGCGACCCCAAGAAATTCCCCGTGTGCCCCGCGTGCCAAGAGATCATCGACGGGCGCTTTGGCCCGGAGGACAACGGCGAGTAGCGCAGGCCCTGTGCCATCGCGCTCGTAGGCTGTTCCCGTGGATACGCAGCGAGACGTTGACTACGGCAGCTCCGTAGCCACTCGCACCGACGATCCATGGGTCACGATCGTCTGGAACGATCCCGTCAATCTGATGAACTACGTGACCCACGTATTCCAGGTCCACTTTGGCTTCACGCTGGAGGTGGCAACCAAGCACATGCGCGAGGTTCACGAGAATGGCCGCTCGGTGCTGAGCACGGGGCCACGGGAAACGATGGAAGCGGACGTGCAGGCGATGCATTCCTACGGCTTGTGGGCAACGTTGCAGCGGTCCGGCGAATGAAACAGTTCCGGATGGTTGGGGCCGATGCCGTTGCCGAGCTTGACGATGAAGAGCGCTTGGTGGTGGCGCGCATTGTGGCCGACGTTGCGCTGCTGCTGGGAGCAGACGCGTTCGGCGAGGGCTATGACGATCCCGCTCCCGAGCGGGATGACGTTGACAGCCTGTTCGAGTATTTGAGGGGATTCGAGGAGTCCATCCGCGAGCCCAGCGATCCGGCAATCTTGCGCCTCTTGCCTAACGCCGCGCCCACCGATCGTGAGGTGGCCAACGAATTCCGCCGCTTCACCGACGGCGAGTTGCGCGCCACCAAGACCAAGCGGCTGCGCCGCATCTGGGACCAGCTGAGCAGCGACGTCACCAGCCGCAACAGTGACGAGTGGATAGTTCCGGCCGACGAATTGCTCGCCACCGCGGCGGCGCTCACCGATATCCGGCTCGTCTTGGCATCCCGGCTGGAACTCGTCTCGGATGACGACGCGGACCAACTCCACCTTGAGATCGACCTGGCGACGCAGGCGCTCGAGTCAGACGACGAGAACGCGGTGCCCGTGGACCACGAGCGCGTGTGGCTGGGAATGCTCTATCAGGCCCTGACGTGGCTGCAAGGATCCCTTGTGGACTGCATGGCGGGCACTAGCGAGGAGACCGATGTCTGAGTCACTTAATGCCGCATCGTTGAAAGCGACGGCGCCCATTGGCGTGTTCGACTCGGGCGTGGGCGGGCTCACCGTGGCCCGCGCGATGATGGACATGATGCCGCACGAGTCCATCCACTACGTTGGCGACACTCTCAACGGCCCCTACGGTCCGCTGCCCATCGCGGACGTGCGCAGGCACGCGCTGACGATCATGGATCAACTCGTTGATGACGGAGTGAAACTGCTGGTAATCGCCTGTAACACGGCTTCGGCCGCGGTGCTGCGCGACGCCCGCGAGCGTTTCTCCAAGGAACGCGGAGTGCCCGTTGTCGAGGTGATCGTGCCCGCTGTTCGCCGCGCAGCGGCGTTGTCACGCAACCGCCACATTGGCGTGATCGGCACGGTCGCAACCATCACGTCGGGCGCCTATGACGACGCCCTTGCTGGGGCGCCGGACATTACGGTGACGAGCCAAGCGTGCCCACGGTTTGTGGAACTGGTGGAGGCGGGGATCACGAGCGGCCCCGAGGTGGTGGAGGTGGCACGCGAGTACCTGGCGCCACTCTCCGCGGCCGGCGTGGACACGGTGATCCTTGGCTGCACTCACTACCCCATGCTCGCCGGCGCCATCAGCTACGTCATGGGGGAGGACGTCACCCTCGTGGATTCAGCCACGGAGACGGCCATTGATGTGTATCGGGCGCTCGCGGCCAACGGACTCGAGGCGCCAACCGACTCCATCGCCGCCCACCGCTTCTTCGCAACGGGCCCGCACCAGAACTTCCAGGCGCTCGCACAGCGCTTCCTTGGCCCGGTGGTGACCGCGGTGGATGTGCTGTGAAGCTCACGGTCATCGGCTCCGCGGGATCCGTGGCGGGCCCCGAGTCGCCAGCGTCCTGCTACCTCCTCGAGGCGCAGGCCAACGGGCGCACGTGGCGCCTAGTGCTCGATCTTGGCGCGGGTGCCATTGGGCCATTGCAACGATATTGCGATCCGTGCCGCGTTGACGCGGTGCTCATCTCGCATGGCCATGTAGACCATTGCGCGGACCTTGGCGCCCTCTCCGTGTTGCGCCGCTACGGCCCAGCAAAGGACGAGGGGCTGCCCCGCATGGCGCTATTTGGGCCGCCCGGAATTGACCGGCGCGTTCTGGAGATTGGCGGCGACACCGGTCCGGACCCCACGAACAACGACCTAAGCGCCTTTGATTTCACTGCACTTCAACACGGCGCGCGCGTCTCGCTCGGCCCGTTCGACATCAGTGTTGCCCGCGCGTATCACCCGGTACCTGCGCTCGCGTATCGGATCGAGGGGCCGTCGCCGTACCAGGGACGGGCCACGCTCGTCTTTACGGGTGACACCGATCGCTGCACCGAGGTGGACGATTTGGCGCGCGGCTGCGACCTGCTGTTGGGAGAGGCGGGGTGGGCGCATCGCCTCGCGAACCCGCCTGGTATCCACATGAATGGTGAGGATCTGGGGAGACTGGCCGCAGCGTCGGGCGCCTCAAAGGTGGTAGTCACGCACATCGCCTCCTGGGTGTCGCCGGACCAAACGATGGCGCAAGTGCACGGGCATGTGCCCGGTGCCGTGCATGCCTTGCCGGGGCACGTTTACGAGCTCTGAGCCAGCACTAGGCTCTGGTGTATGACAAGCACTGGCACAACGATCACGCGCGCGGACGGCCGCGCCTTTGACCAGCTCCGCCCCATCACCTTTGAGCGCGGCTTTCAGCATGCCGCGGAGGGCTCGTGCCTGGTGACTTTTGGCGGGACGCGCGTGCTGTGCTCGGCGTCGTTCACGCAAGGCGTGCCGCGCTGGAAGCAGGGCAGCGGTGAGGGCTGGGTGACGGCCGAATACTCGATGCTCCCGCGTGCCACCAACACGCGCAACGATCGCGAGTCCGTGCGCGGCAAGATCGGCGGCCGTACGCACGAGATCTCGCGGCTCATTGGGCGCTCGCTGCGCGCCATCATCGACGTCAAAGACCTTGGCGAAAACACGATAGTGCTGGACTGCGACGTGCTTGACGCGGACGGCGGTACGCGCACGGCCGCCATAACCGGCGCCTACGTTGCACTGGCCGACGCCGTTGCCTGGGGACGCGCCAAGGGAGCCATCGGCGCTGGTAAAGAGCCTTTGCTGGGTTCGGTTTCGGCCGTTTCGGTTGGCATCATTGATGGCGTCCCGATGCTTGATCTGCCCTACGTGGAGGATGTGCGCGCCCAGACAGATATGAACGTGGTCATGACCGCTGCTGGCGGTTTTGTGGAGGTACAGGGGACCGCGGAAGGCGCGCCCTTCTCGCGGGGCGAGCTGGATGAGTTGCTCGCGCTCGCCGCTGCCGGGAACGCGGAACTGGCGCGGCTCCAGGCCGCGGTGCTCGCGCAGCCGCTGGGCTGACACGTGGCACGCCTCGCACTCGCTACTCACAATGCCCACAAGGTGGGCGAGATCCTGGCGATCCTTGCGCCGCTCGTGCCCGGGCTGGTGCGTGAGGACATTGTGAGCGCAGGCGAACTCGGTGCACCCGTGCCCGTGGAGGACGGGGTGACCTTCGCCGAAAACGCGCTCATCAAGGCGCGTGCGCTGGCCGAATTCTCTGGTCTGCCCGCGATCGCGGACGATTCCGGTATCGCCGTGGACGTCATGGGTGGTGCGCCAGGCATCTTCTCCGCGCTGTGGTCTGGAAGTCACGGCGCGGATGGCGCAAACCTTGAGCTGCTGCTGGCGCAGATGGCCGACATCCCGGACGCCCACCGCGGCGCGGCCTTCGTGTGCGCCGCGGTGCTGGTGACCCCGGACGGTACGGAACTGGTGGAAATTGGAACTATGCGGGGGCGCTTGGCGAGGGAAGCGTCGGGCACAAATGGTTTTGGGTACGACCCCATCTTCATCGCCGACGGGCAAAGCGTGAGCAATGCGGAGCTGAGCCCAGAGGCGAAGAATCTAATCTCCCACCGAGCGCTGGCGTTCCAGGCGCTGGCCCCGAAGCTGGCAGCAACCCTCAACAGCTGATTGCGCGCTGCGTGCGTGGCGGTTTCAGCGGGACCGCGAAGTCTCACCGCCGTTCATCCCCCTGGAACGTGAATATTCGCCGTCGAGGGGGACGTGGTCGGGACTGGTCCCTCAGGAGCGTGAATCGCGTCTAGTCACGAAGCGGGGTTAGGGCTGATTGCGCGCCGCGCGCGTGGCGGTTTCAGCGGGACCGCGAAGTCTCACCGCCGTTCATCCCCCTGGAACGTGAATATTCGCCGTCGAGAGGGACGTGCGCGGTCGTGGTCCCTCAGGAGCGTGAATCGGGCCTAGACAAGAATCGGGCCTAGACAAGAATCGGGCGCAGTCAAGAAGCAGCGCTAGGGGAGTATTCCGCAGTGGGCGAGGCCCTGGCGCAGCAGCACGTCCTGACCGTGAGACATCTCCGCCGTTAGGTCTGGGCTCGCGGCTTCTTCCGGCGTGAGCCACACAATGTCCAGCGCGTTCTGGGACGGCATGCAGTCTCCGTCAACCGGCACCACATACGCGAGCGCCACCGCATGCTGGCGCGAGTCGAAGTACGGGGTGACGCCCTCGGTGGGGAAGTACTCGGCGATGGCGAACGGGGTTGGCGACGTGGGGACGCGCGGCAGCGCAACCGCACCCAGGTCCTTCTCGAGGTTGCGGATCAGAGCGTCGCGCACGGTCTCGTGATAGAGCACGCGCCCAGCGACGAGGGCGCGGGAGATGACGCCTTCGTCGGCCCGCAAGAGCAAGCCGATCTCGGCGACTTCGCCACGGGGATTAATTCGCACGGGGATCGCGTTGACATACAGCAAAGGAAGTTCTGACCGCACATGGGAAAGTTCGCGATCACTCAGCCAGCCTGTGGGCTCGGACGGGAGTTCGGCCATGTCGGTCATGAGTCTTTTCTACCGCCTCGGCGCGCGAGTTGGACCATGCGCGCCGGAGCATGACAACCTAAGAGCAGTTTCCGCGGCGATTGCCGCAAGAGAGGACACCATGGCCACAGTAGATCTCACCACCGACACGTTTGACGAGACCGTAGGCAAGGACGGCATAGTCCTCGTTGACTTTTGGGCGGAGTGGTGCGGCCCGTGCAAGCGCTTCGCGCCCATTTACGACGCCGTCTCAGACGAAAAGCCGGAGATCACCTTTGCCAAGGTAGACACCGAGGCTCACCAGGAGCTCAGCCAGAAGTACTCGATCACCGCGATCCCCACGCTCATGGCGTTCCGCGACGGCATCATGGTCTTCAACCAGGCTGGCGCGCTGCCCCCGGCGCAGTTCAACCAACTCATCTCCGCGGTTGAGGCGCTCGACATGGACGACGTTCGCCGCCAGGTGGCTGAGCACTCCCACTAACTGCGTGGGATGACAGTCACCTCGCCAAGGACAGTTCCGTCCGTGGCCAGCACGTAGCGGCCCGACGCTGTGGCTGGGACCTCCAGCACAACAGTTGCCGTGGCGTTGGCTGTTACGGGCGCGGTCGCGGACTCAACGGTCGCAGCAGCTACCGCGATCATGCCGATTCGGCGCCCCACCAAGCGCTCAACTTATAGCCGGACCGCCGCGGCCACAACGGCCACGATGCCCAGCACGATGATTGCGCACGCGGCGACTATGCCAAGGGTGCGAACGGTGCGCTCGGTCACGCGCGCGCCAACGAGCCCACCCACAATCGCGAGCCCGGATTGCCACAGGAGCGAGGCAAACCCTGCGCAGAGCACAAACACCACCGGCCCCGCGATGGAGGTGGTCACCGCCGTGACCACGGCTGACAACGCAAGGAAATAGACCACCGTCGCGGGGTTGAGCGCGGTGAGCGCCACGAATCTGCCGTAGACAGCAAGTTTGCTGCCACTCACAACTTCGCCTGCCGCCGCCGCGCGCGCGCGCAATGCGGTCACCAATTGGTAGACACCAATCCCGATAATTACCAGGCCAGAGACTAGGGCCAGCGCGGGAAGCACGGCTTCCACGGCGTCGGCCACGGAGGCGCCAAGCGCCACCGCCACCGTGCAGTAGACAAAGTCAACGGTTGCGCAGCCTGCACCCGCCGCCAACCCAAAGCGCACGCCGCGCACCATGCCCTCGCGCAAGATCAGCACCGCGATAGCGCCAAGGGGCATCGCGATGGCGAACCCGGCGGCGAATCCCGCTAGCGCCAGGGGGAGGAGGTGGTTAGTCACGGGGGACATTCTTGCGCGCTCAAACCGCCGCATGGTGCGCGAGGCGGGACTTGAACCCGCACGTCCGAAGACACTGGATCCTAAATCCAGCGCGTATGCCAATTTCGCCACTCGCGCGCGGGTCAAGAATACTCGGGCCCGCGGATGAGATGGGTACCCGTCAGTCGATGCCGAGGTCGCGGCGCAAGCGAGCCACGTGGCCCGTTGCCTTCACGTTGTATCGGGCGTAGGTCAGCACTCCCTTGGGATCAACCACGAAGGTGGAGCGCAAGGCCGAGGTCACGAGCTTGCCGTAGAGAGATTTCTCGCCCCACGCGCCGTACTTGTCGTGAATCTTGTGGTCCGGGTCGCTTACGAGAGTGAAGGTCAGGTGCTCCTTGGCGCGGAACTCAGCCAGAACGTCGGGCTCATCGCGGGAAATCCCCACCACCTCAAAGCCCGCCGCATGCAGGGCGTCAAGACTGTCGCGGAAGTCGCACGCTTGAGTAGTGCAACCGGGCGTCATGGCCGCTGGGTAGAAGAAGAGGATGACCGTCTTGCCGCGGTGCTCGGACAGCGTGAAGGTGCCGGTATCCGTGGGTGCGGTGAACTTGGGGGCGCGGTCGCCGGGGGTGAGGAGGGGCTCGGTCATGCGCCAACGGTACTTGCTTGGGTGGGGCCAACATCACGGAAAGCGACGGATTAGTTACGAAACTGCATCAGCCATCCACAGGCCCGCGTGGGTGGGGGCGTCCTTCGCTAGAGTCGGCTCCAAGTGAGGGGTGATGATGCCTGCTAAGAGCCAGCAAATCCGTGTTTGCTTTGCGTGTGGAAGCCCTGTTTCGGTCGCAGGAGTCCCGCGCTGTGCCGAGTGCGGCGCATTCCTGCACGGGCGCGAGGTGCAGGCAATTCGCCAAGCCGATGCGTCCATTGCCGCCCTGCAGCAGCAATACGACGGGATCGCGGCGCAGTGGCAACAATGGGCCGACTACCGCGCCTATTACGTCGACGCGCTCAAGCGAACGGCGGCCCCGCCAGCTGCGGTCTCTCCGTCAGTAGTCGCGCCAGCGGCGGCAGCCCCGCCAGTCGCAGCCACCTCGGTTGCTGGCCCGACGCTGGAGCCAGCTTTCGCGCCGCCCTCACCAGAGGCCACTCCCGCAGCCGTCGCCGGGACGACGGCGTGGACAGCTATTGCAGCGCCCGCGCCAAGTGCCATACAAGTACCCGATCTCGCGCCCGCCGCGGCGCCCGCGCCCATGCCGGCGGCAGCGTCGGCCCCCGTGACGGAACCAGCAGCGGCCCCTGCGCAATCCAAGCGCAGGTCCGCCGCCGCCCGCGAGGCACTTACGGCACCCGCGCTACTCGGCGTCGCCGGGGCGTCACTCCTGGTAGCGGCCGCAATTGTGTTTGTCGCGCTCGCGTGGACCTCCTTCAGCCCGGCAACTCGCGGCACAGTGGTGCTAGCGGTTGGCGTGATGGTGGGGGCGCTGGCGGTGTGGGTGAAGCGGCTTGGCCTCACGGCTTCGGCGGGCGCGATCGGCGTAGTGTCCATGGGCTTTGCCGGCGTGGCCTCGATTGCTTACTTCAGGGACTCCGGCGCCCTTGGCAGCTTTGACACGGCGGCCGCGCTCCTCGTTGCGTCCGGTGCGGGATTGCTGTTGTCGCGATTTGCCATCCCGTGGGTGGGCTCGGCGGCGGCCCTGTCCATGGCGGGTTCGGTGGTGGGCTTCACAGTGGCTGCCACCACCACGGCTGGGCGCGCGGACACATCCGCTCCTGGCATAGGCGCCATGCCCGTGTGGATCGTGGTGGGTACTGCGGCAGCGTGCGCGCTCGCCGCTTCGCATCGCTTGTGGCGCTGGCAGGTTGCCAAGAGCATTGTCTCGTGGGCGTCAGTTGTGTGGCTTGGGCTGGTGGGGCTGTCTGTGCCCGTATGGGTGTGGTTTGGTGACGGCGCCACCCTCGATGCGCTCCTGGGGCTCTTGCCCGTAACCGCACTGGCCCTGCTTGCCACGCGATGGCAATTGCTCGCAACCGGACCCGCAGCGCTTGTTTTCACCCTCATCGTTCCCGCGCTCGCAGCAACGCTCGGCGCAGGCGCCTGGCTCCAAGCAGCAGCGTCGGTCGCTTCCGTCACTTGTCTGCTCGCATTGGGCCGCTGGCTCCCACGCAAGGTCTTGCACCCGTTGTTCATTGGTGTGAGCCCCGCATATGCGGTAGTTGCAGTGGCGAGCGCGAGTTACTCGGTAGCTATTACCATTGGCCGCACGGTGGCCGGCACCTACGTACCCGACACGCAGATGTGGGCAGGTGTGGCTGCGCTCATCGCGGGCCTCGCCATCGCCACGCTGCGCCTGTGGCACCTCACCTGGACCGTGCTCAAGGTGGCGACTGTGATTGGCGCCGCCATGGTGGCGGTTGGCGCGGGCATCACCGCGTTTGGCGTGGCGGAACTCACTGGCCCTCCTTCGTACCATTCTTCGGTCGCAGTCGCGATGACCGTGGCAGCCGTTGGGCTCATCGCGATGACGCGTGTGTGGTGGGAGCGGCCCGCACGCCTGGTGAGCGAACTGGGCGCTCTCGCCTTCCTGATCACAGCCATCGTCCACGCGGACTGGGCCGTGGCGATCTCCGAGCTCAACGTGGTGCTCGCGGCATTCACTGCCGCTGCACCCCTCGCCGTGTTCGCGGCGCGCGCCAAGAAAGCGCCGTGGTGGAGCGCGCCGTACCTGCTCGCTGGCGCAACGGCACTCGCCGCGAGTCTTGCGGGCCGTTACGGCGCAGAATTGGCGCTCATCGCCGCGGTGACTGTGCTGACGATGTGTGTCATCGCCTGGACGGCGTGGCGCCTGCCACGAGCCCTGCACGGTCCCCTCGCTGTGGGCCTGGCACCAGCCGCCGCGGTTGGACTCGCGGCGGCCGTGGGCACGCTTGTTGCGGGACTACCTGCGCTCGCCTTGAGCGAGCCGCGCGATACGGGCAGCGTCTGGTGGAACGTAGCCGTGCTGGCCCTCGCCATCGCGATTGCCGCATCTCCCCGTTGGCACGTTCCGCCCACCGCGCGCGCGATCGTGCCGAGCGTTGGTGCAGTCTCGCTTTTGGTTGCCGCCGTAGGTGTCGCCTTGAACGCGGCCGACGCTTGGGGCGCCGGTGCGGTTGGATCAGCTTCCGCGGCGGTCTTGTTGGGCGCCCTCGTGGCGCTTCCGGGCGTGTTGCTGTGGCGTGAGGCACGCGCGGGCTGGGTCAACGGCATCGGCTCTGCGGCCCTCGCCACGCTTGCTGGAGTAAGCGCCCTCGTGTCCGTTGCGTCACCGGCAGAGCCCCTATGGCTGCCACTCGCGGTGGCACTCGCCGCAACCGCCGCACTGGCCATTGGCGCCACGTGGTGGCCCAAGGTTGCGGTGGCACCCGCAGTGTTCCTGGCGACCGGAGTTGGCTTTGCACTAACCGCTCGCGAGGGTGGCTTCTTTGCGGCGGTAGCTGTAGCCGCGGTGCTTGCGGCGGTCACGATGTGGCTGCCGTTCGCGCGCCACCTCCGGCCCCTCGCCGCCATTGGCGCTGCGCCAGCGTTTGCGTTGGGGCTCCTCGCCTCCCTCTTCACCGCCATTGCCGCTGTGGGATGGTGGGTTGCCGCAGCCGTCGTCAACCCGCCCCAGGTGGAAATCTGGTGGGTCCTGCTCGCCCATGCGGCAACCATTGCCGCGCTCGCGGCGGTGCCACGACTCTCTGCGGGCCGCGCGAAAGCCCCGACCAATGGCATGAGGGCGGCGGGATGGGCGCTCGCTTTGCTGGCAATCGTCTTCGCCGTCACCTCCACCACGCTCGTTGCCGGACCCGATTCATCCTCGTGGCGCGATGCCGCAGTCGCCGCGGTTGCGGCACAAGCGGCTGCGACCATCAGTGCACTGAGCATCGCCTGGGCACACTCAGTATTTGTGCGTGCCCCACTCGCTTCGCGAGGCACACGGCGAGCGGTGCGTGTTGGAGCAACAGGCTGGGTGGCGTGTGTGGCGCTCCTGGGCGCGTGGCATGTCTACTCGAGCGAGTTGAACTGGCAAGCGGGCGCGATCATGCTCGCGATTTCCGTGGCGGCGCTGCTGGCGACCGCGCGCTGGTGGCCCAGAGCGGCTCTCGCGCCCGCGACAACTCTCGCCACCGCCATCCCGCTCGTAATCTTTGCCGATGGCAGTTCCAGCCAACCGTGGGGTCTCGCAGCAGCCGCGGTCGTTGCCGCCGTACTCGTATGGGCTGAACGCCTACCGGGGATCAGCCGGCGGATAGGTGGTGTCATCGCGGCAGGAATGGGCGTTCTCGCGCTCGGTTCGATCCCGGCGGTGGTCATCAACCTGCCGTCCGCGCTCATAGGTGCCGGCCAATCGCTCGCCGAATTTGTCCGTCACCTCTTGCTGGGTGGGTCGCAGTCGGTGGAGTTGCGCTTTGCAGTGACCTTTGGGGCGCTTGTCGTTGTGGCGCTTAGCGTCAGGGCCTTTGCGCGAACCGCGCCATTCATCTTCACCGTTGGGCTGACGCTCGCGCTCGCAAGCGTCCACGCGGTGTGGGCGGCCGTGGTGCTTATGGTGCTCGAGGTGGGCCTAATCCTTGCGCACCGGGCCGTTCGGTCGAGCGCGAAAGTGGCAGCAATCGCTGGCATGGGCGCCCTGGCGTGGGCGAGCCACGAGTGGTTCGCGGTGGCGGCGGCATCTTCGTTGTTGGCAGTGCTGGCAGTGGTCGTTGTGCAGCGCCGTGGCAGGCGCTCCCCAACGCTTGCCGTTCTCGCTGCTCCAGCAGCAGCCTCGCTCGCGGCGTATGCGCTGGGCCATGGCATCGGGAGCCACGTGGCAACTTGGCTCGCTGGCCCGGCAGCCGCCGTGGCGCTCGTGGCGGTTGCTGCCCTGATTTGGCGACGAGTGCCGTTGATCAGCGTCAAGGCGCTGCCGTGGGAACTCGCGGCCGTACCTGTCGCAATTGCCTTGATATCGCAGTCGCTCGAATCGGCTGGCACCGTGCTCCTCATTGCCGGCGTCGCGTGGTTTGCGCTCGCCAGCAAGGAAGTGCCAGTTGCGCAGTGGTACGCGAGCGTCTTTGCGAGCATTGGCGTGGCACTCATCATGTGGGGAGCGGGGGCGAGCGCGGTTGAGGCGTACACGCTCGCGCCGGCCACCTGCGCACTCGTGATCGGCATGCGGTGGATGCGGTCTGCACCCAACGTGTCCTCGCTCGCTGCGTTGAGCCCAGGACTGGCAATTGGATTGGTGCCCAGCTACATCGCTCTGCTCAACGCTCCAGATAATTTGGCACGCACAGCATGGTTGACGTTCGTCATGGTGGCGCTCGCCGTGGTTGGCCTGCAGCAACGGTGGTTCGCGCCGGTTGTCGCCACTGCCACTACCGCTGTCATCGTTGCGGTATTGCAAGTAGTGGTGGGATCCAACTTGGTGTTCCGTCTCATTGCATTCTTGGTGGTTGGCAGCCTGCTCCTCGTGGCAGCGTCATGGTTTGACAAGATCAAGACGCTCCGGTGACCCTGCTCGCCGCTTCCAGGCTTTTTGCCTACGTCCCCGGAGCCTGATAATCTTGACTCTCGCGTCAAGCACCTCTAGCTCAATTGGCAGAGCAACTGACTCTTAATCAGTGGGTTCTGGGTTCAAGTCCCAGGGGGTGTACCAACACGAAAGCCCGGTCCAATCGGATCGGGCTTTCTGCATTGCGTCGCGTTGCGTCACGTTGGCTGTTCAGCGCCAGCGGCCGCGCCACCAAGACGACGGCCCACCGGCCTCGAGCTGCGCCTCGCGCTCCGCGCGCCCCGTCTCCTCGAGTTGGGCGCGGCGCCGCCGCCTGCGCCTGCCCGTGGTCACGATGCGGTACGAGGCGATGGCCAAGAAGATGAAAAATGCCAGCACCAAGATGGGGATGAAGAGCGCCACAAGGCACAGTGCAATCGATACTGCGTCCTCTGCGAAGGACGCGATGGGCGCCCCCGTGCCGCCAGTTGACGCGTTCACGGCTGGCCGTGCAACGGCCTTTCCCGTGTGCACCACCAGCGCGATGATCGCACCGCCAACGCCCGCTATCCACGGGTGTTCAAACCAGAAATCGGACTGGCCCTGAATGTCAGCGGACGCGGTGGCCACAAACATCACGCCGCCCACCACGGGCCGCACCATGAACTGCAAAAGGTCGTTGATGTGGTCCACACCAGGGATCTTGTCCAGTACCAGTTCGCTCAGCAGGAGCACCAGACCAATGATGATGACGGGCCACGACTCGAGCCACAGCAACTGGTCCGGCAACACAATGACGTCGGTGAAGCGCGACAGCGCACCCACCAGCACAATCGGGATGAACGCGTTCAGCCCGGAGGCCGCGGCGAACCCCGAGCCAGTGAGCAGCGCAAGCGCCCATGCCTCCATCTGGTGAATCCTTCCCGAGCGCAATGTTCGCACCAACGATAGCCTCTTTAAGTGGCCCGACGTTCGGGCGGCTGAGGGCGAAAGGAGTGGCAATGACATTCATCGGATCGCTCATAGCGGGCGCCGTGCTCGCAATCATCGCTTCGCTCATCCAGCGAGGTAAGTCAGGGATGCCCTGGTGGGGGAACTGGATTGCCGGTATTGGCGGAGCACTCATTGGCTACTGGATCGCGGGATTGCTCGGGGTTGACAAGACGGACGGGATTGACTGGATCCGTTGGCTCATCTCGGTAGCCGTGGCAGTGGTGCTGCTCATCGTTGGCGGGGCTGTGTGGCCCAAGCGGAGCTGACACCGGAGCAAGTGAAGAGGCCCTCGGGTGTTCCCGGGGGCCTCTTCACGTCTGGGGTGGCTGACGGGGCTTGAACCCGCGACCCCCGCGACCACAACGCGGTGCTCTACCAACTGAGCTACAACCACCATAGGCCCGTGAAACGGGCCAGCGAAAAGTGTACCGTCCCTCGCAAGGCCGTGGCTACGTGACGTGGACCGCGCTCACGCAGGGGGCGCAACGCGTACGGCGGCCTCTTTGGCCTTGACGCTGTCTGGCCCCGGGAGGGGCACCAGCACAGTCTCGCGGTAGTACTGCAGTTCGCGGATCGAGTCTTCGATGTCGCCCAGCGCCCGGTGTCCACCGGTCTTTGCGGGCGCCTGGAAGAACACCCGCGGGTACCAGCGCCGCACCAGTTCCTTGAGCGAACTCACGTCCACCACGCGATAGTGCAGGTGCGCCATGAGCTCGGGCATGTCGCGCTCCAGAAACAGCTTGTCCATGCCAACGGTGTTGCCAGCGAGCGGCGCCTTGCCCGCTACCGGCACGTGCGCCCGGACATACGCAAGCACTTGAGCCTGCGCTTCCTCCATGCTTACTCCGGCGTCAAGATCGTTGATAAGGCCCGACGTTGTGTGCATGGCGCGTACAAAGTCGCCCATGCCGTCAATCGCCGCTGCAGAAGGGCGGATGACAACGCTCACGCCCTCGCCAAGCACGTTGAGTTCGGCGTCGGTCACGAGGCACGCCACTTCGATGAGGGCGTCATTCACGGCGTCGAGACCGGTCATCTCGCAGTCGATCCATACCAGCGCAGTCTCGGACATATGCCCACTTTAGCGGGCACAACGGCCAGGCTGGGCGCCGGGCTTGACAGCAGCGTCGGGCAAGCGGTTTACTTAGTTACTGAACCAACTAACCGATGTACCGGGAGGTGAGCATGGACGAGGGGCGTCCGATCTTTGTGCAGATCGCGGAGCAATTGGAGTCGCAGATCATCGACGGCTCCATGCCGCCGGAGTCGCAAGTGCCGTCGATCAACGAGCTGGCGGCCTTTCACCGCATCAACCCGGCAACGGCTCTCAAAGGTGTGAACATGCTCGTCGAGGCGGGAATTCTGTACAAGCGCCGCGGCATTGGCATGTTCGTGGCCGAGGGCGCGCGGGAACGCCTCATCGCGGCCCGCAGGGACGCCTTCAGCGATCAGTACGTGCGCCCGCTCGTGGCTCACGCCAACGCCATAGGCATCACGCCAACACAACTTGCAGCAATGATTAGAAAGGAGGCCGGATCATGACGGCCGTTATCGAAGTAGCCGGGCTTACCAGGCATTACGGCAAGGTACACGCCGTTGAAGACGTCACGTTTGAAGTGGAAGAGAACACCATTTGCGGCCTGCTTGGCCGCAATGGCGCGGGCAAAACAACCCTCATGCGGCTCCTGACGGGGCAAGCATTCGCGTCAGCGGGTCAGATCCGGGTGTTCGGCGAGAGCCCGGTGGAAAATGCTTTGGTGCTCTCCCGCACGTGCTTCATTCGCGAGACTCAGGTGTACCCGGACAGCTTTCGCGGCAAGCATGCACTTCGCGCCGCCGAGCGCCTCTTTCCCAATTGGGATGCCGACTACGCCGCGCAGCTCGCTACCGAGTTCAATCTGCCACTGGACCGCCGCATTAAGAAAATGTCACGAGGTCAGCGTTCTGCGGTTGGCGCCATCATCGGCCTTGCGGCGCGAGCTGAATTGACATTCTTCGACGAGCCGTATGCCGGTCTCGACGCCGTGGCACGTGAGTTGTTCTACTCACATTTGCTCGAGGACTACTCCAAGCATCCGCGCACAATCGTGCTGTCTACGCACCTCATCGACGAGGCGGCGAAGTTGCTCGAGCACGTCATCGTCATCGACGGGGGCCGTGTGATCATCAACGACAATTCGGACGCCCTGCGCGGTACGGCCGTGACCCTGGTTGGCGCCAAGTCAGCGGTGGACACTTTCGCTGTTGGCCGCGAAGTGCTTGGAACAGACGTCCTCGGCGGAATCAGCTCCGTCACAGTCGCGGGCCTTAGCCCTGCCGACAAGGCGGCCGCCGCAGCTGCGGGGCTCGAGGTGGCTCCCGTGTCCCTTCAACAACTCATTGTCAGCCGCACTCGCGGCACCGTTCAGCCGCAGGAGGCACTTTCATGACCGCCGTTGCCCCAACTCACAGCTTTACCCGTACTCACCGCGCGCCGGTTCACCGCATCGGCGCCACCGTTCGCATTCATGTGGCGAACCCGTGGACCACGCTCATCTCCCCGTGGCTCATCCTCCTGGTGGTCTTCGGGTTGAACTTTGCGATCTGGCACCTGGTCCTGATGGCAGCGGGAGACCGCGGGGTTGAGGCAGACGCTTTTCACTACAACGGCGGTGTCTCGTGGATCGTCTTCTACATGGTGGTGGTTGCCGTTCAGGCCATGAACCAAACGTTCAGCTTTGTGGTGGGCCTCGGTGCAACGCGGCGCGACTACTTCGTTGGCACATCGGCGCTCTTTGCTGGGCTCGCGCTCATGTACGGGATTGGCGTGTCAGTGCTCGCAGGTGTGGAGCGCGCTACGAGCGGATGGGGAGTGAACGGCTGGTTCTTTGCGCCCGGTCCGTTTGCCACGATGCCCTTGTGGGAAGTCGCGGTCACCTACACGTTGGTGCTCCTGTTCATGTTCTTCGTTGGCTCCGGCGTGGCAGCGGTGTTTGTGCGCTGGGGCGCCACTGGGATCCTGACCTTCTTTGCGAGTGTCGCCGTACTGCTGTTGGCGACGCTCTGGGCCATCACCCAAGCGGACGCATGGGCCTCCGTGGGGCACTTCTTCACCGCGCGCTCGCCGCTCGAGCTTGCGCTCCTGAGTTTGCCGCTGTCGCTTGTGGGCGGTCTCGTTGGCTACGGCCTCATGAGGCGCGCAACGCCAAAGGGCTAGTCAACATCGGGACGGTCGCTGAAGCGACCGCGCACGTATGGATGCGGCCAGTAATCCAGCGTTTCGCCGAGTTCGTGGGCCATGCGCAGCGGGAGGTGGGGATCGCGCAGGAACTCGCGGCCAACGAACACAGCATCGGCCTCACCCTGCGCGATGATCGCCTCTGCTTGGTGGGCGCCAACGATCTGACCAACCGCACCTGATGGCATGTGTGCGCCTGTGCGCACGGCGTGCGCAAAGGGCACCTGATAGCTGGGTCCGGTAGGAATGCGCACGCCCGTGACGAGGCCGCCCGAGGAAACGTCCACGAGGTCCGCGCCCGCCTCGTGGGCCCAGGCGCTGACCGCAACCGTGTCTTCGATGGTCCAGCCCTCCGGCTCGGCCCAATCAGTGGCGGAGAGCCGCACAAACACGGGGACGCCCTCGCCGGCCTCGGCGCGCACCGCGCGCACTACGTCAAGGAGTAGGCGTGCTCGGTTTTCGAGTGAGCCGCCCCAGGCATCGGTGCGCTCGTTGCTGAGCGGCGACAGAAATTGGTGCAACAAGTACCCGTGCGCGGCATGCACCTCAAGCACGTCAAAGCCCGCGTCAAGCGCCAGGCGCGCCGCCGCCGCCCAGGCCGCGGGCAGTGCCTCGACCTCGCTCGCGCTGAGCTCTTGTGGCTCGGCGTAGCCCGTGAAGGCGATGGGGGAGGGAGCCACGGTTGGCCAGCCACCGTCATTGACGGCTACCGATCCCACGCCGCTCCAATCGCGATACGTAGAGCCCTTGCGCCCCGCGTGTGCCAGTTGAATGCCGGCCTTAGCCCCTTGGCCGTGGATGAAGTCGGTGATACGTCGCCACGCGTCGCGCTGCTCAGCGTCCCAGATGCCGGTGCACCAAGGCGTGATGCGCCCCTCCGGCGTCACGCCGCTGGCCTCGGCAACTACCAGTCCGGCCCCACCGCGCGCAAAGGAGCCGAGGTGAACCAGGTGCCAGTCCGTGGGCACGCCGTTCTGCTCCTCGCACGAGTACTGGCACATAGGAGACACCCACAGCCGATTCCGGAACGTGACGTCGCGGACGGTGAGGGGTGAGAAAAGCGCGGTTGTCATGGATGAATCCTCTCGCGGGTAGGCCCGAGGTTAAACCGAGCGTGGACGCAGGCTGTTCCCGAGCGTCGGACCGTAGGGCGCTGAGGTGCCATGACTGCCCAATTGACGGGGGAAATTGTGAGCGATAACGGAAACTGAGCATTCGTAACGTTTCGAACTCCCCGCTGAGCGGCATCCGTACGGGGGCCGTTACGAAACTGTGACCTGTCTCGGGTTGTGTGAACGCTAAATGTTAGGGCTAATATTTCAGGCACGGGCCGTCCGGAAGTCGGAGGGAACGCACCCGAGTGGCCGGAAGGCCTGGCCAAAACAAGGAGGTTTTGGGAATGAAGAAGCGCATGTTCGCAACTCTCGCGTTGGTGGGAGCTTCGGCGCTCACGATCGCAGGCTGCTCGTCTGAGGGCGACGCAACCAACACCGCAAACCCGGGCGGCGGGGGCGGCGGCGACGTCATCACCGTTGGCTTTGCCCAGACGGGTTCAGAGAGCGGTTGGCGCAGTGCCAACACCGACTCAATGAAGGCGGCATTCTCCGAGGAGAACGGCTTCAAGCTGGTCTTCAACGCGGCTGACAACGACACGGCCGCACAGATTGCTGCTGTCCGCAGCTTCATCAACCAGGGCGTGGACGCCATCGTCATCGCGCCCATCGTTGAAGACGGCTGGGACGACGTCCTGAAGGAAGCCCAGGCTGCAAAGATCCCCGTGATCCTTGAAGACCGCACGGTGACCTCGTCACCCGACCTCTACGCTGCGTGGGTCGGCGACGACTTCAAGCAAGAGGGCGTCACGGCCGGTACCTTTGCCGCCGAGCAGTACGGCACCACCCCCACCAAGATGGTTGTGCTTGAAGGCACCACCGGTTCCGCACCTGCGAACGACCGGGCCGACGGCTTCAACTCCGCCATCGAGGGCACCCAGATCGAGACGATCGACTCTCAGACGGGTGAGTTCACGCGCGATGGCGGCAAGTCTGTGATGGAAGGCTTCATCCAGAAGTACGGCATCGACGGCATCGACCTGGTGTTCGCGCACAACGACGACATGGCGCTTGGTGCCATCGAGGCCATTGAGGCCGCAGGTGGCAAGCCAGGAACGGACATCAAGATCATCTCGATCGACGGTGTCCACGACGGCATGCAGGCGCTGCTCGACAAGAAGATCAACTACATCGTTGAGTGCAACCCGCTCCTGGGCGACCCAGCAGCTCAGCTCGTCAAGGACGTGCTCGCTGGCAAGACCGTGGAGAAGGTCAGCTACGGCATCGACGGTAGCTTCTCGCAAGAGGACATCACCCAAGAGATCCTGGACGCCCGCGCCTACTAGGCGATAGTCGGCTAGTCAGGTACCACTGCGATACGCCCGGGGGTCGGTTTTGACCGGCCCCCGGGTGGCACGCACCGGAGTCGATCCAAGAAGGAAGTCGTCGTGACGGACACCCAGGGCAATGCAGCCCCGCCGCTTGTTGATATGCGGTCAATCACCATCCAGTTCCCAGGGGTGCTCGCACTCGACGCCGTGGACTTCTCGCTGCGCGCGGGCGAGGTGCACTCGCTCATGGGCGAGAACGGCGCGGGAAAGTCCACCCTCATCAAGGCTCTCACGGGCGTATACGCCATTGACGAGGGCACCATCACGGTGGACGGCACAGAGCGCAAATTTGATTCGACGGCCGACGCGCAGGCGGCGGGAATCTCCACGGTCTACCAAGAGGTAAACCTGTGCACCAACCTTTCCGTAGGCGAGAACGTGATGCTGGGGCACGAGCCCCGCACGGCGGGGTTCGTGGACTGGCCCGCGGCGCACGCCGCCGCCGCCGAGCACCTCGCGGCACTGGGAGTCACAATCGATCCCAAGACGATGCTCTCCGCGCATTCAATCGCGGTGCAGCAACTCGTGGCGATTAGCCGCGCCATGGTGCTGGACGCGAAGGTGCTCATCCTCGACGAGCCCACCTCGAGCCTCGACCGTGGTGAAGTGGAGCGCCTCTTCGACGTAGTTCGCGGACTCCGAGACAAGGGTGTCGCAATCCTCTTCGTCAGCCACTTCCTTGACCAGGTCTACGAAATTGCGGACCGCATCACGGTGCTGCGCAATGGCCAGCTCGTGGGCGAATACGCCGTGAGCGACCTTCCGCGCGATCAACTCGTGACCAAGATGATCGGGCGCACACTTGATGACCTCTCGGCGATCTCGGACGCCGCCGAACACACCGTTGATCGCACGGGAGCCCCCGTGCTGCGTGCAGAAGGCATTGGTAAGCGAGGCTTCCTTGAGCCCGCCGATGTCGATGTCTATCACGGTGAAGTGGTGGGCATCGCGGGACTGCTTGGCTCCGGGCGCACCGAACTCGTGCGGTTGCTTTACGGCGCCGACAAGCCCGACTCGGGGCGTATAGAGGTGGCCGGAAAGCACGTGAAAATCACGTCTCCCCGGCACGCGATCGACAACCGGGTGGCGTTTTCCTCGGAGGACCGCAGGGCCGACGGCATTATTGGCGATCTCACGGTCGCCGAGAACATCATCCTTGGAGTCCAAGCGCGCCGGGGCTGGCTCCGTAAGGTGCGCCGTTCCGAGCAGGATGAGATCGTCAACGCGTCGATCGGGGCACTCGACGTGCGTCCGGCCAACCCCAACGCCCTTGCCCGCAACTTGTCAGGTGGGAACCAGCAGAAGCTCTTGCTCGCACGCTGGCTCGCCACTGCTCCGCAACTTCTCATCCTCGACGAACCCACACGTGGCATCGATGTTGGCGCTAAGGCGGACATCCAGCGCAAGGTCACCGAGTTGTCACAACAGGGTCTGTCTGTCATCTTCATTTCATCAGAGCTCGAAGAAGTGCTCCGCATTGCTCAGCGAGTAGTCGTGCTGCGCGATCGCAAGCGCATCGGCGAACTCGAGTCAAGCGCCATCGATCTCGATGGACTGGTTGACTACATCGCGAACGAAGGCAAGGGAACCGCAGCGTGAAAACCATCGTGAAGCATCGGCTGTTTTGGCCGTCGGCCGCACTCGTAGCGCTCATCGCCATCAACGCCGCCGTGCGCCCCAACTTCGTGAAGATCACGATGCTCGACGGGCACCTCTATGGCAATCTCATCGACATCCTGCGGCAATCGGCACCGCTCATGCTGGTCTCTCTCGGCATGACAATCGTCATCGCGACGCGCGGCATCGACCTCTCAGTTGGTGCCATCATGGCGGTCTCTGGCGCCGTGGCGCTGCAGATCATTGCGGGATCGTCGGAGCCGGACAACTTGGGTGTGGTGGCATGGGCCGTGTTCGCGGCGCTCGCGGTATCCCTGGTGTTGGGGGCATGGAACGGCTTTCTGGTGTCAGTGGTTGGAATCCAACCGATCATTGCGACGCTGGTCTTGATGCTTGCAGGCCGCGGAGTGGCCCTGCTCATCACGGGCGGCAAGATCACCACGGTGAACTCATCGCCCTACAAGTACCTCTCCACCGGGTACCTGCTGCTCTTGCCATTCGCGTTCCTGCTCGCGATGGCGATCGTTGCCATCGTTGGCGCTGTGGAACGGCGCAGCGCGCTCGGAGTGCTCACGGAGGCGGTGGGCATCAACCCCGAAGCCAGCAGGCTAGCGGGCGTACGCTCGCGTGGCATCGTGTGGAGCGCTTACGTGGGCAGCGGCGTCTTGGCCGGCATCGCGGGAATCTTGTACTCCTCGAATATCAAGGCTGCCGATGCCAACAACGCGGGCCAGCTCATCGAGCTTTACGCGATCCTCGCCGTGGTGATGGGTGGCACGTCTCTGATGGGCGGCAAGTTCACGATCGCGGGAACCGTAATTGGCGTGCTCTTCATTCAGACGCTCGACTCCACCATCCTGTTCCTAGGCATCTCCCCCGATCAAAGCCCGGTGTTCTTTGCGATTGTGGTGATCATCGTGGTGCTCATTCAGTCCCCGAGCATGCACCGATGGGTGCGAGGACTCAAACATTCACCAGACAAACAGAGCCCCGTAGACGCACCTAGCGACGCGGAGGTCGCGGCATGACAACCCTCGAAACAGCGCCCGCAAACACGCGCACCTCATTCGCCTCGCGCTACCACACGTTCATGAGCCGTCACGGTTCACTCATGCCTACCTTCGCCGCCGTGGCCATCCTGCTGGTCATTTTCGCCGGTGCGCAGATCAAGTTTGGGAACTTCATCACGCCGGGCAATATCTCCGCGCTGCTGCTCGACAATGCCGCGCTGCTCATCATGGCCGTTGGCATGACGTTTGTGATCATCACTGCGGGCATTGACCTCTCGGTGGGCTCCGTCATGGCCTTCACCGGGATCTGGTTGGCGCAGATGCTCCAAAGCGGCGTCAATGCTGCGTTTGCGATCCCCATCATGCTCGTGGGCGGCGCCCTCGTTGGTCTGCTCATCGGCTTGCTCGTTCAGTACTTTGACGTGCAGCCGTTCATTGCGTCGCTGGCGGGCCTATTCCTCGCGCGAGGTCTCGCCTACATCGTGAGCACCCGTTCCATCAGGGTGGAAGACCCCACCGTGCTGTGGCTGCAGTCCGCACGCATTCACATCGGCCAGTTCTACATCACGCCAACGGGCATCCTGGCGCTGCTGGTAGTTGCCGTGGGAGCGTTCGTGATGCAGTTCACGCGCTTTGGCCGCACCATCTACGCGATCGGCGGAAACGAGCAGTCAGCCCGCCTTATGGGCCTCAACATCGCGCGCACCAAGATCGCGGTTTACGTGATCTCTGGGTTCTGCGCGGCGCTGTCTGGGCTCGTGCTGACTGCCTATTCCGGCGCGGGGTACCCTCGCAACGGCATCGGCTGGGAGCTCGACGCGATCGCCGCGGTCGTCATCGGTGGCACGTTGCTGATGGGTGGCCGCGGCTACGTGCTCGGGTCGATGGTTGGCGTGCTCGTCTTCGGCACCATTCAGACGGTCATCTCGTTCATGGGCGCAGAACAGTCGTGGACGCGCATCATCGTGGGCCTCCTGTTGCTGCTCTTCATCGTTGTTCAACGTGCAATCGTGGCGCGCGCAGAACGAAGAAGGTAACGAACGTGCTGGTGGTGCCTGGTCCCGGCCTAGATAATGGCCACGTGGACCAGGCACTACCACTCCTCGAACTCACCGGAGCAACGGTGCTCTTTGGCGCGGACGCGGCCATCGACAACGTGGACTTCCGCATGTTCCCAGGCGAGGTTCACTCCCTCATGGGCGAGAACGGTGCGGGCAAGTCCACCCTCATCAAAGCCATCACGGGCGTGTTGCCTCTCAACGCGGGCACGTTGACGCTCGCCGGCGAGCCCATGCATCTGCACTCGCCCATTGACGCTCTTCACGCCGGAATTTCCACCGTCTATCAAGAGATAGAACTGCTCCCCAATCTCACGGTGGCCGAGAACATCAGCCTGGGGCGCGAACCGCGACGGCTAGGCATGATCGATTCCAAGGCCATGCGCCGGCAGGCGCACGCCGTGCTGTCTGAGCTGGGGCTACACATCGATCCCGCCTCGCTCCTTGCCTCGCACTCCGTTGCCGTGCAGCAGCTAGTGGCGATCGCGCGCGCCATTTCCGCGGACCTGCGCGTGCTGGTACTCGACGAGCCAACGTCGAGCCTCGACGTGGACGAGGTCGCCGAGTTGTTCCGCGTCATTCGCGAACTGAAGCAGCGCGGAGTTGCCATCCTGTTTGTGAGTCACTTCCTTGACCAGGTCTACGAGATCTGCGATCGCGTGACTGTGCTGCGCGACGGCAAGTTGGTGGGGGAGTACCTCACGCGGGAACTGCTGCGCATCGACCTGGTGCACAAAATGCTGGGCCACAAGGAGGCTGAACTCAAAGAGCGTCACCGGACCACAACGTCGGACACTGACGAGCAGCCGCTCCTCAGCGCCCGCGACGTAACGATTGTTCCCGGCATCCGCGACGCATCCGTGGACCTGTTCGAGGGCAGTGTGCTTGGCGTTGCCGGCCTGCTCGGTGCCGGGCGCACCGAGTTGGCGCGCGCCATCACGGGCATCGATCGCCTGCACGCCGGGGTCCTCCTGATTGGCGACAAAGAGCAACACTTCTCCAATCCGCGCAAGGCATTGGCCAAGGGGATTGCCTATTCGTCGGAGAACCGCCGCACCGAGGGCATCGTTGCGGAGCTCAGCGTGCTGGAGAACATCGCGTTGGCCGTGCAGGCCGATCGCGGCATTTGGCGCCGAATGAAACCCGCTCGGCAACGCGAGTTGGCCGCTAGTTGGGTGGAGGCTCTGGGGATTCGTCCTGCGGATCTTGATCGCCCGGCGGGGACGTTGTCTGGGGGGAACCAGCAGAAGGTGCTACTTGCGCGGCTGCTTGCGCTCGCGCCTCGCTTGCTGGTGCTTGATGAGCCCACGCGGGGGATCGACATTGGCGCCAAGGTGGAGATTCAGAACCTCGTGGGTGAGTTGTCGGAGAACGGGCTCTCCGTGGTCTTCATCTCCGCGGAGCTCGAGGAGGTGTTGCGCGTCAGCGACCGCGTGGCGGTGCTCCGCGATGGCCGCATCGTGGAGACGCTGCCCTCGGCAGACATGACGGTGGATTCGGTGCTCGCCCTCGTTGCGCGGCCAAATCAGGATGAGGCGCGCGCGTGACCGATGAAAAGCCGCCTCGCGCGGCGAATATCTTCGATGTGGCGCGCCTCGCAGGGGTGTCCCACCAGACGGTGTCGCGCGTGCTCAATGGGTTGCCCAACGTGCGGCCCGCCACCAAAGAGCGCGTGGAACAGGCCATCTCCCAGCTGCGTTACAGCCCGTCACCCGCGGCTCGCGCGCTAGTTACCCGGCGCACCCGCACCATCGGCCTGATAGTGCCGGGTGTTGCCGATTACGGCCCCGTATCCATCGCGATGCACTTCAACCTCGCGGCCCGCCTTGCCCGCTACAACGTGGACACCGTGAGCACCATTGACTCGGACCCAGAAACCTGGCGCGCCGCAGTGGACGGGCTGCTGCGGCAGCGCGTGGACGCGATTGTTGCGGTGGTCAGCGACTTCGGGGTGCTGGAACTCGTGCGCGGTCTTGAAATTGCGATCCCTGTGGTGGCGTCCGCGTCCACGCCCCGACGCTCCCCACGAGTGGTTTCGATTGACCAGTACCGCGGGTCCAGGATGGCGGTGCGTCACCTTGTGGAGCTTGGGCACACCAAGATCCACCACTTGGCGGGCCCGGCCTCGGCACCCGACGCTGCGGAACGCGTCCGCGGCTGGCGCGACGAACTCTCCGCGCATCGGCTCGACGCGCCAGACCTCCTTCAAGGCAACTGGTCCGCCGAGAGCGCGTATCAATTGGGGCTCAAGTTTGACGTTGAGCGCGGCGCCGCGGTGTTCGCGTCAAACGACTTGTCTGCGCTGGGACTGCTCTCGGCGCTTCGTGAGCGCGGGCTTCGCGCTCCAAAGGACATCAGCGTGGTGGGCTTTGACGACGTTCCCGAGAGCGCGTTCTTCTTCCCGCCCCTGACCACCGTGCGGCAGGACTTTGCGGCGCTCGGGCGGCAGATGATGCAGAAGGTGCTGCTTGCACTCGAGGAGTCCGAGGACGCTACCCCCGACACTCCGCTGCCAACCGAACTCATTGTCCGCAAGTCCACCCGCGCGCAAGCGTGATTTTCTGGTCCACGATGGAGAGGCATGATGACATACCCACCCGAAGGTCAGCAGCCGCAGCCGCCGGCACCGTACAGCCCGCACCCGTACTACCCAGCCGTGTACGTGGTGAAGCCGCCGATCATGCCGCATGCGGTCTGGTCGGTGGTCCTCGCCGCCATCGGGTTCGTGAGCCCATTCCTGCCGTTCTTTTCCCTTCCCGCGTCCATTGCGGGAGTGATACTCGGGCACATCGGGCTGAGCAAGATCGCGAAGAGTCCGATCCCTCGCTCTGGACGCGGGATCGCGATCACGGGTCTGGCGCTGGGGTACATAGCGATTCTCGCCGGCGCCTTGTGGGTGCTGTTCTATGTGTCCCTCAGCAGTGCGGTGAACGCCTCATAGCGGCGCGTGGTTGGACTCGCGGTTGCAGTATTGGTTGCACCGGGTGGGCACAGCAGCGCCACTTACGGAGCAACTCGTCAATACACCCACGGGATTTCTGATCCGCTCGGAGCGCACTCTCGTCATGTGGGAGCATGACAAAGTGCGATCTGAAAGCGAACCGACTGGTCTGTACTTGAGGCGCGGGCACTGGGTCGTCCCAATTGGGGACGGCATTGTCACGCAACTTCGCGTCGACTTCGCATTTACCTTGTGCATCGGTACCGAGATCAGCATTCGAATTGAGTCACCCTTCACAGTCGTCCGCGCAGGCGTGAGAAGCGCGCATAACGGCGAGGACGTTCGGTCGCTGGGCGATCTTTTGACCCTTCACCAACAGCGAGTCCAAGAACTGCTGATCCGAGAGGATGGGCTCCTCACGATCGAGTTCGCGGATGGCGCGCTATTGCAAGTGCCCCCCGACGCGCACTACGAGGCGTTCAACGTCGTTGGGAGCTTCCCGCAAATCGAAGGTCAGTTCAGTTTCTACGCATTGCCAGGCGGTGGGCTCGCTCGCTTCTAGGGCACCCACACCGAGAGATGCAGCGCGACGCATGGATTTGCCTAAGGAGCCGTTCGTGTGTGCCCCCGGCTGGACTCGAACCAGCAACCTACGGATTAGAAGGCCGTTGCTCTATCCGTTGAGCTACGGGGGCCTCGCACCAGATTAGTGGCCGCGTTGCACAGGGCGTACCGGTAACCTAAAGCGGCGGGTCACAAGGAGGCGACGATGAGCATCAAGCCCATCAAAACCTGGTCATATCCAGGTGCGCTTCTGGACGCATTGGTGGACACGCGCAAGGCAGTGGCGGACATCGACTTTCCTATCCCAACGGCGGGCACGGAACAGGCGCGAGAGTTGGTTTCGCAGACCCTGGACCAGCTCGATCACCACCTCATCCCACGCGTCACCGAGGAGGCCTCGCCGGCGATTGTGGTGGTGGCTGGTTCCACGGGTTCCGGGAAGTCCACCTTGGTGAATGCGCTGCTTGGTGAGCAACTGACACCCTCCGGCGTGCTCCGGCCTACCACCAAGACGCCCTACCTCTTCCACCACCCGCTAGACACCCAGGTGCTCACCGCGGTGGAGCGACAGGCAACCGTGACGGCCACCGAGGCGGTGCCCCGCGGACTCGCGATTGTCGATTCCCCTGACCTCGATTCGGTGCGCGGCGAGAACCGTGAAGTGGCGCGCGAATTGCTCGACGCCGCAGACCTATGGATCTTTGTGACCACGGCGGCCCGCTATGGCGACGCAGTGCCGTGGGAGGCGCTGCGCGCCGGCGCCGAGCGCGGGGCGTCCATCGCCGTGGTCCTCAATCGCGTGACGATGGATGTTGCCGCGCAGGTTCGCAGCGACCTCGTGGCGCGGCTCGCCAGCGAGGGCTTGGAGATGCTGCCGCTGTTTGTCATTCCAGAGGACTCGGCTTCGCGCGGTGAAGTACCGCCCGACGTTGTTGGCGGCGTTGGCCGTTGGCTCGACTCGGTAGCGGCCGCCTCAGCAGCGACCATCGTTGAGCGCACGCTGCACGGCAGCGCGGAGGCGCTCAAGGAGTGGCTCGAGCGCCTCGCCGAGCACCTCGACGATCAGTCGTCAGTTGCCAAGGAGGTGCGGGCGGTGGTTCGCCGCCGTGCAGCCCAGGCGGAGACCGAGGGCGGGGACGATTGGTATACCGGTGTTGCCTCCGGCGCGCTCGAGACGCGCTGGCGGCAGGCAACGAGCGAGGGCGGCGCGCTTTTCCGCCTCCGCAACTCGCTGTGGACCAAGCGCCGCGTGGCGCGCGAAGCCCGCGACGCCGCGCTGCAGACCATCGAGGCAGACGTCATCGCGGCCGTGGAGGCAACGCTCGCGTACGCGGCCTCCTCTGCGGCTGAAGGCATCATCGCGGACCTCGCAGTGGGCGGCGAAGGCCCTGGCACCTGGCTCGCGGCGCAGCGGGATCCACGCGACGCGCGTTTGCACAGGGAACGCACTGCGGCGGACGCAACGCGGGCCTGGCTTGGCCGCTGCGACGAGATCGCCATGGGACTCAGCGGCGCCAAGAGCGCCATCGCAGTGGTGGGGGAGACGGGACTGCGGGCCACGCTCGCCTCCGCGGCGCTGGGCGTTGCGCAAGCGCACGAGGCGCTCACGCTCCTCGTGGGCGGCGCTACGGACCAACCGCTCGCGGCCGCGCGCGAGGAACTTGCGGCCGCGCGCCGCTACGCGATCAACCGTGAGGCCCTGGAGGTGCTCGCGCCCACCGACATCGCTTCGCTCATGCCGGATGCCTCCGCGAAGGTGCGCTTGCGGCGCGCCGAACTTAGAGGTCTGCTGTGACCCTGTCCTTTGAGGACCTTGGGCCGCGGGACGCGACGAGCGCGCTCAAGGCGCGAGTGGCACGGCTCAAGTCGTCAATGGACTGGGCCTCGGAAGCCATTGAACCCGGGGTGCGCGCGGAAGTGATGGCGACCATCGAACGCTGTGAGCGGCGCCTCGCGCTGGGTATTGACCACACGGTGGTGGCGCTCGCAGGCGGAACGGGATCGGGCAAGTCGAGCCTCTTCAACGCGCTCACGGGCACGCAATTTGCGGTGCCGGGCGTTGCCCGCCCAACCACCTCAGCGGTGAGCGCTGCAACGTGGGGTGACACAGCGTCGGCCCTTTTGGATTGGCTGGAAGTGGAGCCGCCGCGCCGGCTTGGGCTCATTGGCAAGCCGGAGCTGACGGGGGTGGTGCTGCTGGACCTGCCCGATCACGACTCCGTCAACGCCGCCAACCGCGCCATCGTGGACCGCGTGGTGCCCATGGCGGACTTGCTCGTGTGGGTCATGGATCCGCAGAAGTACGCGGACAACGCCGTGCACAGCGCCTACCTCAAGGTGGCGTCTGACCACGGGCAGCCCTCGCTCGTGGTACTCAATCACGTGGACCGGCTCGCTACGGAGCAGGCGTGGGAGGTGGTGCGAGATCTGCAGCGGCTGCTCGCGGACGACGGCCTCGCCGAGGTCCCCGTGATGCCCGTCAGCGCGCGCACGGGGCAGGGCCTCGAGGTGTTGCAAGACGAGCTGGCGGGCGCGGCGCAGTCCCGCACCCTGGCCTCGGAGGCCGTTCGCGCGGACCTTGTCTCTGCCGGCAGAGCGCTGTCTCGAGCGCTCTCACGAGACGCAGACCCGCACCTGCCTGACATTGAAGAACTCGTGACCTCGCTAGCCAACGCCGCTGGTATTGAGGCATTGGCCGATGCTTCGGCCTCCGTAGCGGCCGGCCACACCAAAGCGGTGCCAACGCTTGTTGGCTTGCGCGTGGAGGCGGTTGAGCGGGAACGGCTGGATTGGGTTGACGCGGCCACGCACGGCCTTCCCGTTGCCTGGCATCGCGTGGTGGCCGACGCTGTTGCGCCTGCCGCTTTGCTCGCCGAGGAGATCGGTGCGGCGGTTAGCGCCATCGCGTGGCCGCCCATTCCACGTGGCTCCGGGCTTAAGGGCTTCTTGTCGCGACGTGTGCGTGCGAGCGCGGCGGCAAAAATGGTGCGCCTGCTAGGAGCTGAGGCGGTGCGCGCGGTGCTCGTGCCCTTGGTGCGTGAACCAACGGAGCTGATTCATCAGGCGTATCGCAATCTCGATGAGCTCACGGAATTGGCCAAGGCAGAGGTGCCGCGGGACTAGCGTCCCCAGGCGCAACTAATTCGCCGACTATCCACAGTTGGCAAGCCCGGCCGTCCCACGTGGGCGCCTCCGATGTCAGCCTTGCTCACAAGCCGCACGGTGCGGCACGCGTCGAGGAGGCGCCATGAATGATCTGACAGTGACGGTCACCGGTTGGGTGGCAACTGATCCAAAATTGCATGTGGTGCCAAGCGGCGCCGACCTCGTGAGCTTTCGCCTCGCGAGCACCTCGCGGTTCTTTGACCGCGGCACCAATGCGTGGGTTGACCGCGACACCGAGTGGTTCACGGTGCGCGTGTTTAGGGCTGCGGCCCAACTGATCCTGCGCTCCATTCGCAAGGGCCAACCGATCGTTGTGGTTGGCCGGCTCCACACCAACGAGTGGACTGCGGAGAAGGGACAGCGCACGGACCTCGTGATCGACGCCCAGACCGTTGGGCACGACCTCACACGGGGCGTTGCCGAATTCTCGCGTGCGGTGGTCAAGGAGGAGCCTGCGGACGCGCACGAGCTGGCCAACGACGAACCCATCGAAGAGGTTGAGGTGGAAGACGCGGAGAACGGGACCGCCGAGCCCGCTGACGCGGAGGCTCAAGACGGGAAGGTGCTCGAGCCGGCGCCCTTCTAGCGGGCCGAACCACAGATCCAACGGGGAGTGTGCGGCGGGTCCCGGCCACAGCGTCGGGCCCGTTCGCGCGCTCGCTACGCGTAGGCTTGGGTAGGCCCATCCCCACCACCCACGGAGTTGCAGTGGCAGAGTTCATCTACACGATGTACAAGGCGCGCAAGGCGCACGGCGACAAGGTCATCCTCGATGACGTCACGATGTCGTTTTACCCTGGCGCAAAGATCGGCGTCGTTGGTCCCAACGGCGCTGGTAAGTCGACGATTCTCAAGATCATGGCGGGCATCGAGCAGCCATCGAACGGTGAGGCGCGGCTCAGCCCGGGTTACAGCGTGGGGATCCTCCTGCAGGAGCCGCCCCTCAATGAGGACAAGGATGTCATTGGGAACGTCCGCGAAGGTGTGGCTGAGGTCTACGCCAAGTTGGAGCGCTTCAACGAGATCTCTGATGAGATGGCGAACCCGGACGCCGATTACGACACCTTGCTTGCCGAGATGGGCAAGCTGCAGGACGAGCTGGATCACGCAGACGCGTGGGATCTCGATTCGCAGCTGGAGCAGGCGATGGACGCGCTGCGCTGCCCACCGCCGGACGCCGACGTCAAGGTGCTCTCCGGTGGTGAGCGCCGCCGCGTTGCCCTGTGCAAGCTGCTGCTGGAAAAGCCCGACCTGCTGCTGCTCGACGAGCCAACAAACCACCTCGACGCCGAGTCCGTGCTGTGGCTTGAGCAGCACCTCGCGAAGTACCCCGGCGCCGTGCTCGCCGTGACCCACGATCGCTACTTCCTCGATCACGTTGCGCAGTGGATCTGTGAGGTTGACCGCGGTCGCCTCTACCCGTACGAGGGCAACTACTCCACCTACCTCGAGTCCAAGGCCGCGCGCCTCGCGGTGCAGGGCAAGAAGGACCAGAAGCTGCAGAAGCGCCTCAAGGAGGAGCTCGAGTGGGTTCGCCAGAACCCCAAGGGCCGCCAAACCAAGTCGCAGGCTCGCCTCAACCGGTACGAGGAGATGGCTGCCGAGGCGGAGAAGACTCGGAAGTTGGACTTCGAGGAAATCCAGATTCCGCCAGGCCCTCGGCTGGGCTCCGTGGTGCTTGAGGCCAAGAACATTAAGAAGGGCTTTGAAGGCCGCACCCTCATCGACGGGCTGTCCTTCACGCTCCCACGCAACGGCATCGTTGGCGTAATCGGCCCCAACGGCGTTGGCAAGACCACGCTGTTCAAGACCATCGTTGGGTTGGAACCGCTAGACGGCGGCGAGCTCAAAGTGGGGGAGACCGTCAAGGTCAGTTACGTGGACCAGAGCCGTGGCGGCATCGATCCCACAAAGACCCTGTGGGAAGTGGTCAGCGACGGGCTCGACTTCATCAAGGTGGGCGCCGTTGAAATGCCGTCGCGCGCCTATGTTGGTGCATTCGGCTTCAAGGGACCCGATCAGCAAAAGCCTGCCAGCGTGCTCTCCGGTGGTGAGCGCAACCGTCTCAACCTCGCGCTCACGCTGAAGGAGGGCGGCAATGTGCTGCTCCTCGACGAGCCAACCAACGACCTCGATGTGGAGACACTGGGATCGCTCGAGAACGCGCTGCTTGAGTTCCCCGGTTGCGCCGTGGTGGTCAGCCACGACCGTTGGTTCCTTGACCGCGTCGCTACGCACATTCTCGCGTGGGAGGGCACGGATGAGGAGCCCGCTAAGTGGTACTGGTTTGAGGGAAACTTCGCGGCCTACGAGGAGAACAAGGTGTCTCGACTGGGACCCGAGGCGGCCCGTCCGCACCGTGTTACCTATCGCAAGCTGACCCGCAACTAGCGGGTCAGCAGCGCGAACTACTCACCGGGCAGACGTAGCATCCCCTCTTGAGAGGCGGAGGCCACGAGCCGCCCGTCCTCGGCGAAGATCCACGTACCCGTGAGTCCACGGCCGCCTTGTGCGGTTGGCGCATCCTGGACAAACAGCAACCACTCGTCCGCGCGCGCGGGGCGGTGCCACCACATCGCATGATCGAGGCTCGCAAACGACATGTCACGCGAGCCCCACGAGACCCCATGCCTGCGCAAGAGCGGCTCCAGCATGACCTGATCGCTTCCAAAAGCAAGCAGGGCACGGTGAGTGAGTTCGTCGCCTTCAATAGGCCGACGCACGCGCATCCAGGCGGTTTGGTACGCCTTTGGCTGGGGGTCGGGGCCCAGAAAAATAGACCCTTCCACGTGGCGGACATCGAACGGCGCGCTTTGCAGCCAGAAGTCGGCAGCCGGGTGTCCTGCGTGGGGCGCCAAGACGTCAATGCCTGACGGCACAGCGAGAGGAGGAGGGACTTCCGGCATCGCAACTTGATGCTCGGGTCCCGCTTGGCGCTCCTGAAAGGACGCAATCATGGAGAGCAATGGCTTGTCGTCTTGGTAGGCGTGGGTGCGTCGCGCAGAGAATGACCGTCCGTCGCGGAGTCGCTCCACCTCAAACGTGAGCGGGCGGGTGGCGTCGCCGGCTCGCAAGAAGTAGCCATGCATGGAGTGGGGCTGCCGTTCCCCGTCAACCGTGCGGCCGGCTGCGATGAGCGACTGGGCCAGCACTTGGCCGCCGAACACGCGCCCTCCCAGCATGGGGAGCGAATCGCCCTCAAACCGGTTGTGATCCAATTGGCGAAGATCCAGCGCGGCGAGCCCAACGCCCACTGCAGCATCCGCCCAGCGATCCTCGACGTGCTCCACGGTCACGCTTGCGTTTCCTCGAACGAGTTGATCATTGAGTGGGCGGCTCGCTCCAGATAGTCCATGAGGGTCACCGCGTGGAGCGGCGCCAAATTCTGCTGCGCAACGGCGTGACGCATGTGTTCAATCCAGTGGTCGCGCGCCTCCGGGTTGACGCGGAATGGTTGGTGGCGCATGCGCAAGCGAGGATGCCCGCGCTCTTCCGAATAGGTTGTTGGCCCACCCCAGTACTGCTCGAGGAACATGGTGAGACGATGGATGGCGCCCTCGAGGTCGGACTGCGGGTACATGGGCCACAGGACGGGGTCTTGCGAGACGCCCTCGTAAAAGGTGCGCACGATGCTCTCAAAGGTCTCGTGTCCGCCAACGGCGTCGTAGAAACTCTGGTCCTCGCCATGTGTGGGACCCTGCCCAACGCTCATGCCAGGGACGCTCATTCGTCGTCGCTCTCTGGGGGCAGGGCCTCGCCCGGCGTGGCGGGGACGTGGGCCTGAGACGACTTTTTGCGCGGTCCAGGCTTCTTGGCATCTACCTTGACGCCAGGTACGTGCACACCGATGTTGGGGACATTCTCAGGAGGGCTGAGCTCGATGTCGCGCTCCACGAGAATGCGGCGCAGGTGCTTGCGAATCTCGCGCTGAACGGCCCACTGGGTTGCCGGATTGACCCGCATGACAAGGCGCAGCGTGACGGAGTTGTAGGCCACCGCCTCGAGACCCGGGATTTCCGGTTCGCCAAGTATTGCCGCCGCTATGCCGGGGTCCTTGCGGGCCTCAGCCACAGCGTCGAACATCGCCTGGCGCGCGGCGTCCAGGTCCGTGTCGTAGTGAAAGCGCACCTCGATGAGCACGCGGGACCACGTGCGCGTCATGTTGCCGATCCTCACGATCTGGCCGTTGGGGACGTACCAGACGGTGCCGTCGAGCGCGCGTAGACGAACGCACCTCAGCCCCACTTCCTCGACCGTGCCAGTGGCCTCTCCAACATCGATGATGTCGCCAACCCCGTACTGGTCCTCCATGAGCATGAACGCGCCACTGATGAGGTCCTTGACGAGCGACTGCGCGCCAAAACCCACCGCAACCGAGAGAACACCGGCGCTTGCGAGCAGCGCTGAGATCGGCACGCCGAGCACGGATAGCAACACAAACACGAACGTGGTGATGGCGAGCACGGTCACGAGCGAAGTGAGCACGGCGCGGATGGTCCTTGCGCGCTTGTGCCTGCGTTCGCGGTCAAGGCGAAGGTCGGTCTCGTAAGTTGCCGGCGGCGGGGTCTTGCCGTACTTGGTCAGTTTTCGCTTCTGCCGATCAGTGAGATCCGCGCCGCGTTCAATTCCGTGGGTGACCCACAAGATGATGGCGCGCAGGATGACCCACGCCACGAGGATGGCAACGAGCGCTATGCCCACGGCCGTGGCGCCCTCCCAAAAGGTGTCCCAGGCGGTTTTGGGGGCGTCGCTTGCTGCCGCTGTGGAGGTGAGAATCACGCTTCCAGCCTACCTACCCGGGCGTCCCGCACCCCTCCCTCTGGCAGGATTGAGCCATGCAAGCCGCCACCGAGACCGCATCCGACGCTTTGGTGGCGTTGGCGCAGACGTGCGGCATTTCCACGGAATACCGGGGGCACGACGGCAACATGCACGTGTGTTCGCCGGCCGCAATGCGCGCAGCGCTCGCGGCACTGGAACTCGACGGCTCGAGCGATGAGGCCTGCGCCGCCTCACTGAACGAACTCAATGACCACGTGTGGCATCGCATGGTGCCGCCAGTCACGGTGCTGCGACTTGGCCACAGCCGTGAGATTCACGTGCACGTTGACCATGGCGACTCCGTTGCGGTGAACCTGCAACTTGAGACGGGCGAAACGTGGAACGTGGAGCAGCTTGACCGCTATGTGCCGCCTAGGCGCTCTGGCGACCGGCTCATAGGCCGCGCGACCTTTCTGGTGCCCTCAGACCTCCCGCTTGGGTGGCACCGCCTCGAGGGCGTCGCGAACGGCCGTACCGCCCACGGCTGGGTAGTGGTGACGCCTGAACGGCTCGAGCTCCCGCCAGCCGTGCGGTCCACGCGCACGTGGGGCTTCACCACTCAGCTGTATTCGCTGCGTTCGTCACGGTCATGGGGCATTGGCGACTACTCAGACCTAGGCGAGCTGTGTGCGCTCGCAAAGATCCGGGCAGGCGCCGATTTTGTGCTCATCAACCCGCTGCACGCCACCGAGCCCGTGACCCCCATGGAGGCTTCGCCGTACCGGCCAACCTCGCGCCGCTTCTTGTCGCCCCTATACATCCGCGTGGAGGACATCGCGGAGGTCGCCTACGTGCCGTCACAGCAGCGCGCGGTGATCGAGTGGGCGGCGGAGAAGCCGCGGCGAGCAAACGGCACCGCCGATCTCATCGATCGCGATGGCGTGTGGGCCGCAAAAGCGGACGCGCTCTTTCAGATCTACCAGGTGGAACGCTCGCCTGGGCGGCAAGCTCAGTTTGAAGCCTTCTGCTTGCGCGAGGGCACGTCCTTGGAGGATTTCGCCACGTGGTGCGCTATCGCCGAGGAGTATGCGGGGCTCGCGTGGCCCAATGAGCTGGACAGCCCGCTGGCGCCAGCAGTGGACGCATGGCGCGACGAGCACGCGGAGCGGGTGCTGTTTCATGCCTGGCTGCAGTGGGTGTGCGACGAGCAGTTGGAGCGCGCCCAGGCGAGTGCTCGCGCGGCGCAGATGAGCATTGGCATCATGGCGGATCTCGCGGTTGGCGTTCACCCCGAGGGCGCCGATGCGTGGGCCCTGCAGCGCGTCCTTGCGCGCGGCATGTCCGTTGGAGCACCGCCGGATATGTACAACCAGCAGGGCCAAAACTGGAACCAGCCCCCATGGCAGCCGCGCGCTCTCGAGGCTGCCGCGTATTTGCCGTTCCGGGACCTCGTGCGCGCGGCAATGCGCCACTGTGGTGCGTTGCGCATTGACCACGTCATAGGCATGTTCCGCCAGTGGTGGATCCCGCAAGGTGCCGCCGCCTCCGATGGGGCATACGTGCAGTTTGATCACGAGGCGCTCATGGGCATTGCGCTCCTCGAGGCGCAGCGCGTTGGGGCCATAGTGATTGGCGAGGATCTGGGCACGGTGGAGCCGTGGGTGGGCGACTATCTGGCTTCGCGCGGCATTCTGGGCACCGCAGTGGTGTGGTTTGAGAAGGAGGGCGACGGCCGGGCCAAGCGGCCCGAGCACTACCGGGCGGACACCCTTGCGTGCGTGGGCACGCATGACCTTCCCCCAACCGCCGCGTACCTAGCGGGCGAGCACGTGACGCTGCGCGAAGAGTTGGGCCTGCTCACAAAGGATCCCGACGTTCTGCTCGCCGAGGCGCGAGCTGAACGCGGTGACATGGTTGAGTTGCTTGAGGAGCGTGGCTGGGTAGCGCCACATCCCACCGATGAGGAGATCATTGGCGGCCTTAATACGCTCGTCATGAATACCCCGGCTCCGATCATTGGCGTTGCCATCACGGACGGCGTGGGGGAGCGCCGCACGCAGAACCAGCCCGGCACAGACGCGGAATACCCCAACTGGCGGATTCCACTGTGCGACGGCGAGGGCACTCCCGTGCTGCTCGACGACCTCTTTGACCACCCGCGCATGCAGCGGCTCGTTGAGGTGTTGCGCGAGGCTAGCGTCTAACCTCCGTCACGTGCGCTGCGCCGCAGGGCGAACCCCACCGCGAGCAGTGCCAGCACCGCCATGCCAAGCGGTGCGGGATTGGTGCCGGTGGCCGCCAGTTCGTCATCGGGGTCAGCGCCATCGCTGTCGTCAGGGTCGTTGCCGTTGCTGTCGCCGTCGCCACTGTCACGGTCACTAGTACTCGCGGTGACGGTAACGGAGCTTGCCTCCGAAACCGCCGAGGTGCCAGCGGAGTTGGTGGCCGTGAGTGTCACCGAGTAGATGCCAGCAGGCACGCCTTCAAAGTCGAAGTCGGCGGTCGCGGAGGTCACCGCTATCGGTGATCCGCCGCCAGTGGGGGTCAGCGTAGCCACGTACTGGGTTACGGGTTGGCACGCGTTTGCGACTACGGCGGCGTGGGAAACGTCAATGTGTTGGCCAACTGCCAGCGCGGTGGGTGCACTGGTCACGATGGGCACCCCGGGCGCAGGCATGGCCGGCACGGTGGAGGTTGCAAGGTCAACGTTGTCGAGCAACAGCCCGCCGCCCAGCAGTGAGGGTTGTGCCGTTCCGGAGAGCCGGAATAGCAGCGAATCCGCAGTGAAGGTCACGGGCGTAACGTTGCCCGCGTAGTAACGGTGGTACTGCTCCCATGAACCGGATTGCGCCAAGCTCATGCACGTCGAGTTGTCGATGCTCACCCACAAGACGTCGTTGTTGGGGCCATCCACAAAGTCGAGGCTGAACTGGAAGGTGTGCAGTTCCGTGCGAGAAAGGCCCGTGGCAAGCACCACGGGTACAAAGTCGGGGATGGACTCGTCAACTTTGGTCAGTGACACGGCGAGACCGTCCGCCTCGTCGGTGATGCGGAAGGAGCCCATCCGGGCACCGTCGCCGCGATCGGGCGCAAAGCCCACCGCAAGGCCGGGCTGATACGTCTGCGTTGCCGAGGCGAACGTGAAGCTGCCGCTGAGGCGCGACTGTCTCACACCGCCAGAGGTGGTGCCTGGCTCCGCAGTGGTCTCGCCGGCGGCGTCCACGAGCGACGGAGTCTGCAGCTGATTGCCATACCCGCTCGATGTAACGCCGTTGGAAATGCGCAATGCGCGCATTCCCAGGGCGTCGCCCCACACCGTGGATGGATCGGCAATGTCCACGTCGAAATTCGCCGCGTTGTAGCCGCCAATATCGCCCGCGGCCCACCCGCCTTGGCCCACGGGGTCACCAACGGCCAAACTCTCCAGGCCGCCGCTGTTGTATTCGTCGGCGAATGCCGCTGGCGCCAACCACGCCAGGGTTGCGGTGAGCGCCGCAATCGCACATGTACGGCGTAGGCCGCTGTTTGACGGCAGGCTGCTGCCGTGACTTCCCTCAGTTGTCATGGACATATCTTCGACTACTTGCAGTGAAATGCGACGTAATCGTGGAATTGTTTACTGTTGGGCGTGTCGCGCATTCTCCGCCCGGCGCGCGTGGTCCAGGCCTTCGGTCATGAGCTTGATGAGCAACGCGTGGGCGTCTTTGTTGTTGCGCAGCCACTCTTCGCCCAGCGCCACAATGTCCACGCCGCGTCCAACGAGGTACGTGGGGTACGCGTATTGCACAATCCGCAACCCAACAAAGACGTCGTCGTAATCAAACAGTCTGCGCACATCGGCAAAGAAAGTCTCCGCGAGGGGTGCCATGAATGCCGCGTCATTCGCACGGGCAAATCCCAGCGCCACCTCATAGGCGAGTGCATTCGCGAGCGTCTCGCCCTTGGGGTGAGCAAGAAGATCCCACGCTCGGCGCTTGGCGTCGAGCGTGGCAATCGCCGCCCGCGCGCCAGCTGCCCTGCGCTCTCCGGCGCCGGTCGCGTCCTTGCTGTAGTGCTCGTCGATGGTGGCATCGTCTGCGCGGCCCGCAGCGGCGAGGGTCGTCAGCAGATCCCACGCGCGCTCCGTGTCGATGACGAGCCCGTCGATGTGGAGCGCGTCTTCGAGCAGGGCTTGAGCCCGGTCCACTTGCGCCGCCGTGCGCGCAAGTTGGGCATAGCCCTTGAGGAACTGGAGCTGCGCGTCGGAATCGGGCTCGGCAGCGTTGAGCGCCGCCCACACGGCCTCCGCGGCCTCCGCGCCCACCTCTTGCGCAAACTCCGGCGGCACGTACCTGGCCACCGCCGTGACGATCGCGCGCAAGTGCGATTCGCGTACCGCAGACACCGTTATCCCGGGCAGTGCGGCAAGTGTTGCCTGGATGTAGTTCCTGGCGGGCAGCGCTCCGTCGCGGCACATGTGCCACAGCGCGTCCAGAATGAGCGCTTGCGTGAGGGGATCGGCAATGGCGGCCGCGTGCGTGAGCGCCGTGTCCGCAGAGACTCGGTCAAGGTGCAACTTTGCGTACGTGAGGTCGCCCGCGTTGGGAAGCAGCACGCTCGGCCGCCGCTTGCCCACGAGCGCAGCGATTTCTGCCGTGCCCGTCTCCAACCCAACGGCAACCTCGAACGCCTCGGTGAGTCCGGCGTCGGCCCCGTTCAATCCGCTCACCAAGAGGCGGTGAGGGCGCGGTAGCGGCCATTTCGCGGGCGGCGTTTCCGTGAGCTCGAGCGACGTGATGACGTCCCCCTCGTCCGTGGCGATGCTCGCACTGAGGGTGGTCACGCCCGGCGTTTCCAGCCAGGCGGTGCGCCAGTGAGTCAAGGACGTGCCCGACGCTGCCTCGAGTTCCGTAAACAGGTCGCCGAGAGTGGCGTTGGAGAACGCATGGCGCTTGAGATAGGCGGCAACTCCCGCAAAGAACGTCTCCTCGCCGAGCGTTGCACCCAGTTGACGCAGCGCGGATGCGCCCTTGGCGTAAGTGATCATGTCGAACGCGCCGGCCACGGCGTCGACGTCGGGCAGGTCGCTGAGGACGGGGTGCGTGGTGGGCAATTGGTCCGTCGAATAGGCCACGGACTTGCGCTCGGCCGCAAAGGTGACCCACGCGTCGGACCAGCGCGTGACGGTGGCGGCGGCGTAGGTGCCTACGTATTCGGCGAAGGATTCATTGAGCCAGAGGTCGTCCCACCAGCGCATCGTCACGAGATCGCCAAACCACATGTGCGCAAGCTCGTGCAGCACCACCACGGTGCAGAACTCAAGCTCGGCGTCCGAGGGCCGCGTACGGAAGAGCAGCCGATCCTCGGACATCGTCACGCAGCCCGCGTTCTCCATGGCGCCAAAGTTGAATTGCGGCACGTACACGTGGTCATAAGAGTCGTAGGGGAACTCGGTGTCAAAGATGCGCTCGTAAAGCTCAAATCCCGCCTGGGTGTCCGCCAAGATCTCACCCGCGGCAAAGTGCTCGGCGAGTTGCGGACGCCCGTAAACGCGCGCGGGAATGTCGCCCTTCACGGAGCGAATGGTGCCTTCCACGAAGGCATAAGGGCCTGCGCACACCGCCGTTGCATAGGTAGGCAGGGGAACGGTGCGCTCGAATGCCCAGGTGAGCGGAGCGTCGGGCAAATCCACTGGGCCCGACGCTGTTGGCGCCTTGGTATTGGATACCACCACCCATGTGGCTGGCGCGGTCACGGTGAATTGAAACGTGCCTTTGATGTCCGGCTGGTCAAAGCACGCGAAGGCGTGGCACGCGTACATGGTCGCGAATTGGCTGTAGAGGAAGACGTTGCCGTTTTCCGGGTCCACGAAGCGGTGGATGCCAACGCCAGAGTTGGAGTAGGCGTGCTCGGCGTCGACGATGAGTTCGTTGTGGGCGGCGAGGGCGGGCAGCTGCAGCCGGTCGCACTGGGGGGCACCAAGGACCTCCCCGTTGAGCACCGCGCCGCGCACCTCCGTGGCCACAACGTCCACAAAAGTGGTGGCGCCGGGCACACCCGTGAAGCGAATCACCGTGTGCGAGCGGAAGGTGTCTTCGCCTGTGAAATCCAGGCGGATGTCGTAGGAAGCGTTGGTAATGAATCGGGAGCGCTCGGCGGCGTCTTCGCGCGTGATGTTTGCCACCGCTGTACCTTACCTGGGCCCATATCGGCTCATTGGCTGCGGAGTGTGGGCGCGCTCGATCCGGCGCTATCACAACACGGGAGTGCAAAACGCATGATGTCTGATGTATGCTGAATCCGTTGGGTGAACACCGCACGAATGAGCAAGGGCGACGATGAAAATCACGGGCTATCGCACGTTGCAGACGATCCACGACTGGGGTCGTCCTATTGGCGATGTCAACGGCCATATCGCCTCGGGCATCACCGAGGTTGCCTTGGTCATCGTGGACACCGATGAAGGCGTCAGCGGAGTCGGCATGGGGTCACACCAAGACTTGGCGCGCATCTTTCCCGCCATCGAGGGCGAAGACCCGCGCGCTGTCACGTCGCTCTACGACCGCATGCTCGCACGGGTATTCAAGGCAAGCCACGCTGGCGCCACTTTTGGTGGCATCGGCACTTTTGACATGGCCCTTTGGGACATCAAGGCCAAGCTCGCAGGCGAGCCCCTCTGGAGGCTCCTTGGTGGCCGCGACCGTTTGGTGCCCGGCTACGCGTCTGGCCTGGACATCGCCCTCGATGACGACGAACTCGCTTCGTTCTATGCAGGCATGGCTAGCCGGGGATTCACGGGCGGCAAGCTCAAAGGCGGCAGCAACGTGGCCACCGACGTCCGCCGGTTGGGCATCATCGGTGACGCGCTGCGCGTCAACATTGCGGAGCCGAGTCTCATGCTTGACGCGAACGAATCCTGGAGCCTCAAGCAAGCGGTGCGATACGTCTCGCAGATCGAGGACGTCTACGACTTGGTGTGGATCGAAGAGCCCATCCGCAGGTGGGACGCGGAGGGCCATGCGCGATTGAGTGCCTCGGTGCGTGCTGCAGTGGCTACCGGAGAGAACCTCACCGGCCTGGAACAGTATCTCCCGCACTTCAAAGCTGGCGGGATCGACATTGTTCAAGCCGCGGCAACGTGGGGCGTGACCCACTTCTTGCGCGTGGCTATCGCGGCCCACAGCCGTGACCTCCCCGTGAGCCCAGTTGGTCTTACCGCGAACGTCGCCGTAGCCCACGCCGCCGCGGCCGTGCCCAACCACTTGACTGCCGAGGTCCAAGACGTAGGTTCGCCATTCGGCTTGACCGTGGACCAAGAGATCGCCGACGGCGGCATTGTCTTGGGTGACCAGCCCGGCGTTGGGGTGAGCGTTGACGAGAGTCTCATCGCCACCCTCAAGCACTCCGAGCCGGGATGGCGAGCAGAGGCTGGGCCCCATGTGCGGCCCACGCGAGCGGGCTTGCAGCTCTCCGGTGGTCCCGGTTCCGTCACGTAACTCACGCTCGCGACCTGTCGCGGCGCATCACCCCTCGAAAGTAGGATGACAGCATGGCGCAGAATCACGTGGATCCCGCTAAGCCTGCCTCTTCACAAGGGCAAACCATCTTTGGTGACACCGTGGTGAGGGTGCGGGCGGCCAACTTGGGCGTTGCGGTGGTGCGTGACCTGGTCAAGGCGATCGTCACGGGCGCGGTAGCGCCGGGGGACATCCTTCCCCCAGAGGGCACGTTGAGCCAGCAGTTCGCCGTGAGCCGCACCGTCATCCGCGAATCCGTGAAGCGCGTTGAAGAAAAGGGCCTCGTTACCGTGAGCCAGGGACGCGGCACGGTCGTCAATCAGTCGAGCCAGTGGAACGTGCTGGATCCTGACGTCCTGTCAGCCCTTGTTGACCACGACGAGACGCTCGAGGTGCTCGACGAGCTGGCCGTGGTCCGCGGGAGCCTTGAGGCGACCATGGCGCGGGCCGCCGCTGGCAGACAGACCCCAGAGAGTTCTGCCGCGCTGCGCGAGGCCTTTGACCGTGCTGCAACCAACATCAACAACATTTCCGTCTACAACGACGCGGACGCAGCGTTCCACGACCTGGTGATGGAGCAGTCGGGGATTCGGCTCGCCGCCAACATCACGCGCATCATGTTTGAGCGCGCTCGCGAGAGCAGCCGCTTCACGGGTATCACCACCGAGAACGCGGCGCAGCTTTCGCTCGAGGAGCACCGCGCCATCTGCGATGCCATCACAGCGGGCGACGGCGAGACCGCCGCGGCCGCAATGCGTGAGCACATCGCGAATGCATGGGCCCGCCGGCGCGCGCCGGGCGTTGCCTGAATCCAACACCCGACGCCAACGCCTGGGGGCCAACGACAGAGCGCGGAACTACTCCTTGGTGGCGCCGGCCGTGAGGCCCGCCACGAGGAACCGCTGTGAGAACAAGAACACGATCAGCACGGGCACAATCGAGATGACCGTCGCCAGCGCGAGTTGCGGCAGGCTGATGGTGATCGACGACACCGTGGTGGGGTTGAACAGCGGCACGTTCGAGATCAGTTCCGCGAGACCCACCTGAATGGGCGACTTGCGGCCCGGCACCATCACGAAGGGCAAGAAGTAGTTGTTCCAGTTGGTCACGAAGCTGAAGAATCCCACCAGCGCGATAACGGGCTTCGCGAGCGGCATGGCGATGCGCCAGAACACCTTGACCTCGCCGGCGCCGTCTACGCGTGCGGCGTCGAGAAGGTCTTGCGAGATGCTCGTCGAGAAGTAGATGTACGTCAGGTACACGCCAAAGGGGAAGAACGAGAACGGCAGAATGACGGCCCACGGGGTCCCACCGAGGCCCACGGCATTGATCTCGAGGAAGATCGGCAGCACGAGCGCGGTGTTGGGGATGAGCATCACCATGAGGGTCATGACGAGCAGCGTGTGCCTAAACCTGAACGTGGTCTTGGCGAGCGCATAGCCGGCCGGAATCGTCACGAGGAGCGTGATGATCAAAGCCGCACCTGAGTACAGCACCGAGTTGCCAAGCCACGTCCAGATGATGCCGTCTTGGAACGTCACTAGCCCGTTCCAGTTTTCCACGAGTTGACCAAACGACCCGAGGCTTAAGGGACTCGCACCCTCGAGCGCGTTGAGCTGCGTGGTGGTCTTTGAGGGCGCGAGCAGGAGCCAAATAAGGGGGATGACGAAGAAGATCAGGAAGAAGCCGATAACGGCTGCCGCGAGTGCGCGGCCCATCCATCGCCCAGGGGCGAAGGCCGTGCGCCCTGCCCGGATATCAGTCGCGCTCAAAGAGTCCTCCTCGGAAGACGAAGAATGCCGAGAGCCCGGCCGCGACCACCAACAACATGATCGAGATTGCGGCAGAACCGTTGAAGTCGGCTTGGGGGCCAAAGGCGATTACGTACGCGAGCTGGTTGAGCGAGTAGTCCTTGGGGACCACGCCCCTGCTCGCAAGGCTCAGGATTTTTGGTTCAACGAAGAGCTGGCTGCCTGCGGCAAGCGACACGATCGCCATGTAGGCGATCCACTTCCGCAAGAGGGGGATCTGGATGTGGAACGCGGTCTTGACGAGCCCAGCGCCGTCCATGCGGGCGGCCTCCATGACCTCATTCGAGATGCTGTTGAGCGCGCCGTACATGATGATGATCCATCCGCCGGCGCCCGTCCAGAACGCGATGATGGTGAAGATCACAGGAAGGTGGGCCAACGCGACCGTTTGGGTGAAGCTCGTGAATCCGAACTGCTCGAGGACCACGGCCACGGGGCTCACTGTTGGATCCAGCATGAAGAGCCACAGCATGACGCTTGCCGAGCCCGCGAGTGCCCCAGGAATGTAGAACAAGAAGCGGGTTGTGGAAGACATCCACCGAACGCGAATCGAGTGCACAATGAGCGCCAGCAGCACCACAAAAATCATGAGCGACAGCACCCACACGACCACGTACGCGGCGACGTGCTGCACCGCGGGCCAGAATCGGAAGTCGCCAAAGACGCTGGTGAAATTGTCGAATCCTACGAATTCGCCGCCCTTAGTGAACGCGAGGTAAAGCGCGTAGACCATGGGGCCCACGCCGAATGCAAGAAGCAAAAGCGCGTATCCACTGGAGAAGAAGTAACCGACGCGCGCTTGCGCTTGGTGCTGGTTGCGACGACTCCTGGACACCTGCTGCCGCCCCCTCTCAGGGGCGGCAGCAGGTGCGGTGGTGTCTAGATCAGAGATGGTACTTTCCCTTCTCTACTTGACCTTGTAACCGTTGACCTGGGCGTCGTTCTTGTAGCGCTCTTCCCACTGCTGGGCTACCGAGGCAATGGTCTTGCCATCGGCGAGAGCAGGAGCCACGATCTCCGCCCATGCGGGCTCGGAGCTGAACGAGAGCGTCGAGCCCCAGTCAGGCCAGATGCTGTTGGCCGCAGCGCTCACAACGTCCTTGAACGTGTCCGAGTTGGACCAGTATCCGCTAGCAGCCTGTGCGTCCAGCCACTCGCTTGCAGTGGATTCGTAGGCGGGGAGGCCCGTGATCAGCTTGACTGATTGAGGACCGTTGACCGCGTATTGCAGGAAGGTGCCAACGGCGTCGAGGTTGGTTGAGTGGCTCGATCCGTACCACATGCCACCACCCACGTTGCCGGTGTTGGTGTCTTCGCCTTCCCAGTGCAGTGCGGCGCCAGCGCCCCACGTGCCGGGCTCAGCGCCCAGGATGTCGGGGTTCTGGATGATGCCGCCAGCGAACCATGTGGGCCCGGGGATGCCCAGCACCTTGTCCTTGTACTTCGCGGGGAAGTCGGCCGTGAACAGGCCATCGTTCACCACGCTGCCATTGGCAAACATGTGGTCCATGAGGTCGATCATCTTGGTGGTGTGCGGGTCCGCGAAGTTGGTCGAGAACGTGTCGCCATCCACCTGGTAGATGGGCGCCTGAGCGCTCCACATGTTGGTCAGCACGGCGGTGAAGGGATCACCAATCGAGCCGAGGATGTAGCCAGGGTGCTCGGCGGCAACCTTGTCGCCAAGTGCCTCGTACTCTTCCCACGTGGTGGGGACGGTGTAACCGAACTCGTCCATGAGCTTCTGGTTGTACCAATACACAACCGGCGCCGAGTTGTCACGGACGGCGTACACGTTGCCGTCGACCGTGACGGGGTCCAGCGCGCCCTTGGTGAAGCCGTCGAGCCAGCTCTGCTCTATGACGCCCAGGTTCAGGGCCGCTGCGTATGCCTGCTTGCCGTTCTGCTCCTTGGCGGCCCAGCTGGCGTCGTTCACCTGCGTGGACCACACGACGTCTGGCCAGCCTTCGCCAGCCTGGTCAAAGAGCGACATCTTGGTGTGGAACGAATCGCTGCCGCCGGCGTTGCCGTCGTACGTTTCGAGGTTGACCTTGATCTCGGGGTGGTCCGTCTTGAACGCCTCGACGATCGCGGTGCGGTCAGCGTCTACCCAGATGGTGATGGGGCTATCGGCAACCTGTTCCGGCGCGGGGAAGCCGTACTTGCTATCGGGATTGGCCGGCCCGCCCGAGCTGTTTGTGGGCGAATTGTCCGAGCAGCCCGCAACGACTAGTGCGATGGAGGCTGCGGCTGCGGACATTCCCATCAACGTGCGGGGCGCAATGCGTTGATGCAAAGACATGTCGTTGCTCCTGTTCAGATTCGTGTCGACTTCTTTGACGACTCAGCCGCCTCGCGGCGACAATCCGTAGTAAATCATACATGTGATGTCTTAGCAATAGGAGTCGCCAAGGTGCACGAATCCGTTTCGGAATCGTTATAGACGTAGGGGCCCGAGCGGCGTTAAGCGCTCCAAGCCCCATCTGCGGCCTGTGCTTCAAGAGCGCGCCGCACGCCATCGCGGCCCTCAATGACCATGCGCTTAAGAGCATCGTGAGCGTCCTCGTTCGCGGCGAGCCAGGCATCTGCCTTGGCCTGCAGGTCCGGGATGCGGCCCGCGAGTTGTGCGGGGTAGAGGCCCTCGATGAGGTTCTGCGCCGTCTCGTTGGTGCGCTCCGTGTACGTAGTGCGGAGCATCGCGAAGTAGTCGTCGACGAAGGGCTCAAGCAGCGCGAGGTCGTTTGCGCGGTTGAAGCCGCTCGTCGCCTCAAACTGGATGGCGTTGGGCAATTCCTCGCCAGCGGCGGGGTTGATGAGCGCATCCCATGCCGCCCGCTTGCCGTGCGCCGTTGGCAGCGCAGCGCGCGCGTGCGCGGCCCTCCGTTCGCCGGAAGCCGTGGCGTCCTTGCTCAGCTGCAGCTCGATCGCAATCTCTTCCACACGCCCGCCGGCAACTAGCCCGCCAAGGATGTCCCACGCGAGGTCCGCATCAATGGGCAGGTCTTCAAGGTGCAACTTGTCGTCGAGCAGCGCCTGCAGGTTGTCCAACTGCGCCTCGGTGCTTGCCAAGCCAGCGAACGCCCGCAAGAACTGCAACTGGTTGTCGCTGCCAGCGTCGGCCGCAAGCGTGAGCTGCCACAAAGCGTCGGCCGCTTTCTGCGTTTCCTGTTCGGCGACTGCTGGATCCACGTACAGACTCAAGGACATCGCCAGCTGGCGCAGCAGCACCAGCACCACGGTGGACTCTGTCTCCGCCGCGATGTTGCCAAGCACCAATTCAATGAATTGCCGTGCGGGCATCTCCGCGTCGCGCGTCATGTCCCACGCCCCGGCGAGCACGAGCGACCGGGGCAGCGGCGGCAACGTATGCAGCAGCCCTACCGCGGTGGCGAGCGACGCATCGTCGAGACGGACCTTCGCATAGGCGAGGTCGTCGTCGTTGACCAGAATGAGCGCTGGGCGGTGAATCCCGTTGAGGCCGGGCACCTCGGTGAGCGCGCCGTCAATGTCGAGTTCTTCAAGCCACACGCGCTCGAGCGCGCCATTGATGACGTCGTAGCCGCCAATGCGGAGGCGGTGCGGACGCTGCGTTGGCCAGTCCTCGGGGACTTCCTGCCGGATGGCGAAGTGGGCAATGTTGTCGTTGGAATCAACCTCAACGATGGGGCGCAGCGTGGTGACGCCCGCCTTCTGCAGCCACACTTCGGACCAGCGGCTGAGGTCCCTGCCCGACGCTTTCTCAAGTTCGGCGAGCAGGTCGCCAAGCGTGGCGTTGGCGTGGTGGTGCTTGCGCATGTATTCGGCGACGCCTTCAAAGAACGCGTCCTGGCCCACCCACGCGACAAGCTGGCGCAACACCGACGCGCCCTTTGCATAGGTGATGCCGTCAAAGTTGACCTCAACGTCTTCGAGGTCGCGGATGTTGGCCATGATGGGGTGCGTGCTGGGGAGCTGATCCTGGCGGTACGCCCACGACTTCTCGAGCGAGTTGAACGTCACCCACGCGTTCTTATATTGCGTGACCTCTGCGGTTGCGAGGGTGGAGGCGAACTCCGCGAACGACTCGTTGAGCCACAGGTCATTCCACCACTTCATGGTGACGAGGTCGCCAAACCACATGTGCGCCAGTTCGTGCAAGACGGTGACGGTGCGGCGCTCGATGCGTGCCTTGGCTGTCTTGGAGCGGAACACGTAGTCCTCGAGCAGGGTCACGCAACCGGCATTCTCCATGGCGCCGGCGTTGAACTCTGGCACGAACAGCTGGTCGTACTTCTCAAAGGGGTAGTCCATCTGGAAGTGCTTCTCGTAGAACTCGAACCCGCGCTGAGTGTCATCGAGGATGACATCGGCGTCCAGGTAGTCGGCGAGGGCCTTGCGGCAATACACGTCCGCGCTGATGCGGCCCTTGCGGGACAGCACAGAGCCCTCCACGCGGTGATAGGGGCCCGCGACAATCGCCGTCACGTAGCAAGGGATGCGCACGGTTGGTGCAAAGTTCCAGTGGATGAACTCCGGCGGCGGGTACTGCAGCGTGGAGATGGGCTCCGGGGTGGGGGAGTTGGAGATCACATGCCAATGACGCGGCGCGGTCACCGAGAACTGGAATGTCGCCTTGAGATCGGGCTGCTCAAACACCGCGTAGACGCGGCGGGTATCCGCCACCTCAAACTGCGAGTAGAGGTAGACCTCTCCGTCTTCGGGATCGACGAAGCGGTGGAGGCCCTCGCCCGTGTTCATGTAGGTGCAGTTCGCAACAACTGTGAGCTCGTTCGCGTCCTTGAGATTGGGCAAGGAGATGCGGCTGTCCGCAAAGTGCGTCGCGGGGTCAAGCTCCTCGCCGTTGAGGGTGATGCTGAGGACCTCGGGGGCGATGAGGTCAATGAATGTGCTCTCGCCGGGGGTTGCGGCAAAGGTCACGGTGGAGCTGGAGCGGAAGGTATCTGCCGTGGTGTCGGAGAGGTCCAGCTCGATGCGGTAGGTCTCTGTGGAGACGAGGGCGGCGCGGGCCTCGGCCTCTGCGCGCGTGAGGTTAGTTCCTGGCATGTCGCCAAGTCTTTCACGACAGCAGGGGCCGTGGGTTCCGGAGCGCCTCGAAGTAGCCGTGGCGCTCGTCGAGGTGCAACACGGAGCTCGCGCGGGCGCGGAACGTAGTCTCGTTTGCGGTGCCCACCGCCTCGCTGAGTTCGCCGCACACCGACGCGAGTTCGTCACGAAGGCGGGTCCACTGTTTCTTTCCGCGCTTCGTGAGAGTGACGGTGGCGTAACGCATGTCGAAGGTGGAAAGGTCGCATTCCACGAGCCCTCGATCCCGCATGCGTTGCACCATGCGGCTCACCCCTCCCTGGCTCATGCCTAGCGCCACCTGAATGTTCTGCTGCGGCACTGGCCACGGGGAAGCGGCCATGATCCAGGCGAATCGCGCCTGCATGGCCGTCATCTGGTGGCGCTTGGCAACTTGCAGCAAGTGGTACTCGAGCGCTCTGGCCATGTGAATGAGTTCAAAGACGAATCGCACGCTGTCATCCGGTTCGGTTGCCTCGAGGACGGGTGCGCTGAGCCACGCGTCGATCTCCCGCATGATTTCGGCATCGCGAGCGGCGCGAGCCGCTGCCGCTGCGTCCGCTTGCTCAGGAGTCCCTTCCATAACGCATTACATGTAATGCATTTTTGCAATGGGTCCCACCGGCCGGCACTGGACGTGGGGAAAACGCACCGCGGCCAAGGGCTGGGGACGCGGGTTCTTCGCGCCCTCGCCCTACCAGGCGGTAGGCTTTTGCGCGAGGGTGCGGCAGCTTGCCCCCCCATGGCCCGACGCTGGGTCGCCTTCACCTTGAACGGTCACCCATGCCCAACTTGAGTCCCACACGCACGCGCCTAGCGCTCTTTGCGCTCGCAATCGGCGGGTTTGGCATTGGGACAACTGAATTCGTGGCGATGGGGCTGTTACCGCAGATCGCGCAGAACCTTGAGCCCGGCTTGTGGACAACCGACCAAGATGGCGCCATCTCCCGCGCCGGCATCCTCATCTCCGCGTACGCACTCGGTGTTGTAGTTGGCGCACCAACGATCGCCGCGTTCGCGGCGCGCTTTGAGCGCAAGTCGGTGCTCATCTGGCTGGGCGTCGCCTTCACCATCGGCACCATCGCCTCATCCGTGGCCCCCACCTTTGAGTCGGTGGTGGCATTTCGCTTCATAGCGGGCCTACCGCACGGCGCGTACTTTGGCATCGCTGCGCTCGTCGCCGCCGGGTTGCTGGGCCCAGAACAGCGCGGACGGGCAGTCGCCTTTGTCCTCAGCGGCCTCACGGTCGCCAACGTTGTTGGCGTGCCCATAATTACGTGGGTGGGGCAGCACTCGAACTGGCGAGTGGCGTACACGCTCGTCGCGGGCATCTTCGCCATCGCAACCATCGCCATCGCCCTCACCGTGCCACGCCACCCCGGCGACCATCACGCCACGATGCGACGCGAACTGGGAGCGTTCAAGCGTCCCGCCGTCTGGTTCGCACTGCTCACGGGTGCACTTGGCTTTGGAGGCTTCTTCGCGGTCTATTCGTACGTAGCACCGCTTGTCACTGAGGTTGCTGGCTCCCCTGAGAGGGTGGTACCTATCGCGCTCGTGACGCTCGGTGTGGGAATGACCATCGGCAATGTGATTGGCGGGCGGCTGGCGGACAAAGGCGCACTGCGCGCGCTGTTCATCCTCTTTGGCGTGCTCGCGGCCTCGCTCACTGCATTGGGCCTCCTCGCGCACTCGCTGCCGGGGTTGCTCGTTGGGGTTGTGCTCGTTGGCGCCGCCGCCGCCGCGCTCTCGCCAGCCATCCAGACTCGCCTCATGGACGTTGCGGGAGACGCCCAGACGATGGCTGCGGCAGTGAATCACTCGGCACTCAATATGGGCAATAGCCTTGGCGCCTTCATTGGCGGCGCCGCAATTGCTGCAGGGTGGGGTTACCTTGCGCCCACCTGGCTAGGTCTCGCACTGATCGTTCCCGGCGTGATATTTGCCTTCGCCGGGTGGCTAGTGACAAGGCGAGTGCCCAACGCCACGCCCGCGCACGCTGCGGCCGAACCTTTGGGCGCGCTGTAACTGGAAACCACAACTAGGGAGTAACCACGAGCTTTCCGCGCACGTGACCAGCTTCCAGTTCGCGGTACGCCTCTGCGGTGCGCTCAAGCGGGTAGACCCCGGCAATCTCTACGTGCAGTTTGCCCGCGTCTACAAGGGCGGCAAGTTCCGCGAGGCCTTCAGAATCGGGGCGCACCCACACAACGGACCCCCCAAGCTCGACCGCAGCCTTGCCCTCGGCGATCGACACCACCCGTCCACCCTCGCGGAGCAGTGCCGGAGTTGAGGCGAGGGCTCCTCCGCCCGCGAAGTCCAGCACAACGCTGTAGCCCTCAGGCTGCGCGGCGAGCGCACGCTCCACGAGCCCGTCTCCGTATTCGATGGGCGTGGCGCCAAGCTGGGCCAAGTACTCGTGATTGGGCTTGGACGCAGTTGCTGTGACTGCGGCACCACCGAGCACCGCAAGTTGAATAGCAAACGAGCCCACGCCGCCGGAACCACCGTGAATGAGAACCGTGTCCCCCTCACCTACGTTGGCGCGCCGCACGCTCCGCAAAGCCGTGAGCCCCGTCAGGGGCACCGCCGCAGCCTCCTCGAACGTTGCGCTCGCTGGCTTCCGCGCAAGCGCGCGCACCGGAACGGCAACCTTCTCCGCAAGAGTCCCCGAGCGCAGCACGTCTTTGCGCGCATAAGCGAACACCTCGTCCCCAATCGCGAACTCCGGAGTGTCCGCGCCAAGCCTCGTCACCACGCCAGCCACGTCCCATCCTGGAGTGACAGGAAAGATCGAGCCGATCATTGGTTCTAGGTAGCCCTGGCGAGCCTTCCAGTCAACAGGGTTCAAGCCCACGGCTCGCACCTCCACGATCACCTCGTCGGGGCCGGGGTTGGGCTCAGGCACATCGGAAAGGGAGAGGACGGAAGCGTCGCCAAACTCGGAATAGGTGATTGCTCGCATGTAGTTGCCAACGGCCACGTGGCGGCTTTCCTTCCCCGCCATCTCGCTGGGCGCAATGTCCGTACAATCGTGCGGTGACCGACGCGCCCGACCCAACCCCAGCGTCGGGCAACAGCACTCGCAACCGGCACCTTGTTGACTTTGCGCCGCTCAAGGCGAGCCCCGCTTTTGCGCGGCTTTGGGTGGGCGGGCTGATCTCTGGCATCGGCACGTTTGTGTCTGCGGTGGCCGTTGGGCTGCAGATCTACGACATGACGGACTCCACGTTCATGGTGGGTCTGGTTGGCGGTGTGGCGCTAATTCCGATGATCATCGCGGGGCTGTGGGGCGGCGTTCTCGCGGACGTCTTTGACCGTCGCCGGGTGCTGATCATCTCAGCGTTGGTGGCGTGGGGGTCCGTGCTTGGGCTCGTTGCACTGTCGATTTGGGAAGCATCGGTCGCGAGCACGGGTAGCCATACGCCGGTGTGGCCGTTCTTCATTGTGACCACCATCAACTCCGTTGCCGGCACCATCATGATGACCACGCGCGGATCCGTCATTGGCCGCATCCTGCCGGAAGACATGATCTCCCGCGCAAACGCCCTCAACGGCATCTCGTTTGGCGCCATGCTCACCGTTGGACCTGCGCTCGCCGGAGTCCTCGCGGCGGGTGTGGGCCTGCCATGGACTTTCGCTGTGGATGCGGTGCTGTTCAGTGCGGGATTCCTAGGGATTTGGACCCTGCCGTCGCTACCTCGCCTTGGCGAACCGGTGGAGGCGGGGTGGCATCAGCTCGTTGAGGGCATGCAGTTCCTGCGGCGCTCGCCCAACATCCGCTTGAGCTTCATCGTGGACATCGTCGCGATGACTTTTGGACGGCCCTACGTACTCTTCCCTGCGCTCGGCGCCACTGTGGTGGGCGGGGGCCCGCTCACGGTGGGCGCCCTGACCGCGGCTGGAGCCATAGGCACGGCCCTTACGAGCATCTTCTCTGGCCCGGTTGCGCGCATCCACCGGCACGGAGTAGCCATTGCTCGCGCCATCACTGCCTACGGCATCTTTGTGCTGCTATTTGGCATTGGCGCGTTCGCGATGACCCGGGTGGACCATCATGCGGGCGCTGGCTGGGGCGGCATCTACTGGCCGGCGCTCATTGTGCTGGGAATCGCCATGATGGGCATGGGCGCATCCGACGAAGTGAGCGCGATCTTCCGCGGCTCCATGATCATTCAGGCAGCGCCCGACGAGATGCGCGGAAGGCTGCAAGGAGTCTTCATTGTGGTGGTCACGGGCGGACCGCGCGTGGGCGACCTCTATGCGGGCATTCTCGCCACGGCAGTGGCGCTGTGGTTCCCGCCGCTCCTGGGTGGCCTGCTCATTGTGGCGCTCATTGCGGTACTCACCCGGGTGCAGCGCGGCTGGCGCGAGTACGACGCTCGCACGCCCACGCCGTAGCGTCACCCGGTCACGAGGCGGCTTACGCCCCGCCCGCGAACCCCAGTTGGCGCCACGCCTCGTAGATCGCGATGGAAGCGCTCGACGTGATGTTCAGGGAGCGTCGCCCCGGGATCATGGGGATGCGCACCGTAGCCGTGATCCGCGGGTGCGCGAGCACGGCGTCCTCGAGCCCCGTTGGCTCGGGGCCAAAAAGCAAGACGTCGCCGGGCGCGTACGTGACATCTGAGTAGACCGTGGAGCCGCGTGTGGCGAAGGCGAACACGCGCGCCTCAGGCATCGCAGCGAGCATGGCGTCGAATGAAGGGTGCACAGTCACGGTCGCGAGATCGTGATAGTCGAGCCCGGCTCGCCGCAGGCGCGGCTCGTCCATCTCAAAGCCGAGCGGCTCAATGAGGTGCAGTTGGGCGCCCGTCACTGCGGAGAGCCGAATGGCGTTGCCAGTGTTCTGGGGGATGCGTGGCTCAAAGAACGCGATCGACGGCATGGACTGGGTCACGCCGACTGCGCCTCATCTGCCATCCAGTCGGGATCGGGAACGTCGCGCAACTTCCACAGCGGCGAGAGGATGAGGAACAACACGCCAAGCGACTCGCCTATCGCGCCAATCCAGAAGGCCGACGCGAGGCCCAGGTGGGTAGCGATGATGCCGCTCAGGAGGGCGCCGAGCGGGCCAACACCCCAAATGAGCATGCGGATCGAGGCGGTCATGCGGGCGAGCATGCGCGGCGGGCACTGCCGCTGGCGCATCGACACCTGCACCACATTGAAGGAGACAATGCCGGCCACGCCCCAGAACCCGGCGATTGCCAAGACGATGATCGCTGCCTGCCTGGGCATCCAAAAGGAAGACGCAATGAGGAACATGGGTGCCGAGGCAACGAAGTAGGTGACGGCAATGGCGTGCCCGTCACCAAACTTTCTGGCGAACCACGGCGCGCTGAAGGCGCCAGCAATGCCGCCGATCGACGTGAGCGTCAGCATCAAGCCGTACGCAGCGGGGCCAAGGTTCAGGTACCGCAGCAGCAGTACGGGCAGCATCGTGTAGGCGATGGTGCCAAAGAGGTTTGACACCGTTGTAGACAGCACCACTGGCCGGATGTAGCGATTGCGGAATACAAAGCTCACGCCCTCGCTGATCTCGGTGCGGAGGCGTGCGTCGTGCGCGCGGGGCGGCGGCTCGTCAGCAGGGATGCGCCAGATGGCGATGGCCGAAACCAGATAGCCAAACGTGGCGGCGAGCGGCAGCCACGCGGCGCTGATGACCTTGGCGAGGACACCGCCGAGGCCCGGCCCTGCGGCGCGCGCCGTCTCCGAGGAAATCTGCAACCGCGAGTTTGCGTCGTTCAGCTGGTCCCTCGCCACAAGTCCCGGCACGATGGACATATACGCCGTATCGAAGAACACGGCGGCCGCCGAGATCACAAATGCGATCGCCACCAATTGGGGCACGTTGAGCATGTCGCTGAAGTACAGGATGGGCACCATCGCCATTGCGCAGGCGCGCACCAGGTTGGCACCAATCATCACCTTGCGGCGCGAGACACGATCAACCCACGCGCCAACGGGCAGCGCCAAAATCAAGAAGGCGATTCCCTCCGCCATTCCCAAGACGCCGATCTGAAATTCGGTGGCTACCAGGTATGTCACTGCGATGATCGGAATCGCGACTTGCGCGATTTCCACGCCTACGGCCGCCACCGTTTCGCCCGCAAGGAGCGCCGTGTAGGGGCGATTGCGCCACAACGAGGGCGACGTTTCGTGGGGGAGTTCGGTGGCGAACGCCTCGGGCTCCACGGACTCTGGGCTTGGGTCCAGGCGAGCGTCAACCCCGCTCTCGCCACTCACCCCTTCATCACCCATCCGCTCAGTCTTTCACGGGAGTGCGACATGTCACGGTGCAATTGCCCACGAGGTCATTCCCTGCGCCGGCAAGCCGCGCTCCACGAGCGGCCCTCTGGTGGCTCCGGCAGGCGGCAACGCGCCCAATTCGGTCCACGTGGACGAGGCCACGTCAAAACTCCAGGCGGTGGTGAGCGAAGGATTGTTGGCTTGCGCTGCCTCTACGAATACCGTCCCCGCAACCGAGGCGACGATGCGCGCGTTCCCCGCCGCAGCGTCGGGCACCGTGAGCGCTTCAAAGCTGCCATTGCGAGCCAAGCCAATCGATGCCGTTGCGGACGCCACGCGCTCAGCCGCGGTGGCTGTGTACCGGCCCGCCCACACGCCGTCGCTTACGAAGAACGAGGGTTGCACCCAGGGCCCCTCGTCAGGCGGAGTGGCGGTTGCCGCCTGGTTCTCCTTCATTACTTGTGCATGCGGCCCCACCGTAAAGACCCGCCAAGCGTCGCTGATGGAGTCGTAGCAAGACAGATCGAGGGCGTTGTCTGCTCGCCACCTGAATGGAGTGCATTCCAACGGCTCGGGCCACAGTGCGGCGATATTGGTGGACACGCCCGTGGCCACATTGACTACTTCCATGCCGCCGGTGAGGGACGTGCTGAATTCGTCACCCTCCCACACCGCAAGCAGCTTGCCATCAGGCGAGGCGCTCGCCGCTCGCCAATTGTGACTCGAACGCACCAGGTGCCCGGCCGTTTCCAGCGCGGAGCCCTGCTCGCCATGCCACCAGCGGTGCCCGCCCGCGACGGTGGCACCTATGTGCATGTCCTCGTCGATGAAGTCCACGGGGCTCAACTGGCCCGTCAGGAGGTTGAGCGCTTGCGTGGGGGCCGTGGGATCGCACGCGAGGGGTTCGCACTGGGTCACGTACGCAACGGATTCGCCCGCGCTCCATGAGTCAATCACCAGGGGCACGGCGGGATCCAGTTCCAACAGCTGATACCGCTCGCCTGCGGGGCTCACGAGGTAGAGCACCTGTACCTTCGCCTGCACTCCCGGCGTGCCTCCGCCAACGCCGGTGCGCGGCTCCACTTGTGGCCTGTACGTTTGCAGGCTCCAGCCGGGGCCCGTCGAGGCAAGCACATTCAGGGATGCACCGCGCGCGGTTGGGAGGTCGGGACTCAACGTGACGAAGCCCGGCAGTGCGCGGCCAACGGCATCCGCGCTGGCCGTTGCTTGCGGAGAGGGAACGGTGAGGGAGGGTGTTGACGAAGGGATGACCACAGCGTCGGCCTTGCTGCAGGCCGTGAGCACCATCAAAGCCAGCGTGGCACCTGCAAGCCAACGCGCGCGTCGGAGCATCCCGGCGCCGTTCACGGGCCCCCCTTTCTTTGGTCAAGTCCCTAGATACCTTAACTGGCGTTGAGCGCCCGCTGGTGTGGCGGGATGGTGTCCCATGCCTGCCCTAAGGTGAACAAATGAGCGTTGTAGGAGGTCGCGGCGGCGGGGGCGGCGCGCGCGGGGATGAGGCGGCGATCCGCGCTCACAACGCCGAGGCGCCCGTGATCCCACACTTGTGGCGCCGCGTGACCGGCATGTTCCGCCCCTACCGGCGCGGGCTCGTGGTGACGGCCGTGCTCGTAGTGGTGGGAGCGGCAGCGGCCGTGGTGCCACCCCTTATCTTGCGACACATCTTTGACGATGCGCTGTTCCCGCCCTCGGGCACGGTCAATCCGCCGCTCCTCGTGCAGCTCGTGACGATCACCGTGGTGATCTACCTCGTCATCGCGGGGCTTGGCGTGTGGCAGACGTACGTGACGCAGCAAGTGGGGACACGCGTCACGGGGGACCTGCGCGTCAACCTCTTTGCGCGCCTCCAGTCCATGGATCTCGCGTTCTTCACGCGCACTAAGACGGGCACCATCCAATCGCGCCTCCAGAACGACGTTGGCGGCGTCTCCGGTGTGCTCACCACGTTCTTCTCCACCATCCTGGGAAACGTGGTGACAGTGATCGCGAGCCTCGCGGCGATGATCGCGCTCGATTGGCGACTCACGCTGCTGTCCGTGGTGCTCATGCCCGGACTCGTGGTGGTGCAGCGGCGCGTGGGACAAGTGCGCGCACGCATCGCTACAAAGACTCAGGAATCGATCAGCGAACTCACGTCGATCACTCAGGAGACGCTCTCGGTGAGCGGCATCCTGCTGAGCAAGACCTACAACCGGCAGGAATTCGAGGCCGAGCGCTACGGGGCGGAGAACCGAAACCTCATCCGCCTGCAGGTGCAACAGGCCATGGCGGGGCAGCGCTTCTTTGGACTCGTCACCGTCATCATGTCGTCCGTCCCTGCCCTGATCTACTTGGTAGCGGGAGTGGTCATCGCGCGCGCGGACGGTGCTGCAGTTCCCATCACGGCCGGAACCATCGTGGCGTTCACCGCGGTGCAAGCACGCCTGCTCTTTCCCTTGATGGCGCTCATGCGTGTAAGTCTCGAGGTGCAGACCTCCGGCGCGTTGTTCGCTCGCATCTTCGAATACCTTGATCTCACCCCAGCCATCGCGGATTTGCCCGACGCTGTCCCAGTTGAGAGTGCCCCCGGCCCCTTGGGCGCCATAGAGTTTCGCGACGTCGTCTTCCGCTATCCCGACGCTCGCGCAGACTCGCGGCCCACCCTTGACGGGGTGTCGTTTACGGTTCGCCCCGGAGAATCCCACGCCTTTGTTGGCCCCTCCGGCGCCGGCAAGACCACCATCGTGTACCTGGCAGCACGGCTCCACGAAGCGCAGGCAGGGCAAGTGCTATTCGCGGGAGAGGACGTTCGCAAGCTCACGCACGCTTCCATCGTTGATCACGTTGGCGTGGTGAGCCAGGAGACCTACCTGTTCCACGCGACCATTGCCGCGAACCTGCGCTACGCCAAGCCGGACGCCACAGACGCCCAACTGGAGGCGGCCTGCCGCGCGGCGAACATCCACGACGCCATCATGGGTTTTGACGAGGGATACGAGACCGTGGTTGGCGAGAGGGGCTATCGCCTCAGCGGGGGCGAGAAGCAACGCGTGGCGATTGCCCGGGTGCTGCTCAAGGACCCAGAAGTGTTGCTGCTCGACGAGGCAACGAGCGCCCTCGACACCGTGAGCGAGCGCGTGGTGCAAACCGCCCTAGACCGTGCCGCCCAGGGGCGCACCACGCTCGTTGTTGCCCACCGGCTGTCAACGGTGCGGGACGTAGACATGATCCACGTGGTTGAGGCTGGACGCATTGTGGAGTCCGGAACGCATGCGGAACTTGTGGCTCGCAAGGGGCCCTATGCGCGCCTCGCGGCCGAGCAAGAAACGCCGGCTACCAAACTCAGCTGACTATCGGGTGGCGCTGACTACCAAATACGGACACGATCCTCGGGTGCCAAGTACAGGCTGTCCTCAGGCTGCACGTCAAACGCCTCGTACCAGGCATCCACATTGCGCACCACGCCATTGATGCGGAACTCTTCCGGCGCGTGAGGATCCGTGTTGATCTGCGTGATGAGGGCCTCGTCGCGGCGCTTGGTGCGTTCCGTGAGCGCAAAGCCAATGAAGTAGCGCTGCACGCCCGTGAGCCCGTCAATGACGGGTGCGTCCGCGAGCGAGCCGCCCAACGCGATCTCGTAGGCGCGCAATCCGATGACAACGCCCGCGAGGTCGCCGATGTTCTCGCCAACCGTGAGGGCCCCGTTGACCGTGTGGTCGTCGCTCAGCTGGGCGGGGGAGTAGACGTCAAACTGCTCGATGAGCTTGCCAGCGCGCTCCATGAAAGCCGCGCGGTCCTCCTCGGTCCACCAGTCGTCGAGCTTGCCCGTGCCGTCGTACTTGGATCCTTGGTCGTCGAATCCGTGCCCAACCTCATGCCCGATGACGGAGACGATGCCGCCAAAGTTGACCGCGTCGTCGGCCTCAGGGTGGAAGAACGGCGCTTGCAGGATGGCTGCCGGGAAGACGATCTCGTTGGCCACCGGCAAGTAGTACGCGTTGACCGTCTGGGGCGTCATGAGCCACTCGGAGCGATCAACGGGACGGCCGATCTTGGCCCACTCCCAGTCCTCCTCGAAGGCCGATGCCTTGCGCATGTTCCCCACCAGATCGTTGGGATCCGCGGTCAGGGCGCTGTAGTCGCGCCACTTCTCCGGATAGCCAATCTTGGGCGTGAATTGCGCGAGCTTGGCGAGGGCCTTGGACTTGGTCGCGTCCGTCATCCAGGGCAGCTCTTCGATGGCCGCGCCATAGGCCTCAACGAGCGTCTCCACGAGCCGGTCCATGTGCTCTTTGTGGGCTGGCGGGAAGTGCCGCGCCACATACTCCTGGCCAACCACCTCGCCCGCCACGGACTCCACAAATTGCACCGCGCGCTTCCACCGCACACGCTGTTCGGTGGCACCGCTCAGTGCCGTGCCGTAGAACTCAAAATTCGCGCGCGAGATCTCCGCGGTCAGGTACGGGGCGTGAGCGGCCACGAGGTGCCACCGCAGCCACTGCTTCCACTGGTCAAGCGGAATCTCATTCCACAGTTTGGCGAATTCCGTGAGATACGAGGGCTCACATGCGATCAGCAGCTCATGCGCCGCGGCGGGAAGCTGGATCGCCTCTGCCCACTGGCGCCACGGGAAGCCGGGCGCGTCGGCCTCCAACCCAGAAAGGGTGGTGGGGTTGTACGTGATCTCCGCCTCGCGAGTCTTGACCACGTCCCAGTGGTTGGACGCGAGCGCCGTCTCCACGGCCATCACCACGTCCGCGTCAAACTCCACGCCCGTGAGCGCGGCCATCCGTGCGAGGTGCTCCACGTACTTGGCGCGCGTATCGGCGTGGGCGTCATCGCTGTAGAAGGCTTCGTCGGGGAGCCCTAGGCCCGATTGCAGCACGTACACCACGTTCGAGTCCGGATCGGCCTTTGCCGCGAAGACGTAGTAGCCCACGGGCCCCCCCGTGCCCTCACGCTGCAGCTGCCCAACCAGCACCGCGAGGTCCTCGGCGCTCCGCGCGTTGTCGATGCTCGCGAGGGCCTCGGCCAAGGGCTGCACGCCCAACTCGTCCAGCCGCGCGGTGTCCATGAAGCTCGCGTAGAGGGCGCCCACGAGCGAGTCCGTTGGCGCCTCCTCGATGATCGCGCGGACGGCCACCTCGGAATCGTCGCGAAGCTTGTGGAACGCACCGTCCGCAGCGCGATCCGCCGGGATCTCGTGGCTGTCCAGCCACGTCCCATTGACGTACCTAAAGAAATCGTCTTGCGGGCGGATGCTTGCTGACAGGGAGGCGGCATCAATGCCGGAGGCGCTCGTCATGCGCCAACCCTAACGGGGCCCGACGCTGGCTCCAGTCCGCTTTCGCGTTGGGCTAAGCCGTGGCTGGCACAATGGAGCCATGCGCCTTCACATTGGATCCGATCACGCCGGCTACGAACTCAAGACCGCGCTCGTTGAGCACCTCACCGCCGCGGGGCATGACGTGGTTGACCACGGCGCGCTCGAGTACGACGCGCAAGACGACTACCCCTCGTTCTGCTTTGCCGCAGCGGAGGCCGTGGTGGCCGAGCCTGGCAGCCTGGGCATCGTGATTGGTGGTTCCGGCAACGGCGAGCAGATCGCGGCCAACAAGGTGACGGGCGTGCGCGCGGCGCTCGCGTGGAGCCTCGAGACGGCAACGCTAGGGCGCCAGCACAACAATGCCAATGTGATCGCGGTTGGGGGGCGCATGCACCCCACGGAAGAGGCCATTTCTTTTGTAGACGCCTTTGTCGCGGAGCCGTTCAGCGAAGACCCGCGTCACCAGCGCCGCATCGACCAGTTGGCCGCATACGAGGCGCAGCGCTAATTCACGACGGCGTCAATTCACGACGGCGTTAGTTCACGACGGCGTCAAGTCGATGCCGCGCTAGAAACTCAGCGCGCTTGCCGCCTTCTTATCCCCGGCGAACGCGGCCGACAGAGCCGCCACAGCGTCGGACATTCCAGTGACGAGCCCCGCGTTGGCGAGTGAGACGATGGTCACGCCGCCCAAATAGGCGGCGGAGAGCTCTTGCATCGACAGGGAAACGTCCGCGGACGCCGCAGCCCCGCTTTCCTTGGTGGCGGTCATTTCGCCGTTCTCGATGTGCAGTCGCCACAGCCCGTCATTGGCCGGAAGCTGCCTGTCCGTGATGGCTACGGTGACGTCGGCATCGGCAACATAGGTCCGCGCTGCTAGGGCCCTGGGCAGATCAAGCACGCGCACCCATAGGTTGTCGCGGACCGAGAAATGGGCGCTGCGGATGTCTTTGACTAGGTGCACCAGGGGAGCATCCAGTGCAATGTTGCGCGCCTTGACCTTGGACATCAGATCCAGGTCGCTGACCACGGCAAAGAGCCTGCGCTCGGCCGCGGCGTTGGCCGCAGCCCACGTCCAGAAGGTCAGCTCGCCACCAGGCTCGCCGTTCTCCCACTCGAGCTTGCGCTTGAAGGTCGCGAATGCCGCTGGCCCATCGGCGTCGTAGACCACGGCTATCCGCAGGCGTTCCAACCCTTCGCGCCACAGCTCAGGATCGATGAAGATGTCCCGCATGAGGTGGTCGTCCACCGTTGCGTGGGTTCCGGGCCGCATGCATCGCGCCAGGACCTCGCGCACCACGTCCGCGTGGAGCTCCATGTTGGCGTTGGCGAACTCGATGCGCAGATCGTCAGAACCCGGGATCTCGCGCAGATCCATGCCGCGGCCCGTGTTCAGGTACAGCGTTGGGGCGCCAAGACCATAGCCAAAGCGCTGATAGATCTGCGCCTCGGCGGCGAACAGGGTGCTGACCACCTCGCCGCGTGCGAGAGCACGCGCAAAGTGGTCATCAATCATGGCGGTCAGCAGCCCGCGCCTGCGATGCCCCGAGTGCACGCCTAGCCACGTGAGGCCAGAGGTGGCCACCGTGCCGCCGCCCGGCACTCGCATCTCGTACGCGAAGGAACTGTGGCACGCCACCAAGGTGCCTTCCGGAGCGATCGCGGCATCCGTGACCTCTATGCCCCGAGCTCTGTCCCAGTCAATGACGGACTTGAGTTCATCCACCGTGGCGGCCGGAACCGTGCCGGCAAATGCCCAGCCGTCTACATCGAGCATCGCGTCGGAACGCTCATGCGGGATGTCAACGGGGGTGTAGCCAGCGCGCAGCGTCATTAAAGAACCCTGTTACGCCGCTCGGGCGGACTGAATGCGGTCGTGAAGACGCGCGTACTCCACCTTGATGCAGCGGTTCTCCACGGCGGTAAGCCCTGCGGTGCGCGCGATGGTCATTGCCTCGTCGTTGACCACACCCAACTGCAGCCAGAGGGTGCTGGCCCCTGCAACAACCGCGTCCTCGGCAATTTCCGGTGTGAATTCCGCACGGCGGAACACGTCCACGATGTCGGGCACTACCGGGAGCTCGGCGAGTGAGGCATAGAAGCCGTGCCCGCGGATCTCGCCGTCAGTTGCCTGAGGGTTGACTAGATACACCTCGTAGGGAGTGTGATCCATGAGCCACGTGGCTATCTGGTGGCTCGTGCGCGCCTCGTTGGGGCTAGCACCCACCACCGCAATGGTCGTGGCGTCCGCAAGCGTGCGCGCGAGCGCAACGTCGTGTGGCGCCTGGCCG
>Ga0164241_10000459_pt1 | contig 75866 bp, 58 predicted proteins | sample OricomyardsoilBY_FD_108780 | JGI IMG/M metagenome (GOLD analysis project Ga0164241, IMG submission 108780) | Backyard soil microbial communities from Emeryville, California, USA - Original compost - Back yard soil (BY) | ecosystem: Environmental > Terrestrial > Soil > Unclassified | place: USA... | reverse complement strand
TTCCGTTGTTCAAGAGCTGCCCCGCCAGGGCTCGAACCTGGACTCTTCTGATCCAGAGTCAGACGTGTTGCCAGTTACACCACAGGGCAATAATCGAAGAGGATCACAAAACTAATCATCCCATCCTCTTCATGCAAGCAGAAAGTGGACCCGATCGGGATCGAACCGACGACCTCTAGAGTGCGATTCTAGCGCTCTCCCAAACTGAGCTACGGGCCCATCGATCGGAGACGAGAAGCAAACTTACATTCTCCGACATCAAATGGCAAGTACAGGAACGTTGAAAAGTGTTGCGCGCGCGATTCCGGTTTGCCACTCGCATGCAGTTCGCTATGTTGGCCGTGGCAGCCCAGCGGCGCCCCGGCCATGCCCGGCAACATTCCATGCTCTATTCCGAACCTCTATCATGGACTCCGAGACGATCTTTACCGAACTGGCTCCCGCTCCCATCGGCCCCTACTCGCAGGGAATGCGGGGGGGCAATTTCATCTTCACTGCGGGGCAGCTGGGGCTGCTGGCCGACGGAACGATGATCAGCGAGGATGTCGGGGAGCAGACCAGACGGTCGATCGAGAACCTCCGCTCGGTTCTCGAGGCGGGGGGGGGATCGCTCGGAAGCGTGGTGAAGACCACGATCTTTCTGAAGGATATGAACGACTTCGGCGCCGTCAATGCCATTTACACTGAATATTTCGGCGATAGTGCCCCGGCACGCTCCACCGTTCAGGTGGCGCGGCTCCCGAAGGATGGACTCGTCGAGATCGAAGCAATCGCCATCGTGGAATGATCGCATGATCGCTCGACCGCTCTATTGGCTCCTTCCGCTGGTCGCGCTGATGGCCTCTCCATGCCTGGCGCAGTCGGTCGATAGCACGTCCCGGGCGCTCAAACCGGCCGACAGCGCCGCTGCGGTGCAATCGGGCTATGTGATGACCAAGAATCCCCTGACCGCGACCCTTCTGTCGATTGCCCCGGGGCTGGGACAATGGTACAACCAGCAGTACTGGAAGGTGCCGATCTTTGCCGGAGCTGCGGGGTTCTTCGTCTACCGGGCGATCTCCTTCAATAATCTCTACCTTCAGAAGGCGGCCGAGGCGCGGGCATACCCACAGAATTCCTCGCAGTACGCGACGCTGAAATTTCAGCGCGAATCCTATCGCGACGACCGTGACCTGAATATCGCCTACTTCGTCGGCGTCGAGATCGTCAGCATGATCGATGCCTATGTGGGCGCCCATCTGTTCGACTTCGACGTGGGGGACGATCTCTCGTCGAAGATCTACTTCGATCCCGCCGGGCGCGCCCTGGGGCTGAGCGTCCGCTTCTGAGCCCGCATCGCACGGGCCGGGGAGCCGGCTGCTTCCCGCCACGCACAACAACTTGTAAAATCCTGGCTTTGCGAAGCATTCCCTTTCGTAAGTTTGCACGCTAGCGGTACGGCGAACGTCAGAATATATATCGAAAGAACAACGACCATGATTGAGCAATACATCCCGGTTATAGCGATGATGCTGGCGGGGCTCGGATTCGGTGTGGTATCGGTCAAGGCACATGAGTGGCTCGGACCGCATCACATGACCAAGGAGAAGCTCTCCACCTATGAATCGGGAATGCCGCCGGTCTCATCGGCGCATGAGAGGTCGTCGGTAAAGTTCTACCTGGTGGCGATGCTCTTCATCCTCTTCGATATCGAAGTGGTGTTCATGTACCCCTGGGCTGTTACGTTCCGCGAGCTCGGGAATTACGCACTGGCGGCAATGCTGCTGTTTATCTCTACGCTCTTGGTCGGATATATATACATCGTGAAAAAGGGAGCCTTAAAATGGGACTGACAGATCAACTAGAGCGTGATGGATTCGTGACCACGACGATCGAGGCCGCGGTCAACTGGGCGCGTAAGAATTCGATATGGCCTATGCCGCTCGGCATCAGCTGCTGCGCGATCGAGATGATGGCGTTTGCCGGACCCCGCTTCGATGTGGCCCGCTTCGGCTCCGAGCGCTTCAGCTTCTCCCCGCGCCAGTCGGATCTTCTTATCGTGGCCGGCACGGTGACGTACAAGATGGCGTGGGTGGTGCGGAAGATCTACGATCAGATGCCCGACCCGAAATGGGTGCTCTCGATGGGTGCGTGCGCCAGCTCGGGGGGGATGTTCCGCTCCTACTCGGTGGTGCAGGGGATCGACCAGTTCGTTCCGGTGGATGTCTTCGTCGCCGGCTGTCCGCCGCGCCCGGAGAATCTGATCAAGGGATTGATGGCGATCCAGGACAAGATCCAGCATTCCAAGGGGGCGCTGATCGAGCGCTCGCCGGTGCTGATCAGCTGATCGACCGAATCGATGACGGCATATGCGGCGCCGGCCCGGTTATTACCGAGCCGGCGTTGTTCGTTTCAGTACACCCGCATCGCATTCCGGCACCGGGCAATGCACTCGAAGGATTCACCACAGCTCCCGAAGAGCCGATAAGGCGCCTCGGCCCGATTGCCGGGGGAGCCCCGGGTCAGCGCGCGTCCGGCAGGGCCATCACAGTGGTCTCGCCGCGATCCATCCAGCGCGTCCAGCCGTTGCCGGGGAGGCGCATCACCCCCACGAAGATGAACACCGCGGCCAGCAGCAGCGCCAGGAAGCTCTTGCGCGCGCGGGTGGGCCCGTCGAGCTTCTTCCAGCGTGCCGTCATATGGGCGATGATGACGGCGATCAGCATCGTTACCCCATGCTCCATCTTGAAGCGATCGACTCCCCATCCGATCAGCATGATCGCGCCGAGCAGAAGCTGCAGATCGAGCGAGCCCACCGCCGCCGAGAGCAGCCCACGATCGGCTCCGCCGAACTCTCCCTTCCGCAGCCAAATGATCAGCAGGCGCACCAGTGCCAGCAGAACCAGGAGCACGACAAGCCAGCGGAAGTAGGAATGAATCGTATAGAGGGTAAAATAATCCATGAGCTGAACGTTGGTTATTGGATGATCCGGCGCCGTGCACCAAACAACGGCGTCCACTGCCCCGGCAAATCTATCACAGTGATTGAAATAGCAGCACCGGCGGCACGTTCTCTCCGCCGTTCGTAACTTCGCGCCAGCAGTTCAACGCAGATTCTTCCCTTCGATCCAACTACATCCCATGGCCAAGGAACGCAAAGAGGTTTTCACAACCGACTCGGGGATCGTCATCCCACCATATATATCTCCCAAGGAAGGATGTGGGCCACAGGCACGCCCCGGCGAATACCCGTTCACCCGCGGCGTCTACCCGACGATGTACCGCTCGAAGCTCTGGACGATGCGGATGTACGCCGGATTCGGGACGGCCGAGGAATCGAACCGTCGCTATCGCTATCTGCTTTCGCAGGGGGTGACCGGACTCTCGGTGGCGGCCGATCTCCCAACGCAGAACGGCTATGACTCGGACCACCCGATCGCCGAGGGAGAGGTCGGGAAGGTGGGGGTGGCAATCGACTCGCTTGCCGATATCGAGATGCTCTTCGACGGCATCGAGTTGGAGAAGGTCTCGACCTCGATGACGATCAACGCGACTGCATCCACACTGCTGGCGCTGTATGTGGCGCAGGCAAAGAAGCAGGGAGCCGATCTTTCGAAGCTGAGCGGCACGGTACAGAACGATATCCTGAAGGAATACGCGGCGCGCGGGACGTATATCTACCCGCCATCGCCGTCGATGCGGCTGATCACCGATATGTTCGCCTGGTGCTCCCGCGAGCTCCCCAGCTGGAACACCATCTCGATCAGCGGCTATCATATCCGCGAGGCGGGCTCCACCGCCGTGCAGGAGGTGGCGTTCACCCTCTCGAACGCGATCGCCTACACACGGTCGGCGATCGAGGCGGGGCTCGACGTGGATCTGTTCGCCTCGCGTCTCAGCTTCTTCTTCAATATCCACAACAACTTCTTTGAGGAGGTCGCCAAGCTTCGCGCGGCGCGGCGGATGTGGGCGCGTATCATGAAGGAGCGCTTCGGCGCGAAGGACCCGCGCAGTATGATGCTCCGGTTCCACTCGCAGACCGCCGGCTCGACCCTGACCGCACAGCAGGTCGAGGCGAACATCGTCCGCGTGGGAATGCAGGCCGCCGCCGCCGTGCTGGGAGGAACCCAGTCGCTCCATACCAATGGCTTCGACGAGGCGCTCGGACTGCCCACCGAGAACGCGGCGCGGCTCGCGCTCCGCACGCAGCAGGTGCTCGGCTACGAGAGCGGAATTGCCGATACGGTGGACCCGCTGGCGGGTAGCTACTTCGTCGAATATCTCACCGATGAGATCGAGCGGCTTGCGACCGAGTATATCGAGCGGATCGATGCGATGGGAGGATCGGTGAAGGCGATCGAGGCGGGCTTTATCCAGAACGAGATCGCCAACGCGGCCTATGAGGCACAGAAGAGGATCGAAAGCGGGGAGGATATCGTCGTGGGGGTCAACAAGTTCACCATCGAGGAGCCGCCGTTCGAGGATATCCTGAAGGTGGATGATTCCCTCCGCGTCAAGCAGATGGAGCGGCTCCGTGAGGTACGGGAGCGCCGCGATGGTGAGTCGGTCGAGCGCGCGCTTGCCGCGATCGCCGAGGCCGCGACCGGTGGCGAGAATCTGATGCCGAGGATCATCACGGCCGTGGAGGGATACGCGACCATCGGCGAGATCTCCGATACGCTCCGCCGCGTGTGGGGGGAATACGAGGAATAGGCAGGGGAGAAGGCTCCGGTCTGGCGAGATCTTTGCTGTCCGGGAAGAGGCACGGGGGCCCTTCTCATCAGTAAACGATCACGTCTATGAACCCGAAATTCAACCTCGACCATGCCGACGAGCTGATCGGCAAAAGCATCCTGATCGATCTGACGGTACGCGATTACGACGAGCTGTTCATCGAACAGAAGAAGATGTTCGGCGAGATCATCGGCATCAGCGAGGACAGAGGGATCACCGTTCGTCTGGCGACCTCGGGGGAGCTGTACTATCTGGTGCCCGATCTCGCTCAGATCGTGCCGGCGCCCCCCGGAAGCTACAGACTGGAGCCGGGGGAGGAGATCGCCGTAAACCCCGATCTTCACACATCCCATATCGTACATCTTCCTCCACCGGAGTTCGAGGGACGGGTGATGCAGGAGCCATAGGAACACCTCCTGCCGGACCACCGGCCTATGCTCCCCGTGCTCCGCTCTCCCACATGGATCCCGGAGCCGTGCCGGGCATCTCCAAGTCCCGAACACCATACGCCGACCAAGGAGAGGATCGGCGCGATCCGGAGCGACCACCATACGCCGTGACCCGATCTTTATAGTTGCAGGCAATATCGGAGGGCAGTATACTTGTCCCGATAAGGACCTGTCAGTACTTTTGTATATCCATCCAGGCAGCGATTGGGCCCGCGGTCTGGATGTTCACTATACATTATGAGCAGTCGTGCGATCGGAGCGGCCATCTGCCGCGATGATCCGGCCGCGTCATCCGTTCTGCGACAGGCCTCTCACATATATTTCGATGGCGATCATCGCTCAACCATGAGAAATGATCGCTGTTGTTCATTATTCTTGGGCACAACGGATGGACTGGGCAACCAACCGTAATGATGGCGTGCAGCGTTTATCGCTGCTTTCCACGAAATTTCAGATCGCGCGGGCACGTCCCGGACATATCTCACGCTCCCCTCTCCTCGATCGACTTACCCACGGACTTCAGCGTAAACTGACCATTGTAGCAGCGCCGGCAGGATACGGCAAAACCGCGCTTCTGGCCGAATGGGCCCGGGTCAGCAGACAGACGCTTGCCTGGATATCGCTCGACAGGGAGGATAATGAGCCGGCCCGTTTCTGGGCATACTTCATCGGCTCGCTCCAGCGGCTGCACCCCGAGCTTGGGGCGGTGGCGCTCGATCCTCTCCAACACTACGATTCCGACCAGATAGGGCACGTTCTCATCGAGATGATCAACGAACTGGCGCTGCTCCCGCAGGAGCTTGCCGTGGTGCTCGACGATTATCATCTGATCGACAACCCGGTGATCCATCGTGACCTCTCCTTCTTCATCGAGAAGATGCCATCGCACCTCCATCTCTACATCGCCGGCAGACTGGTTCCACCGTTGAGGCTTACCCGGCTGCGTGCCGACCGTGAGGTGGCGGAGATCGGCACGGCCGAGCTTCGTTGTACCCCCGGCGAGGCGATGGATCTGCTCCGCGCCGCCGGCGGGAGCGGGTCAACGGCCGACGAGCTGCAGCAGATCGTGAGCGATATGGAGGGATGGGCCGCCGGACTGCAGCTCACAGGGTTCGCTCTTGCCGAGAGGAAGCCATCGGCTCCGCGCGGAGCCGATGGCCGCTACCGCTATGTCGCCGAGTATCTCAAGGAGGAGCTTCTCGATCAACAGCCGGAACCGATCAGGACGTTCCTGCTGAAAAGCTCGATTCTCGACCGTATGCGGGGAGATCTCTGCGATGCTCTCACCGAGAGCACGGGGGGCGGGGAGACTCTGGAGGATCTTCTGGAGAGCAATCTCTTTATCGACCTCGCCGACCGCGATGAAGGATGGTATCGTTATCACCCCATGTTCCTCCGTATGCTGCGCCACCATATGGATCGCAGCGATATCGGATCACCCGAGACGCTCCATCAACGAGCCAGCGAGTGGTTTGCCGCGCACGACAATCCCGCCGATGCGGTCGAGCATCTGCTGAGAGGAGGCGATATGGAGCGTGCGGTGGAAATGGCCGAGCGGTGTGTCGAGCCCCTGCTGGCCGATGGAGAGCTTGCACCGATCCTCTCATGGCATACGCGGCTGCCGGAGGAGCGGATGGCGGCGCGACCGAAACTGGCGATGGCCTTCGCCTGGGCATTCCTGCTCAGCGGCGATTTTCACCGCGCGGAGCACTATATCACCCTCTGCCGGGATCATCTCGAGAGGATCAGGGAACAGGGCCTTGCCGATATCGAAGGACATCTGGCGGCGCTCGACAGGTTTTTCAATGATATGCGCCTGCCGGCCGCGCATGGCAGGGAGGTGCCGGGACCGTGGGAGGGGAACGATCTCCCCGTACCATCCAGGCCGATCACCGCCGGATCGGCTCTGAAGGAGATCGGTGAACCGGGGAGCCACTCCTTCAGCGCAACGAAACCGACGAAGATGTTCGGGCTGGCGCGAGCCCTGCCACGAATCGCTCGACTGCAGAAGGAGATGGGACAGCTTCGGAGCGCTGCCGCAAGCTACCGCCAGGCGCTTCAACCGGGATATGGCGAAGGAGCGATGGCATCGGCAGAGAGTGCCGCACTGGCGCATCTGGGCCTTGGAGAGATTCATTTCGAGTGGAACGATCTCGACAGCGCCATGCGCAATCTGAGCGACGGATTGCGGCTGAGCCGTGAGGCGAGCGATCCACGGCCATGCTGCGATGCCCATATCCTGCTGGCTCGAGTACATCAGGCACGCGGCGACCTGGATGGCGCGCTCGATGCGATCGCCGAGGGCGAAAAGATGCTCCGCCAGCGGGGAGCCGACGATACGCTGATCGCGAGGCTGGAAACGCATCGGGTGGAGATCTGGCTGGCGCAGGGGAAGCTCCAGCAGGCCGTGCAGTGGATGGAGCACCGGACGCCGGAAGAGCTTGGGGAGCGGGAGCAGCTTCTCATGGGAAGCATTCTGCTGGCGCGGTATCATGGCGACGAAGCGATCGAGAGCCTGGGGGAGCTGATCAGAACGAGCGAGAGGAGGGGAAGGAACGATACGGTGATCAGAGGACTGATACTCCAGACGCTCGCCTATGATCAGCAGGGGGAGGCCGAGGCAAGCATCGCGATGCTGCGCCGCGCGCTATCGCTGGCCGAGCCTGAGGGATATATCCGCGCGTTCGTGCGGGAACCGGGCCCGATGACCCGTATCCTCCAGGCGATCCGTGAGGACGAGCCATCCGATCCCACCATCGGGACCGAATACATCGAGACGATTCTCGCCGCGCTTGGCCTCGATGCCCCCGTGGCAATGGAAGCCCACGTCCACCGTGAGGGGGGATTTCACATACCCCATGCCACCGCATCGCTCCTCTCCCCGCTAAGCGAGCGTGAGCTTGAGGTGCTGCGCCTGATTGCCGCCGGCAAATCGAACGCCGCAATCGCCGACACACTCTACATCTCGCTGAGCACGGTTAAATCCCATATCAACAACCTCTATAGCAAGCTGGGGGTCGAGAGTCGCACCCAGGCCCTGGTACGAGCAAAGGAAATCAGTCTGCTCTGATCGATCCCCGCGGCTTATGCTCTCGTCCGTCCGATCCAATATACAGGCCTCCCCCGGGGCCCTCCACCCCGCAATCCACCCACTGAATCCACCCTCGACTCCACCTTTTGGGGGAAGGTTCTCCTCCCCTCAAGCAATAATTTTGTATTGCTCGAACCATTCGTGCCCAGCACGTACAGTAGCATGGAAACCATCGATCGCCATACCGGCCTATGCCGGGATACGATCGTAGCAGGGGAGGAGGGTAGGACCTGATCGCTTCTCCCGCCGTGTAGGGAGCGGAGAGCGTCAGCATATGGATGTGGTGTACATATCTGACATTCTCCGCGACATCTGGCCGTGCCTCGAGCATGATATGGACGGGCGGAGAGGTAGCAGACCTAACTACCTCATTATATGGCAGACAGGAGAGTCCCGGACATTTCTTCAAGGAATATCCGGGACTCTATCCTTATATATGAACAGTGCATAACATCCCCCCCTCGGAAGATGGATCAGGGGGATCGGCTTATCATACCCGCCACGATAAACCAATCGATTGCCAGTTGATCATGTCGCATCATTCTTCTGTTTGATGTTGATTGTTGTCGGGCCCGGTGGTACTATAGGAGGTGGTGCGATTCAAAGACAGCATAGCGGAGAGCCTCCGGGCGCTCAAGGAACTCGAAGTCGAGCACAGCGACACACCCAAGGGGCCCCGTGTCACCATGCTTCGGCTGATGAAGGAGCAACCTGCCTGCACGTTGCGCGAGCTCGGCCTGATCCTCGGACGCTCCGAGCGGAGCCTGCAGCGATGGTGGAACGCATACAGAGTGCAGGGAATGGATGGATTGCTCGAAATAGGCCGTCCCGGAGGGAAGAGACCGCGCCGGCTCGATGAACAGCAGATCAGGGAGATCCGGCAGAAGATCCAGCATGAGGGAGTGGGTGAGCTCGGGAAAATTCAGGAATGGCTCCAGCGCCAGTACAGCGTCAACTATAGCCGCTCCGGGCTGCGCTATATGATGCGGAACGCCATCGGCGCCCAGTCACGAGGATGGATCCTGTTCGATGATGAGACCAAAAGCGGTCGAAATCCACAGAAATCCCAATCGAGGAGCAGCACGGGATTGCCTGCCCATGTGATCCGGTTTCTGAACGCCCTGCCGACAACTGGTGACACGCCGCAGTGGTGCATGGGATTCCGGGACGCGCTGCGCGATATTCTTGGCGACGTCGATCGTATCTCAATCAATGTCAACCTGGAATGCGACCTCGTCAATCCCGGCGAGACCGCCATCACCACATTCGTATCGCAGCATATCACACCGGATAAAGGGCAGGATACGTCGATCCAGATCGTGTCGCGCTACGGCGTGGGAGAGCATTCCGAGCGTATCCTCAACACCATGAGGGAACAGGGGTTCCCATTCAATCTCTATCAGATCCCCTCGGCGTTCGACTACTATCACCGGGGGCTCGAGTATCTCGGCACCATCATCCTCTGGCGGGAGATAGGCCGGCAGCCCTTATCGGCCGATACGCTCGAGCTTATGGCGCAGATCAGGCCATTTATCGAGTTTGCTCTGTCGGATCTCGTCGTCCGGCATCGCTTCGAAAGTCCGATCGACCGCGTGTTCTATGAAGCGATCAACGCGATGGCCGACGACGCGGCACTCACCAGCCAGGAGAGGCGGATCGTTATTCTTCAGCTGATGGGGCATTCCTACAAGGAAATGGCGAACGAGCTCGCCATTACGCTCGATACCGTCAAGAAGCACTTCAAGCAGATCCATCGCAAAACCCGCACACGGGGACAGGCCGAGCTTTTCGCGAAATACTTCACATCGCGACTTCATCTTTCCATCGAGGACAAGGAGTAACACCGCGGGAGAAGGGGGCAAATGCTCATATGAACACCGGCCGTGGAATCCACCCCCGGAATCAATCCCCGCTCATCCTTTCAGTTGAAAAATATCCACCCAACCATAGAATAAGTTAGAGGACTAGTTCAGTTCTGTTTAAACTGTTCCGTAGAAACTCCCCAAAAGTGTACTTGTGCCCCAGTGGCTGGAAGTGGTAGGTTTGTACTTAGAGAATGCTCCCTTGAGAATGTGAGCTCAAGAGCAGCATTGCAGATCGCCCTTTGACAGCGTACGTGGATACAGGCGACCTTCGGGAGTGCGGGACACAACCAGTTCGGAGGGTCCAAATGAAAATTCTTCCTACGTGTCTAGGTCTAGCTGCCTTCGTGGCGGTCACGATCAGTTCTTTGGCACAGACGTCCAGTGTAGTAGGGTATCCCAAAGGCACGATGCCGGTGTATGTCGACGTCAACCTCGGTGGCGGGGATGGCGCAACATACCAGACAACGAAACAGCCGGGGCGCATCGCTGGTGAGGTTACGGTATGGGCAACGTCCACCGGCCGCATCGAGTATACATTCGCGGCGGATGCGATCCAGTACAGCGATCCTGCCATTGTGCAGAGCCTTGGCATCGACGTGATCTACGAGGCCATTGCCCGTGAAACAGTCATCCAGGGTATCGCCCGGGGATATCATCCTCTGACAACGTCTGTTGCAACAACAAAAGTGTACGATCCCAACTCAGTAGCCCACGAGTATAGGATCAGCTACAGCCAGACAACATCGGCTCCGGTGATCACCGAGATTTCGGAGAAGGTGCTGGCACCGCAGAGCACAATTCAGTAACAACTGAATCAGTACTGCGATCAGTCCGAACGATTGAGTAGCTGACGGGAACCGCCCAGTTCGCGTCAGCTACTCATCAGGGCTCCAGAGCCCGTAGGTCCACTGTGAAGAGGTTCAGCGGATAGGCGCCAACTAGGTGCGTACGCACTGAAGTGCAGAGGAGAGTATCGAGTGTGGCAAGAGGTCCAGAGAGACTCAGTGTAGCGTAGGTCCAAACGCGGCATCGAGTCGTAATGCGGTCGAGGTCCAGCAGTGTTGGTTAGGTCTTTGAAGGTCACTTGTCGCGGTCTGGTTCAATAAAGAGACGGTCCATCTCGCTGTTGAATCATATGTGTAGCCGTACTTGCTCGGGGTGGAAAGGTCGCATCCTGTACAAGAGCAGACTATGCAGCCAGTATCTATCGGGGCTATAAGGTCCAGTCCCGTGGGCACATGACGAGTGTATGCGATTCTCGGAGAGGGCCGCCCTGCTCATGATGAGAATTGTGCTGATGCCAACAATGTTAAGGAGCAGTATGATGGTCCACCTGGGGTCCACCAGGAATCATACTGCTCCTTTTTTTATTCTCCCTACCCACCTGCTTATCAAGCAGTAGATCCCCCGTCAGAACGCCCCGGCCGCTACTTGTCCGGCAATGGATAGACAGACTTGCACGCCACGCCGCATCACCATCCGGTCCCGCTGGGAACGACAACCACCCGGCTCCACACCTGAATCGATCCCATGAACGCCATTTCTCCACCGTGCGCCGGGCACGCAGAGAGCGCCGAAACAAGACCCATGACGCGGTACAAGTGAGTCCATCCGAGCAAATTGGATGAATTATTCTCACCTGCGCTACGCGGATACGAAACGGCGGCAACGATACGATTCCGGCGATCTGGACCTCCGGTGCCATAGCGAGGGCCGGCGCGTCAGACATCCTTCGATTATCGCTTTGCCAGGCCACAACGGCGCCACGACCGTACAGATTTCCCCAAAACGAACAACGGCGATCCACCGATAGGTGGATCGCCGTGTTTTTTTCGTGGGGCTTGCTGGCCGACAGGCATATGCTGTTCCCTTCTGCTCCTCTGTCGCAGCTCGGCCAAAGGATTCGCTTCCAACACGCTCCGAGGGAGCGGGCCGGTAGCAGTAGCGAATCCCATGGCCGGCGCGAATGTTCGATCGTTATCCAAGACCGGTATGGCTGAGGTCGGACCATACCGGCGCTTCTCTAACGATCTCCGGATAAGGCTCCAGAACGGCCGAGGGAATGGCCGCACTGAGTGCAGTAATGTGCCACCGGGTGTCTGACCAGGGCTCCACAGGCATCGCAGGCCATCGCCAGTTGCTCGCCGCAGCATGAACAGAAGCAATCGCCGGGGTAGCAGATTGCCCCGCAACCGGAGCACTGGGGAAGAATTCCAGCAATAGGGTTGAGCGGCATTGAGGAACGATCAGCGTTGGTAGGAGCCTGTAAATCCATAATCATTCAGCATACGTGCTGTCTCAGGGCGTACCCGCACGGGATGACTGGTTGGCGAAACGTACAGCCTCCAATGTACGGGGAGATGGTCGTAATTGGGGGAACGGGTGGTCGTAATGCTCAAAAAAATTTTCGATGTGAAATTCATACCCGAAGAAATAATCTGCGCCGTAAATTTCCTCCGTCCTGAACCTCAAAGATCCCCGTTACTCTGCTGCCGAAATCACTTCATGCTGTCACTGGCAGACTTTCTTAACCATGGCCTTCTACCGTTTGTGGGTCGATCCACCGAGATCGACACACTGATGGATTTCTGGCGCTCGTCGATCGACGCCGGAGATCTGCGGCTTGCGATTATCACCGCCGAAGCGGGCGCAGGGAAGACCAGACTGTTCGATCAGTTGCTCCCCCGCATCGCGCGCGAGGGAGGAATGGTGGTACGAGCCCGGCTGTACCCCGACGCAACGGCATCGATCGCGCCGTTGATGGCACAAGCGCTCGGCAAAAGTGGTATGGCCTTCCGGCTGCTGAGAGTGACGCCGAACGGCACCATGGCCGAGGTCGTCGCCACGTTCCGGCGTGTGGCCCGGCTCCGCCCGGTAGTGCTGATGATCGAGGATCTCCATCTGCTCCCCGCAGAGGGACTGCAGGAGCTTGGAACGCTGCTCTATACGATCGCCGATGAGAACCTCACCGTTCTCTGCGCCTCACGCCCGATGGACCCGCCGACACGGGGCGTGCTGGAGCCCTACACGGTGCTCGATATCGAGCTCAACGGGCTCGATCGCGAGAGTGTGGCCGCGATGTGGGAGACGCTGTTCAGCTCCGCGCCGCGCAGTACCGATCTGGAGGCGATCATCGACGTCACCCTGGGCAATCCCCTCGCCATCCGCTCGGCCCTCCGCGGAGCGATCAGCTCCAGCATGATGGCTCCGACGGGAACCGGGGAACAATGGCATGTGGCGGTCGAACAAGAACCGTTCGAGCGGGCGCTGCGTCAGGGAGTACGGGTTCTCTCCGAGGGGATGGCGGCACAGCTCTCCGAATCGGAGCGTGAGAACGCCGCCCAGCTCGCATGTCTTGGAGAGATATTCTCCCGCGAGGCCGCCGAGGAGATGATAGCCGATGCGGGCAAGGTGATCGACCATCTTCTGTACAAGGGGCTGCTGATCACCACCGATATGCCGGCGCAGCCACTGGCAGGCACCAGCCTTAAGGCCGTTCCCACATCCCAGCATCCTCTGCTTGCCTTCACCCACTCGCTTGTGCACAGACAATTCGTCGAGCGGGCCACGGTGGACCCCGAACGGATCATCCGTATCATCGGACTGGAGCTGCCGCTCTATTCGATGCTGCCGTTCGAGCTGATCGACGGAAGCAGCACCGCAGTGGATATCCCGATCGAGATCGGTCGGCAGGCGATCCTCCGTTCGCTGAGGATCATCCACTCGCTCGATTTCAGCCCCGACCGCCACCGCGCACTGTTGTTCTGGCGGGTTGCCGAGACAATCAAAACGATGTTCGCCGATCGGTGGGGTGAGGAGGAAAAGAAGCTGCAGGCCGATCTGATTTTCCATAAGCTCGCCATCCTGCGCCATACGCCCCTGAGCCCGGAACATGGTCCGCTGATCACCGCGCTGTTCGAGATTACCGCCGAGCCCACCCCGCCGGAGCTGCTGCTCTTCCGGATGCGCGCGTTCGCCTACCAGGTGATGATCGGCGCGGAAAAGAACCCCTCGATCCCCCACAGCAGCTGGAAGGAAGTCCAGAAGTTCATCGAAATCCACCCATCGATGCACTTTCACTTCGCCTACCTCCATTATCTCCACGTGGTGGCCCACTGCGGGAGAGTCTACGGCGATGAAAAACTGCTGCGGATGGTTGAGCAGAAGAGCGAGGAGCTGCTGGCCTCCGACAATATCCCCAGCGACTTTCGCCAGAATATGACGCTTCTGCTGACGCAATTCTTCCTTCTGGACTTCTCGACCAAGGAGGAGCTCGAGCGTAGAAAAAATTCGCTCGCGGCCATCGAGGCGAACCCGTCCAGCAGCAACGACATCTCCTTTCTGTCGATCAAGCTCGATATGCTGGAGGCGATCGGCGAGATAGAGAATATTCAGAAGCTCTGCGATTATCTGATCGAGCGAACCGCCTCGGCCAACCCCCGCGCATATGTCCATTCGCTGCACACCAAGATCCGCTCGGTGGTGGGACAAGGTCGCATCACTACCGAGCAGCTCAGGGAACAATCCAATGCCATCATCGCCAAAGCTCCGGAATGGTATCGCGCCAGATTCCGGGAGGCGATAGGCGAAACGATGATCAGGACGGGGGTGCTGGCGGGAGAGATACCATGGGCCAGATCCATAGCGGCGACATTCGCCGAGAGCGAGATCGTCACGACACCTGCTCTTATGATCACCCTGGCGCTGTATGATACCGAAGCCCCTCTTCCACTCGACACATCCGGGCCGGAATGGCAGCAGGAACCGCTGCTGCGGATCCTGGTCGAACACCTCGGTAACGGCACGGCCCCCGATCCCGCCACGATCGAATCGATCGGCCAGGCGCTGGCGGCGCCGATGCTTCGGAACGGCCATCTGGTGCAGTTCTATGCGCTGCTGGGCCTCATCGAGGTGCTCGGCATCGTCGAGCACTACCGGGAGGCGATCCGGGCGGCGACCACGAACGCACTCCTCTGGCTGGAGCCGACCAGGCAGTTCGTCTTTATGCGGGGACTGCTGAACCAGCTCGGGAACTATCTCGACTCGAAGCAGGAGAAGGAGTGGCGACGGCGTACCGCCGAGATCGAGCGCGAGCTTGCCACGACCAACAGCGCGAAGGAGTCATCCCCGCATATCACGATATCGATGCTCGGGGCGATCGAGGTGACGATCCCCGGCAAGGAGCCCGTACGCCCGCGGGGTGCACGTCTGCGGCTGTTCCTCGGACTTCTGGTCGCCGACCGGATCATGAAGCATCATCTCACGTTCCAGGAGATGTGCGCCATCGTGGCATCCGACACAAGCGGCGATCGCGGGCGTAAGGCGCTCAACGAGGCCGTCTATCGCCTGCGGGAGCTTCTCGGTCACGAGGCCATCATCACCGATGATGAGGTGCCGAGGCTCAATATGGCGCTGATGGATGTGGATATCATCCAGGCGCATGAGCGCCTTGCCGCCGCCGATGCCGCGCTCCATGCCGACTCGATCCTCCAGGCATCCCGCGCGCTGCTGGCGGCGCTGAAGCTGACCCGTGGCGAGGTTCCGTTCCCGGGGCTCTACGAGAATTTCTTCGAGCATGTCCGCGAGGAGTTCGACTATCTCCTGCGCTCCACGCTGATCGGCGTGGGACGGGCGCTGCTGGTCGAGGGAGATCTCGAGAGCGCCGAGGAGCTTCTGGAGCGAGGGTTCGAGAGTATGCCGGATGATCTGGAGGTGGCCGAGCTTCTTGCAGAGACGCTCGAGCAGATGGGGCGCAAGGCGAGCGCCGAGCGGATACGGAGACGCGCAGGGCTCGCCAACGATTGACGCGGCATGACCGCCGCGCATGGCAGATATACGAGAGGCGATCCGAACACCCGGATCGCCTCTCGTGGTTCTCAGCGAACGCTCATCGTTGCCACCCGCATCTCGACGCGGCGGTTGCGGGCGCGCCCCTCCTCGACTCCGTTTTCGGCGACCGGATGCTCCTCGCCGTAGCCGCGCGCGGCGATCCTCGACACGGCGATTCCCTGCTTCACGAAGTAGCGCTTCACCGACTCTGCCCTGTCCTGCGAGAGCTTCTTGTTGTAACTCGCGCTCCCCACCGAGTCGGTGTGCCCGGCGATTTCGATAGAGACGCCTGGGTTGTCTCGCAGAAATGCGGTAGCCCGCCGGAGATCGGGGATCGACTCATCCTTCAGCTCGGCCTTGTCGTAGTCGAAGAAGACGAGCAGACGGGTCATACCATCGGTCGCCGGGGCCAGCGGAATATCCTTCCGCACGTCCCTGGCGGTGGCCGTCGCGGCGACCTGATACTCATCCGAGTAGAAGATATGGTCGGGGGATTCGGCGGTGATCGAGTAGCGGTGTCCCCGCTGCAGGATCACATAGTAATCGCCGGTACGATCGTCGCTGCGAAAGTTCGCCACGGTCTGGCCGGTGGCAAGATCGGTGACAGCGATATCGGCCCCGACCGGGGCATTGGTCCGCTCATCGAGCACCCTGCCGGCCACGGTGACCAGTGCCTCGGCGGGCCTGGGATTCGGATCGGCCTTATAGAGATCGAAGCCTCCATCACGGTTCGAGCTGAAGTAGCCATGCTTCGTGTTGGGAAGCGAGATAAAGCAATGCTCGTCGGCCGCGGAGTTGATCGGCGTCCCCATGTTCTCGATCGTGCGCCAGGCCATGCCCGAACGATCCCCCCCTGTCGCCACGAAGATATCGTACCCCCCGGCGCCCCCATGACCGTTGCTCGAGAAGAAGAGCGACTTGTCATCGGGTGCGATCGACGGGGTCATATCGTCGAGCGGCGTATTGACAGGGGCGCCGAGATTCACCGGCATGCTCCAGGCTCCATCCACCTTCCGCGTGATCCAGATATCGGTTCCCCCCATTCCTCCCGAACGATCGCTGGCAAAGTAGAGGGTCCGCCCGTCGGAGCTCAGGGCGGGCTGCGAATCCCAGTCGGAGCTGTTGACGATGGGCCCGAGGTTTCTGATATTGCCCCATGACCCGTTGATCCGCTCGGCGGAAAAGAGATCGGTGCGGCCGGATGTGGCCCCATCGCGCCATTCATAGGCGGCAAAGATCATGGCGTTGCCGTCGGGGGTGAGCGCCGCGCCCCCCACGTGCTCGGCGCGATCGAGCGCGTCGCCGGCCGGCAGTGGCCTCCCCCAGTCGTCTCCCTCCCGGGCCGCGACCCAGATCCTCTCCTCGCCGGAGCTGTTGGACGCCCCCTCCCTGCCGGAGGTAAAGATCAGCAGCTCTCCGCCGCGCGCGATGGCCGGCGCGAAGTCGATATCGTAGGAGCTGACCGAAACCCGGGTGATGGCGACCTCCGGGCGATTTCCCACCGGAGGAACCACGCCTCCCTGTGCCATCCCCGCCTGGTACGATGCCAGGAGCGACAGCGCGATGGATGTCGTGCGAACTAGGCTTTTCATGCTATATCTCTCTCGTAATCTCTGTTGATGTACTGTTTGGTGTGGATACAGGGCTTAGAAGTTGAGCCGCATCCCAAATGATCCCTGAATGGCGCTGAACCGGAGATTGTGATGGAGAAGGCTCGGCTCCACCGATCCTCCGGCAACATCGGGGTTGTGGAGTTCCATCATCTCATCGGCGGCGAGCAGATCGCTGAGACCGAGGGAATACCCGGCCTGGAAGGTCACATCGAACCTGGGGAGGATATGCCAGGCGTACCCGACACCGGCCTTCAGCGCGACCCGATCGAGCAGGTTGCTGGAGCCGGTGAGCTCGCCGCTTACCGTGCGCGTAGCGTCGAAATTGGTATTGAAGAACTGGCACTCGTCGTCGGTCTCGGGCACCGAGAACGTCTGACGGATAATGCGGGAGATGGGGACGGCATAAGATGGCCCCGCATAGATGAAGAAATCGCCGATGTTCACCGTCGGAAGGATCGATACGCCGATGTAGCTGGCCCTGGCCTCGTAGATATCCCGCACCCGGACGTCATGCTGGCCGAGCGGCTCGCCGGTATCGGGGTCATAGGTCGTGCAGGTGGCCGTCGCGTCCCCCTCGTTCGATGCGAAGTGCTCGTCGTAATCGAGCCTCACCCCGATCGAAAAGAAGGAGGCCAGCCGATAGCCGAACGTCAGCCCCGCGAACGGGGCGGCACCGTTGGAGGATTTTTGAAACCCGAGCACCGGATCGTTCGTCACCTCGGAGCCATGAAATCCATTGGCTCCGTAGAGCTCCGACTGATTGGTGCCGAGCTCGAGCTGGAGATAGAATTTCCGCTCGGGGCTTGCGCCCTGTGACTCGGCGCCGCCGGGGTAGAGGATATCCTCGCCGGGAGGATCGGCATGCGCCGTCGTGGCGCAGGCACCGATGATCGCGATGGCAAGCAGGGCTCGCCCGATGATCTGTCGTGATGTTCGCATGCTAGTATCTCCAGATATATGATGTAGTATGTTGTTCCGTTCGCATCGCTTCGGTCGTCGATCGTCCCCGGCCCGGAGGCCCGGCACGTGCTTATCCGGCGCTCCCCCCACGCCCCGCCTCGGGCTGAAACGGAGCGCCGCACTGCGTGCAGTAGTTGGCGACTCTATGGAGGATCGCCGCCCCGCACATCCTGCAGCGGCGGGGAAGGCCCCCTCCGCAGCAGGCGCAGAAACGATCGCCGTCGTAGGCAACCGAGGCGCAATGCGGGCAGAGAAGAAGCCCCTCCCAGATCCGGCTCGTCTCCTCGCCCCCCTCGGGCATCGATGGATTCTCTGATGGCATGGCCTGCGTGATTGTCGGTTGTTCCCCGCATCGGATGCCGTGCGGGATTGTGGTATTCAAGGTACAGGCGGCGTCTTACGATTTCCCCGAACCGGTCTTACGATGCCGGCAGAGGAAAAAAAATCTTCATCCATTCTCTCTCCCTCGGATTGCTCTATGCGCTCGCTGGTCGACTTTCTGAATCATGGCGCGCTCCCCTTCACCGGACGGCAGGGGGAACTGGCGCGGCTTCTGGAGTTCTGGCGCTCCACCCCGGAGGCGGAGGGGCTCCGCGCGCTGCTCCTCAGTGGCGAGGCGGGCATCGGCAAAAGCAGGCTGCTCGAGGAACTGCTCCCGCGCATCCATCGCGAGGGAGGGATCGCCATCCAGGTCAAGCTCCTCCCCGAATCGACCGATTCGATCGTCCCGCTGATAGCACGGGCGCTCTGGTATTCCGACACGGGACGCCATCTGCTGAAGAAGGAGGCAGAGGAGAGCCTCGGCGCGGTGATCGCGGCGCTCCGACGGCTTTCGCGGCTCCGCCCGACGCTTCTGGTGGTCGAGGATCTGCATCTGCTTGCCGGCGAGGCGGTTCGCGATCTGTGGGGACTGCTCGAGGGGCTGGCCGATGAAACCATCTCGCTCCTCTGCGCCGCGCGACCGATCGAGATGCCCGCCCGCGCGGTTCTGGAGCGCCACCTTGTCGATCGCGTCGAGCTGGCGGGGCTGACGGCGGAGGAGTTGGGAGGACTCTGGAAGGAGATCTTCGCGGATTCCCCCGAGCCCGGTCTGGTGGCATCGCTTGGTGACGCGACGGCGGGGAACCCGCTCGCCATACGCTCGGCGTTCAGGGGCGCCGTCGCCAGCGGCATGATCGGCGGCGCCGATGGCGTGGCCGTGCATCATGGCCGCGAGCGGTTCATACGCGGACTGCGGCGCGATGTCGATCTGCTGAGCGAGGGAATGGCGGCGCATCTGACGGCGGAGGAACGGGACGCGGCCGGGAGACTGGCGTCGCTCGGCGAGGTCTTTGCCCGTGAGACAGCCCCGCATCTGCTGGAGAACTCCGACGAGATGATCAACCGCCTGATCTTCCGGGGCGTTCTGGCGCTCTCGATGACGCCCCGCACTCCGCTGATCAGCAGCGATGCTGAACGGACCGATGCGCCGCTGAGCGCCCATCCCCTCCTGGCCTTCACCCATACGCTCCTGCACCGCCATTTCGTCGACCGCTCCCCGGCCGATATCCCCCGTCTGGTGGAGATCATAGGAACCGACCTTCCGCTCTACTCGCTTCTCCCGATCCAGCGGATCGCGGGGGAGGCCCGGAAGGCCGCCACCGTGGCCTCCGAGCCGATGCGCCGCACGATCCATCGCATACGATATCTGGCTATGGAGATCAGCCACACGCGCGACTGGGAGTCCGCCATGGATATCCTCCGGATCGCCGAGGATCTCTACCGAAGCGCCGGCGGAGCCTGGAGCGACGAGGAACAGCGCGAGCTGACGATCGGCATCGAGCTGATCCGCATTTCGATCGTCTCGCAGGGAAACGTGGATGAGCATTACAGACGCGATACGCTGCGGCTGGTCGAGATGACCGAGCGTCCAGAAACGACACGGGAAGCCGTTCGGCGGATCGCGGCGCTCGGCAAGTACTATGCGCTGATGCTGGGAACGCCGGGAAGCGCCGCAGTGATGTGGGAACAGATCGAGGAGATCGTCCAGGCATTCCCCGATGCCCGCTTCTCCCACAGCTACTCGATGCTTCTGGCGCTGATCGTCACCACCGCCGTCGACCAGGAGAACATCCCGATCGTCAGAAAGGTGGAGCAGCGGGTGCATGAGGTGCTGGCGGAAGAGGAGGGGAAGAAGGTGGGAGCGTTGATGCGGGGCTGGGTTCTCCCCGGCTGCATGCTGGTGTTCGAGACGGTCGAGGAGTTTCAGGAGCGACTGCGACTGATCGGCGAGCTCGAGCGGGAGATCGTCTCATCGCATCAGGAGCTGATGCTTCGCGATGCCCGGCTTGTCACGCTCGATGCCGCCGGCCATGTGGACGAGGTGCTGAAGCAGGCCGAGCAGAGCCGACGCCGGTTCAGGGAATATGGCTGGGAGGAATCGGCGGCGAAATGTCTTGTGGCGCGCCTTCGCGGGGAGGTGGCTCTTGGGGCCGATCTCGGGACGATCGCCGCATCGGCCGGAAAGCTGTTGAGCGGACTGAGCGAGCGGGCACTGCCGGTGTTTCGCGGCTTTATCGGCGGGTATCTCGCCGAGACGGGAATCCTGCGGGGGGAGACAGCGTGGGGACGCGAGCTCTACCGGCGCTATCCCGAGGGGGAGATGTCGATCAGCCCGGCCGGAAGAATCATGATGGAGCTCGAGGGGGACCTCTCCTCACTGCGGCGGGAACTGGGGCATCGAAACGACATGGCGGGACGGGCGCTGGCCCGGATGCTGGACGTCGCGATCGATGATCCCGCCGCCGATGCATCGACGGCGACCGACGATCTGCACTGGCTCCTGCACAGGCCATTTCTGGGGCTTTCCGATCTGCTGATCCTTCACGTGGTGCTTGTCCTGACCGACCTGATCGAGCAGCGGGAGGGAGAGATGGCGCCGCAGCTACGGACGGAAATTCGTGAGCGGCTGGAGCATGCCCTGGCATGGCTCGAGGAGCGACGGCTGGGGGCCTATATGCTCCCGCTCCTCTCCCGTCATGGCGCGCGCTTGACGGCACGGGAGCTGAAGCGGTGGCGGGGGAGCGCAGCGGCGATACAACGCGCGCGGAGCACCCAGATGGACGCCCGGAGCCAGGATGGCCGGATCAGTATTGCGATGCTCGGGACGATCGAGATAGAGATGCCCGGCGGGGAAGTGCAGCGCATACAGGGCGCACGCCTCCGCGCGGTGCTGGGGCTGATGGTGGCGAATCAGATGATGGAGCGCCCGCTGACCCAGCGGGAGTTCTGTGCGATCGCCACGGGGGAGGAGGAATCCCCCGAGCGCGCCAGAAATGTCGTCTATGTAAAGCTCCATGCGCTGCGCGAGATTCTCGGCGATGATGCCGTCATCACCGAAACCGACGCCGCGCCGAGACTCAACCCGAATCGCATCCAGGTGGATCTGCTCGATGCCCATCGGCTGCTCGGCGACGTCCGCTCGGCGATGCGGGAGCGGGCGCTGCTGCGCGCCTGCCCGGCGCTCCTCCGCGCGCTTGAGCTGTCGCAGGGTGAAGTTCCTTTTCCGGGGCTCTACGAGGAGTTCTTCGAGGCCGCGCGCGAGGATTTCGAGAACGCCCTGCGCCTCTCGACCATCGCCGTGGCTAAAGAGCTTCTACGCGAAGGGGATGCGCTGAACGCCGGAGAGATTCTCCGGCGGTGCTTCGAGGCGATACCGGCCGACGAAGAGATCGGCGAGCTGCTGCGCGAGGCGCTGGTGCTGTCCGGTAAACGGGCCGAGGCGGAACGGGTGAAGCGCCTGACGACGGAGCTTGCCGAGGCGTGATGAGGGCGGGCCGCCTACCCACCGGAACCAGGGGTATCACGGTTGAGCGGAACGCCACAGTTCGAGCAGTAGAGCGCGACGGGATGCACGAGCCACGCCCGGCAGTTGCCGCAGCTCCTCGCCATCCTGGCTCCGCAGCATGGAGAATATCTGTCGGCGGAATCGCCGGGCGCGCCGCATCCGGTGCATTCAGCTCTGATCGGCCCCCACTCTCTCGGCGACTGCGGGCCGGACGTCTGTTTGCTCATGGTCATATCGTACGAAGCTTGATGGTTGGAGGGACCATGCGGCTACGAACCGGTCAATATAGTCCCGGATGATTCGTTTTCTCATCCCTTACGATTCAATGCGTCCGTAAATCCTGCTTCGGATGCCGCCAGGAAGGATTTTTCATGGCGATCATCTATTTTTGTTCTCGCCGCCATCAGTCCGCGTTCATGCATGGAGGCCATGGCGGAAGGCGCGCCACGCCGACCATCAGCCATATGCCCATGGGTTTCATCCCCCTCTCAATTTCTCGTTGTGCGCTTCGGCTCCCATTATGTGCTTATACCTTCTCCACCGATCCGGGATATAGGAGATATCGCCATGCAGTCACTTCTTGCGGATTTCCTCAACCATGGCATTCTTCCCTTTACGGGCCGTTCGGCCGAGATCGCGCGGATCGATGCGTTCTGGCGCGCAGCGACCGAGGCACAGGAACTGCGCGCGGCGCTGATCATCGGCGAGGCCGGGATCGGGAAATCGCGGCTTATCGAGGAGACGATCCCCCGCATCGTGCAGGGAGGAGGGGCGGTGGTGCATACGAAGCTGTATCCCGACTCCACCTCATCGATCGCTCCGCTGGTGGCACGCGCGCTGCGTATCCTCTCCACACGCAGACAGCTCCAGATCGGTGAGCCCGACGATACGATCCCATCGGTCGCCGCCGCGATGCGACGGCTTGCCCGCCTGCGTCCGACGGTGCTGATCATCGAGGATCTCCATCTTCTCGAAGGGGTCTCGCTCCGGGAGTTCACCCGGCTTCTCGAGGCGCTGGCCGATGAGCCGATCGCTCTGCTTGCGGCGGCACGACCGGTGGATCTTCCCGCGCGCGGCATCCTCGAGCGCTATTTCGTCGAGGAGATCCCCCTGAAAGGGCTCTCCGAGAAGAGCATGGGGGAGCTCTGGAACACCCTGTTCTCGGCTCCGGCCGATGCCCGGCTGCTCCGCCCGCTTCGCGGCGCAACGCTCGGCAACCCGCTGGCGCTCCGCTCGGCGCTGCGCGGGGCGATCCGCGCCGGATCGTTCTCCCACGATATCGTCACCAACAGCTGGCACAGCACATCGAGCGCCGAGGAGTTCGCCCGCTCCCTGAAGAAGAACGTCGAGCTTCTTTCGGAAGGGATGGCCGCCCACCTTTCATCCGATGAGAAGGAGGGGAGCATGCTGCTGGCAAGCCTCGGCGAAGTGTTCGCCCGCGAGACGGCCGAGGCAATCACCGGCGGCAACACAAAGCTGATCGAATCGCTGATCTTCAAGGGAATCCTCGCCCCGGCCTCCATCCATATATCGCCGATCCTCGGGGGGGAGCCCGACCGATTCCCCCTCGTGTTCACCCACACGTTGATCCACCGCCAGTTTGTCGAGCACGGAACGCCCGACTCACAACGTCTGGTCGAGATCATCGCATCGGATCTTCCGCTCTATTCGGTGATTCCGTTCCAGCTTCTGCTGCGGCAGAACATGGCGATACCGGACCGGACGCGACGGCTGGCGATCAACCGGGCGCTGTTGTGCTCCCTCTATCTCGATCAGGGAATCGACTGGAAGCTTGCCATCCATGCGGTCGAGGCGGCATCGTTCCTGACCGAGACGGGGGAGTGGGAGCCGGAAGAGCAACGACGGATGCGCCTGCGAGTGATCAAAGCCAGACTCTCGTCGCTCCGCCGGGACAGCGCCAACAAGGTCTATCACCGGCTGGTGGAGAGGATGTATGAGCTGTCGGGCGATGAGGACGAAGTGGTGGCGAGCTTCAGGATCGTGGCCTATCTCCATATGTTCCGCCACATCGGCCCCGGCAACGCGATCGATGACTGTCTGGCACTCTGGGAGAAGGGACTGCGTATCGTGGAGAAGTTTCCCAGTCTTCGCCACACCACCTCCTACCTCGGATTCCTGCAGGCGGCACTGAAGGAGGTGCCGGACGCGTCGGCCACGATGGCCCCGCTGGTCGAGCGGGAAGTGGAGAGCGTGCTGGCGGAGATCTCGAATGATGAAGAGCACGCGCGGCTGGTGGTCGTGGCGAAGAACCTGATCTATCCCTACCTGCTGCGGATCTACTCGACGCCGGAGGAGCTGGAGCGTCGCGAGCAGATGCTCGGCGAGCTCGATGTCACCAACATCCATCACCAGCCGACGGTCATCATCCAGAAGATCAAGTTCCTGATGGATATCGGCCGCGCCATGGATGTGGTGGCGCTCTCCAGAGCCTACGGGCCACGCTTCAGGGATCTTGGTCTGCGACGGAACCTTGTCAACTGCCAGACGTTCGAGCTTGGAGCGCTCAACCTGCAGGGCCTCCCGCTCGGCGTGATACCGGCGCGCGTCGAGGAGATCTGTGTGGATGCTCCGGCCGATACCCTTCCCGGTCTCCGCCCTTCCATGGGAGAATACTTCTCGACCATCGGGGTTCTGCGGGGCGATCCGGCATGGAGCAGAACGCTTCTGCACGAGTACGGCGTCCCGATCGGTTCGCTTTCGTGGATGCATCGGGTGACCCTAGCGCTGCCGGAGGATCGGGCGGATGTTCTCAGCGCGATCGCCGGGGAGAACGATGCTCCACCACAGATCCGCGCGTTCGCCGCCCTGCTGAACGATCCGGAAGGGAAAGGGGCCGTGGAGGGGATGCGCGAGGCGCTGCGGGCCCCGATCATCTCCATCAATGCCATGTTCGTACGATATGCGATCCTCGAGCTTGTCGTATGGGCGGGAGATTCCCCCGCTCATCGCGCCATCGCGGCGGCGCTCGCCCCCGATCTCCGCGAGGCGCTGGAGATGGCCGCCGACTGGTACAAGGCACGGCAGCTCCCGGCGATGATCGCGGCGCTGCTCGATCGCCACGGCGATCGCTGGGAGCCGAAGCGGCTGGCGCACTGGCGCCGGGTGGTCAACGATCTGACGAGCGAACAGATCCCCGTTACGATACCGAGGAGAGAGGATGCGCGGCAGCGGCTCACGATGATCGGCACGATCGAGCTGCGGCAGCCGGATGGGACCGCCACGCAGGTGCGGGGCTCCCGTCTGCGCGCCCTCCTGGGGCTGCTGGTGGCCGACCGGATGCTCGAGAAGCCCCTCTCCCACCGCGAGATGGCGGCAATTCTCTCCGGGGCCGAGGATGACCCCGACAAGGCGCGCAAGACGCTCAACGGCGTGGTCTTCCGGCTCCGGGAGACTATGGGGAACGAGGCGGTCCTCACCGACCGGGATACCCCGAGGCTCAATACCGATCTTCTGACCGTCGATCTGCTCGACGCGCACAAGGGGCTGCGCGAGGCATCGGCGGCGCTGGATGAGCGATCGCTGGGACGCGCGCTGCAGTCCCTTCTGGGGGTGCTCGAGATCTCCTGCTGCGATGTCCCGTTTCCGACGCTCTACGAGAACTTCTTCGAGGCACTCCGCGAGGATTTCGAGAACGAGCTCCGCAACGGGGTCATCAGGGTGGCACGCGGACTGCTCAACGAAGGGGATCCGAAGAGCGCCGAGGAGCTGCTGCGGCGCGCGCTCGCCGGCATGCCGGGGGATGAGGACGTTGCCGATCTGCTGCGCGAGGCGCTGCTGGTGCTGGGCAAGCGCGCCGAGGCGGAGAGGATACGTCTGCAGACCTCGCTTGAGACGACGTAGGGAAGTCCACCGATGCGGGGCGCCGCCATGCGCAGGCAGCGGAAGGAACGCGCGGGAGTTCCGCTCCATCATATCTAACTTGCCGGAGAGATTCCTCTCCTCCATTATCATCCGTTCGCGCGCTGACCGTTATGCCTTTACTTCTGTACAACACCGCCAAGCCTGAATTCACATCGCTCGATCTGACCGAGGTTGTGCTGGGAGCCGCCCGGAGCGGAGAGCTGCAGCGCCATCTGTTCATCCTCCCCACGCAACGGATGGTGGGGGAGGTGGATCGCGGGCTGACACGGGAGCACTTCAGGCTCACCGCACGCCCCATCGAGCGGCTGCCGGTGCATACCATCGCGTCGTTCGCCCATCAGTTCTACGGCAGACTTCAGCCGAGCAAACGGGAGATCACCCCCGAGATCCAGCTGGCGCTGATGCAGACGGCGATGAAGAATGTGGACCTCAGCTATTATGCGCGCGGGGGGCGCGCGCCATCGCTCGGCGTCGTGGAGAAGATCACCAGAGTGATCAACGGCGTGCGGGCCGACGGGATCATGCCGTCGGACTTCGCCAACGATATCGAGTTCGCGCGTGACCATCCCGAGGAGACCCGGTTCGATCTGGAGAAGCTGCAGGATCTCTATAACATCTACAGCGAGTATCTCAGGCTGCTGAACGACTACTGGATCGATTACGCCGGGAAGATGACCTATCTCAACACGGCGCTCTTCCAGAACGGCGAGGAGACCTTCCGCCGGGCGTTCCCCGATATCAAACATCTGCTGGTCTATGGCTTCAGCGAGTTCACGCAGCCGGAACTGATGCTTCTGCAGCAGCTGGGACAGATCCGCGATCTGAACCTGCAGATCTATTTCGACTACGCCGCCGAGAACGGCCCGCTCTACGGCAACTTCGACGATGTCCATCGCAAGCTCACCTTCGCCGGCTACCGGACGCTCGATCTGGACCCGCTGGAGACCGATATCCCCGAGCAGCAGCGGCGACCGTTCCGCCATCATATGCGGAAGAATCTCTTCCGCACCGACGAGCGGATCGAGAACCCATCGTTCGACAACGAAATCAACGTCTACGGCTTCTTCAACCGCGAGGAGGAGGCACAGGGGATCGCCATGCTCGTCAAGTCGCTGGTGATCGATGAGGGGATTCCCCCGGAACGGATCTGTATCACCGCGTTCACCATGGAGCCGTATGCCCCGCTGTTCCATGAGCATCTGGCAAGCCATGGCATCCCGGCCAATATCACGACCCCGTTTCTGCTCGATCGGAACACGCTGCTGACGGCGCTCCTCTCGGCGCTGGCGATTCCCGCGAATAACTACGATCGGCGCGATGTGATCAGGGCCATCACATCCCCCTATCTCAGCTTCGGCGGAGCCGTCGATCCCGCCGCGCTCACCGAAGCCGCCACAAGGCTGCGCATCCGTCGCGGACGGATCACCTGGGGCAGACGCATCGGACAGCGCATCGACTTCCTTCTCCCCAGGCTCCACACTGTGGCCGATGAGGATGATCGCCGAGCCATCGAGCTGGAGCTGGAGACGCTGCGGCGGGCCGGGCAGAGCATCGCGACGCTGGAGGATGTGCTCGACGAGTTCGACCGCCGGATGACCCCGGCGGAGTTCGGCGCCGCGTTCAGGAAGCTTGTGGCGAAGCTCCGCGCGGCCGAGAATATCCTGAAGCTCCGGCATGATCTCGACGCCCGCTCCCGCACGCCGCAGGACTGGCAGCGGATCCATGACGAGATGGAGCGGGACACCCGGGCGCTGGCCGCGTTCTACCGGCTGCTGGATGAGATGACCGAGTTCTTCGAGGTGGAGTACGGGCAGAGCGAGGCGGCGGGGGGGGGAACCGACGGACGCTACCCGCTCGATTTCTATATCGAGCAGCTCCGCACCGCCGCGCTGCGCGCGCAGTACCGGCTCCGCGAGAAGCACGACTACGGCGTGCTGGTCACCCCGACATGGGGGATGCGGGGGATCGAGTTCGACGCCGTGATCGTCTGCGGCCTGATCGACGGGGAGTTCCCGAGCACCTATATCCCGGAGACATTTCTGGGACGTCCCCTCCCCGAGGCACAGGAGCGCCAGCTCCGCCGCGAGCGGATGGAGTTCTACGGCGCCATCACGCAGTTCGGCAGACGCCTGGTGCTCTGCTACCCGCGCTATGCCGGCGAGACTGCGCTGGTGCGCTCCTCGTTCCTCGATGCGTTCCTTCGGATCACCACGGTGGAGGAGAGCGGCCGGCTGGTGGAGCTCGAGGAGCTGCGCGTGGTGCGCGATCGCTCCCGGCGGGGAGAGCCGCTCCCCCCTCATATGGAGTTCCTCTCGTCGATCACCACCTACGACGCCCTGGCCGAGGAGGCAGGGGCGGCGCTCTGGCACGGAAATCAGGTGCCGCGCATCGAGCCGGCCGAGGAGATGCTGGAGAATCTCCGCTTCACCGCGGCGGTGGAGAAGGGGCGCGAGCTCGCCAAGACGCAGAGCGACGATACGATCGCCGAGCCCCACCGGGGCATCATCACCCAGGCCCTGACCGAAGGGGAAAAGGAGATCCTGGCGAACCGTCGCTCGAACGCATACTCGGCGTCGCAGCTCGAGCTGTACGCCCGCTGCCCGTTCAAGTTCTTCGCCCGCCGCATCATCGGGGCCAGCGCCCCAGCCACCTACGACGTCTCCCTGACGCCGCTGGAGCGCGGACTGCTTCTGCACAAGGTGCTCTTTCAGCTCTATACCGAGCTGCGGGAGAACGGAGAGCTGCCGATCACACGGGAGTCGCGAGCCGAGGCGCTGGAGCGGGCACGGGAGCTGGCGCAGAACGAGATCGACGGCATCGTCTTCGATCATCCCTACTGGAGGATCGACCAGGAGCGGCTGCTGGGAAGCGATGCGCTCGATGGCCTGCTGGAGCAATGGATCACCACCGATGTGGAGCGGCTCGAGCAGGAGAAATCGGAGCTGGTGCCGGAGTTCTTCGAGGTGAGCTTCGGCGGAGGAAGGGTGCGCAGCGGGTCGGTGGATGGACGGCTCTCCTCGGGCGAGGAGGTACGGGTCAACGATCTGCAGATTCAGGGGACCGTCGACCGCGTGGAGATCTACCGGCGGGGGGAGGATATCTATTTCGCCGTGGCCGATTACAAGACCGGCTCGCCGCCGGTGCGCAAGGATATACGCGAGGGAACGAGCCTGCAGCTGATGATCTATCTGGAGGTGATGCGCCATAAGCTCGCCGAGCACTACGAGGTGCCGCTGGATCGTGTCAAACCGGTCGGAGGGCTCTATTACCGGCTCGACGCGAAGAACGTCGACACCAGAACGACGGCGATCTTTGTGCCGAACGAGCTGAAGAAGGATGTGATCAATCTCCGCACAAGCCGCTATGACCCCGATACGGTGGAGGAGCTGGAGGAGATCATCGACGAAGTGTTCGTGCGCGCCGGGGAGTATGTGGAGGGGATCGCGACGGGGAGATTCCATGTCACCACCCGCGATATGAACGAGGTCTGCAGGGGATGCGAGTATCAGTCGACATGCCGCGTGGCACTGGTCGGCATCAAATAGGGAACGGAGGGGGTCATGGAGCCGGCGATCGCCTTCCACGACCGTCAGAAGAGGGCGGGATGGTCATGGAGATCCGCCGGGCCGATCCCACGTTCATTTCCACAGACCCGCCCTCACCTCAGAGCAGGGTCGTGCTCCCGCCCGGTGCTACTCACCGGCGGCGGCATAGGGGATCGGATCGGAGGCACCGGCCCGCTGAAATCCCCGCAGGCGCAGAGCACAACTGTCGCACGCGCCACAGGCAACATCCTCCCGCGTATAGCACGACCATGTCAGCCCGAACGGTGCATTCAGGCGCACCCCGGTCTCGACGATCTCGGCCTTCGACATCGCTATCACCGGCGTGAGGATCGTGATGGTGGTCTCGGGCCGCGTGCCGAGATCGATGGTCCGCTGGAAAGCATCGTAGAAGACCTGACGACAGTCGGGATAGCCGCTGGAATCCTCCTCCACCGCCCCTATGGCGATCGCCCCTGCCCCGATCGTTTCGGCCCAGCTCGTGGCGATGGCGAGGATATTGGCGTTACGGAACGGGACATAGCTCGAGGGCACTTCCCGCGCCTCGAGCGCCGCCGGCGTCACCTCGATATGAGTATCGGTCAGACTCGAGCCACCGATCATCGCCAGATGGCGGATATCGACCACCAGGCGGCGGGTCGCGCCGAAATGATCGGCCAGGGCATGGAAGCACTCCAGCTCCTTCCGCTCGGTTCGCTGTCCGTAATTGGTATGCAGGAAGCTCAACTCGTAGCCCTGCGCCCGCAGAATCGCCGCCACCGCGCAGCTGTCCATGCCGCCGCTGACAAGAACCACCGCGTGCATCGCGTTGCTCGGTGGGGAGATGGATGCCATAACACGTTCCCGGTCTGCTGTTGTACGAAGTCCGATCGGCCGTCATCATGGAGCATCGGCCGATCGCGCTGTATGGAGCACGAGCTTCTAGAGGCTTATGCTCCGCTCGGCATATGTCCGCTCGGTCTCATGCACCCGAACCGTCAGGGCGACGAGATTCCGGTATTCCTTCAATCGATCGGCGATCTCCGTCAGCAGCCACTGCGACAGATTTTCGGCGGTCGTATAGAAGGGAACCACCACGTGCTTGAGAGGATGGGCCTGAAAGAACGCCAGCATCTCATGGTCGTTGGCATCGCAGAGGAAGGAGTGATCGATCCGTTCGACCAGAGGATCGACGATCTCCTTCAGATCGAAGTAATCGATCACCATCCCCTGCTCATCGAGCGCCCCATCGACCGCCACACGCATCCGGTAGGAGTGCCCGTGCAGATTCTTGCAGCCGCCGCCATGAAAGGGGAGACGGTGCCCCATCTCCCAGTGAAAATCCTTGGCGATTCTGGTTGTTCCGCTGGTCTGGCTCATTATTCCTTCGGGTTACCCGTTGCGTTCTCCGGCGACTCGCCGTCATTCTTCCGCGTCCCGTTCTCCTGATCGTGCCCGGTGCCTTCCTTGCTGATCTCGTCGATCAGCCCTTCAATCACGCGCGGGTCATCCACCCCTTTGATCTCCTCCATTATCTCAGCAATCCCCTCGATCTCCTCGAACGTTTCGTTGCCCAGCCCCAGCGGGAGCTCGTCGGCCGCGGCGGCCAGCCCGTTCTCCCTGCGCCGGCCATGATGCTCGGCCACCACGATGGAATGAAGTCCGCCGCGCGTGCTGAAATCACCCGTGATCTTGATATAGCGCGGATCGAGCAGATCGACCATATCGTCGAGGATCTGATTGACCACCGCTTCGTAGAAGATCCCGCGGTTGCGGAAATCGAGGTAGTAGTACTTCAGGGACTTCAACTCGACGCAGAGACGATCGGGGATATACTCCATGCTGATCGTTCCGAAGTCGGGGAGCCCGGTCATCGGACAGACCGAAGTGAATTCCGGGTTGACGTGCGTGATCGTAAAGTTCCGATCCGGCTTCGGATTCGGGAATGTTTCCAATGCTGCCATGATGATCTATCCCTGGTTGCTCAATGTTCAATGATCGAATATTCTCTGCCGGCCGTCACTCCGTGGAGCCGGGAAGGCCAGTCTGATCGCGGTCGGCGATGCCGGCGAAGATCTTCCGGTAGATCGCCCAGGCATCGTCCCCGAAGCAGACGAAGCGGACCTCGCGCAACGAACCGGGCTCGGCGATGGCCCGTTCTGTTTCCCCCCGCGCGATCGCCGTGGCGCGTTCCAGCGGGAAACGGTAGATCCCGGTGCTGATCGCTGGAAACGCTATCGACGCCAATCCCTGCTCCCTGGCAATTGCGAAACAGCGCCGGTAGCAGGAGGCAAGAAGCTCGTCCTCGCCGGCATCACCGCCGTTCCAGACCGGCCCGACCGTATGGATCACATACCGGGCCGGCAGACGATAGCCGCCGGTGATCTTCGCGTCGCCGGTACGGCAGCCATGCAGCCGACGGCACTCATTGACCAGATCGGGACCGGCCTGCCGGTGGATGGCACCATCAACGCCACCACCGCCCAGCAGCGAGCTGTTCGCCGCGTTGACGATGGCATCGACCTGCTGTGTCGTGATATCTCCCCGCACGATCGTGATAACCATCGCTCACTCCCGGCCGTTCGCCGGCGCCGCCTCGTTCTTCCGCGCCCCCTGGATCTTCCGCGCCCACTCGATGACGGTGCGGGGATAGAGGCGATGCTCCGCCTCGAGCACCCGCGCGCCCAGCGTCTCCGGGGTATCGCCGGGGAGCACCTCGACCCGTTCCTGCGCGACGATGGCGCCGGTATCGTACTCCGCATCGACCAGGTGGACGGTGGCGCCGCTCTCCCGCTCGCCGGCCGCGATCACAGCCTCATGCACATGCGCTCCATACATCCCCTGTCCGCCGAACTTCGGCAGAAGCGCGGGATGGATGTTGAGAATTCTTCCATGGTACAGCTCCACGACCTTCTCCGGCAGCTTCCGCATATAGCCGGCGAGGACGATCAGCTCGATGCCATGCCCGGCGAGTGCGTCGAGAAGTGCCGTCTCGTATTCCCCGGCGGAGGGGAACATCTTCGGCGACGATCGCAGCGTTGCGATCCCTTCCTGTCGCGCATACTCGAACGCTCCCGGCGCGGGGTTGTTGCTGACACAGAGAACCACCCGGGCGGGGGGCTCGCTCATCGCGGCCAGAAACTCATGGATGGCCCGGAAGTTCGAGCCGCGGCCGGAGGCGAACACCGCTATGCGCACAGGATCGGTCATCATTATTCCTTGGTTCCGAAACACCGATACGCCACGACGGCCCGGGGGTATCGCTCGATGGAGGCAGCGGGGGAGCCGTCGAACGGGCTCCGCAGAAGGATCGGGGGCCGGTCGCGACTTTGGCGGCACGGATATCCGAATCGAGGTCCCGGCATCGCGGCACGACTCTATTATAACGCGACAGGACCGTTCAGAGGGTAACAGTTCATATACCATCCGATGGGCACAAAATACAAAGCCCCCTCGAACCTGAAGTTCGAGGGGGCCTTCGTCTATCGACGCTCGGCGATTCGAGAATCGCTTAGCGGGTCACCGTCAGCTTGCGCGAGAGGGTGAAGTCGCTGCCGACGAGCTTGTAGATGTATGCGCCATTGGCAACCTTGACGCCATTGGCATCGAGGCCGTCCCAGACGATCTCATTCTGCTCGCCAGACTTGGCGTCAACCTCGAAGCTGCGGACGACATTGCCGTACACATCATTGATGTCCATACGGACCATGCCGCTGTTGACAACCGAGAAGGCGATGCGGGTGCTGCCCGAGACCGGGTTCGGCGTATTCTGCGCGAGCTCGTTCGTCAGACCGACACTGCCGCCGTTGATGCGTCCTTCCTTGATGCCGCTGTACGTAACCGCACCATCACGATCCTCCTGACGGAGACGATACTGGTAGGTCGTGTTCAGAGCGACACTGTTGTCGACATGGTTGTACTGGCGCGGCTGGTTGCTCGTGCCGGCACCCTGACGGAATGCGATATCCGACCATGCTGCCTCGCCATCCTTCTGGCGACGCTCCACGTAGAAGCCGTTGTTGTTGATCTCCGAAGCAGTCTCCCAGTCGAGACGCAGAGCGTTCGAAAGCTGGGTGAGCTTGAAGTCGGAGAGCTCAACTGGCTCGACCGCGCATGCCGTGCTCGACTGCGAGCCGAAGTACGGACGGATCATCGGAATCCACGATCCACGAGTGTAGGTCGGGATGTTCGGTGCCTGCTGGCCCGGTCCCTTGGCACCCGTGTAGGTGAGGTTCGGGTAGCCTGGGTTTCCACCGACGTTGATCATCGTGTTCCAGTCACCCGATCCGGTCGTAGCCTCCCACCAGAAGTGGTTGATACGCATCTCCGGATGTGCTGCCGGGCTGACGTTGGCCACACCCTGTGGCGGACCGTCAGCGGCAACCGTCGTCACCTGGCCCATGCGGCTTGCATCGCCACCAAGCTCAAGACCGGTCTCACCAAGCTGAGCAACGCTCACATAGTAGAGACCCGGCGTCACCGCAAGCGGCGTATCGAGCATGAAGGTGACGAACTTGCCGAAGCTGTACTGCTGGCCCGGGGTCGGGGTCGATGGGACACCCTCGCCACGACGGGCATAACGGATGCTTGCGGGCATCGGGTCGGCAGGCTTGACGCCCGCGCTCGTCCCAGCCGACTGCTGGTGGATAGCGTAGCGGACGTAATCCGGCGACTGGTTGGCCGTTGCATAGTATGCCTGGAAGCCACGGATCGTATCGGACTGATAGACGCGGAACTCCATGGCAAGCGTACCCGAGCTAACACCACCAACAGCACCGAATGGCTGCGTGGCCTGTGCGTCCTGCGTAAGAGGAACGCCGTTCGAGTTCGGGATCAGGTTAAGGCCCTTGCCCGTGATGCCCGAGAAGGTCGGAACCTCGTTCGAACCGTCGTCGTATGCGAAGACAGGTCCGAGACGGAGCGTGAAGTCCGTGTAGGTCGAGTCGTTATCACCATACGCATCGTTGTTATCCGGAAGGATCCGGGCGTAGATGCGATAGTTCCTGGTCGTCTCGGCGAATGGATTGTCGGCAGGGACGTTGATGTTTGCACCGCAGTCCTTTGCGTTCCATGCCGGGAAGTTCTGGATGAAGTCACGTCCGCCCTGCAGCGAGATGACCGAGAGATAACGATAGTAGTTGTACATGCCGGCCGGAGCTGGATTGTCCCGATCCTGGATGTACATCGCCACGCCGAACGTGGTTGCCGTGGATGCGCCGTTGTTGGCGATACGAGCCGACAGAGGAATCGAGCGGGCCTGCGAAGCAGGGGCGATCGTGTACGGCCAATCGACACGCACCGTCGTCACCTCAAGCTCAGGCTTGTTCTGCTCGATGAGCATCACGTTGTCGACATAGAAGCGATCCTGCTCGTCCGAAGGAGGGTTGCCGCTAAAGTCCTTGTCGGTCTTTGCAAGCACCCGGATACGGAAGCGGAACGTCCTGTTGGCTGGCGACACCTTCGACCAGCGTGCCGGGATCGGAATGTAGGCGCGATAGAACTCGAAGTCCTTACCGGCGTCAAGCTCATCGATGATGATCTTGCCGGTCGTATCGCTGCCGCTGCCGCCGCCGCCGCCGAAGACACCCCAGCGAGGAGCGAAGCTGATGTCGCCAGTTCCGGTGGCCGTCCAGTTGCCATCAACCGACTTCCACTTGATCGGCGCAGTAGCGACCGGGCGGGCGTCAACGAAATCGTTATCGCGCCAGCTTGGGTTACCGACGATGTTGGTCACACGCTCGATGCCATCGGGGCTCGGCTCTGCGAACTCCACCACCATCACGTCAGGCCTGTGGCCTGCATAGAATGCCGTCTTCGAGGTGTTGTACACCGCGTGCTCAGGTCCGATACGGACGTTGTCGCTGAATCCGCGATCATACGTGTTGTTGGTGCTGCTCGACGATCTGCCAGCGCGCTGGTACGAGAGCACGAGCACCGGATTGCCGGGGACCTGGCTCAGGTTGATCGGGAACGACATCAGCGTATCGCCGAAGGTGCCGGCGTTGTCGCCGTTGTACAGACCGTTGTTGTCACGATCGAGCGCGACGACCGGGGAGTTGAACTTCCTCTCACCATACACGCCACGTGGCGGCGGTGGGTTGAAGGTTGCACTGTTACCGTCGACAACCTGTGCGCCGAGCGAGACCCAGTTCTCCACCGAAGGAAGGATACCGTCCTCGTTCGAGACGTCGTAGTTGTTGAACGCGTCGATGAACGGCATCTCGATACGACGGATACCGAACAGGCGGATACCCGTGGTATCGTCGAACGGCCACTCCTGGCTGTAGTTGCCGCCAGTTGGGTTGAAGTCGGTTGCGATAACCTCGGCACGGAAACGTCCGAGCTCCGGATCATAGCCCGAGGTGGTCACGTACGGATCGAAGTACACCGTGTCGGTGTTCTTCTTGCCGGCAATACGGAGCGGCGAGAGCGTATCGGTGATGGCCGTACGCTGATACACCGGCGGATTGTTCACGTTGACGAGGTCACGGATACGGAACACCACGCTGAAGCGAAGTGGCTGGCGCGTGACGTTCACCGGTCCGATCGAGTCGGAAACGTTCTGCACAAGGCTCACCGGACGGATGATACCGAGCAGCGGGTTGCCGAGCAGAAGCTCGAAGTTGTCAGACTGAACGCCCGCGGGGGGATCAATGTAGACACCAGGAGTAAAGCGGCTCGGGATCTGGAACTTCACCTCGCGCACGCGGACGATATTACGCCACTGCTTGAAGCGGATTGCGAGGAGGTCGCGCGGCGTCGAAACGTTGCCGTTGACGAAGAGCGTACCACCACCCTCAAGGTTGTTGAAGTAGTTGGTGTACTCCAGATCATGGCTCTGGATACCGATCGTGCTGTTTGCACGGAAGTACTGGTCGGCCGGCTTGTTGTTATACTCGCCGCGCAGCGTCTTGTAGTTGAACTGCACCGAGCTGTCGTTACGGTCGAGCACAACCTGGAAGGTGGCACGAATCGTACGCTCAGGAACCGTAAGCTGTCCCTGGTTCGGAGGATAGTTCTTCAGAACGCCGCCGCCGCCATACTGCGGTGCCTTCTGCTGTGGCATCGACAGGTTGGCGAAGTAGATGATCAGCTTCGCGCCGGTACGATCGCGACGCCAGTAGACCTTTCCGAAATCATCGGGGCGGGCAAGCGTACGGTTGTACTGGTTAAGCTCCAGATCGTCCCACATCGGTGCGAGCACCGAGCGGAGCGTTGCCTGCGGGAACGCACCGTTGTTTGGGTTACGGATACCCGCCTGAGTCGCGGTGGTATCACCCATCGCAACGCGCGTATAGCCGTAGTTATCAGCCACAGGATCTGTCAGAGCGTCCCCCGTCTGCGGGAAGCTGGCATATCCGTCATGGACCGGCTCGTAGGCGATGCGGTTGCCGCGGTCGTCGTACTGATAACGACGGTTGGTCAGCGCCACAAGGCCGTTGCTCGAGACGTAGAAGCTGTCATACTTCCGTCCGTAGTAGTAGAACGGGAAGCCGATCGAGATCGGGCCGGCGATTGCATCGTCGGTCGAGTCGGTGATGATGGTGCCGTTTGGACCCGGAGTATTCGTCTTTGGGTTACGGAAATACTCGAGGCCCTCGCTTCCGAAGCGACGCCAGAAGCTATCGGGACGCTGGTTTGGTCCGGACAGGATGCGGCGCCAGAACGGCGCTTCGGCACCCGTCGTGTCCAGAATCTCGGCGCTCGGCGTCCAGTAGGAGCCGACGGTTGGAGCGTCATTGTCAACGACATAATACCCCGTCGCAAGTGGAGCCTTCGGGCCGGTTATACCTCCCGGTCCCCCCGGATACGATCCGTTCGGGTCCACACTTCGACGAAGTAGTTCATCGCTGCTCCCCTTGCCATTTGCTCCATCACCTTGTGCGAATAGCATCGCACTAGGTACGGAACAGGCAAGCGCGCAGAGAAGTACAAGAACTCTTCGCATTAACTGCACTCCTGTATAATAGGTTAACGGATTAGATGGAAATCTTCTGAAATTCTAGGAAAATCCCGCCCTGCGGGAGATCAGGCATTGTGAGAATTGTACTAAACGGGGACACAATATATATAACCGTCAGTGATTCGGCACGGAAAGGGGCACGGAAAGGCCACGAGGATCGTTAAAAATCTTTAAACAGTCAAGAAGTTTCTCGTAGAACGAACAGAATGTAGGTTAGAACTGCATCCCTAACACAGCATCGAAGGGTTTTGTTAGCGCCGGGTCGGCGGATCGCTCTCTTTCCTCGTTCTGATCAACAGAGCGGACCGTATCCGGGCATGCCGGAGACGATCCGCTCTTGATTGAACCCGCGGAATCACCGCGATAACGTCATCTTAGCGAACCACGGTCATCGTCTTGGCGAGCGTCTGTCCATTGGCGATCAGACGATAATGATAGGTGCCGTTCGGCAGCGAGCTCACGTTGACGTTCACGATCTGCTCCCCCTGCTCGCGGACCCCCTGATCGAGGATACGTACCAGACGGCCGGTGCCATCATAGAGTGCAAGGGTCACGTCGCCACGGCCGCCAAGGCGGTAGCGGATCTCGGCGCTCTCGCGTGCCGGGTTCGGAGCGCTCTGCGCAAGCGCCACTCCGTTGGCGACAACCTCGCCATCCACGCCGCTGAGGCTCAGATCATCGGTCACGCCGCGATGCTCACCACCGCTGCGGCCCGGGCCTGCCTCGGTCGACACACCCGATCCATCGCCGATATAGCCTGCCTTGGAGGCATCGCCGTTCAATACCACGATCGCAATCCCACCGGAAGCCGGAGCGTTGCTGGTGATCGTCAGGGTGCCCTCGACCCTTCCAGGAAGGGTCGGATTATAGGTGACCTCCACCATCTCGCTGGCTCCGGGCTCCAGAACGGTCCGGTCGAGCGGGCTCACCGAGAAGTTGATGGCATCGCTGAGCACCATGCCGGTGATGGTCATCGGGATCGTGCCGTTGTTGGTGATCGTCACCGGGCGGCGCGACTGCCTGGTAAAGGAGATCGTCGGGAAGCTCAGCGCCATCGGCGTTACCGTCAGCACGCGGGTGCCGGCAAAACCGGTCAGCTTGACGATCAGAACCTCGCCGCTGTTGAGCACAAGCCGCAGCGTGGCGGTGCGATTGCCCGAAACCCCGCCCACCGGAGCGAAAAGGAGCTTCAGGTCGAGGCGCTCGCCAACAGCCACCGTATGAGGAGTAGCTGGCAGACCATTGGTCCCATCGGCCTTGAAATCGGCCGCATTAGCCCCCTCGATGAGGATCGAGTCGATACGGGCGGCGACGTCGGAGGTATTCTCCAGCGAGATGACGTTGTGCTTCCACTCGATCTCGCCGCCGTCGATCAGCGCATTGCCGAAGTCAAGCTGGTCGTTGATATCGATGTTGGTGACGGCAAGCATCGCCGGGGAGCTTCCCACCAGATCGATGGAGTACACGCCGGCCAGGCTGATACCCGGAACCTGAACGATCGAGTCGTTGGTGCGTACCTGCAGCGTCGCGCGCTGCGTTCCGGCACGACGCGGGGTGAAGGTGATGCTGATCGACGAGTCGATCATCCCCGGAGCCACCATCAGATCGGCGGTCGGCTTGGAGACGATGGCGAAGTCGCGCACATCGCCCGAGGTGATCGCCAGATCGTTCATCGAGACACGCAGGGTGCACGATCCGGTATTGGCGATGCGGAGAGGCAACGTGACGGTCTCGCCAACCTTGGTGATCGGGAAGATGATCGGCTTCGGCAGCGCACCACTCAGATCGCCCGCCAGACGGCTGCTGACGCCCCGTCCGTAGGCATTGAGGCTGAGGACGCCCAGCGTCTGCGTTCCATTAATATCGGTGCCGGTGAAGTTCTCGCCGGTGGTGTGGATCACGATGCGAACGAAATCCTTGGCCGCGCGGCTGCCGGTATAGGTCAGGTAGACCCGCTTGATCTGATCCTTAGGCACCACGATCGGATAGTTCTGTACCGTCGCTCCCTCCTGCTCGGTCAGGATATAGTTGGTCGAGCGGATCGGGTTGTTCGAGCCATCACGCAGGACCGGGAACTGCGACGCGACGCTGATCGAGTCGAGCTTGTAGACGTCGAACGAAGTAATAGTAAAGGGAACGCCGCCGATGTTCGTGATATCGATCGGGATGGTAACCCCCTGACCGAGGCAGGATGCCTGGTTGGTGAACAGCACGCTGTTCGATCCGATCTTCACTCCCTCACCCGTGACAAAGGTCGCCGCCGGAGCGCCGGAGAAGGCCATCAGAATGAAGGTCCGGACATCACCTTCTGCATCGACCACCAGCGTATCGATGATCGCGCCCAGCCCGGTCGGCCTGAAGGTGATCGTCGGCGTGGAGGTCTGGCCGCTGGTGAGCGAAGCGCTCGTCGGAGCGATCGAATACTGTCCGCTGGACCCCTTGATCGTATAGGTGATCAGCGCGGCCGGGCCGGCCTGGTTGGTGCTGACGTTGGTCAGCGTGAACGGCTTGAACGTGGCGGTGGTGTTCCGCTCGACGACGATCCCCTGGAAGAGGATATCTTTATTCGCCATCGCGGCGGTGCCACCCTGCGGGATATCGCCGGTGAAGGTGATGCGTGGGCTGCCGATGCCGGCCAGGTAGATCACCGTGGTGGAGCTGCCATCGCTGACGGTCAGCGTGGCATTGCGACGCCCCACTCCCTGCGGATTGAAGGTAATCGTCGGCGACATCGGATAGGTCGATGTGCTGGCCGGGGTGATCGAGTACTCGGCGGCGGCCGGACCGCTCAGCGTGAAGGTGATCGGAGCCGACGAGCAGATCGAGCCGGTCTTGTTGACGGTGAATGGCTGGCGCGCCACCGGGGCGCTGCCACGCTGCACCGAAACGGTGTTGAAGATGGTATCCCGGTTGGAGATCAGCGCCGGGAAGCCCTGCGCCACGTTGCCGGTGAACGAGACGCGGCATGGCTCGAACAGATAGAGCGTGCCCGACTCGGGAAGGGCCACATCCATGTTGCCGAGCTGGCCGATCTGCGCCGGAGGTCCCGGACGGATGCTGACGTAGTTGCTCGACGCATCGACGCCCGCGCCGATGAACCCGGTGTAGCTGGCCGAGGGAGCGGGGGTGGAGCCGTACCACATCTCGAACTTGTTCGATCCCTCGTACAGGCGCACCTGCATGAAGAACCGTCCCGTGACGCTCAGACGCTGCACATCCCACTCGACGGTCAGTACCTGGTTCGGCGAGGTGCCGGTGAGCTTGTAGCGGACACCATTGCCCACATCCTGCGTCTTCAGGTCATCGCCGAAAGGGATGATGAAGGGAAAGTTCGCCGGATAGGACGATGGGAAGTTGTAGTTGAGGTAGGCGGTGGTCACCGCGGTGCTTCCGAGCTTCAGCAGACCGTTCGTGTTCGCCGAGAACTGGGTATACACGGTCCCGTCGAAGTTGAAGCTGAATCCGATATTATAGACGGCCGAGGCCCCATCGTCGACATTGGGAGCAAGGATCTGCGTCGACCCCGTCATGTCGATCTGCGTTCCGGTGGTTGCCGTGAACACATACTGCGGAAGGGTGCTCCATGCGGAGCTCGAGCCCACCAATAATAGCGCTAACATCAGCAGAAACCGGCGGACGGTCCCCCCGCTCGCAATAGAAGAATGTTGCATGTTATTAAGAATCTCCCAGAAAGTTTATGAGATTGCGAAGAGGATTATTCAACAAAACAATGAGTAAACCCCGGCCATATGATTACAGCTGGCACAACGGGGTAACTTCCCAGACGGAGGATTGGTTGGGAGCGCGATGGGGATCGGTAAAACGTAACCTACGATATTCCAGGAATCTGACAAAATGGTTATTCCCTCACTCTCCCCCCTCCTCATATCCCTGCCGCACAAGCCTGGTCAGCACACACAGGAACCCGACATTGCGAAATAAGTTTCCATAAATGCCCCTTCCGACTGCATTCATGGCCGCTTTGCATGCGTATGGTTTATTACGCTTCATTATCTTCATCATTGTATCCCCGGGCGTTTCCGCTTCTGCGGGATGCCGGGCGAGACGTGGCGCGGATCGGCAATTCGATGGCCGTATTATGCGTCACGTACAAGACATTTCCTTTACGCATTAATTTCGTTCACACGCATGAATCCGCTCCAATTACTCCTCGATCAGGGCCAGTCGATCTGGTATGATTTCATCAGTCGCGATTTCATTTCTTCCGGAAAAATGAAGGAATTGGTCGACGGAGGACTGCGGGGAATGACATCCAACCCGACGATCTTCGAGAAGGCGATCGCCGGAGGAAACAGCTACGATGAGCAGATCCGCGAGCTGGGAACCGAGATCACCACGGCGGAGATCGCGACCACCCTGTTCGTTACCGACATCGGCAATGCGTGCGATGTGATGCGCCCGGTCTACGACGGCTCCAACGGCGCCGACGGGTTCATCTCGATCGAGGTCAGCCCGAAGCTGGCCCGGAAGGGAGAGGAGACCCTGGCCGAGGCGCGCGCGCTCTGGAAGGCGATCGACCGACCGAATCTGATGATCAAAATCCCCGCAACCGACGAGGGTCTGCCGGCCGTTCGCCAGTGCATCGCCGAGGGGATCAAGGTCAACATCACCCTGATGTTCTCGATCGAGCAGTATCGTGCCGTCGCCGAGGCATATATCAGCGGGCTGGAGGATCGCCTGGCGCAGGGGGGAGATATCGCAACCATCAGCTCGGTGGCGAGCGTCTTCGTCAGCCGCATCGATGCGATGATCGACGATATGCTGGCGAAGATCGGCACCCCGGAGGCGTACGCTCTGCAGGGAAGGGCGGGTCTGGCGAACAGCAAGCTCGTCTATCAGGAGTTCAAGAGAATGTTCAGCGGCGAACGCTGGGAGAAGCTGGCCGCGCATGGCGCCCGCGTGCAGCGGCCGCTCTGGGCCAGCACATCGACGAAGAACCCCAGCTATCCCGATCTGCTCTATGTCGATAACCTGATCGGTCCCTACACGGTCAATACGGTTCCGCCGGAGACGCTCGAGGGGATCATGGATCATGTGAAAGCCAGCGCGACGATCGAGCAGGGGGTCGAGGAGGCGCGCCAGCTGATGGAGGATCTGGCCGCCATAGGAATCGATATCGATGCGGTCATGAGCAGGCTGATCGAGGAAGGTGTGTCGAAATTCGAGAAATCGTTCGACGCGCTGTTCGAGAAGCTCGAGGAGAAACGGCTCGCGCTTGCTGGCGACGGCGCGGCGCGGGAACCGGTGGCTACGCAGGAATAGCCCGACATTCCGTTCGACTACGCGGCGTAGCTTCACATTGGATTCACGTTCGATCGATTGAATACAGCTTCAATCCGCAAAGGAGGCATCCATTCGCTACGTTCAGTCCCATACCCGATGGAGGCCCTGCCGGGTCGTATAGCCCGACGCTCGACGGCAAGGTTCTGATCCTGAATCAGAACTACGAGCCGTTGTGCATCTGCAACGTCCAGAAGGCGATCGTCCTTCTCTGGCTCGGCAAGGCGGAAATGGTGGCGGCACGCCCGAACAGGGCGATCCGCACCATACGCAACGCATATCCCTATCCGAGCGTTGTCCGGCTGTCGCTCTACATTCATATGCCCTATAAGAAGGTGGAGCTGACACGGAAGAACATTCTGCGACGGGATAATCACCGCTGTGTATACTGCGGTAAGACGACCCCTCCACTTACGGTGGATCATGTGATGCCGAAATCGCGGAGCGGCGGCGAGACCTGGGAGAACCTTGTCTGCGCCTGCGTCCGCTGCAACAACCGCAAGGGGAGCCGGACACCGGAAGAGGCGAACATGCATCTCCGCATCAAGCCATTCCGCCCGAATCATGTGACGTTCATCCAGAATGTCGTCGGCAAGGTCGATCGGGAGTGGGAGCCATACCTCTTCATGAACTGACCCCACATCGCAGATAGCACGCGCGCTTCCGGTCACACGGGGGCGCGCGTTTCTTTTGCTTTATATTGGAGGATTCCCGAGGGCTTCCGTCGTACTCTCTTCGACCTCATTCCTATGGCACATGTCTCGCTGCATAACGTCACCAAGCGCTACGATGATGGCACCATCGCCGTCAACGGCATCTCGTTCGACCTTCCGGACGGGGAGTTCCTTGTGATCGTCGGCCCATCCGGCTGCGGCAAATCGACCACGCTCCGGATGATCGCCGGGCTCGAAACGATCAGCGACGGTGAGATCAGAATCGGCGACCATGCCGTCAACAACGTCCATCCGAAGGATCGCGATATCGCGATGGTGTTTCAGAACTATGCGCTCTATCCCCATATGACCGTGCGGGAGAACCTCGAGTTCGCCCTGAAGATGCGGAAGACGCCGGGCGGGGAGATCGCCGGGCGCGTGGCCGAGGTGGCGCGGATGCTCGAGATCGAGGGATTGCTGGAGCGGAAGCCGAAGGCTCTCTCCGGCGGACAGCGCCAGCGCGTGGCGCTCGGGCGCGCCATCGTCCGCAATCCGAAGGTCTTTCTCTTCGATGAGCCCCTCTCCAACCTCGATGCGAAGCTCAGAACCCAGACACGCGCCGAGCTGCAGAAGCTCCACCATCAGCTTGCGGCCACATCCATCTACGTCACCCACGATCAGACCGAGGCGATGACGATGGCCGACAAGATCGTGGTGATGGAGCGCGGGGAGGTTCAGCAGATCGCCCCGCCGCTGGAGCTCTACAACCGCCCGGTCAACCGCTTCGTGGCCGGGTTCATCGGCACGCCGGCGATGAACTTCTTCGATGGAGCGCTTCGCCGCACCGGAGGGGAGCTCAGGTTCGCCGAGGGGGGCGCCGGCGGCGTGGTGCTTCCGCTGGAGAATATCACCGAGCGGTTCGATCGCGCCGCCACGCTCGGCGTTCGCCCCGAGCATTTCCTTCCGACCGATTCGGCCGATCCTCTGGGATTTCAAGTCATGGTGCAGGTGGTGGAGACCCTTGGCAACCAGACCTACATCCATTTTCAGACGGGAGGAGGGATGACGGTCGCGGCGATCCATCCCGATCACCAGCTCCGCTACGGCGACCGCATCCATCTCCGGGTCGCCTCCGATAGGGCCCATTTCTTCGACGCGCAGGGAAAAAGGATCAGCGAGGCCTGATCCTTCCCCGTGCCCACACTCCCCAGATGTACTAACTTCGCCCCGTGAATACTCAGTGGCTATACAGCATCGAGCAGGGACTCGACGGCGCGCGGAACATGCTCCGCGATGAAGCGATGGCGCACGCCTGCGAAATCGACGGCATCCCCCGCCTGCGGCTCTATACCTGGACCCCCTGGACCCTGTCGCTCGGGCATAATCAGAGCGATGCGGGGATAGATCGCGGTCGGATACTGGAGCAGGGGTACGATCTTGTGCGCCGTCCCACCGGAGGGCGCGCGGTGTTCCATGCCGAGGAGTTGACCTACGCCGTGGCAATGCCGAGCAATGGCGCGGGAATCCACCAGACGTACGCCCGGATCACCGGTGCCCTCAGCCGCGGACTGGAGCTTCTCGGCGCCAGCGAGCTGGAGTTCAGCCGGAGCCAGCCCGATTTCCGCGAACATTACGGCAATGAGGAGTCGGCGAGCTGCTTCAGCGCGTCGGCGCTGAACGAGCTTACATGGCACGGCCGGAAGCTCCTCGGCTCGGCCCAGCGACGCTATGGCGGTGTGCTGCTGCAGCATGGCTCGCTCCTGCTGGGCGACGCCCATCTCGGGATCATCGATCTCCTCTATCCCGGCGCCGACACGTCGCGTCGCGCCGCTCTGCGCGGCCGGTTGGCCGAGCGTACGGCCACGCTCGGCGATATCCTGGGGGGGACGATCCCTCCCATCGCGACCATCGCCGGGGAAGTCCGGCGCGGCTTTGCCGAAACCTTTGCCGACGAAATGAGACCGGCCGACGATATCACGGCATCCCATGCCCCGAGCGCGGCCCACTTTTCGCCGACCCTCAATTCAATCACATATCCCGAGTAACCCCGGATCCGCAATGAGTGAAATCAAACGGGTAACCACGCGCAGCCTTCAGGAGATGAAACGCCTCGGCATACGCATCTCCGCGCTCACCGCCTACGACGCCATCATGGCGCGGCTGCTCGATCAGGCGCGCATCGATCTGCTGCTGGTGGGGGATTCGGTCGCCAATGTGGTGCAGGGACGGAGCACCACGCTGCCGGTGACCCTCGACGAGATCATCTATCATACGCTGGCGGTCTGCCGGGGGGTGGAGCGGGCGATGGTGGTGGCCGATATGCCTTTTATGAGCTATCAGGTCAGGGCCGACGAGGCGTTCCGCAACGCCGGCCGGATCATGAAGGAGACCGACGCGAGCGCGGTGAAGCTGGAGGGAGGGATCGAACAGGCAGAGGCGGTCAGACGGATGACCAGCGCCGGCATCCCGGTGATGGGGCATCTCGGGCTGCAGCCGCAGTCGATCCATCAGTATGGAGGCTACCGTCCGCGTGGAACCAATCTCGACGAGGCCGATAAGATCCTCTCCGATGCGAAGGCGCTCGAGGAGGCTGGGGCATTCGGCATCGTGCTTGAGAAGATCCCGGCGAGCCTCGCGCAGCAGGTGACCGAGGCGCTTACGATCCCGACGATCGGCATCGGCGCCGGACCACACTGCGACGGGCAGATCCTCGTGTCGCCCGATATGCTCGGCCTCACCCTCGACTTCCACCCCCGCTTCGTCCGCCGTTACGAGACCTTTGCCGAGCGGACCACCGAGGCGGTGCAGCGGTATGTGCAGGATGTGCGGGAGGGGAAGTTCCCGAACGAGAACGAAAGCTATTAACCGCTTCGCCGGTCCCCACCGGGGAGATGAGGATCAGGCGAGGCCAGGTTACACGAGCCGGGGGAGGGTGTCCGTTGTTGGACAGAGTACGATCGAATGTTTTAACGGCGGAACATCATGAAGAGCATAGCACGGAACATCCATTTTCTGATCTTCGGCACCCTGATGCTGGGGGTGGGGCTCCTCTCCTGCGAGGAGTCGGCAAGCGTCGCCCCCCCCGATATCATCTTCCCGGAGTCGAACATCAGCTTCTATGGGCATGTTCTCCCGCTGTTCGATGAGAGCTGCGCGTACAGCGGATGTCATAACGATTACGACATGGCCGGAGGGCTGAGCCTCAGCTCCTATTATCAGCTCTTCCGGGAGCCGGGACTGGTCCTGCCGGGAGATTCGGCATCGAGCGTCCTCGGGCAGATACTTCGCGGAACGCTGCCGCACCAGGGGTATCCGATCTCGCAGCTCGCGAACATGAACCAGCGGCATGGGGTGAACGTCTGGATTCAGGAGGGGGCGCGCAACAACTGACCCGCACGCTCTCCGCTGAAACGCCGGCGCCGGCTCTCCCCCGGGCCGGCGCTATCAATCTTATCGGGAACGATCCCCGGCAACTCCCGAACCCATCGGGAATCAGCTTCCCTGTCCGGCCGTCCCGGTGCTCTCCAGGGGAACGATATCGAAATCGGGGGCGATCTGCCCCACGAGCGTCCCGCGCCAGTTACGCAGATCGGTGTTTCTGAACCGGTCAAGCTCCGCCAGCTCCTCCGGGGTCAGCACGCCGATCGACTCCAGCACATGCATCAGCACCACCGGCATCGGAACCATATTCCCATCCTCGAGCTTCACGGCAATACCGATCGGGCCATACCGTTCGCTGTTGATCCCCATCAGAAACATCGCCATCGCGCCACGCTTGGCGATGGCCCTTCCCTTCATCACACGCACAAGTTCGGTATCGAATCCGCCGAAATCGTTGATCATCTCCGGGCGTGCGGCCACCGCGCTCAGGATCCTGCCATCGATGCTATGAGGATCGCGAGCGTTCTCCATGAACTTCGCCACCAGCCTGGCCCCCCCCGATATCGGCAGGTAGAAGTTCGGCAGCGAGCAGCCATCGATGCCGATGCCGATGTTCTCCCGCGGTATCCCCGAATATTCAGCCATCAGGTCGTAGATCCACTGCTGCAGCGGATGATCGATATCCAGATAGCTCTCGATGGGCCACCCCTTCTCCACGCAGACGGCAAGCATCCCGGAATGCTTACCGGAGCAATTGTTGTGAAGCTGCGTGGGAGCATGATCGGAGCAGAGGAGCCGTTTCCGCTCGCTGCGATCCTCCGGCTCGTGGGCGCCACAGCCGAGCGCCGGCTCGCCAAGCCCGATCTTCTCGAGGATGCCGGCCACGGTCTTCAGATGATAATCGGCACCGACGTGGCTGGCGCAGCAGATCGAGAGCTCGGCGTCGGTGAAGCCGAAGCGATCGGCGGCGCCACTGGCAACCACCGGAATCGCCTGAATCATCTTCATCGACGAGCGGAGATAGGTGGGGAAGTGCGGATCGTTGACCGCATAGAGGATCGAGCCGGCGGAATCGGTAACGACGATGGAGCCATAGTGCAACGCGTCGATCCTGCCGCCGCGGTGAGATACCGCCAAGGGGTTGCGTATCATGTGAGAGTATATCCAGCCTAGGATGAGACCAGCGCCCGGGTTGGGGCGACCGGGAAAAAGGGGAGGCGGGAGAGCGCCTCAACGCCCTCGACAGCCGGTGCGAAGCTATGAGGAAAGATGGATTCGGTCAAATCGGGCCGTCATGGCCGGGGTCTTTTCCGGCGGATTCGACCACCGTATACCGCGCCAGCCGGTCGCGGATCAGATCGGGGATCGGCACCGGACGCTTCTCGGTGCGGTCCACCGTCACCAGCCGGCAGTATCCATCGGCCAGCAGCATACCGCCGTCGGCGCGGGTGAAGCGGAAGGAGATCGTCATCGATGTGCGCCCCCAGTGGCTCACCCAGATGGCAATCTCCATCAGATCGTCAAGCCTGGCGGGATGGCGATACTCGCAGTGATAGGCCGCGCGGATCGGGAAACAGTCGATCGTTTCGAACGCCGTGGCATAGGGGAGATCGATCGATCGGTACATCTCCGACTCGGCGATCTCGAAGAATCGGACGTATGCGCCGTAATAGATGATCTGCGCGGGATCGCAGTCGCTCCAGCGCACACGCTCGCTGATCGTAAAAGGCTGGCCCATCGGGGTTATCGTTGCTGAACTGTTGGAGGATGGAAGCGGAGCCCCGACGGCACATCTGCCGCCCGGGCCATGAGGAGTTGATTCCGCGCATCATGCGGCGATAGTGCGGGCGTGCCGACGGGCGCCCCGTTGCCAGCGCGCCCGCATCCGCTACGGCGTCGAGAGCGTCGTGCTGCTGACGAATTTGATGGCGTTGATGGTCGAGGGGATCGACAGATCATCGAGCTGGAGGCCATCGTAGGTAAGGCGTTTCACCGTCGTCGATCCCTGAGCGGCGGCGTAGAGAAGATCGGTGCCCGGATCGATATCGAGGATCGGATAGTTGCCGGGAAGCCACTCGGCCACCGTCAGGCGGGGTCCGTCGATCTGAAGCACGGCGGAGGGGAATCCCACATAGATGAAGTCGTTGCGCGAGATCGCCGCGAAGGTCGGCTGCATCCCGATATACTGGGCGAGCGGCGGGGCGTCGATATCGATGTTGCCGCTCACATTCAGCGACGTGATATCGATGGCGTAGAGCGCCGGCTTGACCGAGGCGCTCCCGGCCGTCAGCAGATACATCGTCAGGCCATCCCGGCCGCGGGTCATATAGACCACCGGTGTGGGGAAGGTATAGGTCTTCTCGATCGCGTAGGGTCCGGCGGGATTGCTTCTGAGCAGCCCCACCTGCCCGCTTCCATCGGCCATCTGCGTGCCGACGAAGATCAGGTTACTATCGGTCGCGACCGACGTGGGATTGCCCGGAAGCGTGATCGTGCCGGCGATCGTATGGAAAAAGGCGTCAACGAGATAGAGGGTCGGAACCCCCTGGCAGATGACCCATGCCTGGGACTGGTTGCTGAAGGCCATGCCGCTCAGCCCGATGCCGGGACCGGTCGGGAAGCCGGCGATCGACGCCATCTTCTTCCTCGTTCTGAGGTTGAGCAGGCTGATCTCCCCGGTCGAGCGGTGATGGAGATAGAGCGAATCGCCATGCTCGTAGATCGCATCGATCGGCGCGCTCCGCTCGCCGCCATTATTATCGGCATAATCGGCCGCCGATACCAGTCCGCCCTCCTCGCTGTAGCGCGCAAGCTCCCCGTCGGTGCCGGCGTTGATGGCGAAGAGCGCCGTCTGTCGCCGCTGAACGGCGTTCGGGTCGACCACATCGGGTCCCTGCTTGCTGCATCCTGCAACCAGCAGCGCGCCGAGCGCGAGAAAAAGGGCGGGATTCATTCTGAGCTTCATGGGCGATTATGCACTATATCGGAGAATGGGCGCAACGTTCTATTCGACAACGGTCTTGCGGTTGGTCAGCACGCGGGTGACCAGCCAGAGCTTGAAGGCGATCCAGAGCTTGTGGGGGGTTCTGACGGATATCTTCTTCTTGGCGAAGACATTGAACTCGTTGAGCTCGATCTTCTCCAGGATGCGGTAGTAGATGGCATCCATGATCTCGGCGGCGAACATCGTCTTCCGCTCGTCGGGACGGAGCGCGGCGCGGGCCTTGCCGTAGAACTCGCGGGCGCGACGGGTCTCGAAGCGCATCAGCTCGATGAACGGGAGGTTGTAGCGATTGGCCATCAGATCCTCCTCGGTATACCCGAAGGCGCGCAGATCCTCGAGCGGAAGATAGATCCGCCCCCGGGCCGCGTCGGCCTTGATATCGCGGAGGATATTGGTCAGCTGCAGGGCGATCCCCAGATTGACCGCATACTCCTTGGTCTCCTCGTACTGATAGCCGAAGATCTCGATGCAGATCAGCCCCACCACCGACGCCACGCAGTAGCAGTACTCGCGCAGCTCCTCGAACGTCGTATAGCGGTTCTTCACCAGATCCATCTCCATCCCGTCGAGCAGCGTCAGAAAATACTGCTTCGGAATCTGGAAGCGGCGCACCACGGTGGCAAGGGGCATCAGGATGGGATGGCGCGACTCGCCGCGATAGCAGCGATCCACCTCGACGCGCAGGCGATTCAGCCGCTCGCGCTTGCGAAGGGTCCGCAGCGTGGGCTCGGCGGGCTCGGCCGCATCGTCCTCATCGATGATATCATCGGCATAGCGGCAGAAGGCATAGACCGAATGCATCGCCTCCCGCTCATCGCGCGGAAGCAATGAGAAGGAGTAGTAGAAATTGGTCTTCTGCTGCTGGATCTGCAGCACGCCGGGATCGCTATCTGTCGCTATCAGGTTGGGCATCGATCGAACCATTTATTCGCTGCAGTGATATAAGCAAAAGCTCACGATTAGACAAGGGATTCATCGATCGTCATGCACGTCATCGGCGGGCGGGCTCATATCTGGAGCGCTGCGAGCCGAACCAGCATCCAGAGCTTGTCGCCGAGGCTGAGGCTGGGACGCCGGGTAATGACGTCGTACCCCAGCATCGTAATCTTATCGAGTATCCGGCTCCCTCCCAGATAGACGAGCCCGAGCTCCCCCCGTAACCGTCTGACCGGAATCGAGCGCAACAGCGGATAACCGAGCATAAGGCGCCCTCTGGCGTCCTCCACATGGTGGGCGATCATCCGCCGGAAGCTCTCGTTGAAGACGCCGGCGCGCAGCTCCTCGAGCGTATAGCCGAAGCGCTCCAGGCTCTCGGCAGGCAGGTTGATGCGGTCGCGCGGAACGTCAACCGAAATATCCTGCCAGAAGTTCACCAGCTGCAGCCCGGTGCAGATATTATCCGATAACATGGCGCGCTCGTCGCTGTAGAGCCCGAACAGATGCAGCACCAGGCGACCGACGGGATTGGCGGAGCAGCCGCAGTATGCCAGCAGAGCCTCCATCGTGGGATACCCCTGGTTGCGCGCATCGAGCCGGAACGCCCGCAGCAGATCGCGCAGCGGCTCGATCGGGATCGCGCGCTCGCGGATCGTGGCGGCGAGCGCTATGAAGATCGGATGATCGGCCTCCCCACGATAGGCCCCCTCCAGACGGCGCTCCCACGCGTCGAGCAGCGCTATCCGCTCATCGGCCGGCAGGTTCCCCTCATCGGCGATATCATCGGCGGTGCGGCTGTAGGCATAGATGCTGTAGAAATGCCGCCGCAGCGGGCGGGGCACCAGCGCCGAGCCCACCGGAAAATTCTCGTAATGCCCCCTGGTGATCCGCTCGCAATGGGCGAACGCATCCTCGACCGACATCGTCGCGCGGGCCTTCTCGGTACTGCTCATACGACGAAGCTAAGAAGGAAGACGTGGGTGGGAAAGCATTCCATCGATGAATAGCGACGCCGGCCATCGCCGATCCTCTCACCGTCTGCTTCCCCTTCGCTATCTTCGCCCCCCATGCTCTAAATTCTTGCCTTTGGATTTTTGCCTTCTCCCGATATGCATCTACATTTTATCGGCATCTGCGGCACGGCGATGGGGAACGTGGCCCTGATGATGCGCGCGGCCGGCCATACCGTCACCGGAAGCGATCAGAATATCTATCCCCCGATGAGCGACCTGCTGGCCGAGGCGGGGGTCGCCATCATGACGGGATTCTCCCCGGACAATCTCGACCCGGCCCCCGATCTGGTGGTGATCGGCAACAGGATGTCGCGCGGCAACGACGAGGTGGAGGCGGCGCTCGACCGGAAGCTCCCTTATATCTCGCTGCCGGAGCTTCTGAAGCGGGAGCTTATTCAGGGGCGCTCGTCGGTCGTGCTGACCGGCACGCATGGCAAAACGAGCACATCGTCGCTGATGGCATGGATGCTCGAATGCGCCGGCCGCTCCCCGAACTTTATGATCGGCGGGGTGCCGGGGAACTTTCAGGCCGGCTGGCAGTACCGCCCCGACAGCGACCTCGTGGTGCTCGAGGGGGATGAGTACGACACGGCGTTCTTCGACAAGCGCTCCAAGTTCGTCCACTATCTCCCGACCGCGCTGGTGATCAACAACATCGAGTTCGATCATGCCGATATCTTCGGATCGCTCGACGATATCATGCTCTCGTTCCGGCGGCTGGTCAATATCGTCCCCTCCAACGGGATCATCCTCGCCAACGGCGACGATCCGAACGCAGTCGCGGCGGCGGCCGGAGCGTTCACGCCGGTCGAGACGTTCGGGCTGGGGGAGGGATGCACCTGGCGCGCGATGAACATCGAGTACGGCGCCGACGCGACGAGCTTCGATATCGCCCGCGACGGCATCGTCGAGGCGCGCATATCCTCCACGCTCCTCGGGGAGTTCAATGTCAGGAACGCGCTCGGCGTGGCCGCCATCGGCCGCTGGCTGGGGGTGGGCTACGAGACGATCGACCGCGCGTTCTCGAGCTTCATCAACACGAAGCGCCGGCTCGAGCTGAAAGGGGAGTTCCGTGGCGTGAAGGTTTACGACGACTTCGCGCACCATCCCACGGCGATCCGCGAGACCCTCCGGGCGCTCCGGCTGCGGCATCCGAGCGAACGGCTCTGGGCGGTGTTCGAGCCACGGAGCAACACGACGCGGCGCAATGTGTTTCAGTGGGAGCTGGCCGAGAGCTTCTTCGAGGTCGACAGAGTGCTGCTGGCGCAGGTGGACAGGCTGGAAGAGCTGCCGCAGGAGGAGCGTCTCGACCCGGAGAAGCTCACCGGCGACCTTCGCGACCGCGATATCGACGCGCGGTTCCTCCCCGATGCCGACCGGATCGTGGAGTATCTGCGCGATCATGCCGAGGCGGGGGATGTGATCGCCGTGATGTCGAACGGTGGCTTCGACGGCATCCACCCCAAGCTTGCCGCCGCGCTGCGGGGATAGCTCTCCGCACACGCCGATCCGATGCCGATCGGGAGAGCGCGGCTGATGATCAGCGGCGCGGGATCGCTTCGTCCGGGTCGATATCGCCGATCCATCGGCGGGCATCCGATGTTCCCTAGGGGGATCTACGGCCGTTACCGTATATTCATCCCGTACGAAGCGCTTTATCGTTCCCGGCAACATCATTGTCCGATACTTCCAGCATGGCAGGCAACGAACGCATCTTCGAGGGTATTCCGGCATCATCGGGGATCACGATCGCCCCGGGCTTCATCCTTACGGAGCCGGAGGAGCTCGCGCAGGATGCACGGGAGCTGGGGGAGGAGGAGCTGCAGATCGAGATCGAGCGGTTTCGCGCCGCGCTGGCTGAGGCCGACAAGGTGCTCGAGCAGATCGAGCGGCTGGCGCGCGAGGATGTGCGCGACCGCGCCGAGATCTTCGAGGCGCTGCGGATGATGCTCGGCGATCCGGTGCTGGCCGAGGCGATCGAGGGGCATATCCGCTCGAAGCGCTCCACGGCCCGCACGGCGATCACCCGGGAGATGGAGCGCCTTGCGGAGATCTTCGCCGCGTCGGCCGATGAGACCATCCGCTCCCGCGCCGAGGATATGCGCTCGCTTCAGGCCCATCTTATCACCTGCCTTCTGAAAACTCCCGTCGATCATCGTTTCCACAACCACGCGGTGCTGATCCTGAGCACGCTCAGCCCGAGCGATGCGGTGCTCTACGCGCGCAACGAGGCTGGAGCGTTCGTGCTGGAGTCGGGAGGGATCAACTCCCATTCGGCGATCCTGGCGCGCGCGTTCGGCGTGCCGATGGTGGCCGGACTGAAGGGGATAGCGCGCGTGGCCCGCCCGCATGAGACGATGGTGGTCGATGGTTATACCGGCAAAGTGATCCTCAGTCCGCTCCCAGAAACGCTCGCGCAGTACCGGGAGCGGAAGAGCGCGCTGGAGGCGCAGCGGGCCCAGCTTGGCACCCTCCGCGATCTTCCCGCCGAGACGCACGATGGCGTCAGGCTGACGCTCGCGGCGAACCTCGATATGATCGATGAGATCGACGCGGCGATCGCCAACGGCGCCGAGGAGATAGGGCTGATGCGGACTGAATATCTGGTGATGGGGCGCGACAGCAGCATCGGCATGGAGGAGCAGCTCGGCTATTACCGGCAGCTCGCCGAGCGGGCCTATCCGCTGGCGGTCACCCTGCGGGCGTTCGACATCGGCAGCGAGAAGCTGGGTGGAGAGCTCTGGGGAGCCACCAGCTCGCAGCTCGGGCTGCGCGGCACCAGGCTGCTGCTTGCGCGACGCGAGATACTCGAGCGGCAGATCGAGGCGGTGCTTCGGGCGTCGGTGATGAAGAACCTGCGGCTGATGCTGCCGATGGCGACCTCGGTGGAGGATCTCAGGAAGGTCAGGCAGATGGTCCGGGAGGTTGAGGAGCGGCTCCGCGCCGATGGCGTACGATTTGATGAGCACCTGCCGATCGGCGCGATGATCGAGACTCCCGCCGCCGCGCTCACCGCCGATGCGTTCGCCGCCGAGTGCGATTTTCTTTCGCTCGGCACCAACGATCTGGCGCAGTATACCCTGGCCGTCGACCGCTGCGACGACGCCCTGGCCGATTACTACGACGAACTCCATCCCGCCGTGCTTCGTCTGATACGCGCCTCGGCGCTGGCGGCGCGGCGCGCCGGAAAACCGCTGACGATCTGCGGCGAGCTGGCGGCCAATCCCATCGCCACCGAGATCCTGATCGGCCTGGGGATCAGGCGCTTCTCGGTACAGCCCCTCGAGCTGGGGGCCCTCAAGATGCGCGTCCGCGAGATGAACGCCGTGGAGGCCGCCCGCACCGCGCGGGCCGTGCTCCGGATGGGGACACAGGGGGAGGTGCGGCGCTATCTGGCGGATCTCCCCGCCGACCGCTGATCACGCCTCCCCCACGCCAGCATTCCCGACTCAGCCGGCGCGAAGCCAGCGGACGATCTCACCGAAGCCCGGACGCTTGCCGTAGAGGAGGATCGCCGTGCGGAAGATCCTTCCCGCCGCCCAGACGACGAACGAGGTGGCGGCCACCATCAGCACCATCGTCGAGGCGATCTCCCATGGGGCCGGCATCTTCGTCACCGCACGCATCATCATCAGCGACGGCGTGAACAGAGGAATATAGCTGAGCACCCGGACGTAGGTGGCATCGGGATACTGCACCACCCCCATCGCAAAGAAAATCGGCACCGCCAGCAGCATCACCAGCACCGATGTGGCGACCTGCGCCTCCTGCTCGTTGGTGACAAGCGCCCCGACGCCGATGAAGACCGCCGCGTAGAAGATGTAGCCGAGCACGATATAGATCATCATCAGCGGAAGGGCGGCATAGATCCCCATCAGCGACGCCTCCATCCCCGGCGGCATCGCGAACGCTATCAGCGCGCCGAGCCCCAGCACCACCCAGACCACAAGCTGCGTGAACCCCAGGCCGCTCAGCCCGATCAGCTTCCCCCACATCAGCTCCTGCGGCGTACAGCTCCCCACCAGCAGCTCCATGATCCGGTTCGACTTCTCCTCCACAAGGCTCCGCACCAGCGACTGCCCCGTGGTCAGCACCAGGAACATCAGCAGGAAACATCCGGCATACGCCGAGAAGAACGTCCCGATGAACCCGGCGGTCGTCTCCTCTCCTCGTTTGCTCAGCTTCACCGGGGTGATATCGACGTCGGCGGAGATCCGGTTGTAGAGCGCCGTGTCGATCCCCGCCTCGGCCAGCCTGCGCTCGACCACCAGACTGCTGAGCGCCTTCTCGAACGAGGAGATCACCCGGAAATTGCTGGGGTTGGCGCTGCGATAGGTAGCGCGCGGCACCCCGGCGCTGTCGGTGATCACCACCACCCCCTCGATCTTCTCGCTCAGCACGTCGCGGTCCGCCCTGGCCGCCGCCGAATCGGGCGACTCCCCGTTCGCCATATAGTTCGCCAGCAGATAGGTCGGCTCGCCGTCCGGCAGGCGCTCGGTGCCCGCGATCTTATCGCGCAGGGCGAGGAACCCGACCGACGCATGGTCGATCACGCCGACCGTCAGCGTCGCATCGGGGCCCTGGTCGGCCAGAAGCATCGGCAGCACCGACGACGCCACAACGATAAGCGGCGTCAGGACCAGCGAGATGATGAACCCCTTGGAGCGGACCTTCTGGAAATATTCCCAGCGCGCTATCGACCAGATACGGTTGCGGTTCATGAGCGTGCCTCCATGCTGCTGGTGAGATCCTCGCGCGAACCATCCCCGCGCCGCGCGACGGTCTCGATAAAGATTGATTTCAACGACGGACGAACCCGCTCGATCTTCGAGACCTGAATCCGATCGGCAAGATGGGGGAGAAGGTCGTTGAGCGATGCGCCGGGGAGCAGGGTAAGCTCGGCGTAATTGGAGTCGATATCGGCCGCCGTCACCATCGGCAGCGAGCGGAGGAAGGAGCCATCCCCCTGGAACTCGACAAGAACGCTGTTCGCCCCATGCTCGTCGCGCACCTGATCGACGGTCCCCCCGAGCACCAGACGCCCCCGGTTGATCAGCGCGATCCGGTTGCAGATCCGCTCGGCGAGCTCCATCTGATGGGTCGAGTAGAGGATCGTCTTCCCGTCGCTGCGCAGCCCCTCGACGATCTCCCGCAGGATCTCCTGGTTGACCGGATCGAGCCCCGAGGCCGGCTCGTCGAGGATCACATACTCCGGATCATGGATCAGCGCGATCACGATCTGGATCTTCTGCTGGTTTCCCTTGGAGAGCTCCTCGACCCTCCGGCGCTCGCTCCCGGCCAGATCGAACCGGCGGAGCCATCCCGCCGCGCGCGTCCTGGCATCCCTCTCGCTCAGCCCGTGGAGCATCGCGAAATAGACGATCGTCTCCAGAATACGCGCCTTCTGGTACAGACCGCGCTCCTCCGGCAGGTAGCCGATGCGCGTTCTGATCTGGTCGCTGAACGGCCGTCCGCTGTAGCTGATCGTTCCGCTGTCGGGAGCGATGATATTGTTGATCATCCGGATGGTGGTCGATTTGCCGGCGCCGTTGGGGCCGAGCAGACCGAATATCTCCCCCGGCCGCGCCTCCAGCGTGACATCGTTGACGGCATGGACGCTGGCGTAGCGCTTGTGAAGATGCTCTGCGAGGATCATGATCTGTCGTTATCTGTTGAGAGATGCCCGGCTTCGATATGGGGAGAGAAGGGGGCCGCCGCCGACGAGGCGACACATACGCGGAGGAAGCTACGAAGGTTACGGAAACATGATGGTCGGGTCCCCCGGCGGCGACTAACCTTTCATCCTGCATTCCGTTGATATTTCTGGGCGGAACGACGGGCGGAAACGAGGTGCCGGAAGCGCGCAAGGCCAACATCGCCATGGAGGATGCATATGAGAAAGAGCATGGAAACCCTCGTGAAGTATGCCGGAAAAATGAGCGGAATCATCGCCAGCGGCGTCCTGGTGCTCGATACGCAGCAGGCGGGAGGATCGCAGCCGGGCGCAATCGCCCCGGCTCCGCAGACCATGCAGATCGGCGTCCCGATCCTGGCCGCGATGATCATCTCGATCGTGATCGCCGCGGTCTTCTTCTTCGTCTCCGACCGTATCTCCCGCCGCTGAAGTCGCCCCGTGACTCATTGGCGTCCACGGCGCCACCAACGCTCCGTCGGCACCGCGCCCGGCATCGCCGGGGATCGGCTCACAGACTGCGCTCCCGGTTTCCTTCGCGCGGCGATAGGGGAGCCGGGGGCACAGGGGCGCCCGGCGGGGCGTCGGCACCACACATCTATTCACTTTTGCACGTCGGCGGCGGGGAGTTATATTTGTTGTTCCGCATGCGGAAACCTTTCACAGGGCTCCCCGCGCACTGAGGCGTCGCCAAGTGGTAAGGCAGCGGCCTTTGGAGCCGCCATTCGTAGGTTCGAACCCTACCGCCTCAGCAGGCCGAATGCCGTGGAGGCCCCATCGGGGAAAACGCGGCATTCGATGTTATGGATGGGATGGCGCGCTTCATCCCCGGCATATGCAGCCGTCGAGCCACGGAAAGGTCCGAAGCATCCCTTCTTTCCCTTCCAGGCCCGGCGCCATCTTCGTAGCGCTCGACAACGGCATCACGCCGGACTCGCTTTCAGCAAGGCAACACGTCGCAATTCATGTCCAAGTTCAAGATCGTCACCGGCAGGTCGAATCCCGAGTTCGCCGCCCGCGTGGCGAAGGCCGCGGGAACCACGCTCGGCAAGGTTATCATCCGGAACTTCTCCGATGGAGAGATCTGGGTCAAGTACGATGAGAATGTCCGCGGTGAGGATCTCTTCATCGTACAGTCGACGCCCCCCCCGGCGGACAACCTCTTCGAGCTGCTGATGCTTATCGACGCCGCCCGGCGCGCTTCGGCGAAGCGGATCACGGCAGTTATTCCCTATTTCGGCTATGCCCGGCAGGATCGCAAGGATCAGCCACGCGTGGCGATCACCGCGAAGCTGGTGGCGAACCTTATCACCGAGGCGGGGGCCGACCGTGTGATCACGATGGACCTGCATGCGCCGCAGATCCAGGGGTTCTTCGATATCCCGTTCGATCATCTCTACTCCTCGCCGGTCTTCACGCGGCATATCCGCCGCCTGGAGCTGCCGAACCTGACGATCGCCTCCCCCGATGTCGGCGGACTGAAGCTGGCGCGCGCCTATGGCAAGCGCCTCGACGCCGGTCTGATGTTCATCGACAAGCGCCGTCCCCGGCCGAACGTGGCCGAGGTGATGAATATCGTCGGCGAGGCGCGCGGAAAGAATATCCTGGTGATCGATGATCTGATCGATACCGGCGGGACCTTCACCAACGCGGTCAACGCGCTGAAGGCGAACGGCGCCGAGCGCGTGTTCGGCGCCTGCACCCACGCGGTGCTCAGCGGCAAGGCCTACGAGCTGCTGGAGGCGTCGGCGCTCGAACAGCTGATCGTCACCGATACGCTTCCGCTGAAGCGCCAGTCGCCGAAGATCGTCGTCAAGTCGGTGGCAAAGCTGTTCGCCGAGGCGATCACGCGCATCCATGACAACCAGTCGCTCTCGAAGCTGTTCGATACCGACTGATCCCGCGCCGGGCGCCCCGCTCCCGGAAAAAATTCGGCGTCGCCCCGGCGGCGCCATTCAAAGAAGCGTAGTTCTTACACATAGTCTCGCTTACCAATCACGTACTTTAGTCATTAAGGAACCGAAGCATGAGCGAAGTCGTTCTTCAGGCCAAGCGCCGCGAGCTTGGCCGCAGCATCGCGCGCACTCTGCGCCGTCAGAGCATCATCCCCGGCATCTACTATTTCCACGGCGAGGAGTCGATCGCGATCTCCGTCACCGAGCTGGCACTCCGCCCGCTGATCTTCACGACCGAGTCGCACCTCGTCAGGATGGTGCTCGAGGATGGCGTCGAGAAGACCTGCATGCTCAAGGACATCGTGTTCGACCCGCTGACCGACCGCCCCACCCATTTCGATCTCCAGGGTATCGTCGCAAACGAGTTCATCCGTGTTGAAGTCCCCGTCACGCTGGTCGGCCAGTCGGTCGGACAGCGCAACAGCGGTGGCGTCGTCGACTTCGTTCTCCACAAGATCGAGGTCGAGTGCCTGCCGGGCGATCTTCCCGAGCATATTGAGGTCGACATCTCGGAGCTCGACATCAACGATTCGATCCACGTCGGCGATCTGAACATCCCGGGCATGACCATCGTCACCCACTCCGATATCAGCATCGTCACGATCGCGCAGCCACGTGTCAGCGAGGATGAGGCGACCGGCTCGACAGAGCCCGAGGTGATCGCCAAGGGCAAGAGCGACGACAAGTAAATCGGAACGCGATCGGCGATGATCGGTCGAGGAGCATGATGCGATGCCAGCCCCGCATGGATGGCGCTCGCATCTCCTGGACCGGACGACGGCCAGATCGTCCCCACTGAATCGGAGGCACCCGGTCGTAGTATGAAGGTCATTCTCGCTCTCGGCAATCCCGGCGCACGCTACGCGACCACGCGCCACAACATCGGATGGATGGTGGCCGACGCCATCGCCCGACGGCTTCGCACCGAGTTTCGTCCCGGCAGGGGGGAATACTACGAGGCGAAGGGGAACTGGCGGGGAGCGGAGATCGTGCTGGTGAAGCCGACGACCTACATGAACAACAGCGGCATCGCCGCCAGGGAGCTCGTCGAGCGCTACAAGGTATCCCCCGGGGATATCCTGGCGATCGCCGACGAGATCCAGTTTCCCGTCGGTCGCGTCCAGCTCAAGCCATCCGGGTCATCCGGCGGGCATAACGGCCTGGAATCGATCATCTATCATCTCGAGACCCCCGGCTTCCCACGGCTGCGCTGCGGCGTGGGAAAGGATTTCCGTCCGGGAGAGATGGCCGACTACGTTCTTGCCCCGTTTCCGGAGGAAGAGCGGGAGGCCGTCGAGGGGATGGTGGCCGCGGGAACCGACACGGCGCTCCTCTGGGCCGCCGAGGGGACCGCGCGGGCGATGACCCTGGCGAATACGAAGGCCGAGACGAAGACCGGGATGGCCGACAGGAAGAGTCAAGAAGAATCAGGGGAAGCCGCGTAAGCCGCGCCGGCCGGTGCTCACCGATGGTGACGTGCCGGGGCTTCCATCCGTTATCAGCAATGACTCCTGCTCGCCGCATGCGGCGGCGGGCTAGCGATATGCAGATTCATAGAGTTAACCATAGGAGATAGAATACACGTGAATATCACGCGACATTACGAGACGACCGTTATTATCAACGGCGCGCTCGAAGATGAGACGATCAATCAGGTCGTCACCAAGACGACCGAGTTCATCACCCGCAATGGTGGTGAGATCAAGAAGGCCGACCATTGGGGTCGCCGCCGCCTTGCCTATGCCATCAACAAGAAGAACAATGGCTACTACGTTCAGTTCAACGTTGACGGTCCGGCGGCGCTGGTTCAGCAGCTCGAGCGCTTCTACCAGCTCGAGGAGCATGTCATCCGCCACCTCACGCTTCAGCTCGATGAGAACGACCTGAAGGGACGCGACGAAGTTCGCTCCCGTCTTGCCGCCGAGCTCGAGGCACAGGAGCAGGAGCGTCGCGCTGCCGAGGCCAACGGCGACGGAGCCAACGCATAAGCTCATCGAATCACTAGGCGTGTCCCGTATGCACGGGATACGCCGATCGTCGCTGCATGATACGACGCGGCCGCACGGCACCTCGGCCCGGCTTCCGGGAGATCGCTTCCGGTGAGGAGAAAACGGGGTGCGGGCGCCGCACATGAAGGGAGGAAGCGACGTCGGGGATGTCAGAAACAACTGCGGTAGCAAACTCGGCATCATCCCCTTGTCGCCGATAGGGAACTGCAATCAATAAGAACCGATGAAGAACGAACGACATTCACTCTCAGGAGAATTACGTATGGCTGAATTGAAAATGCCTGAGTTGAACTCCGTGCTGATCGCGGGCAATCTCACCAAGGATCCGGTGATTCGCCAGACCCGCAACGGCACGCCGGTTGCCAATTTCTCGATCGCTTCCAACAGGAAGTTCCGTGATGGCGACAATCAGTGGCAGGAAGATGTCTGCTACGTCGGCGTCGTCGCATGGAACCGGCTGGCCGAGAGCTGCGTCGATAAACTCCGCAAGGGGAGCGCAGTGCTGGTCGAAGGGGAGCTGCAGAGCCGGACCTGGCAGACCGACGACGGGGCGACGCGCTCCACCGTCGAGATCAAGGCCCGCCGCATTCAGTTCCTCAACAAACGCCGCGTTGCCGATGTCGGCGACGACAACGGCGTGATCGAGGATCGCGACGACGATTTCACGGTCTTCGAGTGCGAGGATGATTCCTTCGGCTCGACCGCCCGTAACGGCAACGCGACAACCGGAAGCACATTCGATTCATTCTTCGACGACGAGAGAGTTCAGATGCAGCGCAGCGACGTCACTCCGTGAGCCCGCGAGGCGCGCCCCGCACGCACGCATAAGGCACGCATCGCAATCGCTGCGACGCATCCTGCCGCAGCGCGCGGAGCCGCAACAGAAGATCGTAAACGTTAGAACACGATATAGACATACTCAATTGCCATGAAAGTCATTCTACGCCAGAATTATGAGAATCTGGGGAACATCGGCGAGATCGTGGAAGTCAAGGACGGCTATGCCCGCAACTTCCTGATCCCGCGCCAGTTCGCCTATCGCGCGACCCCAGGCGCCATGCGCGCAATCGAAACCGACAAGCGCCGCTACGATGCGCAGCAGGCACGCCTCGAGGCGGAGGCCCGCTCGCAGGCCGAGAAGCTCGAGTCGGTCTCGATCACCATCCCGATGCGTGTCGGTGAGGACGATCGCCTCTTCGGGTCGGTCACCTCGCCGATGATCGCCGACGAGCTTGGCCGTCAGGGTCATGAGGTCGATCGCCGCAATATCCAGCTCTCCGAGCCTATCAGGCACCTCGGCATGTACGATGTGCATGTCAAGCTCCACACCAACGTGATCGCCACCCTCAAGGTGTTCGTGGTCAACAAGGACGGAGACGGACAGTAAGCGCCGTCGGCCCGCTCCGACGCGAGCCGGCAGTATCGTTCCCGACGCGGCATTTCCCGATGTGGAGATGCCGCGTCGCGCGTTTCAGGGGGCCGTCATGATATCGGCGGAGATATCCTCGGGCGCGCCCCATGCACATCTGGCCGGGACGATGATATTCGCCGGCGACGGCCGATATAAATATTCACCGCCAACAATTATTCAATAATTATTCGCCCGATTTCATCGATGGATTGATTATGTTTGCGCCGTGAATACGAGCATTATCGAATGCTCGAACGACGACGGATTTTCGGATGGTATTTATTTATGCGCCGGGCATTTCATGTCATCGTGCTTCTGCTCTTCACGCTCTATGTTCAGAGCGGAGCGATGACGTGGGCCATCTATTATCTGTTCGCCGATGATATCGCCGCCGCATTCTGCGTAAACCCCACCAACCCTGCGTGCCATGGCCGATGCCATATGACGCAGATCACCGAGAAGCAGCAGAAACACGATACGCCGGGCGTGGAGATCAATATCGAAAAGCCCCTGCCGTTCGTGCCGATCGGGATCGAGCCGATCGCGTTCGCCGATATCCTCGCCACGCTCTATCATACCGCCGACGCGCCTCTTATCGATGGCGTGAGCACCGAGATCGACCACCCGCCTCCCGTCCTTTCCTGACAATCGTTTCACGGCTCTGCCGGCGGCAACGGGATTGCATGCTAATGCGCTCTCCCCGCCCCCTCATATCCTCTCGCGCTCCGTGTGGAATATTCCTCCACGACGGGGGGGATATGCTCGCCGTGAACCAGGAATTACGCCCGGATTTTCCATGCCGCTCGCACGGTATCGCCGCGCCATGATTTCGCCTGCGTGAAATCATCGGCGGCAATAATGCCGTGCGCCGGTAATCCGAGCGTTCTCTCCTCCCTTTCCCCTGATAATTCACCGGGAATATATCGTCGCGCCCTCGATGCCACGAGCGCCCGATGCCGGCGATATCCACACCCGATGAACTCCATCGGCCATATCCGCCCATGCTCTCCATGCGCGGCAATTCCGCGCCATCCCCGCCCGCGGGGCGATGGCGCCCGGCCATCGTACGAACTATTCAATCAAACATCCTTCTCTGGCACTCATGCGCACTTCTATCATATCGCTCCTCCTTCTGACATTCGCCCTTATCGCGGGCTGCTCCGACAACGATTCCAATCCGATCGATCCCCACGGTCACTCCGGCGACACGACAGCGACGATCGCGCTCCGCTTCGTCCCGAAGTTCGGTGAGCAGCGGCTTCTGCTCGACAAAAAATATCTCAACGCCGGCGGCGACTCCGTGCAGTTCACGGCGATCAGGTTCTATCTCTCCGAAGTGGCGCTGATCGACAGCCTTGGAGCATCGATCCCGGCCACGGGGATAATGCTGATCGATCTGGGCGACCCCGCCGTCGCCGAGCATGGCTATGCGGAGGTCAAGCTCAGGGGAGCGCCGGGAACCTACAGAGGGCTCAGCTTCAGCATCGGTGTTCCGACCGCCGATAACCATAAGGACGCGGCCACGCAGAGCCTGCCGCTGGGGCCGAACTCCGGGATGTACTGGGGATGGAACCCCGGCTACATCTTCCATATGATCGAGGGAAAAGCCGACTCCGCCTCCGGCTCCGTCAATTTCGGCTACCATATCGGCGAGGATAATCACAAGGTGACGGTGATGCTGGCAACGCTGACGGGACCTGCCGCCACCACATTTACAGTGAACGCGACGGGGGAGAACATCTTCACCGTGGACGCCGACTACAGCAAACTTTTCGCCGTGGGGCTCGATGGCGTCACACCGATGAAGCTGAGCACCAACGCCGCCGAGCGCGTCCACCATATGAGCCCGAAGAATCTCGTGGACCGTACCACGGCCAATACGCGGACGATGTTCAGCCGGGGGAATTGATCGCCGCAATGGCATGCGCCGGCGCGGACATCATGCTCCGCGCCGACGCATCCGCCGACAGATCCCGAACTATTTCGTGAGAGCCATAGATAATGAACGCATATCGCTTCTCCATAGCCCCCCTGCTGGCGCTTATCATGATCGGCTGCGCCGACGTGGTGGGAACGGTGCCGACCGGGCATGAGAAACCTGCCGAGATCCCCAGGAATTTCCCGGCAGTCATCGCTCCCGATGATAATCCATTTACTCCCCGGAAAGCCGAGCTGGGGAGATATCTGTTCCACGATAAACGCCTGAGCGGGGATTATTCCGTCTCGTGCGCTTCGTGCCATCAGCAGGAGCATGGATTTTCCGACGGTGGCAACGCAGTGAGCCGCGGCTTCGAGGGCCGCGCCGGAGCGCGCAACGCCATGAGCCTGACCAACGTGGCATACAACCGATCGTATTTCTGGGACGGTGGCGTGGCGACGCTCGAGCAGCAGGCACTTGCGCCGATCATCCATCCTGCGGAGATGAATATGCGCACCGATACGCTCATGGCGCGTCTGGCGGCCGAGCCGATCTATGCCGCGCTGTTCAGGAGCGCCTGGGGCGATACCGGCATCACCATCGACAGGGTGACGAAATCGATCGCCACGTTCGAGCGGCGTCTGGTCAGCGGGGATGCGCCGTTCGATGCATGGCTGCGCGGCGACAGCACGGCGATAAGCGGATCGGCGGCGCGGGGGTATGGCCTGTTCTTCGGTGAGAAGGGAGACTGCTTCCATTGCCATGCGAGCTTCAATTTCACCGACAACAGTTTCCGCAGCAACGGCCTGCGCCCCTCGGGATCCGACGAGGGGCGGTATGCATTGACGGGAAACGAACGGGACCGCGGCAAATTCAGGGTCCCGACGCTCCGCAATATCGCCGTCACCGCTCCCTACATGCATGATGGAAGCTTCCGGACGCTGCAGGAGGTGGTGCGGCATTATGCCGACGGCGCAGCGCTGCATCAGAATCAGGACCCGCTTATCCGTCCGCTCGATCTCTCGGCGGATGATGAGCGCGACCTGATCGAATTTCTCGAGTCGCTGACCGACCGGAAATTCCTCGCCGACACAACGCTCGGCAATCCCTGGAAATAATCATCGATATATATCGCGAGAAAATATCATGAAACGAGCACAGCTCTGGATCATATTCTGCCTCCTGGCGTTCGGCCATGGCATGGCGGGAGCATGCGATTTCTGCAACTGTTTAATGGGAATAAATCCCAATTATAACGGCGCGGATAAAATCATGCTTCATTTTCTTCTTCAGCACTCGTATTACACGCCGTCGGGCGATACGTCGCTGCCGTTCGGCTCGAAGCTGGCGGCGGGAGGATATGGCGTATCACCGCTCGGAGTGCCGTCCGGATTCTATCATTTCGGCGGCGAGGGGACGGAGCCGGCGTATGAAACGCGGCGGACGTTCGAGATCGCCTATCAGCATCATTTCTCCGACCATCTTATGGCGACGGTAATGCTGCCGTACGCGATCAGCGATCTGGAGTCGGGGGAGAGCAGAGTCTCAGTGCGGGGATTCGGCGATCCGACGCTGCTTGCGCACTATATCCTGGCCGATATGATCTCCCCGGATATTCCCTCCACGCTCCTGATAGGGGCGGGGGTCAAGCTGCCGCTCGGCCAACATACGCTGCGCGATGCCCGGGGAACGCTGCTCGATCCGCGGATGCAGCCCGGAAGCGGGTCGGTGGATGCTCTGGCGAACGTTACGGCGATGGCACAGTTCGGAGGCTGGACGACGGCGATCGACGCCTACGGGAAGCTCAACACGGCGAACCAGTCGGGCGACAGAATAGGAAGCTCGCTGGCGGTATCGGCGACGGTGAACCATGATCTGCTCAGAAGCAACCAGGATCTGTTCGCCGTGGTCGGTATTGCCGGGCTGCGGGAGGAGATGGCGGGGCACGACAGGATCGCGGGGGAGATCGACGAGCGCTCGGGCTTCACGACGACCTATGGAAGCCTCGGCGCGCAGGTGGTATACGACGCCGTCAAACTGGATCTGACGGTGCTGCTGCCGCTGCATCAGAACAGGAGCAGCGGCGAGCCGATGGAGCGGCCGCGGATACTCTCCGGGCTGCGCTACGAGTTCTGAGGGTATATGCCCCGGAGTTCAACACAACGATGAATACGGGGCCGGAGTGGAACTCCGGCCCGGCGCTTCCTTCCCAACCCAATCGGTTCCACGGTCCAACAGATCTAAGGACTGTGCGGGAGCTCAACGCCGACACGGCAACTTCCTCCCCGGCCCCACCGAGTCCACGGAAGCCATCACTCCACGGACTTCACAAGCGCGAGCACCCGCGCGGGGGCTCCGGACCCTCCGGCGATGTTCAGCGCGCCGATGATCAGGGTGATGCCGGTTGCCGGAAGAGCGTCGAGCGACGTCAGGTTCTCCAGGTGGAAACGCTCGCCGCGCAGCCAGTAGGCATTGACGCTGAAGGCGGCATCGATCCCCGCGTCGATTCCATGCGTATCGATACCAAGGCCGATAACGCCCCGCTCCTCGGCCAGATATCGGGCGGCGTCGAGCCCGAAGCCGGGAAAGCGCATCGCCGGCACGGCAGGATCGTCACGCCCCAGATATGCATCGGGATCGCCCCACCGTCCGCTCCATCCACTGTTCATCATCACCACCGATCGCTCCGGGATCTTCCCGTTCGCATCTTCCCATATCGCTATCCTGTCGCGGCTCAGCATATAGTCGTGGTCGGTGGCGCACTCCCGCCGCACATCGATCATCACCCCCGGAAGCAGGAGGGAGGATACCGGAAAAGCATCGGCGGACATACCATCGGCAGAGAAGTGGGCGGCGAAGCCGATATGGGTGCCCGTATGCTCACCCATCGTCAGGCGGTTGAGCAGATATCCATCGCGATCGATCGTGGCGACCCGCGTGATCTCCGGCTCCGGATCGCCCGGCCAGCAGGGGATTCCGGGAGCGATAGCATGGGTCAGGTCGATGATCGTCATATCGTGCATCATGAAGAATTGCGCAATGGCATGGTGTTGGCGGGAAACAGGCGACGCGAGGGGCGCCCGCCGGACCGATCTTTTTTTAGGGCAGTTCCAATTTACTTCCGATCTTGCGCGTCCTTAGTGCCACGTAACATGGCTCGGGTCTACTCTCTGGCAATGCGTAGTACGGCATAACTATCCCCTCCCATATATACTCATCCGTCATGCTTATGAACTCCACAAGCGACACAATTACCAATGACTTTTCGGTCGAGATAAACTTTATCGGATCGAACCTCGATCCTTCCAGAGTGACCGAGATCATAGGCCTTGAGCCGATCAAGACCGCGACCACCGGCCAGCCGCGCCGCAGTGGCAGCGATGCGGTCTACGAGGAAGGCTTCTGGGCATACGAGGTATCCTCGACCGACGAGGTGACCGAATGCCGCGATCATCAGCTCAATTGCCTTGTGGACCAGGTGGAGCCGCATCTGGAGAGGCTCCGTGATGCAGGGGTGGAGAAGATCTACTTCTATTATACGCTCAGCTCCTTCGTCGGCCTGATGAACGTCCGTTTCAAGGCGGAGACGATGGCGAAGCTCGGCCAGATCAACGCCGATCTCTACGTCTCCTGCTTCGACTGCTTCAACCCGAAGCACTCGATCTGGAAGGATGGCGCTGCGATGGCCGACGGGAACGCCTGAGGAACCGCCCGGCCTGCAACAGGGCGCTCGAAACGGTTGAGCGCCCGGACGATTATACACTGCGAAGGCTCGACATTGCCGCACGATATGATCCGTGCGCGCGCTGCCAGGCCTTTTTCATATCCCTCATCCCCACTCCCGCCCCAGAGCTATCCACATGACGCACGCTGTGTGAATATTCACGTCTTATCGGCAGGACTATTATGGCAGTATCTCCGCATGCCGGAATGGTGGGACGGAGTTCAACTCCGCCCCGGCGTATCAGCTACTCGACAATCGATCCGAAACATTACCAACAATATCGAGCATCCGAATATCCCGAATTATCACTCCGTGATATTCATATAATTCCGCGAATTAAATATTCCGAATATATCCATGTGCCGCGCCGAAAAATCCGCATTCAATCGGATGGCGCTTCCGATGCATCATCCTCCAGATAGCGCTCGGGGTCCTGCTGATAGTACATCGCCAGCTCCTCGTACAGCTCGGGATGCTTCCGCTTCAGCTGCGCCGGCTTCTCGAAAAAGCTCTCGGTGGCGACGGCGAAGAACTCGGCGGGATTGGTGGCGCCATAGGCATCGAGCACATCGGGCTGGCCGAACCGGCTTTCGCGCCGCAGCTCGTTGTAGGCCTCCCCCAGCACCCGCGCCCATGTCACATACATCGACGTATGCTCCAGCGGCGGCGCGCCATTGGCCTCCCCCGACTCCTGATCCAGCTTATGAGCGAACTCGTGCAGCAGCACGTTGTGTCCGTCGTACAGATCGGCCGTCCCCTGTTTGACGGCATCCCAGGCCAGCACCACTGCTCCATGGGTCCACGCTTCTCCCAGCCGCACATCGGTTCCCTCGATAACCACGCCGAATGAGATATGCTCCGTGGTGGGGGCGATATAAGAGCTCGGATATACCAGGATCGAGCGAAGATCGGGATAATAATCGGTCTCCCGGTGGAGCAGCAGCAGACAGGCTCCGGCGGCGATCGTTACCCGGATCTCATCGGTCAGCTCCAGCCCGCCACATCCCTCGAAACTCTTCTCCGCGACGAATATTCTGATATGCCCCTCCAGCTCGATCCGATCCTCCTCCGGCAAACGCATATACAGAGGGAAATTCCTCTCGACGATGGCGCGCCATTCCTCGGGAAATGGCGCCGCCAGAAGCTCCCTGCGACGATGGCTCTTGAATAATCCCAGCATATATCCGATCTCTCCGTATGGCGAATATCATTTATTTCATCAGCACCACGCGATGGACCTTCGCGAAATCATCACCACGCGCGCGGATCGAATATACCCCATTCGGCAGCCCCGTGCCATCGAAGATGAAGGTGGGGGAGATCCCCTCCGGCAATCTTCCGTCGAACAGCGACACGACCGGCTCCCCCATCGCGTTGACCACATCGAGCCGGAGACGTCCGGGCTGCGCCATTGCCAGAGAGAATCGCGTACTCGAGGAGAAAGGATTCGGGTAGGAGCCGACGAAACGGAACGGGGCCGACGCGGTCCCCTCGTTCTCCACGCCGACCGAAAGTCCGCCGATCCTCCAGATGGCGCGATCGCCGGCGAAGTCCATCACATAGAGCGAGGTGCCGTAGCTCTGCATATCGATCGGCTGGTTGAAGCCGCTCACCACGCGCTGGGTGCTGATCGTCGTTGTGCCGGAATCGGGGGTTATCAGCAGCAGATCCTCCCCTTCATCCTCGCCGAAGGGGACAAGAAGCGATCCGGACGTCGGGCGGGAACTGGTCCAGCCGAGCACGAAATCGCCGATCCTGCCGGCACCATCCCCCCCACCGAACAGGAGGCCGAGCGGCGAGCGATGCGGCGTCAGCGTTCCGACCGGGTTCTCCCGGCTTCCCTCCCGGATCGTTCCATCGGCGGGATCGCGGTAGCGAGCGCCCTGCGGCCCCACATTCGATAGCGGATCGGTGAAGGTCACGCCAGCCGGGGGAGGAGGGAAGGTCGGATCGTTATGGAAGGTGCCCTGCGTGTAGGCATACGATGCGCGGTTGATAAGCCTGTCGGCCGCCGTATCGTAGCCGGGGAACTGCTGTGGATTGTCGCGCATCCCCATCCGCCAGGGGAAGCCATAATGATGCCCCTCCTGAATCCGGTTGATCTCATCGTTGTCATCGCGGTCACCGGAGTTCTCCGTGGCGTAGAGGGCGCCGGTCGCATCGAACGCCAGCGAAAAGCTGTTGCGCACTCCATCGGCGTAGAGATAGCCATTGGTACGGAGCCATTCCTCATCGTTCCGCAGCTCGATATCACTGCCATCGGCCGGCAGACGGAAGATCGCCGAGGTAAGGGGAACTTCGCGCAGTCCGGGAAACGCCCCGCCGGCATCCTGCACCTCGCCATGATCGGTCCGCGAGCCGCTGTTGACGTACAGAGAGCGGCCGTCGGGGCTGACGACGATGCCGTTGAAATTATGATCGAAGTTGGTGTTGCTGCGTGGATAGGGGACCGTGCGGGCCACCGTCGTCCAGATGCGCGACCACTCGCCGCCGGGGAACATCACACCCCGCTTGATCGTCGCGACATTGTAGTTCCCCTGCACCTCCATCCCAACCAGATAGAGCGCGCCATCGGGGCCGAATGCCATTCCCGTCGTCGAGGAGAGACCATGATCGGCGGCGGAATAGAGGAGCATGGAGGGCATCCCTTCATTGGCGATCCGGATCTCGCCGTTGGTCCTCATATAGACCAGGGCGTGGCTCAACGGCTCCATCGTCAAACGCACCGATCCCTCCTCGACGGTGGAATATCGCGTCACATACAGAACGTCCCCCCAGGCGCCAACGCCGTGCGGCGTCGTGGCAGTATCCTGCGCCACGGCAGGATATGTGCAAAGTCCCATTAGAGCCAGCAGACGAAGCGATGTAGAGATATGACGCATGGACTCCTCCATAGATGTGATTGATATACAACGACAAGGGCGGCCCCATCATCCCGTGGGACCACTCGGTCCGCGAGAGAATGGGCGCCGCCCATATCAAACACACGATCGCAACAATCGGCTCACATTCACCCTGGAGGGATCTCCGCGCGGCCGGCCGACGCGCGCGCTAGGCCACCGCCACCGTCACCGAGTCGCGCCAGCCCAGATACCAGCTTCCCAGCTCGAGCCACGCCGGAAGCGTGTTGACGGCATCGGCATGGAGAACGCGGCGCTGGAACTCGAGCACCTGCGCGGGGGTCATCACGATCCGGCGCTGCGGACGGCCGTGATAGCCCGGCACGATAAGCCACTGATCGTTGGCGTACAGGACCGTCAGCTGCTCATCCTCGTTGCCATCGGGATCGAGGATCGCCTCCTGCCAGTGCGTCTCGACGCGGACGATCTTCATGAACGCCTTGTTCTGCAGGATCGGCATGGAGAGCGCCGCCTTCAGACAGGGAACGAGCATGAACTTGACGATACGATATTCCTCGTAGGAATCGATCTGGCCGTCGGCGAAGAACCTGATGAGATTATCGATATTCTCCTCCCTGAGCGGCACCACGAAATTGACCGCCTCGTCGCTGAATCCCTCGCCGAGCTCCATCGCCCCGCCGGTATGCACCACCGTATAGCGTTCGCCGCTGTCGGTCATCTCGACGTGGATGCGATTGAAAAGCCCTCGGAACCATTCGATGGCCGATGGGATGGCGATCAGTTCCGCCAGTTTCTCGCTGTTAGCACTCACCTTGCTGCTCCTCGATAACTTCATGATGATCCGGCAGATCCCCTCGGCGCGGGAAGCAGGCTCCCCTTCGGGAGAGAGGCTCCCGGGTTGATCCCCCAATATATCGCGACGGCGCGAGCAATCGCGGGGATTGCGACGATCACTTCTTCTTCATCGCATGATTGGAGAGCGTGATCACCATCGCCAGATTCCCCTCGGCCCCCTCGGCGGCGGAGCCGTCCTCCCGGCGGAGGACGACCTTCTCATCGATCGATACGGGAACCTGTATCCCCTTCACCGCGCGATAGCCGAATCCCAGCGAGACGTCCATCATCCCGTTGTACGACAGATCCATATGGTCGACCAGGTAGCCGTTGTCGGTGAGCTTGAACGTCGGCCGCATCACCACCTGGGTCTCGTCGCTGCCGACCGTCACCTCGTTGATCACGAACGTGCCGCTGAGCTTGATGGTCACCTCATTTTGTTCGGAGACGATGGTATAGGCATTGGGCTCCTGGAAAATCCGGTAATCGGATTCGGGACCGGAGAAATAGGCCCCGAAGACGAACGGCCGCCAGACCCCCATCACCCCGTTCAGCGAGCGCTCCATCCCGGCGATCGCCTGCGCCGCCCCCGAATCGGCCATCGCGTTGCCGGAGAACGCGAGATTTCCCGAGGTGATCGTGAAATCGCCCCGGCGGTCCAGCGAGAGCTTCGTCTTCATCGAGCGGATCAGCTTCATTATCGGGCTCCCCGGCGCCAGACCGGCCGCGAGCGTGTCGTTGAGCTGCTCGATCACCGACGCGCTGACATCGCATGTAAAGCCGGCGAAGCCCGCCTTCGGCAGGTTGTAATACCATCCCTTGAGCCCGTCGAGCAGAAGTTTTTTTCTCCCCGGATCGGTGATCTCCTCGGCGCGGATGATGCCGGGCATGAGTCCGATAACCAGAAGCAGAGCAAGCGAAAAGAAGATGCGCATGATGATGCCCGAAATATGTGTTGATATGAGGAAATCCCCGATTATATACCGGGGAGGAGAGACGTCGGATCAGCCTTTGATGATGCGATAGTTCGAGAGGGTGATGGTAAAATCCATCCTTCCCATCGCCATGCCCCCGAGGGTGGTCATCGGATTATCGGCGGACAGGCGGAGAATAGACGGGAGAAGAATTCCCTTCACTTCCTTATGCTCCATTGTAAACCCATACTGTGCCTTCAGGGATGGAACAACGATATCGAGCTGCGAGAGAACGAGGCCATGAGGAGTCTGACGGAACTGCGGCCTCATCGATACGAGGATACCCCGCGTGACACTTTTCATCTCCCTCACCCTCAGCGTGCTGTCGATCAACAGTGCCACCGTATCAGCTATACCGGTGGTCCCCTGAATACGGTATCCATTCCCTTCATGAAACACTCTGGTATCGATCGAGCTGGCACGGCTCGATGACGGATAGAATCCACCGGTAAAATTTTTCCACCCATTTACTGCCTGGACAAGATAATTGTTCGACCATGCAAGCATATAGGCTACCAACGAATCGATCTCCTCGTCATCAATCCGCACCGAACCTTTGGTGTTCACCGTGGGGGGGACCATCAGCTCGAAATGCAGGGAGGTTTTCATGGCACGGAACTCCCTGAGCGCGGGGTTGCGACCGGAGCCCCGATTACGCAACATGGTGTCGATATCGTCCATGATCGAGCTGCGCACATCGCAGTCGGCGACTACGAAGCGGCGATCGCGAAGGTTGTAGTACCTGGCGTCGAGCTGCTTGAACAGCCGCGCCTTCGCCACCGAGTCGGTGATCTCGTAGCCATGGCCGGTCGAGACGCAGAGGATAAGCGCGAACAGCGCGCAGAGGAGAGGGAGGCGACGGATATGCATAGCAGGTCAGCGGACAATCGATAGATGGGACAGTAACGAACGGGGCGGCATGGTGGCCGCCATCGTTCCGCGCAAGATACAATGCGCGCCCCATGCGCAAGATGGCGACACGCCGGGACGGCGGCATGCAGAAATCAGTAGATGAAGGGGATGAGCCGCCTGACGCGGCGCGCGTACTCGCCGTACTCGGGGTAGCGCTCGCGAAGGAATCGCTCCTCGGAGAACACTCGCACAAGCATCCCGGCGGTCACGAGCAGCCCGGCAAGAACGCCTACAAGCGAGAAATGCTCGATCACGCCGGCCCATGCGAACAGCAGCACCGCGCTGTAGATCGGGTTGCGCACAAACGCATACGGTCCCGATGTGACCAGTCCCCCCTCGGTGGTATTCGCGCTGAAATGGAAGCTCCGCATCCCGAACGTAACCCGCGCCCAGACCATCAGCAGCACGGCTGCGATCTGAACGATGATGGTCGCGATATGATTGCCAAGCAGATTATGCGTCAGCAGAAGCACGACGATGCCCGCGACCGCCGCGATGGTGGCAAGGACGGAGAGGGATTTGGGGGAGATCATGGGGAGGTAAATAATCGATAATGAAAATTAAGATAATCAACGGATGATATTAATATTCGTCGGGATATTTCTGTGCGGACATAATATCATTTATATGCGGTGAATGTTTTTTCAACTTTACTACATGCCATTAAAAAAGTGATTTCTCGTTATTTCATGGTTCGCGATCGGCGCCCCGATAAATATGAATCGCCGCGCCTCCCTCCCGGAAGACGCGGCGATCGTGAAAAGCACATCGACTAGATCTTCTCGATCCTCATTCCATAGAACGAGCGATAGACGAAGACGGCCGAGATCACGAAGAACACCAGCGCGAGGATGTTGGTGAGAGCCGCCCCCTGACGCGCGGTCAGGCTCACCGCAAGCTCCACGGCCAGAAGCCCGAAGAGCGTGGTGAACTTGATCACGGGGTTCATAGCGACCGAGGACGTGTCCTTGAAGGGATCGCCCACGGTGTCGCCGACGATCGACGCGTCGTGCAGCGGCGTGCCTTTCATCTTGAGCTCCGTCTCTACGATCTTCTTGGCGTTGTCCCAGGCGCCGCCGGCGTTGGCCATGAAGATGGCCTGGAACAGACCGAACAGCGCGATCGAGATCAGGTAGCCGATGAAGAAGAACGGCTCCACGAACGCGAACGCCAGGGTCGAGAAGAATACGCCGAGGAAGATGTTGAACATGCCCTTCTGCGCGTACTGGGTGCAGATCTCGACCACCTTCCGGCTGTCCTCAACCGACGCCTTGGTGACGCCTTCCAGCCGGATGTTCGCCTTGATGAACTCGACCGCCCGATAGGCGCCGGTCGTCACCGCCTGGATGGAGGCGCCGGTGAACCAGTAGATCACTGTGCCGCCGGTGATGAGGCCCAGCAGGAATGGCGGGTGAAGAATCGAGAGCTTCTCGATTCCGCTGGTGAGCCCGTGGGTCAGCGCCATGATGATCGAGAAGATCAACGTCGTGGCGCCGACGACCGCGGTGCCGATGAGCACCGGCTTGGCCGTCGCCTTGAAGGTGTTCCCTGCCCC
>Ga0164241_10000458_pt1 | contig 75935 bp, 54 predicted proteins | sample OricomyardsoilBY_FD_108780 | JGI IMG/M metagenome (GOLD analysis project Ga0164241, IMG submission 108780) | Backyard soil microbial communities from Emeryville, California, USA - Original compost - Back yard soil (BY) | ecosystem: Environmental > Terrestrial > Soil > Unclassified | place: USA... | reverse complement strand
TCCCCATCTCCAGCGGGCGTTTCTGGGAGAAACCGTGTGGCTCCCGGCCATCTACTACGATCCCCCCGAGGGGGGACGCGAGGGGCGGGGTCGATGGGTCCGCGCGTTCCTCTACGCCATCAGAAACGACGCCGGCGACGTGCATGAAGTGGTGCTCAAGCTCGAGGATGTCACCGAGTGGAAGAAGGCCGAAGAGGCGTTGCGCGAGAGCGAGAACCGGTTCCGCGCGATGGCCGACAACGCGCCGGTGCTGATATGGATGGCCGAGCCCGACACACTCTGCTCCTACTTCAACAAGGAGTGGCTGGAGTTCACCGGACGGTCGCTCGCCGAAGAGATGGGGAACGGCTGGACGGGGGGGATACACCAGGAGGATCGCGACTACTGCCTGCGTACCTACCTCGATGCGTTCGGCGCGCGCCGCCGCTTCCTGATGGAGTACCGCCTCCGCCGCCACGATGGCGAATACAGATGGATGCTCGAAACCGGAACGCCCCGCTTCACCCCCGACGGAGAGTTCGCCGGCTATATCGGCTCCTGCATCGATATCACCGACAGAAAGAGGTCGGAGATCGAGCTCTGCGAGGCCAAGGAGGCGGCCGAGGCGGCCAACGAGGCAAAGGATCAGTTTCTGGCGGTGCTCAGCCATGAGCTGCGCACCCCCCTGACCCCCGTGCTGACGGTGGCCCAGGTGCTGAAGGAGGAAGAGCAGCTCCCGGAGGATCTCCGATCCTATATCGATATCATCCATCGCAACGTCGAGCTGGAGGCGCGCCTGATCGACGACCTGCTCGATCTTACCCGACTCGAACAGGGGAAGCTGCACCTCAACCTCGCCACCGTCGATGCCCATGCGCTGATCGACAACGTTCTGCAGATCTATCGAAGCGATATTCTCGGCAAGCAGCTCAATCTGGCCGTTGAGCTGCGCGCGACCCGGCACCAGCTCAACGCCGACCCGGCGCGCCTGCAGCAGATCGTCTGGAACCTGGTGAAGAACGCCGTGAAGTTCACCGATCAGGGGGGCTCGATCATCATCCGCTCGAGCAACGATGCGCGGGGGAACCTCTGCATCGAGGTGAGCGACAACGGCATCGGCATCGAGCCGGAGCGGCTGCCGCGCATCTTCGACGCGTTCGAACAGGGAGAGGGGAGCATCTCCCGGCGCTACGGCGGACTGGGGCTCGGCCTGGCGATCAGCAAGTCGCTGGTCGATATGCATGGGGGAGCTCTCATTGCGCACAGCGGCGGCAGGAACCAGGGATCGACCTTTACCATCGAGCTTGCGGCCCTTCCGGGGGAATCCCCCGTCGAGGAGCATCCGTCGGCGATATCCACAGCACTGACCAGACGGATACTGCTGGTGGACGACCATGCAGATACACGGAAGGTGATGCAGGCGCTTCTGGAACGGCGCGGCTACGCGGTGACGACGGCGGAGGATGTACGATCGGGGGTGGAAGCGGCGGCAACGGCGGATTTCGATATGCTGATCAGCGATATCGGTCTCCCCGATGGAAGCGGCCTGGACCTGATACGGAAGCTCGCCGAGCATGATATCAGGCTGAAGGCGATAGCGCTGAGCGGCTTCGGCATGGAGGAGGATGTGCGCCGCAGCAAGGAGGCGGGGTTCATCGAACATCTGACAAAACCGGTCAGCTTCGGGCGGCTGCACGAGATGATCGAGCGGATTTTGCGCTCATGATCATCTGTAATTCATCTCTGCGCGATATGTTTGCACCTCTCCTTGCGCCATCTTCCATCAAACGACTGATGCAGCGCCCCGCCGGGATGGCGGACATTCAATCCAATGGGACTTGGGACCCACTGATTCAATACAAGGTACAATGCAATGATCTCTCCGAACGACGCAAGCCGTCTTCCCGATATCCTGAAGAACAACGAGGCGGCGATTCTCCCCGAATGGATCCAGCAGCAGATGGATGGATCGTCAATGCGGCGCGGCATGCTCAAGGAAGCCGACCTCCGCGAACAGTCGCGCGAGTTTCTGGCGGCGCTGACCGAAGTGATGCAGAAAGGCGACCTCAACATCGCCGGCCCGCAGTGGAACACCGTCCGCGACGTGCTCACCAACGTCTCCCGCGCCCGCGCCCGGCAGGGCTTCAGCCCGACCGAGACGGCGACCTTTATATACTCCCTGAAATATCCCCTCTTCTCGAAGCTCCGCGACGAGATCGGCGACGATGCCCGGACGCTCGGCGACGAGATCTGGAACGCCACGCAGCTTCTCGACAAGCTCGGCCTGTTCACCATGGAGATCTTCCAGAAGGGACGCGAGGAAGTGATCAACCGCCAGCAGCAGGAGCTGATGGAGCTCTCCACGCCGGTCGTCTCCCTCTGGGACGGAGTGCTGGCGCTGCCGCTGATCGGCACGCTCGACAGCGCCCGGACGCAGGTGGTGATGGAAAGCCTTCTCAACGCCATCGTCGAGACCGGCGCCGGCATCGCGATCATCGATATCACCGGCGTTCCGACGGTCGATACGCTGGTGGCGCAGCATCTGCTGAAGACGGTGGCCGCGGCGCGCCTGATGGGTGCCGACTGCATTCTGAGCGGCATCCGGCCGCAGATCGCGCAGACGATCGTCCATCTGGGGGTCGATCTGGGGGATGTGATCACCAAGGCGACCCTTGCCGATGCATTTACGCTGGCGCTGCAGCGGACCGGCAGAACCGTCGTCAACCTCAATGGCCGCCCCTAAGGAGAGATACGGTGGACAAGATACCTATCCTGAAAATGGGGGAGTTCCTCCTGGTAACGGTACAGGTGGATATGCACGATCGCCTGGCGATGACGCTGCAGGACGATCTTACCAATCAGATCGTCAAGTGGCGGGCACGGGGCGTTCTGATCGATATTTCCTCGCTCGATATCGTCGATTCATTTATCGGACGGATGCTCGCCAACATCGCGGCCATGTCGCGCGTGCTCGACGCACGGACGGTGGTGGTGGGGATGCAGCCATCGGTCGCCATCACACTCGTCGAACTGGGCCTCTCGCTCAAGGGAGTCCATACTGCTCTTAACGTCGAAAAGGGGATGGATCTCCTGCGCTCAACGTTGCGAGAAAAGGAGGATGATGATGGCAGTCGTCCGGGATGATACGCTGCCGGTGCAATCCTCCAATGATATCGTTCGCGTCCGGCAGATGGTCCGCGAATGGGCCGTCGAGATCGGGTTCAGCCTCGTCGATCAGACCAAGATCGTCACGGCCGCCAGCGAGCTGGCGCGTAATACGCTCGATTACGGCGGCGGCGGGTCGGCGCGCCTGGAACTTCTGAACCAGGATGGACGCTCCGGCCTTCGCGTCATATTTGAGGATCAGGGCCCCGGCATCACCAACCTCGAGCTGGCGATGACCGATGGCTATACAACCGGAGGAGGATTGGGATTGGGACTGAGCGGAGCAAAAAGACTTTCCAACGAGTTCGAGATCGATTCCCGTCCAGGCGAGGGAACCCGCATCGCGATCACCCGCTGGAAGGGAGGATTCTGAGCATGGCAATACTCTACGCCATGGCGGTGCTCGACTCCAGCCATGCCGCCGATTGCCGCCGCCGGGTCGGATCGATCGCCCGGGAGCTCCATTTCGATGAGACATGCCAGGGGAAGATCGCCATCGTGGTCACCGAGATGGCAACCAACCTCGTCAAGCACGCGCGCGGCGGGGAGATTCTGGCGCGCCCGCTCATCGACGATGAGAGGAACGGACTGGAAATCCTGGCGATCGACCGGGGACCGGGCATCGGGGATGTGGGGGAGGCGATGCGCGATGGCTACTCCACCGCCGGAAGCTCCGGCACCGGGATGGGGGCGGTCAGAAGGATGTCCGATCAGTTCGACATCTACTCCACACCGGCCGGCACCATCCTGATGGCCCGGTTCTGGACCGATGGCGCCCCGCCGACGCTTCCCCCCCTGTTCGAGATCGAGGGGGTGGCTGTGCCCAAACCGGGCGAGGAGAGCTGCGGCGACGACTGGACGTGCCATGCATCGGGAGACGAGCTGCTGGTGATGGTGGCCGACGGGCTCGGGCATGGGGAGATGGCGGCCGTGGCCTCGCGCCAGGCGCGCCTCACCTTCACCGAGAACATCGGCGAGACATCCGATCTGATCATGCGGCAGATGCACGGGATGATGCGGAGCACCCGGGGGGCCGCCGCGGCCATCGCCAGGATCGACGCCGGGCGAGGAAGCATCGGCTACACCGGCGTCGGCAATATCGCCGGCACCGTGCTGTCGCCCGAGAAGGTCCACAGGATGATCTCTCATAACGGCATCGTCGGGCATGAGATCAGGAAGGTCCAGGAATTCACCTATCCCTGGTCCGACGAGAGCATCCTGGTGATGCACTCCGACGGGCTTGGGACGCAGTGGGATCTGGATGCATACCCGGGGCTGCTGAGTCATCATCTGAGCCTTGTGGCCGGGGTGCTGTATCGGGACTTCACACGTGGACGGGACGATACGACCGTGGTGGTCGCCAGGAGGAGACGATGAGCTTCCACAGTTCTTCAACGACGGCCCGCCGGGCCGCCAGCACAGGGCAACGATGAGCATCCCGATTCTTACAGTGAGCGTCCGGCAGGAGCTGGATGTGGTCACGGCGCGCCGTCGCGCCAGGCATCTCGCCGCTCTGCTCGGGTTCGATCCCCAGGATCAGACCCGGATTTCGACGGCGGTCTCGGAGATCGCCCGCAACGCCTTTGCCTACGGGCAGGGGGGGCGGGTGGAGTTCGCCGTCGAGGGGGACGCGCCGCAGCGGATGCGGGTCACGATCTCCGACAAGGGGCCCGGCATCCCGAACCTGAAACGAATACTGGCCGGGGGCTATCAGTCGCAGACCGGCATGGGACTCGGCATCATCGGCGCCCAGCGGCTGATGGACGACTGCACGATCGAGACGGCAGAGGGAGCCGGAACCGTGGTGACGCTTATGAAGCGCCTCCCGCTCCACGCCCCGAAGGTCACGCCGGAGCGATCGCTCCAGATCAGCGACGAGCTGGCGAGGATCAGGCTCGAGCTGCCGCTGGAGGAACTGCAGCATCAGAACCAGGTGCTGCTGCAGACGCTCGACGAGCTTCACCAGCGCCAGGAGGAGATGGCGCGGCTGAACCAGGAGCTCGAGGATACCAACCGCGGCGTGGTGGCGCTCTATGCCGAGCTGGATGAGAAGGCCGAGCATCTCCGGCGCGCCGACGAGCTGAAGTCGCGATTTCTCTCGAACATGAGCCATGAGTTCCGCACGCCCCTCAACTCGATCCTCGCGCTCTCGCGGCTGCTGCTCGACCGCACCGACGGGGATCTGAGCGGCGAGCAGGAGAAACAGATCAACTTCATCCGCCAGGGGGCCGAGTCGCTGTCGGAGCTGGTCAACGATCTGCTCGATCTGGCGAAGGTGGAGGCGGGCAAGACCGAGGTGCATGTGGCGCCGTTCCTCGCCGGCGATCTGTTCGGCGCTCTCCGTGGCATGCTCCGCCCGCTGCTGCAGAACGACTCGGTGAACCTTGTGTTCGATGCCCCCGAGGCCCCGCTGATGGTGGAGAGCGACGAGGGAAAGATCGCGCAGATCCTGAGGAATCTGATATCGAACGCGCTGAAGTTCACCGATCAGGGGGAGGTGCGGGTCTCGGCGACGCTTCTTCCTGGAGAGAGCCAGGTGATGTTTTCGGTGGCCGACAGCGGCGTGGGGATCCCCCAGGAGCATCAGGAGACGATCTTTCAGGAGTTCACCCAGCTCGCCGGAAGGCTTCAGAACCGGGTGAAGGGAACCGGCCTCGGACTCCCCCTTTCCAGAAGGCTCGCCGAGCTGCTCGGCGGAGGGATCGAGCTCGAAAGCTCCCCCGGCGTCGGCTCGACCTTCCGGCTGATCATCCCGCGCGTCTACGCCGAGCATCAGAAGACGGCGGGGAAGAAGATCTATCTCAAACAGCACGACCAGGTGATCGCCTCCCACCCCGCGGCCAAGGGAGTTCTGGTGATCGACGACGAGGATGCGGCACGATATCTGGTGAAACATAATCTTCAGAACACTCAATACGTCGTTAGCGAGGCCCGCAACGGCCACGAGGGGATCAAGCGCGCCAGAACCGAGCAGCCCGACCTGATCGTGCTCGATCTGGTGATGCCCGGCATTACCGGATTCGAGGTTCTCGAGGCATTGAAATCGGACCCGGCGACCGAGCCCATCCCCGTAATTATCTTTACGTCGAAGGTTCTCGAGCCAGAGGAGCGGGCGCTGCTGACCTCAAGGGGCGCGTCGATTCTCCCGAAAGACAAGATATCCCGCGATATCGTCGCACTGATCGGCAGGATCATCGCCGAGCAGGGCTCCGGCCGCACAGTTCGCCCCGAGGGGACATAATATGATCGTCGTCCGGCAGCGTGATCATCATCGAGCGCTGTCGGCGAGTACATGGGACGAGCTCCTCACGCGAACCAGCACGCTCCCCCCTTTCTATCATCCAGCCTACTGCCAATGTCGACGCTGTCAGTTCTGAATGTCGATGACAACGATGCGGGCCGCTACGCAATCACCCGCATCCTCCAGCTTGCCGGCTTCCAGATCAAGGAGGCAGCGACCGGCACGACCGCAATCGAGCTTGCCACCAAGGAGCAGCCGCAGATCATTCTGCTCGATGTCAATCTCCCCGACATCAACGGCTTCGAAGTGTGCCAGCGTCTGAAGGATGATCCGCGAACCGCCTCGATCCCCGTGCTGATGATGTCGGCATCGTTCATTCGCGACAAGGACCGCGTCAAGGGGCTGGAAGGGGGCGCCGATGGCTATCTGACCGGGCCGCTCGAGCCGGAGGTGCTGATCGCCACGGTCAACACGCTGCTCAGGGCGAAGCGCGCCGAGGAGGCGCTCCAGCTTTCGGCGCAGCAGTGGCAGACCACGTTCGACGCGATCGGCGACGGCGTGGCGCTGATCGACGCCGATGGCAATATCCAGCAGTGCAACGCGGCGATGAATCGTCTCGCCATGACCCTCGGCATGGCCGACGGCAGCGTGATAGGACGGCGCTGCGCGGATATCTTTGCCCATACCACCATCGGTAACGGGCACGCTCCCTGCGCACGCGTACAGACAACGCGACAGCGGGAATCGGCCGATTTCTCGGTCGGCGACCGCTGGCTTCACATGGATACCGATCCGATCATCGATGAGCTGGGGGGATTCAGCGGAAGCGTCTGCATCCTCTCGGACATCACCCAGCGGAAGCACGCCGAGCAGGAGCTGCAGACCGCCAAGGAGAGCGCCGAGGCCGCCGACCGCGCCAAGGATGAGTTCCTCGCCGTGCTCAGCCATGAGCTTCGTACCCCGCTGACGCCGGTGCTCACCGCGGTGCAGGTGCTGCAGGAGGAGGAGGGGCTGCCGGAGATCGTCAGATCGTATATCGATATCGTCCGGCGCAACGTCGAGCTGGAGGCGCGCCTGATCGACGATCTGCTCGATCTGACCAAGATCACCCGGGGAAAAGTGCAGCTGAACCTCGAGACGGCAAGCGCCCATGCGCTGCTGCGCAACGCGCTGGAGATATGCGCCAGCGATATCCAGGCGAAAAATCTTCTTGTGAGAGTTGACCTGGCCGCGGCGGACGATCATGTGCACGTGGACTCGGCGCGACTGCAGCAGGTGTTCTGGAATCTGATCAAGAACGCCGTGAAGTTCACCCCCGACGGCGGCACCCTGACGATCCGCTCCTCGATGGTCCGCGAGGGGACCATGAGGCTGGAGGTGATCGACAGCGGCATCGGGATCGAGCCGAACATCCTCCCCCGCATCTTCGATGCGTTCGAGCAGGGGGAGCAGAGCATCACCCGCCGGTTCGGCGGGCTGGGGCTCGGGCTGGCGATCAGCAAATCGCTGGTCGATCTTCATCACGGCATGCTGCACGCGACCAGCCCCGGGAAGGATCTGGGGGCGACGTTCACCGTCGAGCTTCCCACCGTCGAAACGCCCGAGCAGACGCAGAGCGAGCGCCCGGCCGGGGAGACGGGGGATGAGAAGCAGAAGCTCCGGATACTTCTGGTCGATGATCATATCGATACAAGCCGGGTGATGAAGCTGCTGCTGGAGCGGCGCGGGTTCCATGTGGAGACGGCCCACACGATGGAGGGGGCGCTCGAATCGATGGCATCGCACGGCTACGATCTGCTGATCAGCGATATCGGCCTTCCCGACGGAAGCGGCCTCGAACTGATGCGGACCATCCGCCGGAGAAGCCCGATCCAGGGGATCGCCCTCAGCGGCTTCGGCATGGAGGAGGATATCCAGAAGAGCATCGAGGCGGGGTTCGTCGAGCACCTGACCAAGCCGGTGGGCTTCAACAAACTCTACGAAGTGATCCAGCGGGTGACCGGCGCATAGCCTTCCACGGCAGTCCGCCGGAAACAGCGATCGTCGGTGTGGGAAGAATTCAGGCAGGTGGAAAACGACAGTGCCGCGTCCTGGCGCGGCACTGTCGAAACTATCACTGGATAGTCCGGCGTACGCGAGACGGAGAACATGGGGTGAGTGTTCTCCGTACATCACGATGCCGTCCATCATCGTCCCGGACGCGGGACTTATATACTTTTATACCGCGATCACGCGTTGGGCGTGCCGGCAAGACGCCATCGGCCCGAGCCATCGCTCCCGGCGCAGTACGACCTGATATAGCGGAGGAAGACGTCGAGCCGCTGAAGCTGCGTATCGGTCAGATGACCGAGCGAGCGGGCCACCAGCAGACATGCCTCGAACTCCGCCATAACCACCCTGACATCACCTGCCTGACGCGAGCGCCCCGTCACCGCACCATCGGCCGGCCACTGCGCCACCTTGATGGCGATCGCCTCCGCCCCCTGCTGCAACTCCCTGACCACTTTCGAACAACGTCCCCTCGCCATGCCGCGCATCAACGTATAGAGCTCGGTGGTGAGGAGGGTTGCCGCCTGCGAAGCATGAAGATGGCTGTACTCACTGTACCCCGCCGTGCCATATCGGCTCAATGTCTTTCTCATAGTGCTTCGTTCCCGCTGTGACCGGTCATTGCTCGAGCAGGCGCTCACCGCATGCCCCTTGTCGTTTGTATATCATGCGACGCGCCTGACTCGGCAGACGCGTCGCATGCTCTCCTCATCGATGTGGTGGTAATCGAGAGGATCATCTTCTCTGTTACTGCAGCAGGACGGTGGCCTCTTCGCGCACCGCGTCGCCGAAACGGGTCGCCACATTGACCATGCCGCTGCGCGAGACGAGACGGGAGTTGAGATGATGATGCATCGTAACCTCGCCCGTCTTGTTATCGACAACCATCGTCCCGACAGGGGAGCTGACGTTGAACTGGGCGATCTTCTGCATCACTTCCTGCTTCCGCTCCGGGGCGACCTTCTCGAGCGACGTGACCACGCCGCTCAGCGTCACCGTCTGCGGGTTCATCTCACGCATGGTGAAGACCTCGCTGCCGGTACGGTTGTCTTTCAGCGTTACCGCATTGCTCTTCAGCTCCACCTTGAAGGCGGTCTGCTTTGCAAGATCGTCACGCAGGCTGGTAAGAAGCGAGGGTCCGGTCTGTGCGAATGCTGGTGCTGCGAAGAAAGCTGCGATTGCCGCCGTGGCGAGGATGGACTTCATCATAGTGTTTCTCTTCCTTTATCGTTGAGTTGGACAGTTGTCATGACGCCGTACACACGACGCCCGGCGACAGTGGAAACTCCCTGATCGGGGCAGATCCTCAGCGCAGCGATAGGGTGAGTCACTTGCGCATCGGGCACCGAAATGTTTCTTTTCACCGTCAACTGTTGATCCCTATACCAAGGGGTATGCCAGGACCACTTTCCCCTGAAAAAACGCCCTGAAGGGCATTTCAGAGCGGGTATCGTGACAATGCGTCACGGCACGTGACGTTAGGTCAAGCGTGGGCCCGTATGACGTGGATGGGAGGCGATACGTTTAATCGGCGGGAGCAGTGATATTCTCGGCGGGAGATTCCGGGCGCATGCCGCCCCCCTCGCCCGCGCGCTGGCGGCGCGCCTCGAAGAAAACGATGCCGGCGGCCACCGATGCGTTGAGCGATCCGATCTTGCCGGACATCGGGATCGACAGCAGGACATCGCAGAGCTTGCGGATGCGGGGGCTCAGCCCCGATCCCTCGCTGCCGATGACGATCGCCGTGGGACGGGTGAAGTCGTAGTCGGTATAGGCAACGGTCCCGCGCTCGTCCAGGCCGACCACGGCGAGCCCCTCCTGCTGCAGGCCCAGCAGGATATCGCCGATGTTCGAGGCGCGGGCGATCGGCAGATGCTGCGCCGCGCCGGCGCTGGTCTTCATTACCACGTCGGTGATGCCGCTGGAGTCGCGCTTGCCGATCATCACGCCGTCGAGCCCCGCGCACTCGGCCGAGCGGATGATCGCCCCGACGTTGTGGGGATCGGTGATGGCATCGAGCGCGGCGACAAGCGGAACCTCCCCCCGCTCGTAGATATCCTGCACGAGCTGCTCCATATCGGCGTACTCCACCTCGCTCGTCACGGCGATCACCCCCTGTGAACGTGCCCCGAGTCCGGCGGCGCGCTCGAGCTCCGCGAAGCGGCGGCGATCGATCGTGACGCATGGGACGCCGGCGCGCTTCGCCTCGGCGCGAATCCTGTTGACCGCCTCCCCCTCCAGCCCGAACATGACGAAGACTTTCTCGACACCCTCTCCGGAGCGGAGAGCTTCCACGATTGCGTTGCGCCCGTTGATATACATCGCGACTCGATTTCCGAAATAGTTAAGAGTATGAAGATCGCTTCCCCCGGACCGGCCGCCCTCTATTCGCCGGCAAGGAGCTTGCGAAGGAACGTGCGGCGATGGATCGAGCACGGCCCGTGCTCGACGATCGCGCGCCGGTGCGTTGCGGTGCCGTACCCCTTGTGCCGGGCAAACCCGTAGTGCGGAAGGAGCTCGTCGTGATGCCGCATCAGCCTGTCGCGCGTCACCTTGGCGATGATGCTCGCCGCCGCGATCGAGTGGCAGAGGGCATCGCCGTCGATCACGGCGCGGCATGGCACCCCTGCGTCGATCCGATCGCGTCCGTCGATCAGAAGGTAGTCCGGAGGGATGGCAAGGCTCGACACGGCGATCCGCATCGCCATGAAGGTCGCCTGCAGAATGTTGAGCCGGTCGATCTCCTCATGATCCACCACCCCGACCCCCCAGGCGATCGCCGCGGACGTCACATCATCGTAGAGCTTCTCCCGCATCGGCTCGGCGATCAGCTTGGAGTCGCGCACGCCGGCGATCGAGCAGTCGCGCGGCAGCAGCACCGCGGCGGCCACCACCGGCCCGGCAAGGGCGCCGCGCCCCGCCTCGTCGATGCCGGCGATCAGCTCGAAGCCGATCCCGCGCAGCTCGTTCTCATGCTGGTTGGTCGGAAGGGAGATATTGCTCACCGGAATAGTTCGGAACCATGGTTGAAGGAGTTCACGCCGCCCGCAGGGCCGAGGCGGAGGAGAGGCCGGTCATGATCGCCTCGCTGATAGCCTCGCCACTCATATCGTACCCCGATATATCGAGCTCGAGCTTCTCCCCGTGCACTCTGTCGCGCAGCTCCGGGTGCCACTCGAAGGAGCGCCGGGGATCGGTCAGCCGGAGATGGAGATAGGTGCAGCTCCTGATCACCTCGATATGGGCCGAGGAGATCTCACCCCAGCCGAGGGTTCCGAGCCGCGCCCCCGGAAGGTGCAGCCCATCGCGATCCATGATGATCTTCGGGCTGGCGTCGCTCAGCGCACCAACGGCACGCACCCCCACCCCGACGCCGGCAAGCGCCATCAGTCCGCCGATCAGGGGCTGCATCGTCCTGTCCTTCGAGAAGATCACCACACATCCCATCACGATCAGCGCAAGCGCAAACCCCGTGTGAATCAGCGGCTTTTTCCGGGAGAGCCGAACCACCAGCTCCCTTCCGCTCCCCGCTCCGTCATGCTCGCTCATCGGTCTCTCCAATTGGGCCATCATACATCGTACTGCGATATAATCATAATGTTCTCCGTCCCGGGCAGTGTCTCCGTTTGATTGTCCCCTGCTGATACGCCGGGCCGGGGTTGAACTCCGGCCCACCATGCTGGCACACTGCGACACTACCCCGTCCCGCAACGGGATATCGGGAACGGCCGCAAGTTAATGCAGCCGGCTGGCAATCAGATTCATGAACTCGCTCCGGGTCTCCACCTGGTGCTTGAACACGCCGATCATCGCGCTGGCGGTGGTGGAGCTGTTCTGCTTTTCGACGCCGCGCATCATCATGCACATATGGTTCGCCTCGGTGACCACCGCCACCCCCTGTGGCTGCAGGTACTTCTGGATGGTCTCGGCGATCTGCTGCGTCATCCGCTCCTGCACCTGAAGCCGCCGCGCGAACACATCGACGATGCGGGGGAGCTTCGAGAGTCCGACGATCTTGCCGTTCGGGATGTAGGCGATATGCGCCTTGCCATGGAACGGAAGCATATGATGCTCGCAGAGGCTGAAGAAGTCGATATCCTTGACGATCACCATCTCATCATAGCGTTCCTCGAAGATGGCGTTGTTGAGCACCTTCTCGATATCCATCGTGTAGCCCTGCGTCAGGAACTCGTAGGCCTTCGCCACGCGATGCGGCGTCCGCAGGAGTCCCTCGCGCTCGGGGTTCTCGCCGATGTTGACCAGGGTGGCGCGCACAAGCTCCTCCACCGCTCCGATATCGTAAGGGCGCTCCCCCGATCCCGGCGGCGTATCGAGCGCGTCGTCATCGGGATTGTCCCCGGCGCGAACGCCGTCGGGCCGTCGGTTCAGTCGGTTCTCCATCATCGTCCCTCCTCCCCGGCCGAAGCCTGGTAGCGGGCGATCTCCACCGGCTCGCCGAAGTATTCCACGAAGTTGTTCTCCGACTCGTACAGCTTGATCGAGTGAAGCGTCCCCGATGTGATCCTCGGCTCGAGGAGCCCCCAGAAGGTCACCGCGAGATTCTCGGCGGTCGGGATCACCCCGCGAAGGAAATCGACATCGAAGTTGAGATGCTTGTGATCGACCTTATCGAGGATCTCGCTCTCGATCAGCCGCGCGAGCACCTTCAGATCGATCACATAGCCGGTCTGCGGGTCGGGCACCCCCCGGACGGTGACCTCGAGCTGGTAGTTATGCCCATGCCCGTTGACGTTGTTGCATTTATCGAACACCAGCTCGTTTCTGGCATCGCTGAAGGTCGGGTTGAATAGCCTGTGCGATGCCGAGAAATGGGCGCGTCGCGTTACGTACACCATAGATTACAGCTCCTGAAATCACGACCCGGCGCCGGAACGATCCCCATCGGCATCCTTCCCCCGCATCCGCGCCACCCCCGTCTCGACAGCACCGACGATCGAGAGGGCGGCCATCGCGGCACCGAATCCATTATCGATATTTACCACCATCACCCCGCTGGCGCAGCTGGTCAGCATCCCGAACAGCGGGGTGAATCCGCCCAGCGCCGTGCCGTAGCCGACGCTGGTGGGAACCGCGATCAGCGGCTGACGGAATAGTCCCCCGACGACGCTCGGCAGCGCCCCCTCCATCCCCGCGACCACGATCAGCACATCCAGCCCGGCGATCCTCCGCTGCTCCCCGAACAGCCTGTGGATCCCCGCCACGCCGACGTCGTAGATCCGCTCGGCGCGGGCGCCGAATGTCCGAAGCGTGGAGAGCGCCTCCTCGGCCACCGGCAGATCGCTCGTCCCGGCGGCGATCACCCCGACCGATGCCGTATCGCGCTCGGCGTACGGCCGGCCGAAACGGATCGTCCGGGCGACCGGATCGTACTCCCCTCCCCCTATCTCGCGCAGCACAAGATCGGCGACGTCGGGAGCGCAGCGGGTGCCGAACGCAAGACCGTGCGCATCGAGAAGGGCGCGCGCTATCGAGGTTATCTGCGGAGCGCTCTTCGACGCGCAGTAGATCACCTCCGGGTAGCCCTTCCGCCGGGGCCTGTCCAGATCGACGGTCGCCTCGGCAAGCTCGATGTAGCCGCGCGCGGCGGCAAGGCGCTCGGCGGCGTGCTCGACGGAGGCCTCGCCGCTTCGGACCGCGTCGAGTATCAGACGAATCTCTTCGGGTGTCATAGCGAGGGGAGCTCGATCTGTGTCAATACTTCGTTGAGCGAGCCGGAGCGGAAGCCACGCAGGTCGAGCGCGCCATAGCGGTAACCGGCCTCGCGGAGCACGGCGTCGATCCGTTCGGCGATGGCGATCGCCCGGGGGAACTCCTCCCTCGGGATCTCCACCCGCGCCAGGTCGCCGTGATGGCGCACGCGAAGCTCGCGGAAGCCGAGGGCGCGAAGCCCCCGCTCGGCGCTCTCGATGCGCAGCAGCAGATCGCGGGTGATCTCGGTGCCGTAGGGAACACGCGAGGAGAGGCAGGGGGCCGAGGGCTTATCGTGATTGGCGAGACCGTAACGCCCGGCAAGCCGCCGCACCATCTTCTTGTCGATCGCCAGCTCCAGCAGCGGAGAGCGCACCCCCTGCTCGCGGGCCGCACGGCGTCCGGGGCGATAGTCGTGCGCGTCGTCGGCATTGGCGCCGTCGAGCACCGCAGCCAGGCCGCGCTCCCCGGCAAGGCTCAGCAGGCGGGTATAGAGGGCATCCTTGCAGAAATAACAGCGGTCGACCGGGTTCGCGGCATAGTTCGGGATCTTCAGCTCATTGTAGCTGATCGTCTCATGACGCATCCCCAGCATGGCCGCGATGCCGGAGGCAAGCTCCAGATCCTCGGGCGTGATCGTCTCGGTGACCGCCGTCACCGCCAGCGCGCGGTCACCCAGCGCGGCATGCGCGGCGGCGGCCACCACCGATGAATCGACACCGGCCGAGAACCCGACCACGACCGAGCCATAGCCTGCTATCAGTTGCTCGAGCTCGCGACGGAGCCCATCGATATCATCGCGCATCCTCACTCCACCGGCATATTCAATGGTCGCTCACAGGGAGACGGCGGGACAAGTTAGATGATTTTGCAGAAGCTACCACCGATCTATCGGTGTCGTTTCGTCTCTCGTTCCGTATGTTTAGGGAACGACTATATCATCAATTACACTTACTCTGGTCCATGCTTCCAGTACTCTTCAGGATAGGGGATATCCCGGTCTACAGCTTCGGCCTGATGATGGGGATAGCGTTCCTTGTCGCCAACTACTTCTTCGTACGGGAGATGCGTCGCCGGCAGATTCCCAATCCCGACGACACAACCGGCACCGTCACGCTGATCGCGCTGGTGGGAGGGGTGATCGGCTCAAAGCTCTTCAGCCTCCTCGAGAACTGGAATGAGTTCATCCAGAACCCGCTGGGGGAGATATTCTCCGCCGCGGGGCTCACCTTCTACGGTGGCCTGATCGTCGCCACGCTCTCGATCTACTTCTATGTGCGGCGCAAGGGGATACCGTTCATGCGCGTGGCCGACGCCGCGGCGCCAGTGCTGATCCTCGCCTACGGCATCGGCCGCATCGGCTGCCAGCTTTCCGGCGACGGCGACTACGGCATCCCGAGCACGCTCCCCTGGGCGATGGGCTACCCCAACGGCACGGTATCGACGCTCGCCGCGAAGAACCCGGAGCTCGCCGCGAAGTTCAGCGAGATGTTTCCCGGCCAGGCCGTCCCGGCCGATATCATGGTCCACCCGGCCCCGGTCTATGAGACGCTCGCCGCGCTGGCGATCTTCCTGGTGCTCTGGAATCTGCGCAAGAGAAGCTGGCCGATGGGAAAGATGTTCGCAATCTACCTGATCTGCGCCGGGTTCGAGCGCCTGCTGGTGGAGTTCATCCGGCTCAACCCGCTCTATCTCGGACTATCGCAGGCTCAGTGGATATCGGTGGGGATGATCGCCCTGGGAAGCGCCATGCTGGTGAAGCTACGCAACGCTCCACCGGAGGTCTACCCGGCGGCATCAACGCGCGAGAAACGGCCACGCACGGCGGCCGCCCCCGCCAGACGATAACGCGACGAACGATACGGCAGGGCCGGAGAGAACCTCCGGCCCTTTCGTTTGATGACGCGCCCGCGACACGCGGAGCCACGCCGGGGGCTACTCCCTGACGATATGCTCGAGCTGCTCCAGAAGCTGCACGCCGACCTTGCGAAGCTCCTCACGATGCGTCGTGGCAAGCTGTTCGAGCAGCCGCCCCCCTTCCGGGGTAAGCGCCACCATCACCCTCCGCTTGTCATCGGCCTCCTGCTCCCGGCAGACGAGCCCCTGAGCCACCAGACGATCCACCAGCCCGACGGCGCTGTTGTGTCGTATCTGAAGCCGTTCGGCGAGCTCGCCGACCAGCACCCGATCGCGCCCCGGAAATCCCTTGATCGCCAGAAGTGCCTGATGCTGGCGGGGCGTCAGCCCCACCGCGCCGGCGGCCTCCTCGCTGAAGTGGATGAACTGCCGCAGAGCATACCGAAAGTTCGCGAGCGCCTCGTACTCTGACTTGGTTATTTTTCTCGCCATACCACACCACGGTTAGTAATCGAATTCTTCATCGCAGCAACCGGGGAATGCACGCCCCGCCGCAGGTTGCTCGCGGCCGAGCCATACAATCGGCACGCCCCCCCTCCCAGGCACCCGCCCGGACTTCGCCTGTGGTCAACGGTCAGCGGCAGAGATGAGCTGCGCAGGATGGCGGGCATTTCCCCATCGTCATAGGCAACCGGATGACCAGGTACGACGCTGCTATGGATATGCAGTGAAGATACGGCTCATCGACCGATCCATCACCCGGGCCACCCCAGGGTCGCTTCCACGACGGCGGCGCCACCACGGATCGGTCGCGCTTCGATTCAGTCAATTGCAATTTCAGATATATCGCATTACGATATTTCTCATCATATTGAATGTGCTCTGTCGGGAGCGAACTCATAGAACAATCAATAGGGTGATGACGATGAACGATGGACTGGAGACGATCGCGGAGATACAGGCCCCACCGGATCAGAAGGGGGAATTCAGGATGATGACGATCGCGGGGCTGGCGGCGGCGATAGGAGTGGCGGCCGGGTTCGTGGCGTTCATTCTGTATAACCTCATCGGCCTGTTCACCAACATCTTCTTCTTCGGGCGCTTCTCGTTCGAGTTCGCCAACCATGCCGACAACCACCTCGGGCTCTGGGTGATCGTGATCCCGGCACTTGGCGGACTGGTTATAGGGCTGATGGCGAAGTACGGCTCGTCGAAGATCAAGGGGCATGGCATCCCCGAAGCGATGGAGGCGGTGCTGGTCAACAGAAGCCGTATCGCGCCGCGGGTCGCGATCCTGAAGCCGCTCTCGGCGGCGATCGCGATCGGCACGGGAGGACCGTTCGGCGCCGAAGGTCCGGTGATCCAGACCGGAGGGGCGCTCGGCTCGCTCGTGGGACAATTGCTCTACACCACCGCCGCCGAGCGGAAGGTGCTTCTGGCCTGCGGCGCCGCGGCGGGGATGGCGGCCACCTTCAGCACGCCGATCGCGGGGGTGATCCTGGCAATCGAGCTTCTCCTGTTCGAGTTCAAGTCGCGCTCGTTCATCCCGCTGGTGATCGCCAGCACGCTCGCCACCAGCGTCCACGTTCTGCTGATGGGACGCGGGCCGATGTTCACCGTGGGGGCGATGGATTTTCACATGCCGGCCGCCCTCCCCTTCTATTTGGTGCTGGGGCTCGTCTGCGGTCTGGCCGCCATCGGCTTCAGCAGATCGCTCTACTGGGTGGAAGATCTGTTCGAGCGCCTGCCGATCGATCAGATCTGGTGGCCGGCGATAGGAGGCCTCGGGCTCGGGGTTATCGGATTCTTCGTTCCGAGAGTGCTCGGCGTCGGCTACGAAACGATCTCCGATATCCTCAACAACCAGCTCCCCCTGGCGTTGCTGCTGGTGGTGCTCGTCTTCAAATCGCTGGCCCTCCTCGTCTCGCTCGGCTCCGGAACCTCGGGGGGTCTGCTCGCGCCGATGTTCATGGGGGGAGCGGCCCTCGGGGGCGTCTTCGCGATGGTCGTGAACATGATCTTCCCCGAAGCGCATCTGGAGCCCGGAGCCTGCGCGCTCGTGGCGATGGCGGCGGTCTTCGGCGCGGCGTCACGGGCGACGTTCGCCTTCATCATCTTCGCCTTCGAGATCACACGCGACTACAATGCGATCCTCCCGCTGATGCTGGTCTGCGTGATCGCCGACGGCATCGGCCTGATCTTCATGCGCCATTCGATCATGACCGAGAAGCTCGCGCGCCGGGGCCTCCGCGTCCCCCAGGAGTACGAGGCAGATCCGTTCCAGCAAGTGGCGGTACGGGAGGTGATGGATCTGGAGGTGCCCACCGTGCCCGACACGATGCGGGTGGCCGAGCTGGCCGATCACATCGCCTCCGGCGACCCGCTCTACCTCCGCCATCACGCTCTCCCGATCGTCGACGGCCAGGGGAAGCTGGCCGGAATCATCACCCGTGGCGACGTGCTCCGCGCGCTCGAAACCGAGCCGGAAGGAACGCGCACGGTGCTGGACGTCGGCAACGACGCGGTGATCGTCGCCTATCCCGACGAGACGCTCCACGACGCGCTCAACAAGATGCTCTCCAACGACATCGGCAGGCTCCCCGTCGTCGCGCGCGAGGAGAAGAACCGCCTGGTGGGATATCTCGGGCGGGCGCGGCTGCTGGAGGGACGCATGCGAAAGCTGGAAGAGGAATCGGTGCGGGAGCCGGGATGGATCGGACGACGTGCGCCACGGCCGGAAGCGGGAGCTCGTACGGGACGTCCGGCCTGATCGCCGCCCCGATATGGTCCCGCCGCCGAGCAGGAATTCCGATGCCCTATGACCGGCGCGGCATCCGGGATTCCGGCGGCGTGCCCCTTAATTTTCGCTAGGGTGATTGAGGTATCCCGGCCATTGACGATATTCACGGCGATCCAACTCAATCAACCACGACCGAGAGAACGGCTTGGCGATCTCCTCGACTACCGGCAGGCGCGCGATTCTCCTGTTCGTCCGCGACGAACGGCGTGAATCGACGATCAAACCTCTACCCGACCGATATCGGCGGAAGGGCTATGCCGCGCTCAATCGCCGCATCATCGCGCGCCTGGCCCCGCTCATCGGAAAGGGCGCCGATCTGATCGTCGCGCGCGAGCCCGGCCCAGGGCAGACCATCCACGGCGCGACGGTTCTGCAGCGCGGCGCGAACTTCGGCGATCGTATCACCAACGCGATCGCCGACACACTGGCCCTCGGCTACGATGCAGTAGTCGCGGTCGGCAACGACTGCCCCACCCTCTCCCCGAGCGATATCTCATCGGCATTCGACGCGCTGGCACGCGGGGCATCGGCGGTGGCGGCCCCGGCGCGCGACGGCGGCGCCTATCTGATCGGTGTCCGCGCCGGCACGATCGACGACCATGCGTTCCGCGCGCTTCCATGGTGTACCGGCACCCTCTTCGGCGCGCTGGTCGCGCTCCCCGGCGCCGCCGCGCTGCGTGTGCTGCGGGAGGACTTCGACCGATGGGAGAGCCGGGGGGCGATCGAGGCGCTTCAGCTTCTCTTCGCCGATGCGCGATCGCGCGCCGCCAGCCGGCTGCCCGACAATCCCGTCGCCATCGCGCGACTCCACAAGGCACTCACCCGCATCTTCCTCTCCGCCCCTCCGCTCTCCTGACAGACCGCACCGATACCGGCGTATATCCATCGTTTCGACCGATCATGCCCCATGGCTCCCGATCGCATCGCCGCCGCGTGCGCGCGCCGGCCCGGTCGCGCCGGGGATGATATGGAACGCCGCCGCACACGCCCACACAATCCAGAGCGGTCTCCGCAAGGAGCGCCGGAAACATTCCAACAGAACCATACTATCATGAGCGATCGTATCGTATACAGTCACGAGCGGCGCACGGGGCGCCCCATGCATCAGACATCATCGCATCATCGGCGCGGGAGGATGGCGGCGGCGGCATCGCTGCTGCTCTGCATCGGCGCGACGGCAGCGGCGGCACAGGGGGATATCGAGGTGACGGTGCTCGACGGCGTGAACGGACGTGGCGTTCCGGGGATCGAGGTATCGCTGGAGAACAGCACGATCGGATACAGAGGGACCGATCGGAGCAACGAGCAGGGGAAGATCAGGTTCACGGGCCTGAGCACGTCGGGCTCGTATCGTATAGCCACGACGGGGGGGGAGGGCTATCGTCCATCGGCCGTCGAGAACATCACCCTCCGCTCCGGCTTCGACAGGAGCGTCAACATGGTGCTGACGCCGGTGAAGACGGTGGCGGGGGAACAGGTTGTGGTCACGGCCACAGGCGAGGCCGAGCTCAACACCATCAACGCCGAGGTCTCCTCGACCATCGGCGGCCGCCAGATCCAGGAGATGCCGGTCGAGGGACGGGATATCACCCGCGCACTCTATCGTCTGCCGAACGTCACGCAGGCCACGGGGTTCTTCACCGAGGCGCCGAACGTCAGCATCAACGGCGTCAACGGACTGTACGTGAACTATCTGATCGATGGGCTCGACAACAACGAGAACTTCCTCGGCGGCCAGAAGTTCGCCATCCCGGTCGGCTTCACCCAGAGCGTCACGGTGCTCACCAGCAACTACTCGACGGAGTTCGGCCGGACCGGCAACGGCATCTTCAATATCACCACGAAGTCCGGGGGCAACACGATCACCGGCGAGGCGTTCTATCTGACGCGGCCGGGTCCGGCCATCGACGCGAGCAGCCCCTACGCGCAGCGCGACCTGACGGGGAACCAGGTCAGGGACGGCTTCCAGCGCCATCAGGCCGGGTTCGGCGTGGGCGGGGCGCTCGTTCCCGACAGGACGTTCTTCTACGTGAACGTCGAGCAGACGATCGACCTGAAGGACAACCTGCTCCGTGTTCCGCAGCTCGGGATCAACGAAACGGTGCGCGGGACCAACAGCTTCACCTACGGCTCGCTGAAGCTGAACCATTTCTGGAGCGACAGGCTCAGCTCCTCGCTCCGCCTGAACCTCGGGCTGGTGACGATCGAGAATCAGGGGGGCGCGCTCGGCGGCGGCACCACGTTCCCATCGGCCGCAAACAGCCAGGACCGCAACTCGCTTCTGGTGGCCTCGCAGAATATCTACGTGGGGGATGGGTTCACCTACGAGGGGAACATCCAGTACAGCCGCTTCCGCTGGAACTACGACAGGCCCGCCAACCCCTCCAGCCCGCAGGTGGTGGTGCTCGACTCCACCGGCTCGTTCGCCACCGGAACGCTCGCCGTGCTTGGGCATCCGGGCTACATCTTCGATGATCTCGAAAACACCATCAACATCCAGCAGAAGGTCAGCTTCGATATGGGGAGCCATCGCCTGAAGTTCGGCGCCGAGCTTCTCAGCGCCGACTTCGCGCTGACCGGCGGCGGCAACCCCAACGGCAACTATGTGGTGGGCCTCACCGGCGAGCAGCAGCGCGCGCTGGCCGCGCGGAACCTCGGGCCGAACCTCGGCGTGGGGGATATCCCTGCCGATGTGGCCGTCCTCTCCTACGGGATCGAGCTTCAGCCGAAGGCGTTCGGCAAGCGCCAGAACGTGATCAGCGCATACGCCGAGGATCTGATCTCCGTGAGCAGCGATCTGAATCTGACGGTCGGGCTCCGCTACGACTACGACAATCTCTCGGTGGGTGGAAGCGATCACGGAGATCTGGACAACATAGCGCCACGGATCAGCTTCAACTACAAGCTCGACCAGCGGAGCGTGCTGCGGGGTGGCTACGGGATCTTCTACGACAAGATACTCTACGCGATCTACAGCGACGCGCTGCAGCAGAACTCGACATCGGCCGGCTACCGCCAGCAGATCCAGCAGCTCGTCAATCTCGGCATCCTCCCGGCCGACACCGATCTTGACCGCGTCCTCTACGACGGCAACGCGACGGCGAACGTCGCGGCCGGGGTGACCTATCTGCAGGGCCCCGGCTCCGGCGAGCTGCAGAGCCAGCGGGCATCGCTCACCAGCACCGAGCGGCGCATCCTCAACCCGAACGGCTACCAGAATCCCTACACCCATCAGTTCTCGCTCGGCTATCAGTATCAGATCGGCGACGCCACGCTCTTCTACGTCGATGTGATGCATACCCGCTCGCGCAACCTCTTCAGGCTCCGCGATCTCAATGCTCCCTCCCCCTATCCTCTGAACGACCCGGAGAACGTGACGGTACGAAGCACCGGAGCGGCCGACTCCACGCGTCCGGTGCAGGTGGTTCCGGGGGGGGCCAAGAATATCGTGATGAGCGAGAGCGGCGGCAAGGGGGAGTACTCGGCGATCTCGCTGAACCTGGTCAAGGAGAAGGGGGCCGACAGCTACGGCTATCGCCTGAGCTACACCCTCTCGCGCTCCTACAACAACACCGAGGATATCAACTTCAAGGCGCAGGACGCAAACAACTTCGAGGATGAATGGGGTCCGTCGGTCAACGACAGAACCCATGTGATCAGCGGGGTGTTCTACTACTATCCGATCGAGGATCTGACGCTCAGCCTCGCGGCGCTGGTCCAGAGCGGGCAGCCGATCAACCGTGTGGCCGACGCCGTGAAGTACGGCACGACCGATCTCAATGGCGACGGCACATCGTACGGCGATGCGTATGTGGGGAACATCGATCGCTATCCCGGCGTCTCCCGCAACAGCGACAGGCTCCCCTGGTCGAAGACATTCGATCTGGGCGTGCAGTACAACCTGGGGCTCGGGGCGGGATCGCGCGTGGAGATACGCGCCGATGTGTTCAACCTGTTCAACAGCGTCAACCTGAGCGGCTATACCAACAACGCGACGCAGAGCAACCAGATCCAGGTCGGCCCCGACGATGCGACGGTCGTGCAGCGGAGCGCGGCTCCTCCGCGCCAGTTCCAGTTCGGCGCGCGCTACCGGTTCTGAGATCCCCGCGATGAACGCATACAGACATTCAAGTATACCGGAGACCATGAGATACAACAGTATAATTCTGGGAGCGCTGATGCTTCTCCTCGCCGCCGGCTGCGGCGGGGAGAAGAGCGCCACGACGGCCGATCTCGCCACGGCATCCTGGGAGGATGTCGAGAGCCAGGCGCGCGGCCAGACCGTCACCCTCTCGATGTGGCAGGGAGATCCCTACATCAACGAGTATATGAAGGGCTATGTGGCGCCGGCGCTGAAGGAGCGCTACGGCGTGACGCTCAACATCGTGGGGGGACAGGGGGCCGATCTGGTCTCCTCGCTGATGACCGAGATGGAGGCGGGCAAGGAGCAGAGCGAGTACGATATGATGTGGATCAACGGCGAGACCTTCTATCAGCTCCGGCAGATAAAGGCGCTCTACGGTCCGTTCGTCGACCGCATGCCGAACGCTGCGTATGTCGACTTCAGCAACCCGTTCATCAACACCGATTTCCAGCAGAAGGTGGATGGCTACGAGAGCCCCTGGGGGAACGTGCAGTTCGCCATCATCTACGACACTCTCCGCCTGCCGAATCCCCCGAGGACGATGGCCGAGCTGGAGAGCTACGTGAAGGCGCATCCGGGGAAGTTCACCTTCGACAACTCCTTCACCGGCATGACGTTCCTCAAATGCCTCCTCTACGATCTGGCCGGCGGCCAGCAGGAGCTTGCCGGACCGTTCGACGAGGCGAAGTATCTGAAGTACTCGGCGATGCTCTGGGAGTATATCAACAGGCTGAAGCCCTACTTCTGGAAGGAGGGGAAGACCTTCCCGTCGAGCGTCGCCCCGCTGCACCAGATGTTCGCCAGCGGCGAGGTCGATCTCTCGATGAGCAACAACGACGGCGAGGTGGACAACAAGGTGCTGCAGGGGCTCTTCCCGGAGACCGCGCGCGCCTATGTGCTCGAGAAGGGGACGATCCAGAACACGCACTACATGGGGATCGCCAGGCACGCGGCGCATCCGGCCGGCGCGATGGTGGTCGCCAATTTCCTGATCTCCCCCGAGGCCCAGCTCCGGAAGCTGGAGCCGCGCGTCTGGGGCGATGGCACGGTGCTGGCGATGGAGAAGCTTCCGGCCGAGTGGCGGGAGAAATTCGCGAAGGTGCCGGGAAGGCGCTTCGCTCCGGCGCGCGCGGAGATCCAGCCGAAGGCGCTGATGGAGCCGTCGTATGAATACATGACAAGGCTGTTCGATGACTTCAGAAAGAATGTCCTCGAGAAATAACCTCGAGCGGGGGAGCTTCATCCTCTTCCTGGCGGCGTCGATCCTTCCGATGGCGCTCAGCCTCCTCTACGCGCTCGGCTACAGCGTGGGGCTGGCAGGGCTGCTGAGCGATGGCTTCACGCTCGAGTACTGGGGGCGCCTCGGGGAGAGCGGCGAGATATGGCGCTCGTTCGGCCTCAGCATCGCCGTGGCGCTGGCGGTGATCGCCGCCGATCTTGCGCTGGCGCTCCCGCTCGGCATAGCCCTTCGCGGGCGTCTGCGGAGCGGAGCGCTGTCGTACCTGATCTATCTTCCCCTCGCGCTGCCGGGCGCCGTGCTCGCGTTCCTGGCGTTCCAGTTCCTCTCCGGCGCGGGCTACCTGTCGCGCGTCATGGCGGCGCTCGGGATCATCGGCGACCCGTCGGGGTTTCCGAGCCTGGTCAACGATCAGCACGGGATCGCCATCATCGCCGCGCAGCTCGTGGTGGGGGTGCCGTTCTTCACGATCCTCTTCACGCAGCTCCACCACGGCGAGCGGGTCGGCGAGCTGACGGCGCTGGCCCGGACGCTCGGCGCCGGACGCTGGCAGAGCCTGGCTCGCGTGGCGGCGCCTGTTCTTCTGGGGCGCGCGTTTCCCACCGTGGTGCTCTACTTCGTCGGCGTGCTCGGCGCCTACGAGGTTCCGCTGCTGCTCGGCGCGCAGTCGCCGCAGATGATATCGGTGCTGACGATGAGGAAGTATGCGATGTTCGATCTGACGCAGAAGCCGGAGGCGTTCATCTGTGCGATCCTCTACACATGCGTCACGGCCGCGCTGATCGCGGTCGCCTACCGGAGGTCGCACCGTGATGAGCACTGACCGCAGACGCATGGCGAGGATCATGGCGATCCTCCTTTCGATCGCCTGCATCATGCCGATCGCCTATCTCCTGCTGCTCTCGCTCGCCGGCCGCTGGCCCTATCCGGCGCTCCTCCCCGCGCGGCTGACGGGCGTGCCCTGGGGGAAGATATTCTCCGGCGAAAGCGCGATGGGATCGAGCCTCCTCATCTCGACGCTCCTCTCGGGGACGGTGGCGCTGCTGGCGACGTCGATAGGGTTCCTGGCGAGCCGGTACGTGGCCTATCACCGGCGGCGGCGCGCGCTGATGTTCCTTGCCTATCTTCCGTTCGCGATGTCGCCGGTGATCCTGGGCGCCTGCATCCATTTCCTCGCCATCAAGGCGGGGCTGGCCGGAACCGCCGCCGGGGTGATCTGCGCGCAACTGATCTTCGCGCTCGGCTTCGGCATGATCTTCTTCGCGAGCTTCTGGAACGATGAGCGCCGCTCACTGGCGGAGATCGCCACGGCGCTCGGCGGCTCCGGTCTCCAGGTCTACCGCCGCGTGCTGCTGCCGGCCGCGCGGGAGATGCTGCTGATCTGCTTTCTGCAGACCTTCCTCTTCTCCTGGTTTCAGTACGGCATCACGCTGCTGGTAGGGGCCGGGAAGGTGCGGACGCTTCCGATGCTCGTGTTCATCTATATCGGCGAGGCCAACATCGCCTACGCCGCGACAAGCGGCATGCTGCTGATACTCCCCCCGGTGCTGATGCTCTGGGCGAACAAGAGATTCCTCTACAGGTATATCTGAGATGGTGCTAAGGGTATCGGACATATCGAAGAGCTACGGCGGGCATCCCGTGCTGCGGGGCGTCGGGCTCGCCGTGGCCGAGCGCCGCACCCTCAGCATCCTCGGCCGCTCCGGGTGCGGCAAGACGACGCTCCTGAAGATCATCGCCGGCCTGATCGACCCCGATGGCGGGGAGATCCTGCTGAAGGGGCGTTCGATCGCCGCGACGCCGGTAGCCAGGCGGAGCGTGGTCTATATCTACCAGGAGCCGCTGCTGTTCCCCCATCTCTCGGTCTTCGAGAACATCGCCTTCGGGCTGCGGCTGCGGAAGATGGATGGCCCGAGGATCGACGCCGAGACCCGGAAGATGATCGCCGCGCTCGGGCTGGAGGGACATGGCCGAAAGATGCCGGGGCAGCTCTCCGGCGGACAGAAACAGCGCGTGGCGTTCGGCAGGGCCATCATCATCAACCCCGCCGTGCTGCTGCTCGACGAGCCGTTCAGCAACCTCGACGCAGAGACCCGGGCCAGCATGCAGGAGCTCTATCTGCGGCTCGTGGAGGAATATGCCATCGCCTCGATCTTCGTGACGCACGATCTGAAGGAGGCCATCGTCCTCGGTGACAGCATCGCCTATATGCACGACGGGACGCTGATCAACTTCCCGACCAAGCGGGCGTTCATCGAGCATCCCGAGTATGGCGCGGCGCGGGAGATAGCATTCTGGAGATCGCTGGGATAGGACCATAACCATGGAGCAGAACTTCGAGTACATAGAGTCGGTCTACTGGGTGTTCACGCAGCTCTGCAACGACACCTGCGCCCACTGCTACAACAGCTCCGGTCCGCGCGGCGAGCGGATGACGCTCGATGAGTGCCTCGCGGTCGTCGGCAATCTGCCGGAGCGCGCCGGACGGATCATCCTCTCCGGCGGGGAGCCGCTGGCCGAGCGGGGGAAGCTCCACGCGATCCTCGACGCGCTGGCCGACAAATACCGGGGCTCGGCGCAGATCATGCTCCAGACCAACGGCGATCTGCTCACCGGCCCCATCCTCGACGAGCTGCTCTGGCGCGGCGTCACCCGCATCGACGTGGCGAGCATCGACAACTTCCACAAGCATGGCGGCGACGGCCGCAGGAAGCTGGAGGATCTGTTCCTGTCGCGCGGGATGAGCGGCGACGATCCCGATCCGCTGATCGGGAAGGAGAACTATCTGAAGGCCGACGCGGCCAGCTACGGCTTCTGGGGAGCCACCGAGGATATGTGGCTGGGGGGCAACTGGGCGCGCGGCCGCGCGATGGAGAAGGATCTGTGGCTGCGCGATCATACCCACAATTTCTGCGCGATCCTCTCCGGCGGCAGAGGCTTTCTCGGCGGCACCGAGCTTCCGCAGGAGATCTCGATCCAGCTCTGGAAGATCAACCCCTGCTGCCCCGGCACCAAGCATCCGATGGGGGACGCGCGGACCGAGCGCGTGGCCGATGTGCTGGCGCGCGTGGCGAGCTCCGAGGTCTTCCGCAGGATCAACGAGGGAGATCCGTACGGCATGGGGGAGAGCATCGGGGTGGGCAGGGAACAGGCGCTCGAGCGCGGAGCGGCGCTCGGCAATATCTGCCTCTGGTGCGATGAGTTCTTCGACCGCCATTACGATATCGATGCCCTCGAGCCGAAGCCCGGACTGCCGCTGCTGCCGATCATCCAACCATCAACCAATCGCTAGTATTCGATTGTAACCGATCGCTGTTCGATAGCGGGGAAAGCACTACGACCGTCGGGCAGGGGGTGCATCCATTGCGACAACGTCCGCGACAACCTGACCGCGTGGCTCTGCGGAGTGCGCCCGGAGCCGGGGAGAATGACGATCGATCCCGATGCATACGGCGTCGCCGTGGTCCCCGGAAGGGGCCGCGATTCCATGCCGAGGCAGCGTGCATCCGCCCCCTTTTCTTTGCGTGGCGGAGTTTCCGGCTGGCGCACTTTCTGTAACTTCGCGCCGACCATTGGAATGCCTTCTCCACGAACGCACATATCGACATGAGAGCTTCTCGTTTCTTCAGCTTCATCGCCGGCACGATGCTGCTTGCGGCCGCCGGCTGCGGCGGCGACAAAAAATCCCCCGAGACCGCCGGCACGGCCACTCAGAAGGATATCCCCGTGGTGGGCTTTGTGCAGGCGATCGAGGACGCGACGATCGACGAGGCGAAGAACGGATTCTACGATGCGCTCAAAGAAGGGGGCTACTCCGACAGCGCTGGCACCGTCAAGATCATCTATCGCAACGCGCAGGGGGATATCCCCGCGCTCAACCAGATCATCGACTACTTCCTGAGCGAGCATGTGGATCTGATCGCGGCCAATACGACGCTGGCGATGATCACCGCCGCCAACAAGACGAGCACCATCCCGATCTTCATGATGGTGGCGCCGAGCCCGCAGATCGCCAAGCTGACCAAGCCCGACGCGAACGGCAATGAGTCGGGTCCGGCCAATCTCGTCGGGACCTACGAGACGCTCGCCTATATCGATACCAGCGTCGGCCTTATCCGGACGCTCTTCCCGGCGGCCAGACGCGTCGGCACGATCTACAACAGCTCCGAGCCGAACTCGGTCAACTCGATGGAGCGCCTGCGCGCCATCTGCGCGACGCTCGGACTGGAGCTGGTCGAGACGTCGGTGACATCATCGAACGAAGTGCAGCAGGGGATGGAATCGCTCCTCGGCAAGAAGATCGATGTCTTCTTCGCGCTGCCGGACAACATCATCTTTTCGAGCTTCGAGACGGTCTACAAGTCCGCCGCCGACAGGAAGATCCCGATCCTCACCTCCGAGGCGGGGCTGGTCAAGCGCGGGGCGTTCGCGGCCTACGGCGCTGACTTCTATCAGTGGGGACATCAGGCGGGGGTCTCGGCGGCGAAGTATCTGAAGGGACGCGATCTGAAAGCGACGCCGCTGGAAGTCGTGTCGGTGCGCAAGAGGATCTACAACCCGAAGACCGCGCAGGAGCTTGCCCTGCCGGCCCCGGCGGGATTCGAGCCGCTCAACCAACCGTAGCCGATCAATGGAGCTGATACTTGGCGCGCTCGCGCTTGGATTTGCCTATGCCTTCCTCGGCATGGGCATTTTCATTACGATGCGGATATTCAATTTCCCCGACATCACCGCCGATGGCTCGCTGACGCTGGGCGCCGCCATCACCGCCGCGCTGCTGTCGGCCGGGGTCGATCCCTACCTCACCGCGCTGGCCGCGATGGCAGGCGGGTTCATGGCCGGCGCGCTCACCGGCACGCTCTATACCCGCTTCAGAATCAACGGGCTCCTCTCCGGCATCCTGGTGATGACGGCGCTCTACTCGGTCAATCTCCGGGTGATGGGACGCTCGAACGTCCCGCTGATCAACCTGCCGAGCGTGCTGACGCCGTTGCGGGATCTCGGGCCGGAAGGCTACGGACAGATCGTCCCGATCGCGCTCTTCCTGGCGCTGGCCGCCATCGCCGTCGCCCTCCTCTCCTGGCTCTTCCGCACCGACTTCGGGCTGGCGATGCGCGCCACGGGGGATAACGAGACGATGATCGCCGCGCAGGGGGTGGATACCGACGCGATGAAGATCATCGGCATCGGGATCGCCAACGCGCTGATAGCGCTCAGCGGGAGCCTGGTGGCTCAGTACCAGGGGTTCGCCGATATCGGCATGGGGATCGGCATCATCGTCTTCGGGCTGGCGAGCGTCATCATCGGCGATACGCTGGCGGGACTGTTCGGCGACCGCTTCAGGATAGCGCTGAAGCTTGCCTGCGTCATCGTCGGCTCGATCCTCTTTCGCGGGCTCGTGGCGGCCACGCTCTCGCTGGGGCTGAGCCCGACCGATCTGAAGCTCGTCACGGCGTTCTTCGTCTTCCTCACGATCCTTCTGCCGCAGGCGCGGGGGATGCTCCGTCTCCGCGCCCGATGAACTTTTCGTCCGACCCCGTATGATCACGATCGACAATCTCTCCATCACCTTCGGACGTGGCACGCCGAACCAGGTTCGCGCGCTCGACGATCTCTCGCTCGCCATAGCGGCGCACGAGTTCGTGATCGTCATCGGCACCAACGGCTCCGGCAAGTCGACGCTGATGAACGCCATCGCCGGCAGCATCGTCCCGGAATCGGGACGGATTCATATCGATGGTCACGATCTCACGCGGACGCCGAGCCATCGCCGCGCGCGCTATATCGGCCGGGTGTTCCAGAACCCCTTCAGCGGGACCGCTCCCACGATGACGATCGCCGAGAACCTCCGTCTTGCCGCGCTGCGGGGCGAGCCGAAGCGCTTCTCGATCGGACTGTCGGCGGCGGAGACAAAGCGGCTGCATGAGCGATGCGCGGAGCTCGGCATGGGGCTTGAGAATCGTCTCGACACACCGATCGGCCTCCTCTCCGGCGGAGAGCGCCAGGCGCTGACACTGCTGATGGCGACGCTGCGCGAGCCTCGCATCCTGCTGCTCGACGAACATACCGCGGCGCTCGATCCCCGCTCGGCCGAGCAGGTGCTCGCCCTCACCGAGAGGATGGTGGCGCGCCATGCGCTCACGACGCTGATGGTGACGCATGATATGGAGGAGGCGGTCCGCTTCGGCTCGCGGCTGGTGATGATGCATGCCGGGCGCGTGGCGATGGACGTATCGGGGGATACGAAGCGCGACCTCACGCCACCGATGCTCTTCGATCGCTTCCGCGCAATGAAGGAGCTGCCGGAACCGTTGCGGAATTGATCGCAGCACGATATAATTACGTTTCGTCCGGTGAAACGGATCAGAAGCGGCCACGGATAGCGGCACCACGCGGCGCGGAGAGCATCTCCGCGCCAGCCTCCCGTACGGTACGATGGATGAACGAACTCCAGCGGAGCGATCGGGTGATCATGGCTCCGGAAGGCGCATCCCATGACCAGCCCCGCAATTGATCGCGGCGCGATATAGTTGTTCCATTCGAGCGAGCATCGACAGTGGACCCATTTACAGAATACTCCCCGTTCATCATCTATCGCTGCGCGACGGGATCGCGCGCCTACGGCCTCGACGTGGAGGGGTCCGATACCGATCTCCGGGGGATCTATCTCCCCCCGGCGGCACGGCACTGGTCGCTGGCGGGCGTCCCGGAGCAGATCGAGGATAAAGAGAACGAGGAGATCTACTGGGAGCTGCAGAAGTTTCTGCGGCTGGCGCTGAAGGGAAATCCGACGGTGCTGGAATGTCTCTATACGCCGATCGTCCTCGATATCTCCCCGCTCGGCGAGGAGCTCCTGGCGATGCGATCGATCTTCCTGTCGCGGATGATCTATCAGACCTACAACGGCTACGCGATCGAGCAGTTCAGGAAGTTCGAGCGCCAGCGGGCATCGGGGACGATACGATGGAAGCATGCCATGCATCTGATCAGGCTGCTCCTCTCGGGCATAGCGGCGCTCCGCGATGGGGAGATCCCCGTGCGGGTCGGCGAACACCGGGAGCGGCTGCTGAGCATACGCCACGGCGCGATGGAATGGGATGAGGTTGATGAGTGGCGGCGGACGCTCCATAACGAATTCGAGCGCGCCTATGCCCGCACCACCCTTCCCGAGCTTCCCGATCATCCCCGCGCCGATGCGTTCCTGATACGCACGCGCAGAGCGATGGTCGGGTGAGCAGCACGCTCACCCGACGAACTGAGCGAAGCCGGGATCGTACATCGTCGGGTTCACCTCGATGATCCAGTAATCGGCGAGGCCATGCCGGTGAAACGGATCATCCTGGATCATCGCCTCCACGGCATCACGGCTTTCGGCACGCGTGAGAATCATACCGCCGGTGCGGGGAACCTGCCTGCCCGACACGATGAACTCTCCCCGGGCATATCCATCCTCAAGGAATTTGTTATGCTCCTCGAGATACTGGTCGATATCGTGGAGCGCGCTTATATAGGTGAGAATAATGACGAACATGGTTGTCAGATGTTAATCAACGGCGCGGTAGCGCGAACAAGCTCCTGGCGCTCCCCGCCGGAAACTGCGCCCGCATAACCATGCCATGCCAGCGCTCCGCAGGCCGTGCGTGCCCGGTGCCATCCCATACGAATATCCGAACCCCCAATGCAGAATATGACCGCGACGGAACAACTCCTCGGCAGCATCGCCGACAGCCAACCCTACCCACTTCTTTTTGCCACCATCAGCGGAGCGCATCTCTACGGGTTCGCCTCCCCCGATTCTGATTACGATCTGCGCGGGGTGCATATCCTCCCTCTGCGCGACGTGATCGGGCTGCACGAGCCGCGGGAGACGATATCGGTGGAATCGTTCGAGCAGGGGATGGAGCTGGATCTGGTGACGCATGATATAAAGAAATTCTTCGGACTTCTTCTGCGGCGCAACGGCTACGTTCTCGAACAGCTCTACTCCCCTCTCGTCGTCAGGACGACCGCCGAGCACCAGGAGCTGAAGGAGATAGCGCGAGGCTGCATCACGCGGCATCATGCACACCATTATTTCGGGTTCGCGCGGAAGCAGTGGGACTTATTCTACAAGGAGCATCCCCGCAGAATAAAGCCGCTGCTCTACGTCTTTCGCGTGCTTCTGACCGGCATCCACATGATGCGCACCGGACGCGTGGAGGCGAACCTTACGCTGCTGAATCAGGAATTCGGACTCCCCTATATCCCGGAGCTTATCGAGCGGAAGATGTCGACCCATGAGCGCTCGACGCTCGATGATCCCGATGTGGAATTCTACAGGAGTGAATACGACAGGCTGATCGCGATGCTCGAGGAGGCGGCAGCCAGCAGTACGCTTCCCGAAGCCGCCTCGGGCCGGGAGGCGCTGAACGATCTCCTGATTCGCTGCAGGATAGCGGGCTGATTGCATAGTATTATTCGATGGGAATATCCGAGCCCTGTGGAGCATAATCGAAACGCCCATCCGGATTATTCGGATGAGCGTTTCGTGGGCTCATATCGCCGGCACCTGGGCCGAGCACCCTTTTCCGCCGTGGTGGATATGAAACGGATACGATCGAACGATAAGCGCCGCCTGGAAAAACGATATGGACGAGGAGGGGAAATCGTCAAGGCGTTTGATATGCTCCGGACGCCGCCATGAGAACCGTATCGCAGCATCCGTGCCATCGAGCTGCGAGGGATAGACCCCAGTGCCGCCGATCAGGCTTCGGATGAGATGGGAATTCCCACGCCCCTCCCGCCGAATAATTTCCCCGCGATCTCTTCGAACAACTCATCGCATCCCCGGAGAAATTCCCCCGGACTTACATTCAAAGCGCGCAGCAGCTCGCGGTGATCGAATACAACGGTGAGGAACGCAAGCTGGTAGAACGCCCGGAGTCCGCCGCGAACCGCCGGATGCAGAAAGCGTGGAGCCCGCTCCAGCACGCCGCGCAGATATTCACAGTGAAATTCGAGATGCCCCGTCTCATCATGCACGAGCTGGCTGAACACGGTGTGCAGCACGGGATCGCCGATACGGTCGTGAAGTATCTGATAATATCGTTTGGCGATCATCTCGGCGATCAGTATCACCATCAGCTCGACCCGCAGCCCCATCAGCCTGCGCGCGACGACGAAGCAGGCATCGCTCCAGTGACCGTGCAGCAGAGGAGCTCCCAGAAGCGTGAGCACGCGATCGAGCAGCGCCGAGTGAACGCCCTCCTCGTTCATAAACATATCGACGGCGCAGGCATACGAAGCATCACCGGTAGCCGCGGCACCACGCCGGATATGCACTCCGTCACCGCTCTCGGCCACCTGAAAGCGCTGCAGCGACCGCACGAGCGGATCCCGCACGGCGGGATCGAGATTGATGCCCTGCTCCCAGGGAATCCTGGTCCTGTTCTGGCGATTTCGCTCGAAATATTCCACCCAGTTCATTGTGGCTCCTCGTAGAAATATGGCGCGCACCCGATAATATCTGGATCGCCGGGGCGCGCTGCTTTCATCCGGCGATACGGTGGCAATAATATCCCCGGGCCCGTCCCCGCGCCGATGCTCTATATCCACAATATCACGCACCCGAGTGCGCGCCGGCATCAGACGCGCCACCCGGAAATATCCCGACGGCTCTCGGTATTATGAATATTCCATCGGCGATATGATGATGTTCCGGAGACATGCCGGATGAAAGCGAAAGCGTACCGGCGGATGAGTCGGTCGGCGGAGCACGGGAGCAACTGCCGACCGGAGTTCACGGTAAGTTTCCATCGCGGCACGATATATCGGCGGAGATGCACCCGGGTGCTTTGATGATGCACTTATCGCACTGTATGTTTGGCCGATGGTGCGGCACGCTCACCGAAATGTTTTTTTGAAGGCTCCCTATATGATCGACCTCCTGCTTGTAGAAGACAACCCGAAGCTCCGTCCGGCGCTCAAGGCCGGGCTCAACGCCACGGGGGTGGCGCATGTGGGCTACGACTGCGACAGCGGCGAGCGGGCGCTGGAGCGCTGCCTGGAATCCCCTCCCCAGGCGATCCTGATGGATGTGCAGCTTGCCGGGGCGATGAACGGCATCGAGGCGGCCATCGCCGTGCGCCGGGAGTTTCCCCGCATGCCCGTGGTCTTCTATTCGATTCAGGACGACGACGACTATTACCGGAGCTTCCGCCGCTCGGGGATTCTGAGCCACTACGCCTATGTCCGCAAATCGAACTACCTGTTGCCAGAGATGATCGTGCCGCTGCTGAAGGACGCCGTGGCGGGGAGAAGCTTCATCGATCCCGATATCGAGTGGCGCGTGCACGAGGTGCGGCACAAGGACGAGAGCTCGCCGATGTCGCTGCTGGAGCCGAACGAGCAGGCGGTGGCGCGGATGCTGGCGCAGGGGATGAGCAACGAGCAGATCGCCGCGCGCGTCGGCTTCCGCGACAAGCGGACGATCAGCCGGACCAACGGCCAGATCTACGCCGCATGGGGACTGAACGATACGACGACCGATGAGAAGGTGGCCCGTACGCGGGCGGCGTTGATCGTGCTGGCGGGACGGCTGATCGTCTGGACCCCCGAGGGGGTTCCCCGCGTCACCAACGAGCGCGGAGAGTGGGTGCGATGGGAGAGTTGAACGGCGGGCAGATACTGCAGTGGGCGCTGCTGGTTCTTTCATCGTTCAATACCATCCTGCCGCTGTGGCTCGGGCTGACGGTGCTTCTCAACGCCGAGCGCCGCGCCTGGGGGGTCTGGCTGGCAGGGGGCGGTCTGCTGGGGGCCGGCATCTTCTTCATCTTCCATACGGCGCTCCTCGCCGGAAGCCTCTACCTTCTGATCCCGACGCAGGGCCTGGGACGGTATGCCGGGTGGGTCGCGGTGATCATGCTGCCGCTGGCCTGGTATGTGGCGATGCTCTGGTTCGCCGGCTACTGGGATCGCCCCGACGGCCCCCTCCGGCGATCGCACCGCCGTCCGCTTATCGCGCTCTGCATCTTCGCCTGCGGTGTCGCCGGGCTGCTGCCAAGCTCGGACCTGCGGCTGAACCGCCCCAACATCGATCTGGACGACTCTCTCTCGATCGGCGGCTTCCCGCTTCTGGTGCTCCTCTATCCTCTGTATCTCCTCCTCTGCTATCTCTTCTCGATCGGCGCGCTCCGGCGGCTGGAGCCATCGGGACGGGTGATGGGAGATCTGGCCCGCGTCCGCGCCAGACCGTGGCTGGCGGCGACCTCGGCGCTGCAGATCGCGCTGACGCTGCTTGTGACCGGCGCGCTGGCGTGGATAGCGCTCCAGCGCGGCGGACCGATCCTCACTCACGACCAGATCGCCACGCTGAGCTGGTTCGACTTCGGCACATCGATGCTGATCGCCGGCTCGATCTATCTGCTCGGCGAGGCTATCGTCTCCTACGAGATATTCACCGGCAAGATTCTTCCCCGTCAGGGATTCCGCCGCCACTGGCGCAACGCGCTGATCCTCTCGATAGGCTATAGCGCGCTTCTGAGCCTGGCGCTGACGCTGAAGCTGCCGCCGATCTACGATCTGCTGGTCGCCACGGTGATGGTGGCGCTCTTCTACGCGCTGCTGAACTGGCGCTCCTACGCCGAGCGCGATCGATATCTGGAGCATCTCCGTCCGTTCATCGGAAGCCAGCAGCTCTACAAACGATTCCTCGACGGCGCCACCGGCGATATCGCGCACCAGAGCGGAGCCGATCCCTTCGCCGCCCTCTGCGACGATGTGCTGGGAGCGCGGCGCGCCTGCCTGATCCCCCTCGGGGCGATGGCGCCGCTGGCGGGCCCTCCGCTGGCCTATCCATCGAAGCCCCCGGAGACGTTCCCCTGGCTCGCCGATCTTGTGGCGACGCTCGACTCCCCACGAACGCTCTGTGTCCCGCTCGACCCGGCGCTCTACGACGATGCAGTCTGGGGCGTCCCTCTCTGGAGCGAGCGGGGGCTGATCGGCGTGCTGATGCTCGGCGAGAAGCTCGATGGCGGACTCTACACGCAGGAGGAGATGGAGATCGCCAGGGCGAGCGGCGAACGGCTGATCGATATCCAGGCGGGGGTCGAGATGGCGAAGCGGCTGATGGGGCTCCAGCGGCGGCGCCTGGCCGAAAGTCAGGTGCTCGATACACGCACGCGCCGCGTCCTCCACGACGATGTGCTTCCCCAGATCCACGCGGCGATGCTCGCGCTGGGAGGGAGCGCCGCCGGGAGCGAGGCGATCGGGATGATGGGGGATCTCCATCGCAAGATCTCCGATCTCCTCCGGGAGCTTCCCACCCCCGCGACGCAGCCGGTGGAGAAGCTCGGCCTCCTTGGCGCGCTCCGTGGGGCGGCCGAGGGGGAGTTCCGCAATCTCTTCGATGGTATACGGATGAACATCACGCCGGAGGCGGAGCCGATCGCCGGGCGTATCTCGGGCCTCGCCGCCGATGTGGGCTATTACGCCGCCCGCGAGGCGATGCGCAACGCCGCCCGCTACGGACGCGGAGGCCGCCCGGAGCGCCCGCTGCACCTTGCCGTCGAGATCGATGCCTCGGGGGAAGGGCTCGCCATCACCATCGAGGATGATGGGGTGGGGGTCGATCCCAACCGTGCATCCGAGGGGGGAAGCGGCCAGGGGCTTGCGCTGCACGGCACGATGATGGCGGTCATGGGAGGATCGCTCGGCATCGAGAGCCGCCCCGGCGCGTTCACCCGCGTTCTTCTCTGGCTGCCGGCCGAGCAGACGTAAGCCGTCCGCATATCCCGGGTCGTGTCCCACGTCGAGTGCCGATTCGCCAGGCCGGAGTTCAACTCCTGTCCCCCATTCCGAGCGGCCGCAAACCAGCCGCGTATCCCGGAGAGCGGTAGTGTCTCAGTGTGATCGTCGAGCGCTGATACGCTGGGCCGGAGTTGAACGCCGGCCCAACAGTCCGGCACACTGAGACACTGCCCGGAGAGCGGCGTGCTTCCGTGTCTCCTCGGAATACCCGATCTTCCGGGACTCAGATCGGCTCTCTTCATGCAGCATCCCTTCATGCATACTCTCCTCCCCCGTCGCTCCGCCATCTTCGTCCACTGGGCTCCCGCGCTGCTGGGACTTCTCCTTGCGCTGTTGCTTCTGCCAGGCACGGCATCCGCGCAGCCGGCTTCGATCGCCATGACCGCCGGCGACTCGCTCACGGCTGCTCCCCTGCAGGATACGCTCTATCTGCTCGACTCGACGCTCATCGAAATCGACCTCGACCGCCAGGAGCTCTACCTCCACCGGACCGGAGGACGGATCGATACGTTCCTCTGCTCCACCGGCGATCCGAAGCTTTCCGGGGGGATCGCGACGCGGCCGGGAATCTTCACCATCGATGCGAAGAAGCCCAGCCATCGCTCCAGCCAGTTCGATGTCGCGATGTTCTACTGGATGCCGTTCGACGGCGGGATCGGGATGCACGCGCTGGAGGGGACAGGATACTACAACCTGCTCGGCTACGCCCCCTCATCGCACGGCTGCGTGCGCCTCAGCCGGGAGACGGCCGAGGATCTGTATGCCCACATTCCGGTCGGCACGCGGGTGTTCGTCCATGAGGGAATTCCGGCGCGCGTGCTCCGCCTTGCCGATGGAGTCCGGGACATCCGCACTATATCGCGCCGCGATATAAAGCTTCTGCGCCGCCGTCTGGCCGCCGCAGTCGCGGGACGGCGCGACGATCCAGCGCTCAGGGAGAAACTGGCGCTCCCGGCGACGGGGGGAGGGATGCGGAGAATCGAGGTTGGCAGTCTGAGAGGTGGAGAGACGCGGTAGCTATCGCGGGGCCCATAAACAACGGGGCTCTCCGATCCGCATCGGAGAGCCCCTCGATCAAACTATACGTGCCGGAGAGCCACTGGCTCCCGCGTCACCGCCTCAGTTATACCACTCCTGCAGCGGCCTGACACGCAGCTCCTCCTCACGCAGCGAGCTGATGCCGCTCAGCGCGGCGGCCGCCGCCGACGCGGTCGTGATGAACGGAATTTTGTATTCCATCGAGACCGCCCCCATCATCTTCTCATCCTCGCGCGCGACCTCGCCGGCCGGCGTGTTGATCACCAGATTGACGCCGCCGTTGCGGATATAATCGAGCACGTTCGGCTCCCCCTCGACGATCTTCAGGATCTTCGTGTTCGGGATGCCATGCTCGGTCAGGAACCGGCTGGTGCCATCGGTGGCGAGGATCCGGAAGCCGATATCGGCGAAGCCACGGAGCGTCTCGGCGACGCGCGGGCGCTTGTCGTTGTCCGACAGGGTCGCGAAGATCGTTCCGGTCACCGGCAGGCTGTTGCCCGACGCTATGCGAGCCTTCACCACCGCCGGTCCGGTCCGCGAATCGATCCCCATCACCTCGCCGGTGGAGCGCATCTCCGGCCCGAGGAACATGGAGCTGCGGGGGAACTTGTTGAACGGGAACACCGACTCCTTCACCGCGACGCGGTCGAGCGCCATCGGCATGTCGCGCATATCGAACTCGGACAGCGGCACCCCCACCATCACCTTGGCGGCGATCTTCGCAAGCTGCACGCCGGTCGCCTTGCTGACGAACGGCACCGTGCGGCTTGCGCGGGGGTTCACCTCGAGCACATAGACGATCCCGCGCTGCATGGCGAACTGGATATTGATGAGCCCCACCACATTGAGCGCCCGCGCCAGCTTCCGCGTGTAGTCGATCAGCGTCTCGTACTGCGCGCGGGTGATGTTGTACGGCGGAAGGACGCAGCTCGAATCACCCGAATGGATGCCCGCCTCCTCGATATGCTGCATGATCCCCCCGATCACCACATCGGTGCCGTCGCAGACCGCGTCCACATCGAACTCGAACGCCTTCTCGAGGAAGTGATCGATCAGCACCGGATGGTTGGGGGAGACCTGGGCGGCCGTCCGCATGTACTGCCGCACCCCTTCCGAGCGGTAGCAGATCTCCATCGCCCGGCCGCCGAGCACGTAGCTCGGACGGACCAGCACAGGATATCCGACCCGCTCGGCGATCTCGATCGCCTCATCCTGGCTGGTGGCGGTTCCCCACGCCGGGGCCGGGATGTTCAGCCCGGTGATAAGGTCGCCGAAGCGCTGGCGATCCTCGGCAAGATCGATCCCCTCGGAGGATGTCCCGAGCAGCCTGATGCCGGCGGCCTCGAGCTTCTTGGCGAGCTTCAGCGGCGTCTGGCCGCCGAAGGAGACGATCACCCCCTCCGGCTGCTCGTGCTCGACGATGTTCATCACATCCTCGAACGTCAGCGGCTCGAAGTAGAGCTTGTCGGTCGTGTCGTAATCGGTCGAGACCGTCTCCGGGTTGCAGTTGATCATGATCACTTCGTAGCCCATCTCGCGAAGCGCCATCACGCCATGCACGCAACAGTAGTCGAACTCGATCCCCTGGCCGATCCGGTTCGGGCCGCCTCCAAGGATGATCACCTTCTTCCGGTCGGAGCGGACCGATTCGTTCTCCTGCTCGTAGGTCGAGTAGTGATACGGGGTGAAGGCCTTGAACTCGGCGGCGCAGGTATCGACCGTCTTGAACACCGGTACCACGCCGAGCGATATGCGCAGCGCGCGGATCTCCGCCTCGCTCTTCTTCCAGAGATGGGCGATCTGCCTGTCGCTGAAGCCGTGCTGCTTGGCGCGCACCAGGATATCGCGGCGCACCTCCGCCTCCTGTCCACTCTCGACGGCGGCCGGCGCCGCAAGCGCCTCCAGCAGCTCCCCCGACTCGGCGCGGGCGACCGCCGGAGCATCGTTCATCCACTCCTCTCCTCCGGTCACTACATCGTCGGCCGATGAAGCGGCGGTGTTATCGGCCGGGCGAGAGGCGAACATCGGCGCGGCGGCGCGCAGCTCATCCTCGGTCTCGACGACCTGCAGGAGCTGGTCGAGGAACCAGGGATCGTAGCCGGCGATACCGGCGATCTCCTCGATCGAGATGCCGAGCCGCAGGGCGTCGTACACATCAAAGATCGAGGTCGAGGTTCTTTTGCGGAGCCGCACGGCGGTCTCGGCGCGCGCGGCGTCGCGCTGCTCGGGGCTCAGCGACTCGTAGACGTAGCGATCCTTCCCGTCGGCGCCGAGGCCGTGACGATCCTGCTCGAGCGAACGGATCGCCTTCTGCACCGCTTCCTTGAAGGTCCGTCCGAAGGCCATCGCCTCACCGACCGACTTCATCTGCACGCCGAGCTCGTCGTCCACCCCCTTGAACTTCTGGAAGTCCCAGCGCGGGATCTTCACCACCACATAATCGATCGTCGGCTCGAAGCTGGCCGGGGTCAGCTTGGTGATATCGTTCGGGATCTCGTCGAGCGTATAGCCGATGGCGAGCTTGGCGGCGATCTTGGCGATGGCGAAGCCGGTCGCCTTCGACGCAAGCGCCGACGAGCGGGAGACGCGCGGGTTCATCTCGATCACCAGCAGGCGGCCATCCTTCGGGTTCTGCGCGAACTGCACGTTCGAGCCCCCCGTATCGACGCCGATCTCGCGCATGATTCTGACGGCCGCGTCGCGCATCTTGTGGTACTCGCGATCGGTCAGCGTCTGGGCCGGAGCACAGGTGATCGAGTCGCCCGTATGCACCCCCATCGGATCGAAGTTCTCGATCGAGCAGATGATCGTCACGTTGTCCTTCCGGTCGCGCATCACCTCCAGCTCGTACTCCTTCCAGCCGATCACCGACTCCTCGACCAGCACCTGATGCACCGGCGAGGCGTTCAGCCCGAGGCGGAGCTTCTCCCTGTAATCTTCCATGTCGTAGGCGATACCGCCGCCGGTTCCTCCCATCGTGAACGACGGGCGGATGATCGCCGGGAAACCGACCGACTCGACCATCGCGATCCCCTCCTCGAACGACTGGACGAACCCGCCACGGGCCATCTCGAGCCCGGCGCGCTTCATCGCCTCCAGGAAGAGCTCGCGGTCCTCGGCCATCTTGATCGCCTTCAGGTTGGCGCCGATCATCTCGACTCCGTAGCGCTCGAGCACTCCATTCTCGGCGACGGCGACCGCCGCGTTCAGCGCGGTCTGTCCCCCCATCGTCGGCAGGATCGCGTCGGGACGCTCCTTGGCGATCACCTTCTCCAGAAATTCCGGGGTGATCGGCTCCACGTAGGTGGCATCGGCCATCTCGGGGTCGGTCATGATCGTCGCGGGGTTGGAGTTCAGAAGGATCACGCGGAGTCCTTCCTCCTTCAACACGCGACAGGCCTGCGTTCCCGAATAATCGAACTCGCAGGCCTGGCCGATAACGATCGGACCTGAACCTATAATCAGAACGGATCGAATGTCAGTACGTTTGGGCATTATCTGTGATACGATGAAGGGTCTATGAATTCGTGTATGTCATCAAGCGGAAGGCGGATCGGGCGGGTCTCCCCGGAAGCTCACTCTCCCAGGGAGCGCGCGTCCTCCTCGAAGCGTGTCCCGATCGTGGCGGCAAGCTGGCCGGAGCGGTCCAGCAGGATGGTGCGGATCGCCTCGGCAACGGCGAACACCTGCGACAGGTGGGAGTCGGAGTCCGGATCGAGCACGGCCAGAACATCGTTCTTCTCGAAGAACTCGGCGAACTCCGGCTGCTGCTCGGCGACGATCTCCAGCAGATCCTCCAGCTCCTGCTCGTCGTCGGTCTCGATCAGATCGAGCGACAGATAGGCGCGCGCGTAGCAGAGCAGCGCGGCGCGTATGAGACGCCGGAACTCATAGCCCGCCTCCTCGCTCTCCGGCTGCAGCTCGATGGCCTGCGCCCACTGTTCCTCGGCAATGTAGTGATACTGGTCCGCCGTTTCGATAATTCTTTGTTGCAGAGCATTGTTCAGCATGGTCGTGCGATCCTTCAGATGATATCGTTGATAGTTTCAGCGGCGCCGTCCGCCCCTCCTCCGATCGCTCTGCGCCTGTCCTGAAGCAGCATCGCCAGCACCGCCATCCGCACCGCCACCCCATTCTCCACCTGCCGCAGGATCAGCGAATAGGAGGCATCGGCGGCCTCGCTGTCGAGCTCGATGCCGCGGTTGATGGGGCCGGGATGAAGCACCAGCAGCTCCCGGTTGATCTCGCGGAGCTTCCGGTGATTGAGCCCGAAGAGCCGCACATATTCCGACGCCGAGGGGAAGAACGCCCTGTCCTGCCGCTCCCGCTGGATGCGGAGCATGTTCAGCGCATGGGAGAACTCGATCGCCTCCTCGAGCCGCGTGAAGCTCCTGACCCCCAGCTCCTCGATGCCGCGCGGCAGAAGGGTTCGCGGAGCGCAGACGGCCACCTCGGCGCCGAGCTTCTGCAGCGCATAGATATTCGAGAGCGCCACCCGCCCGTGCAGTATATCGCCGACGATCGTCACCCGCTTTCCCTCGAACCCCGTCCTGTCGGGATCGGCCTCGTTCCCCCAGATATCGTACAGGGTGAGCGCATCGAGCAGCGCCTGCGTGGGATGCTCATGGCGGCCGTCGCCGGCGTTGATGAAGATCGAGTTGCACCGGCTCGCCAGAAACCAGGGAGCGCCGCCGGCACTATGACGTATCACGATCGCGTCGACGTGCATCGCCTCGATATTGCGCACCGTGTCGAGCAGCGTCTCCCCCTTGGCGAAGGAGCTCGATTCGGAGGCAAAATTCAGGATGTCCGAGCCCAGACGGCGCGCGGCAAGCTCGAAGCTGGAGCGTGTGCGGGTGGAGTTCTCGGCGAACAGATTGACGACGGTCATCCCCCGCAGGAATTCGCTTTTACGATGCGTGCGGAGCAGATCGCGCCGGAAGCCGCGGGCAACGCGGAGAACGGCGAGAATATCCTCACGTGTGAGATCGGAGATTCCAAGAAGATGCCTGACCGAAAGCCGTGGAAGCTCCCGTGGGTCGCCGGGCATGCTGGAGGAAAGGGCGAGTGATGCGGAACCGGAGGCGAGCAATTTTTACCGGCAAAAATACGGCGATGCCGGCGCACTGACAAGTGGAAGAGCAGATGAGGATGGTATACGAGTGTGATGGCCGCCGGAGCACGCCCGACCACCCAGCCGGGGCTGGCCTGTAGAAACGAGCAGGCCCTTCTTCCGGATGGAAGAAGGGCCCGAGCTCATCATCGTATGGTAGGCCTTGCGGCTTACTTCTGGATCGTCAGCTTCTCGACGAGGTTGACGACGCCAGCGTTGAGGCGGACAGTGTAGCTGCCCGAAGCCAGGTCGGCGACATTGAGCTCAATGCTCGATGCGTTCGACTTGACACCGTCCAACGTCTTGACCAGGCGGCCAGCGGCGTCGAACAGCTGGACATGCCAGGACTGTACATCCTCAGGCACGGTCACGTTGACCGTGGCGGTGGTGTGTGCCGGGTTCGGCTGGATCGTCAGGGAGAAGCCAGCGGCCTCGGTGCCCTCGACGAGCTTCACCTGATCGACGCCAACAACCTTACGCGATCCGTCGAGATCGACGTTGACCAGACGATAGCGGTAGGTAGCCCCTGCCTTCACGTTCTGATCGATAAGGTCGTAGCGTGCACCCTGCGTTGCGCTCCCCATCGGGGTCTTGCGGGCGACGAGGCTGTATGCACCCTCACGCTCGCCCTGCTCGGTGGTCGTGATCTCGGCACGCTCGACCTCGAGCGACGCGACCTTGACCTCCGATGCGGTCTCCCAATCGATGCGAACCACCTTGTTGCCAACCGTCTTGGCCTCGAACCACTTCAGCTCGGTCGGCAGGATGCCGCCATGCTGGTTGACGAAGTCGAGCGCACCCAGAACGAGACGCTGCACGCCGGAGCGGAACGACTCAAATGGGAAGCGGCCGTAATGACGCCAGTCGATGCCGTAGAACACCACGTTCCGATTGGTGGCAGCCGTTGCCACGCCGGCAGTAGAGTCAACATAGCTGTTGAACACCTGCTGGTAGTAGTAGTGCGTCGGACGCGAGATACCATCACCGTTGGTGACGCGCATCAGCGCTGGGAACGGAGCGTTGTCGCCGGCCACTGCGGTCGGCTGCACCACTTCGTACTTGCCCGGCGTGATCGCCACGCCACGGATCTGACGGTTCGAGTAGTTGGCCGGGTTCGTGCCGCCACGGTTCTCCGCACGGAGATAGTTGCGGACGAAGTCCTGGTCAGCCACGCGGCCGTTCGTCGAGGTCAGCGCAACATCGTGAATCCGGATGATATCCTGACCACCGATGATCAGGCTTGCACGGTTGTACTGGTTGCGGCTGTTGAGCATCTCCTTCAGAGCGAAGCGCTCCTCAGGCTCAAGACCCTGCGTCTCAGGACCCTGTGCCCACATCATCGAGCGCCAGGCCTTGAAGTTCAGGTTCTGCAGCGGCCACTTGTCACGCTCGAACAGATCGTAGTCCTCGAGCGAGTCGCCGTCGGCACGATAGATGAAGTTCTGCGTAAGACCGCTGATCAGCGAGTCGGCGTTCAGCTTGTTAGCCTTGGCCGTTGCCGAAAGAGCGGCGATGCCCGATGGGCTCAGCCCCGGCAGATAGTTCTCCACAGCAACCATGATGCTACGGGTCGAGCGAGGCACGTAGAAGCGCATCACCTTCTCGTAGGTGTTGTTGCCGTTGAAGTCATCCGAGCGGCTTGCGATACGGATACGGTACAGCGGCGACACGTTCGGGTTCAGACCGTAGAACGGATCGTTCTGCGCGAGCTCGCGCAGCGTCTGTGGCATGAAGGTGCCGAAGTCGATGTCGCGGGCCTGAGCCACGTTGAACGACGTGGTCCTGTCGACGCCGGCGCCGTTGACCGAAACCCAGTTGGTGCCGTTGTAGCGCTCGATCGTCATCGTCACGGTGTTCGATGCCTGTGGCAGACCCGCGATGTTGCGGAAGCGGCCACGGATCGAGACCAGCGAATCGCCCATCACATACTCGGCATCCGAGTACTGACCGGTCGTTGCCCTGTAGCCGTACGGTGCGATCACATCCTCAGCGATCAGGTCGCTGTTGCGGATCAGACCGTTGAACTCATCGGCACCGATATCGTAGTTGGCCGCATTCAGGCCCGAGCCACGAGGATCACCATCGATATCGACGGCCATGCCCGGGATGTTGATGCCACGGTTGTTGGCAAGCGAGCCAACGATGCCGGTGCGGATATGCAGATCCTCTGCGCCCGGAGTGATCGAGACGAACTCGGTGGTGACGTCACCAGTCAGCGAGTTCATATCGAGGCCGGTGATCGCACGCCACTGGTTCAGCGTCTTGCCATATGGAGGCGTCGGGACATTGTAGCCCGTCGTCGACAGGTAGGTAAGGCCGCCGATGATGCCGTTCGGCACCCAGTAGAGGTTGTAGTCAACCTTCATCGCCGTGTCCGGCAGCGGATAGCCGCCAGGTCCGAACAGGACGCCACGGTTGTCGTTCGGGATCTCGATGCCGATGCCGATCGGGTTGTTCACCGCAGGTGCGAGCAGCGCGATGATGTTGTTGCGCACCGTGCCACGGTTACGCTGCATCACCACACCATACTCGAAGCCGCTCACGTTCTGGTTGTTGTAGAGCGTGTTGTTGTCGACCTGGTTGCCGTTGGTGACGAAGTCGATACGGGTATCGGGTCCGGTCGTCAGGGCGATACCGGCGGTCAGGCTGCCGGTGGCGCCTGCATAGGACCAGCCGAAGTTGTTCCAGACACGGTTGTTGGTCTGGCCGTTGAGCGGCAGACGAACGGTGTTGGCTCCGTTGGTGATCAGGTTCTCAGGCGTCTCGATCCAGATCGCGGCACCGTTGCCACGGGCGGCCTTGACGTACCCGATACGGTTGCGCTCGATGCGCAGGTTGGTCGAGTAGGCACGGTTGCGGATGCTGTCGCCGGCAACTGCACCGTAGAACCCACCTGGCGAGGCCCAGATACCGACCGCATGCGCGGCTGCGCCGGGCGCGATGTTGCTGACATGCGTGATCGTGTTGTTGCTGATCTCGCTGCCATCCTCGTACGCCACAACGATACCGGCACGGGTAACCGAGTCGATCGTGTTGTTGATGTACCGGTTGTTCTGGTTCAGGTACGGCGTGAAGGTGTTGCTCAGCACGCGGTACAGAGGACCAGCACCGATCGAGACGATGCCGTAACCGAAGTTGCGGATATCGTTGCCGTCGATGACGTTGCCGGCATTATACAGCGTATCACGACGACGGCCGTTGATCACCGGGTTTGCACCGTTGATGTCTGCCGGAGCGGAGTTGCGGATAATGATACCAGCCGAGATCGTCACCTTGTCGTCTCTCGTGAAGTCGAAGGTGTTGAACGAACGGTTGAACAGAACCACCGGCAGCGGAGCGATCGCGCTCTTCAGACCGAGCGCCGGGCTGGCCGGATAGATGTAGCTGTTCTTGACGCCGAAGTTCGATGCGCCCTGGCCGAGGTAGAACACAGCCCTTCTGGCCGGGTTCACGTTCGGTGCCGGGGTAGCCTGCATGGTGTCGAGGACAAAGCGGAATGCCTTGTTAGGACCGCCATCCCAGGTGATATATCCGGTCGGGTTGAGCGTATCGCGCTGGCCGTACATGATGCCGATACCCGAACGCGACTTGATCGTGATGCGGATATTGTTCTTGCCTTCCGCCGGAGTCCAGGTGATAGCCCTGTTCGCGTTGGCACCGAAGACATCGCCACGGCCATCAAGAGCCGGCAGCGAGGTGTCGGCGCTCAGCGGACGGATCTCGTAGAAGTCGTTGACGAGCTTGAAGTTGACCGGGCCGTTGACGCCATAGCGGAACAGCGAGTCGTTGGCCTCCTGAATCGTCTGGAAGCGCTCCCCCACACCCACGTAGTAGGTGCCCGACATCGGCGGCTTCACGTTGAACGTGTAGGTCACCGAGTTGTTGGTCGTCAGCGGATCACGTGCCTCGGTGATCGTCGAGGTGATCGTATAGCGGCCGGCGATCTGCGGAGTGTACGATGGGTAACGCTCGTACAGGATCGACGGTGCAAGACCACTGGTGGCGCCCGGAACGAACGTCACGCCGTTCGGTGCGGTGCGGTCATAGACCACGTTGCCATCCGGGTCGGTGATCACCACGCGTCCCGGAACGTTGGCGGCATCGATGATACCGTTGTTCTCGTACGACGTGAAGATGTTAATCGGACGGCCAACCGGATAGTTGCCATTGACCATCGGCGAGGTGCCGCTCATGTTGGTGTTCGCCTCGAGCTCAACAACGTAGCGCACGGTGAACTCGGTGCCCAGCGACGGGTACTTCGGCAACGTGTCGTTGGTAAGCTGGCGATCCTCGGGAAGCATCGAGAAGATCTTGATGTAGTAGTTGCCCGGCTCGGTCGGAATGAACTGGCCTGGGAACACCACATCGCGATAGGTCAGCGTCGGGATGCTGCCACGGATGATCGTGGAGTCACGGAATACCACATCGCCAGCCGCATTGGAGATCACCATGCCGACCGGAACGTCGGTCTCGGTCGCGGTACCGATGTTCAGGAAGCGTCCCTCGTTGAGGATCTGGCTTCCGATCGGATAGACGATCCGGTTGAGCGACGTGTAGGTCTTCGGGTCGTTGATGCTTACCGGCATGAAGTCGTGGTCGAACGACACGTAGAAGGTCGAGGTCAGGATATCGTTGTTCGGATCCTGATCACCGGCGAGCGTCGGGAACACCTTGATGGTGTAGGTACCCTGAACGCTGGTCACGGCCGAGTTGACGAAGCCGAAGTTGACCTCGTAACGTCCGCCCTGCGGGGTCGACGTCGGGAAGGCCGTGCCGGTGCGCGTGTCGATCAGCGTGTTGCCACGGAAGATCTGCATCGTCACCGGGATATTCTGACGGGGGTTGCTGCCGACGTTAACAAAGCGAGCCTCGATCTGGAAGGAGGCGTTCTGCATGTAGGCATTGCCCGGCGCGGCGCCGGTGTAGCGGATCGTATCGGCAGCCACGTCGTCGGTGACGGGGCTGAAGGCAAAGCCGATCCGCTGGTTGCCCGCCGTCGGGAACTTGTACCACCAATAACGCGACATAACGCCGAGAACGCCGCTGAAGTACGGGGTGGTCTCGGGGGTCGAGTTGTTGTACAGACGCAGACGGGTGATCGCCAGCGTGTCGCTGCCAACCACCGAAGGGTCCGTCATGATGAGGTACTTCTCGGAGTTGTTGGCATTGCCAGCACTGGAGGTCATACCCTGGTTCTTCAGGCCGATGATCGCCCCGAAGTTGGAGGAGTTGAACACGCGCGAACGATCGATCGAGGCAGGACCGTAGTACATCTCGATCTTGTTGATCGTCTCGCGGAGCTTCACCTGGAAGTTGCCAGGGTTGCGGCTCGGCTCGCTCACGCCCTGCACGCGCCACTCGATGGTGAGCGTACGGTTCGGCGCGGTGCCGTCGACACGCCAGTAGACGCCACCCTCGGTGACGCCGTTAGGCTGAAGATCGCTCCAGTACGGCATGATCATCTGCGAACCGCTGGAGGTGCTCAGATCGGGGTTGCCCGGCGTGTTGCCGAAAGCCACCCAGCCGTTCGAGCCGACCTTGGCCGACGTGTAGGTGGTCAGCACGCCCGAGGCGTTGATGAACTTGAAGTTGAACGCGCCGCCCGTGTTGAGGAACTGAACGCCGGTAGCCAGGTCGAGCGTATAGCTGACGTTGCTCCCTGCATTCTTGCTGTCGTTCGACAGCCCCTCGTTGATACGGACGGTCCCGTTCACACCAATAATCGTCTGGTATGCGTCGGGAACGCGCTGCGGAACGTAGCCGTTCCATGCGAGCTGGGTATTCAACCCAGGGTTCGCGCCTGCCGGAACGTAGACGATCGGGGATAGCGTCTGTGCATGCGCTAATCCACCGGCCAACGACGCCAGCAAGAGTGATGCAAAAATCTTACGAAACCACATGTTGGCTCCTGTAAAGTGTGATATAGGTAACTACCAAGAACGTTCTATTGTATACGTGAAGAGTAGATTCTGCGGGACAAACCATGAATTCAGTATGGACCCGCGGTGCCGCCGATCGCGCCCGATCGACCGGCATTACGATATCCCGTGCCCCGCATAACGAAGGAAAAGAGGGAAGAGGTGAGACCCGGCCCGATGGATTTCGGAGGCGCGGACAAGCCGCCATCCGATCGATAAGAACCCCTGCATATGCTGTAAACAGTACAAATAACTATCATTTTGGGCGCTAGAAACTGCAATCTACTCAATATCAAAACCCACGACAAAGACAAAAGTTTCCGGGTAGTGTCTCAGTTCGCCAGAATGTTGGGTCGGAGTTCAACTCCGGCCCAGCGAAGCAGCGCCCGACGACCAAACTGAGACACGACCAGTTTCCGGTTTCCTGATTTCAGTTCAAGAAATCTCGGCTTATCTTCTCCCCTCATTCCTCCATCAGCTTCCGGAGTTCTGGCATGTTCGCTCTCGGCCTGCATCTGCTCGACTGGCTCGTGATCGCGCTCTATCTGGCCGCGCTCGTCTGGATAGGAGTGTGGGCCAGAAAGCGCATCCATAACACCGGAGACTTCTATCAGGGGGGGCGATCCTTCGGACGCTCGCTCGTCGCGTTCCTGAATTTCGGGACGATGACCGATGCCGGACAGACCGCCGGCGTCACCAGCGAGATCTACCGGCAGGGGCTTCAGGGGGTCTGGTTCCAGAATCTTGTCCTTTTTCATACCCCGTTTCAGTGGTTCATCGCCGCGCTCCAGCGCCGGGCACGCTATCTGGCCCCCGGCGATATGTACCAGCATCGGTTCGAAAGCCGCTTTCTCTCGGGACTCTACGCCGTGGTTCTGCTGGCCGTGGCGATCTACGCGAACTCCTTCGGCTATATCCTCACCGGCAAGACCCTTCAGGCGATCATGGTCAAGCCGGCCGCCGCCTATACGGTCGAGGAGAAGCGGAGCATCGAGGCGTTCCAGGAGCTGCGGTCGCTCTCGGCGGTCGATTACGCGGCACTCACTCCGGCCCAGCATGCCAGGCTGACGACCCTTCAGGAACAGGAGAAGCGGGGAGAGATACGGGCATTCGCCTCCTACCTCGACCTCGACACATTCTATATTATATATGCCCTGCTGATCGCTCTGTATACGGCGCTGGGGGGCTTGCTTGCGATTGCCATCATTGACGTAGTGCAGGGAGTGCTGATTGTCTTCCTCTCGCTGGCGCTGATTCCGGCGGCGCTTGCCCGCGTGGGGGGGATCAGCGGCATGCAGGATGCGATCCCCGGGCATATGTTCGATCTGTTCGGCTCCTCCGCGACCAGCGACTATACCTGGTACTTCGTGGCGAGCTTCGCCCTGCTCAACCTTGTGGTCAACGCACCGAAAAGCTTTATGATAGGGGGCTCGGCAAGGGACGACAGCGCCGCGCGGATAGGGTTCGTCACCGGATCGGTGTTCAAACGCTTTATGATGATCACCTGGGCGTTCACCGGCATGCTCGCCATAGCCCTCTATTCCGGCCAGGTCTCCGATCCCACCAACGTCTGGGGGTTTATGACGCGCGATCTGCTCGGCGTCGGAGCGATCGGGCTGATGATCGCCGCCGTCTTCTCGGCCAACATGGACGGCAACTCCACCATATCGCTCGAAGCCAGCGCGGCGTTCATCAAGAACATCTTCCAGCCCCTCCGTCCGGCGGCCTCCGAACGGACCCAGATCAACCTGGGGCGACTGGTTTTTGCCGGAATTCTGGGGATTTCGGTCTATTTCACCCACGAGCTCGCAAACCAGCGGCTGATGGATGTCTTTAAATACATCCTCTCGGTCGGCACCATCGTCGGTCCATCGTTCTGGCTGGTCTACTTCTGGCGCAGGCTAAACACACGAGCCGTCGCCGCTCAGATGATCATCTCGATCCTTCTGACCGTCGTCGCCCCCAATGTGATCCCCCTTTTTCCCGGCATGCGAAGCGCTCCCGCGCTCACCATCCAGACGACCGAACGGTTCGTATCGACCGAGACGAAGGCGAACCAGGCCGATGTGGCGGCGGGACGCGCGGCGGCCCCCGGCCAGAGCATAACGCGGCGCGAACGGATTCCTCCGGGGGGGATATTCTACGAATCGGTGGTCCGCCGCGACCCGAACGACCCGAATTCCCCCTGGGAGGGACAAGGGCTCTTCCGGACTCAGATCTGGATACTGAGCAGCCTCGGGATCGATTTCACCGAATGGCGGCGCCCGGCGATCTCCTCAGCGGCGTTCCTGTTCGACGCGATCACTCCCTTCCTTCTTCTTATCGTCATCTCGCTCTTCACCCGGCGGAACTCCGAGCATGTCCTGCGCGATTTCTATGCGCGTATCCATACCCCGGCGGTGGCCGACCCGGAGCGCGACGCCGAGCTGGTGCGCGAGAAGATCGAAAACCCCGATCTGGTGGAGCGCGACAAGATCTTCCCCGGCACCGACTGGGAGTTCTGGAAGCCCACCCGGACCGATATCGTCGGTTTTCTGGCCTGCATCGGCTTCGTCCTGGTCGTGATCGGGCTGTATATGGGGCTTGCCTCGATCGGGAAGTAGCGCCGCAGCGGCATCCGGGGCACGATATGCGGGGGAAAGAACGTTCCGGCATACGATTGGGTGAGCCATCGGTGCCGGCGCACTCGGCGAACCGGCCGGACTATGAACATACTGACAGCGATCCCCATGATAAACGACCTTCAGACCAACGCTCCCGATACCGATTACTTCTTCCTCGGCGATGGAAGGATCATGGCGGCGATCCAATGGAGCAGGTCATCCTCCCTCTCCCCCTACGGGCTGATTCTCTATGACCCGGAGCGGATGTCGCGCAAGAACGGCGCGCTGCTGTTCCATCCGGAGCTCGGGCTCTCCCGAACGATGCTGACGGTGATCGTCGACGGAGTGCGCCATGTTCCGCGGCACGAGGATCTTGTCGCGGCATGGGATTTCACCGACGGGCCATCGGTGGTGGTCCGCTGGAAGGCGGGCGATCTGGAGGTGACCGAGCGGTTTTCCGTCCAGAAGACGACCTCGAACCTGCTGCGCGATGTGATGATTTCCCCCGCCGGCGACAGGCGGGTCGAGATCGAGGGGGCGCTCTATGCCAACCCTCTCCTGTTCGACGAGTTCGGCGTCCGCGCCGGGTCGGGGCTCTACGCCTCGGGATACTCCTCGGTGACGCTCCACTCGGTGCCGCGCGGCAGGCCGTTCGAGCGTTTTCTGACCGTCGACGTCACGCAGAGCCCACCGGCGATCGCCGTCACCTTCATCTATATGATCGAGGCGGTCGGAACGCACGAGTTCTCCCTCTATCCCGCCGAGAACATCTTTCGGGATCACCACGACGTACCTGCGCCGGAACCATGGATCGATCCGGGCGCTTCCTCCCCCGACCGGCCGGACGACTCGCTCCCCTGGCGGATCGGCCGGACCTACCGGATCGCCCGCGCCTCGCTTCGGGGAAGCGTCTCGCAGCTCGGGAAGTTCGATGCATCGATCTGGCAGTACGACTACGAATGGGGGATGGATGCCGCGATGGTCGCCACGGCGGCCGCAAGCTCCGGCATGTTCGATCTGGCCCGCCGCGTTCTGATGAACATCCTCCGGCGGCTCTCGAACGCCGAGGGGATGATCGCCGAGGCGGGAAGGTTCCGTGGCGGGGAGATGGCCGAGCTGAACGGCAACGGCGCGGTGCTCGACGCCATCTGGCATTACTGGCGCTGGAGCGGCGATGAAACGCTCCTGCAGGCGCAATGGCGGCGGATCGTCGCCATCGCCGATTATCCGCTCCGCCCGGAGTTCCAGCATCCATCGGGCCTTCTGAAAACGCGCCGCGATTTCTGGGAGCGCTACCCCTGGATGGGGGTGGGAGAAGGGTTCGAGCTGGCACATCAGGTCTTCTGCGCCGTGGGGCTGGCGCGCGCGGCGGAGATAGCATCGGCGCTCGGCAAGACCGACGAGGCGGCGCGATGGGGAGATGCGGCCGGCCGCATCCAGAATGCGATGCTCCATCACCCGCAGTTCTCGCTGGTGGAGGACGGACGCTTCATCCGCCGCCGCCTGATCGATGGCTCGCCGCAGAGAAGCCTGAGTCCCGATCCGGCGTACCACGATCCGAACTACGCATCCTATATCCCCCCGATGCCCGACGATCCGGCGGCGCGCCCATGCGAGCCCGACGTTGCCGAGGCGCTGCCGATCATCTACGGGCTCGTCGACCCGACGAGCGATCTCGCGCTGCGGACGCTCGAGGAGCTGCGCGCGCTCTGGAGCCCGAACGGCAGGGGAGGCTATGCCCGCTACAATACTGCCTCCGATCCCGATTCCCCCGGACCCTGGCCCTTCGCGACGGCGTTCATGGCGGCGGCCGAGATCGAGAGTGGACTCGACGATCGCGCGCGGGGGACGATAGGCTGGCTGATCGACGCGGCGGGGGCCGGCGGAAGCTGGTGCGAATACTACGGCGAGCGTCCCCCTTCCTATCCCCCCATCGGGATCATCGTCTGGGGATGGGCGCAGTATATCCTGCTGGTGGTCAAGCATATCATTAGGGCCCGCGTGGAGGGGAACCAGATCGTCATCGCCCCGACGATGACCGGCATCGACCATACGCTGCACTTCGGCGGACACACCGTCCGGATCGTCATCCGGGGGAAGCAATCGGCGCTCCTCGACGGCGAGCCGCTCCCGCTCCGGGATGGAGGCGCATATCTGGCCCTCCCCCTGACAGCCGACCATCTGCTGGAATTCAGGTAGCGGCCGGGCGATGGGGGTCATAGATTATATATTGCGCGAAAGCCGCCGCGATGCATCTTTGTGGCGGCTTCGATCGTCCACGACGCGCGCGCGGCGTTCTCCGGGCAGCCGTCCGTATCGCATCCCCAGATCTTTCTTACTAATCGTTCCACTGGTGTACAGATCCACTCTGGTCTCATTGTTCATCGCGTCGCTGACGGCATTATCGGCCTGCGGCCAGACGTCGGGCGTGGCGGTACAGCCAACACAGGCGGCCCCCGGCGACAGCATCCACTCCGAACGGCAGCTCCCCTATCTCCCCCCCTGGAACTTCATGTCGCTGTCGACGGCGGGAATCGATACGTTCCTGATCGACCATCCCACCTACGATGGCCGGGGGGTGGTGATCCTGGTGTTCGATACCGGCATCGATATGTCGATCCCGGGGCTGGCGAAGACCTCGACCGGCCAGCAGAAGGTGATCGACGCGATCGATTTCTCCGGGTCGAACGTCCTCCGGTTCAAGCCCGCCAGGCTTCAGGGGAGCGGCGGCGCGATGACAGCGAGCGCCGAGGGGATGGCGATGAAGCTGCGCGGCGTCGGCGAACTGAACCCTCCCCCCGCCGGGGATGAGATCTATCTCGGCGTGATGGATGAATCGGTCTATCGCAACAGCTCCGTCCGCGATTTCGACGGCGATGGCGAAGCGCGCTCGAAGTTCGGCGCGATCCTCTACCGCGCGGCCGACGGATGGCGCGTGGCGCTCGATACCGACGGCGACAGCAGCCTGGCGGGGGAGACGCCGGTGGGGAACTACCGCGAGCGGTTCGAGACCCTGCAGTTCAAGCAGCGGAACGGAGGGAAATCCCCCCTGACGCTCGCCGCGACGATCGATCCCTCCGCGAAGAGCGTGAGCTTCCACTACGACATGGGGGGCCATGGCACCCATGTGGCGGGGATCGCCGCAGGATTCGGCATCAACAACGAGGCGGGCTTCAACGGCGTCGCCCCCGGCGCGCAGCTGATCTCCGGCAAGTTCTCCGGCGATACCGTCAACGACAACACCGTGACCGGCAGCATGAAGCGCGCCTACGAATACGCGGCGCGGCTGGCCGATTCGCTTCAGGCGTTCGGCCGCCCGGTGGTGGTCAATATGAGCTTCGGCATCGGGTCGGCATATGAAGGGACCGCCGACATCGAGCGCTTCATCGACACCCTCCTGCCGTCGCATCCGAATCTGTATGTGGTGACGTCGGCCGGCAACGAGGGGCCGGGGCTCTCCAGCACCGGCATCCCGGCATCGGCGTCGCGGGTGATCGCCGTCGGCGCGCTGCTGCCGAAAGGGATCGGCCGCGATGGCTACAACGCGGCGCTCGACAGGGACATCATCTGGGATTTCTCCTCGCGGGGCGGCGAGGTGGACAAGCCCGATATCCTCGCCCCCGGAACCGCCGTCAGCACCATTCCCCGCTATGCGTTCCAGTCGCGCGAGAGCGGCACCTCGATGGCGAGCCCCTACGCGGCCGGCGCCGTGGCGGTTCTGCTGAGCGCGATGCGGCAGGAGGATTCCTCCTGGATGCCGACGCAGGAGCTGATGCGGCGCGCCCTCCGGAACTCGGCGAGCTTTCTTCCCGACTACGCGGCGATCGAACAGGGGGGCGGGCTTCTCAATCTCCGCCGTGCCTACGAGCTTCTGCGCGAGTACAGACGGAGCGGCTTCGCGGAGGATCTGCAGATCTATAATGTCCTGACCTCCTCCCCCAACTACCCGAGCGGCCAGGGCCCGACCGCGTACTGGAGAAGCGCGTTCGTCCCCGGCACCGACTGGCGCCAGAGCTTCACGATCTCGCGCTATATGCCGCGCGACCGGTCGGCACAGGGGGATGAATTCTTCCGTGCCTATACGCTGGAGTCGACGGCGCCGTGGCTGCGCACCGTGCAGAGCACCGTCTATATCCGGGGAACCGCCAACGCGCAGGTGGATGTGCTCTACGACAGCGCGGCGATGGCCGAGCCGGGACTTTATTCGGCCCGCGTGATCGGTCGCCGCGCCAGCGCCAAGGGGGCGGCCGCGCGCGCCGAGAGCGAGTTCGAGCTGGTCAACACGGTGATCGTCCCCTACCTCTTCTCCCCCGAGAAGGGCTACAGCGTATCGACGCCGGCGCAGAAGCTCCCGCCGGGGGTCACCAGGCATTTCTTCTTCGCGCCGCCGGTCGGCGCCGGGGCGGTCACCTTCACGCTGAGCGTGCCGAAGGGATCGCGCTCGAATGTCTCCGGCAAGATCGCCGACCGCAACGGCATCACCACGCAGTATCTGCCGAGGGTGAAGGGGACCGAGCGGAGCGAGGGATCGAACACCATCCCGACAAGTGCGCTCGGCGACGGGGTGATCGATGTCGTGGTGCAGGCCGATGCGTTCGAGGGATCGGGCGACGCATCGGAGTTCACCCTGACGGCGACCTGCATGATGCTCGATGTGCGGACGACGGTCGAAACGGCCGGGAGCAGCCATCTGCTCCGGGCGGAGGCCCGCAACACCGGCACAACGCCGCTGCAGGGCGATTTCTCCTATCTGATCAAGGGGTACGGCCGCACCCTGATCGATACGATGCGCGGGGATACCTATTCGCGCAGCTTCACCATACGGAAGGGTGACGGCGCGCTCTGGCTCGAGCCGAAGTTCTCCGAGGAGGACTATATGCGCGCCACCGACGTCCTTGTGCGGGTCGTGGACGACGGCGGATATGTCCAGGCGCAGGAGGCGCTGAACACCCCGTCGACATGGCTGTTCCTGCCGAACTTCAATCGCGAGGAGGATAGCACGCACTATCGGATGGAGATCATCTTCGGCGCGGCCAACTACGGCCATATCCCCAACATGCCGATCCAGATCACCGAGCGCCATATGCGCCCGGATGATCCACGGCCGCTGGGGGGCGGCATGACGAACCGGGAGATCTATCCCTATATCCCCGATGTCCGCCAGGTGAAGCTCCCGCCGCTGAACGATGTGCCACGGGGCTATTCGACGATCGGAGAGATCAATTTCAAGCCGCGCGGAAGCGAGCAGCCGGTGACGTTCGACTTCACGATTCCCTAGCATGCAGATGAATTTCATGAGCTTCCCGATCCCTCTCGTTGCAACGCTCCTCGTGGCGCTGATCGCCGCGTGCGGCGGCTCTCCCGACACGCGCACGGCCGATGCACGGGCCGACTCATCGTCGCGGGCCGATGCCCCTCCCGCGGCACGCAAAGCCCTCTCACCGGGACGGAGCGATACGGCGGGCTGCGCCAGGAGCTACACCGGGACGATCGGCGCCGACATCGGCATTGCGATGAGCCTCTGCCGCACGGGGGATACGCTGGCCGGAACGTATCGGTATCTGAAGGTCGGGAAGGATATCGAGCTGCAGGGGCACGTCGAGGAGAACGGAGAGTTCATCCTCTACGAATGGGGGAACGAGAAGAGCAGGCGGCAGACGGGACACTGGCTGGGACGCTTCATCGGCGACAGCCTGATGGAAGGAACATGGAACGACCCGCAGGCGACGCGGGTTCTCCCCTTCCGGGTGGCGCTCGCCGGAAGCACCGCAGCGGCGCCGGCGACCGGCTTCAGCGGCGGCTGGCTCTACAGGAAGGATGGCTACTCCTTCAGCCTCGTCCTCCGGCAGCAGGGGAAGTCGATCGTCGGGCATCACTGCGCCGTGACCAAGAACGCGACGCGCCTCGACTGCAGCTCCGACGAGGAGACCGATCGCGGGCTGGCCGAGCCCGACGGCAGCTTCAGCAAACCGTCGATCACCGGAACGGTGGAGGGGAATGTCGCTACGGTACGCTTCGAGAGCGCCTACGGCGTCGACTCGCTGATGAACCCGATCACCGGCACCGCGACGATGCGGCTGCACGACGGGACGATCGACTGGAAGATCACCGACTTCACCCCGGGCGATTTCTATCTGCCGATGGAGGCCACCCTGCGCCGCAGCATGCACGAGGGGAAGTAGAACAGTCGCGATGGGGCGGCTCACTGGTGCTGGCCGCCCCCGGATTCCCCGCGACGGCGCCATTCATCATCCCGCGATATCCTTCCCCGCCGGCCGGCAGCATATCTGCCAGCGCCCGCCGCGCCGAGGGTAGCGCATCGTTTCGTATCATTCCGCCATGACAGACGATACTTCCCCGCAGAGCGGATCGAATCTTCCGGCAAAACCGGATGGGGGCACGCCCCGCAAGACCTTTATCCTGAAACGGCGGACCGACGTGGAGACGCCGCAGTTCCGTATACGCTACGCCGATGAGCTGAACGCGGCGCAGCTGGCGGCGGTCGAACAGGTGGACGGACCGGTGCTTGTGGTGGCCGGCGCCGGCACCGGAAAAACCAGGACGCTGGTCTACCGGGTCTCGCGGATGATCGAGCTGGGTATCAGGCCGGAGAACATCCTGCTGCTGACGTTCACCCGCAAGGCGTCGCAGGAGATGCTCCGCCGTGCCGGCGCCCTTGTCGGCACCAGGGCCGAGCAGGTCAACGGCGGGACGTTCCACTCCTTCGCCAACCTCACGCTCCGCCGCCATGCGCCGTCGCTCGGCTATCAGAACAGCTTCACCATCCTCGATCAGGGGGACTGCGAGGATGTGATCAATCTGCTCCGCGCCCGGATGGGGCTCGACGCCAAGGGGATGCGCTTCCCGCGCAAGCAGACCCTCACCTCGATGATCTCGGCGTCGGTCAACCGCCTGACGCCGATCGACCAGATCATCGATGACGACTATCCGCAGTACCGCAAACAGATCGAGGAGATCCAGAAGCTGGCGCGGGGATATCAGGACTACAAGCGCCAGCACAACCTGATGGACTACGATGATCTGCTGATCAATATGTCGAAGCTGGTGGAGGAGTTCCCCGATATCCGCGAGCGGCTTGCCGAGACCCACCGCTACATCATGGTGGATGAATATCAGGATACCAACAAGCTGCAGCACGAGATCGTCCGGCTGCTGGGAGCGCGGCACAGGAACGTGATGGCCGTCGGCGACGACTCGCAGTCGATCTACAGCTTCAGGGGGGCCAACTTCCGGAACATCATGGAGTTCCCCGCATCGTTCGCCGGGACCACCATCATCACGCTCGAAGAGAACTACCGCTCCACCCAGCCAATCCTCAACCTCACCAACGAGGTGCTCCGCCCCGCCGTCGAGAAGTACGACAAGCATCTCTATACGCGCCGCGTGAGCGGGGAGCCGCCGGTGATCATATCCACCGCCAGCGAGCAGATGCAGTCGCAGTTCATCGTGCAGCGCGTGCTGGAGCTGCGCGAGGAAGGGGTGGAGCTGAACGATATCGCCGTGCTCTTCCGCTCGAGCTACCTCTCGTTCGATCTGGAGATCGAGCTGAACAAGGCGAGCATCCCCTATATCAAGATGGGGGGATTCAAGTTCATCGAGACGGCGCATGTGAAGGATCTGATCGCCTATCTCCGGGTGATCCACAATCCGCGCGACGTGGTAAGCTGGAACCGCATCCTGCTGCTGCTGCCGGGGGTGGGGCCGCGCATCGCGCAGCGGGTGCTCGATGAGATCGCCGCCGAGCGGCTGAAGATCGGAAGCGGCGGCGGAGAGCTCGCGCGGCGTGTGAGCAACGATGCGGTGGGGGATATGTTCGACGTGCTGCACGAGCTGCAGAAGGAGCGGCTGTCGGTGCCGGAGAAGGTCGACAGACTGGTCGACTACTACCGGCCGATCATGCAGGGGAAGTACGACGACTACACGAAGCGGCTGAAGGATGTCGAGATGTTCGCCGAGATCGCGGCGCGCTACCGCTCGCTCGCCTCCTTCCTCTCCGATATGGCGCTGGAGCCCCCCACCGAATCGGTGATAGGAATCGAGGGGGTGAGCGAGGATGAGAAGCTGGTCCTCTCGACGGTCCACTCCGCCAAGGGGCTGGAGTACAACACGGTGTTCGTGATCTGGGCGCTCGACGGACGCTTCCCCTCGGCGTACGCGGCCAAGAACCTCGACGCGATCGAGGAGGAGCGCCGCCTGATGTACGTGGCGACCACCCGCGCCAAGGACAGACTGATCATCACCTATCCGACGAATATCTACGACCGCGAGAGCGGCTCGGTGCTCTCGAAGCCCTCGCGATTCATCGAGGGGATACCGGAGGATATCGCCGAGCGATGGGTGGTCTCCGAGGAGTGATCGCCGGCGTCGGATGCGCACCGGCGATCAGGCGCCCAGGCGCGATGCCATCGTCGGCGCCTTCTCCTTCACGAAAATCTGGGTGAAGTAATATTCCCCCGCGTCGTTCCGGTCGATGCCGATCCCGGTCGTCGTGAAATCCCCCACGATATTCTCGTAGTGGCTGGGGCTGTTCAGCCACCCGCTCACCGCGTTGCCGGCCGGGTCGGCATAGCCCATATTCATCGCCACATTCTCGCCGATGCTCCTGAACGGAAGCGCCAGCGCTATCGTATCGGCGCGCCCCCTGAAGCCATCATGGCCGAACGGCACCGCGCCGCCCGCCATCTCCTGGCTGTGGAACCGCGCCCGCGCGCTCACCGCCGCGTCGAGCCGGAGCGCGGCCAGCCCTTTGCTCTGGCGGAACTGGTTGATCTGCCGGAAGATCGCCCCCTCCATCGCCGCATACGACGCCGGCGGCGTGTTCAGCGACACGGGCGCGGCGAGCGCATCCCCCGGATGCACGGCGCAGCCGGTGATGGCAGCTATCACAAGAGCCGCAATCGCGATCGGCGACAGGACGCGGCGGAACAGGATGTTCATCATCTATCCACACTTCGAGTTGATTCCAGGAAATGACATGGCCCGTCCCCACGAGGGGGACGGGCCAGTATAGACGATGCAATGGGGCGATCAGTTCAATGGGCCGGGGCGCCGATCACGTCCCCCGGATCCCGGATTATGGCACCGCGGATGGAACGCCCAGCCGTCGGAGATTCATCACAGCGGCCCAATACTCCGAGCGTTCTCCATCCCGCACGCCGGGCCGGACTCCGGCCCCGGTAGCGCAAGGAACCGTGAAGCGTCCCCGCAACCAGGCTAGTACGACCGTGCGAAGAGCGCGACCTCGCTGGCGGGCTCGCCGGTGAGGAAGCAGCTTCCGCTCCCCGAGGGCTGCTCGAGCGGGAAGCAGCGGATCGTCGCGCCGGTCTCCTCCTTCAGCGCGCGCTCCTGCGCATCGCTGCCGGCCCACCAGGCGCGGGCCCACTTGCCTGCGGCGATGGCCTCGCGGAACTGCTCGGGGCTCTCCACATCGACGATATTGCTGTCGCGGAACGCGGTGGCGCGCTCCAGCAGCGCCGCCTGGATATCATCGAGCCACTGACGGGCAACGCTGCCGACATCGGCGGTCGGGATGCCGAACTGCTTCCCTTCCTTCCCCGGCCGGTCGCGGCGGGCGAACACCACGGCATCCTTCGCCACATCCTTGGGTCCGATCTCGATCCGCAGCGGCACGCCGCGCATCTCCCACTCGTTGAACTTCCAGCCGGCCGTATCCTGCTCGCTCAGATCGCTCTTGACGCGAATCCCCGCCGCGCGAAGGATCCCCTCCACCTGCGCGACCTTCTCCTTCACCGCGGGCTTGTCCTCCTCCTTGTTCCAGATCGGGACGATCACGACCTGCACCGGCGCAAGCCTCGGCGGCATCACCAGCCCCTTGTCGTCCCCGTGGGTCATGATGATCCCGCCGATCATCCGGGTGCTCACCCCCCACGAGGTCTGCCAGACATATTCCACCTCGCCGTTCTCGTTCTGGAAACGGGTCTCGAACGCCTTGGCGAAGTTCTGCCCGAGGTTATGGCTCGTCCCCGACTGCAGCGCCTTGCCATCCCCCATCATCGCCTCGATCGTGTAGGAGCGGACGGCGCCGGCGAACTTCTCGATGTTCGACTTCCTTCCCGGTATCACCGGGATCGCGGCCTCGTTCATCGCGAACTCGGTGTAGACGCCGAGCATCTTCAGCGTCTCGGTCTCGGCCTCCTCGGCCGTGGCATGGGCGGTATGCCCCTCCTGCCAGAGGAACTCCGAGGTGCGGAGGAACGGGCGCGTGCGCAGCTCCCAGCGGACGACGTTCGCCCACTGGTTGATGAGGATCGGCAGATCGCGGTAGGACTTCACCCACTGCGCGTACATATGGTTGATGATCGTCTCCGAGGTCGGGCGCACCACCAGAGGCTCCTCCAGCTTCTTCCCGCCGGCATGGGTCACCAGCGCAAGCTCCGGGGAGAAGCCCTCCACATGCTCGGCCTCCTTCTGGATGAAGGAATAGGGAATGAACATCGGGAAGTAGGCGTTCTCGTGGCCTGTCTCCTTGAAGCGCCGGTCGAGCTGCTGCTGGATATGCTCCCAGAGCGCATAGCCGTACGGACGGATCACCATCGTTCCCTTGACCGGCCCGTAATCGACCAGCTTGGCCCGCTGAATAACCTCGATATACCAGGCCGAATAGTCCTGGCTGCGCGGCGTCACCGCTTCTGACATTGTAGTGCTCCTATGCTGACGGAATAGATCATCGGAAATGAAGAGCGAATATACGGGATCGGCGGTAGTTGTCGAGAGCCGTTCTTCGGAGGCCGGATCGGTTATATCGGCCGCGTCGCGTGTCATGCCAGCGCAATCCCAATGCTGCGACACGATACGGGAGGCTTCCGCCGATGCACGTTCCATGCTCTTGCGCCGCCATGGCGCACCCCCTGCCGCGTCGGCTCCCGCACCGGCTCCAGCCGGCGCTCGCCTGCATGCTCGCCGGAGCGCTTGCGGGACTCATTACCGGCTGCGCGCCGGTCTACTACCCGAAGATGCTCCACGTCCCGCTGTTCAGCAACGCCGGCGAGACGCAGCTTTCCGGCAACATCACCACCACGGGCTACGAAGCGATGGCGGGGGTATCGCCGGTGGAGAATATCGGGCTGATCGGGGCATATGCATGGAACGTGCTCGATCGCGATTCGCTGCCGGACGACCGCTCCCGCTACGGCGAGATCGCTCTCTGCTACTATCCATCCGTCGACACGCCGGACAGATCGTGGCTGCGCTGGGAGATCATGGGAGGCTATGGAAGAGGATCGGCGCGATCGTACAGCTGGGACATCCTTCATATCAAGTACGATGGGGATATCTATACAGTGCACTCGGAGTACCAGCGGGCATTTGTCCAGGGGCACCTTGCCGCTCAGTTCCAGAGCAGATGGCTCGAATCCTTTGTCGAGCTGGGATGGGCGCTCCGGCTTGCCCACCTCCGCTTCACGACGCTCAGCCTCGGCGAGGAGTCGAAGGATGGCGCGTCGAATATCTTCCTCGAGCACGGGACATTCCTTCGCATCGGCATCCGATGCTTATGGGCGAGCTGCAGTGTGGATTTTCGCAACGGCTCGAGGGTGTAAAGCTCGTGGGGGATGCGGCGTTCGATTATTATCAGGTCTACCTCTCGCTGGGGGTTCATCTGCGGCTCTGGCGAAACGCCCCGTGAACGGCCGTGACAGCCGATACGACAACGGGAGGGACGCTCCCGATGGAACGTCCCTCCCGTCATATATGCGGCAGGCGTCTTTTAGTCGGTGACCACCATCCGGCGCGTCGACCTCACGCCGTCGATGGTGAGGCGCACCAGATAGCTTCCGCTCGGCCATCCATCGGTGCGAACCGGCAGACGCATCGCCCCGCCGCCGATATCGGCGGTATGGACCACGCGCCCCGTCATATCGCTGACGCTGACCGAGACCTTCGCCTCCGGCGATGCGACGTAGTCGAGGACGAACGCGCCGCCACGGACCACGGGATTCGGATACGCGGTCAGCGCGGCCGCGGCGTCATCTCCGCTCTCCACGCCGCTCATGGCCGAGCCCAGTGCCGACCCGGCGTTGGCGTCGTGTCCTCCGGCGAGCGTCGGATGGAGCGGATCTGCCGGCTCGATCGGAACGATGTTGAACAGCGGACCGTCGCAGTGCCATGGATCGCGGGAATACTCGTAGACCTGCGGGGTCACTCTGTTGAGCACAAGGCCCCAGCGGCGCGGAACCGGCATGTTGATCGGAGTCCAGTTGATGGTCGTCGTGACCGGCGCCAGACTCCTTGTCAGACAGTTAGCACTGGTCAGCCCGAACTGGTCGGCCCTGGTCAAATGAAGGTCCTGCTGCGCGTTCGGGGTGGTCATCATCCCCGTTGCCAGAATCGTATAATCGATCTGACCATTGAACGGAATGCCGATATCGACAGCCCAGCCGCGATCATCTCCACCTCCCCACTGTCCTCCCTGAATCCGGTACCAGTCGTTGACGAGGTTCCCCCAGACCCTCTGCAGATAGAAATCGATGTTGCCATACCCACCCGGCGGATAGGCGTTCAATCCGGTAAAGATGAACTTGCCATCGGGATCTTCGGCGACCCCCATCGCCTCCTGCCATCCCCCCCCCGCGTTATAGGATCGCGCGGCGGTGAAATTCCCCGCCACGTCGTTCACCAGCATCGCCAGGGAGAGCGAGGCCCCTGTGTTGCCGGCAATGATTAACTGGCCGGGATTGGGACCGGTCGGACGGCAGGAGCGGATGGAGCGGCTTCCCTGATTGCTTCCACTGACGCCATAGCGTCGCTGCCACGTCGGAACGCCAGCCGCTGATACCCTGGTGACCAGCACGTCGTGATCACCTCCGATCGTCGTCGATCCGCAGGCCACATGATCGCCGTTGGGAAGGACCGCATTGGAGTAGAACCCTTCGTAGGAGGAGGATGCCCCGTCGTAGGCGTTCCCCCAGAGAAGGTTCCCCGCCGTATCGGTTTTGAAGAGCACCGCGTCGAAGTGGGCCGCATGGTTGCTGGTGGAGCGCCCGCTCACCACATAGCCCCCCGTCGTTACCTCGACATGATAGGCCTCATCGTTGATGTTGACCCCCACATCGGAATAGAGCCTGCACCAGATCGGGGTGCCGAACTGATCGAGCTTCATCAGGAAGATGTCGGCGTTTCCGTCGCTCCCCGCCTGTGTGTAGCCGGTGACGATATAGCCGATGATCCCGTTGACGGTGGTCTCCTGGATATCGGTCCCGAAGTCGTTGCCGTTGGAGAGGTTGTAGGTTTTCTCCACCATCGGGAACTCGCTGAGTGGGTTGGTGATGATCACATAGACGTCGCTCCTGCCGAGCGCGAAGGGGCTCGGCGCCTCCCCCGTCACGATGAACGCGCCGTTGGAGTTCTGATGGACCGCGCGTCCGAACTCGTCCCCCGCTCCCCCGTAATCCGCCTGGAACTGTGCCTGTGCCCCGATGCTTCCCAGAACGCAGAGCATCGCCCCGGTCCCCGCCACTGCACGGGCCCGTCCTCCGAGCCCCCGTAGAGTTATCTTCATGATCGTCTCTCCATGATAACGGTGAATGATGATGGTCCCGCTCCCGACCAGAATGCCGACGTGGGCCGCCGGCGCTCGAGGATATCGCATCAGGAATGGGGAGGTAGCGCGCTTCGGGGCAATATCGAGCGGCGGGATGAGAGCTTCGAACGGCATCGAGCGGCCGGCGGAAACGGCCGAGCGGATGGCGGGAAACGCCGAGCGGATGGCAGGGCGAAGAGGGGCAGAGGCGGCGACGGAAGGGGGAAACGGGAGGACCGCAGGGAAGCAAAACACACCGAAACCAACGCGGGAGTTGCGTCAGTCATAATGATTGGCGAAGTTTATCGGCTAACGTGCATGATTCGCGCAGTGATCTGAATGGTCGTAGGCGACAGCTGAGGTCGCATACGAATGGTAACGATGCGTGCTGAATCTTACGGAGATTCCCCCCGTGTCACAGGGATGGGATATCCGGATTCGATGACAGACCGCGGTTCATCCCGCAGGCACGCGATCTCGTATGGTCATTATGATGAACTTATATATCAAGGTATCAAGCCATGGCTAACACTTTCAATGCCCGTTCTCCGCTTCATGTAGGGGACCGGACCTACACCATCTTCCGCCTCGACGCACTGGCCGATATCGGCTGCGACACCACTCGGCTTCCATACTCGCTCCGCATTCTTCTGGAGAATCTTCTCCGCACCGAGGATGGGATGGTCGTCACCGCCGATGATGTCCGCTCGCTGGCCGGATGGGACCCGCAGGCGAACCCGAACAAGGAGATCGCCTATACGCCGGCGCGCGTGCTGCTGCAGGACTTCACCGGCGTTCCCGCCGTGGTCGATCTGGCCGCCATGCGCGACGCGATGCAGCAGATGGGAGGCGATCCGGCCCGGATCAACCCGCTGCAGCCGGCCGAGCTGGTCATCGATCACTCGGTGCAGGTCGACGCATTCGGCAGCGATGTCGCCTTCGAGATCAACACCAATCTGGAATACGAGCGGAACAAGGAGCGCTATCAGTTCCTCCGCTGGGGACAGAAGGGATTCAAGAATTTCCAGGTGGTTCCCCCCGAGACCGGGATCGTCCACCAGGTGAACGTCGAGTATCTGGCGCGCGTGGTCTTCACGGCCGAGGATGGAAGCGATGCGCCGCTGGCCTATCCCGACACGCTGGTCGGCACCGATTCCCATACCACGATGGTCAACGGCCTGGGCGTGCTCGGCTGGGGCGTCGGCGGAATCGAGGCGGAGGCGGCGATGCTCGGCCAGCCGGTCTCGATGCTGATCCCGAAGGTGGTCGGCTTCAGGCTGGTCGGAAAGCTTGTGGAAGGGGCCACGGCCACCGATCTGGTGCTGGTGGTCACGCAGATGCTGCGCAACCATGGGGTGGTGGGGAAGTTCGTCGAGTTCTACGGCAGCGGGCTTGCGGGGCTGCCGCTTGCCGATCGCGCCACCATCGCCAACATGGCGCCGGAGTATGGCGCCACCTGCGGCATCTTCCCGGTCGACGAGGAGACGCTCCGCTATCTCCGCTTCACCGGCCGCAGCGACGAGCAGGTGGCGCTGGTCGAGGCATACATGAAGGCGCAGGGGCTCTTCCATACGGTCGATACGCCGGAGGCACAGTACTCCGAGACGCTCGAGCTCGATCTGGGAACGGTGCTGCCGAGCATCGCCGGACCGAAGCGTCCGCAGGATCGCGTTCTGCTGAGCGACGCCAAGAAGGCGTTCTACGACTCGATGCGGCTGCTGATAAGCCCCGCCGCCCCCGGCACCTCGCCGAAGGTGGTGGGACGCTGGGAAGGTGAGGGGGGACAGATCGAGGATGGGCTCCGGCTGGAGGATTTCTCGAAGGACCCGTCGGCCGTCCGCTTCACGCTCAAGAGCGCCGAGCATGTGCTGCATCACGGCTCGGTGGTGATCGCCGCGATCACCAGCTGCACCAACACATCGAACCCGTCGGTGATGATCGCCGCCGGCCTGCTGGCAAAGAAGGCCGCGCTGCTCGGACTCCGGTCGAAGCCATGGGTGAAGACCTCGCTTGCTCCCGGCTCGAAGGTCGTGACCGGATATTTCGACAAGGCGGGGCTGACGCCGTATCTCGACCAGCTCGGCTTCAACACGGTCGGCTACGGCTGCACCACCTGTATCGGCAACTCCGGCCCGCTGCCGACGGAGATCTCGAACGCGGTCGCCCAGGGGAACCTGGTGGTCTGCTCGGTCCTCTCCGGCAACCGCAACTTCGAGGGACGCATCAACCCCGATATCAAGGCCAACTACCTGATGTCGCCGCCGCTGGTGGTGGCCTACGCCATCGCCGGACGCATGGATATCGACCTGTACAACGATCCGCTCGGCATCGACGCCGATGGGAACAAGGTCTATCTCAAGGATATCTGGCCGACCCAGCAGGAAGTACAGCAGACGATCGATGAGGCGGTACAGTCGGAGATGTTCCGCTCCAGCTATGCCGCCGTGTTCGCCGGCGACGAGCACTGGAACGCGCTCGACGTCCCCGAGGGGGAGCTGTTCGCATGGGAGGAGAGCTCCACCTACATCAAGAACCCGCCCTACTTCACCGATATGCCGCGCACGGCCCCCACGCAGGTGAACGATATCGCCGGCGCACGGGTTCTGGCGATCCTCGGGCACAGCGTCACGACCGACCACATCTCGCCGGCCGGCAGCATCAAGGTGGATTCTCCCGCCGGACGCTATCTGATCGAGCATGGCGTGCAGCCGAAGGACTTCAACTCGTACGGATCGCGCCGCGGCAACCACGAGGTGATGATGCGCGGAACGTTCGCCAACATCCGCCTGCGCAACAGGCTGGCTCCGGGAACCGAGGGGGGCGTCACGCTCTACCTGCCGACCGGAGAGGTCACCTCGATCTACGACGCGGCGATGCAGTATCAGGCTGACAACACGCCGCTGGTGATCCTCGCCGGCAAGGAGTATGGCTCCGGATCGAGCCGTGACTGGGCCGCGAAGGGGACCACGCTGCTGGGCGTGCGGGCGGTGATCGCCGAGAGCTACGAGCGCATCCATCGCTCGAACCTGGTGGGCATGGGAGTGCTTCCGCTGGAGTTCATGCGCGAGGAGAACGACGAGCTGCTCGGGCTTACCGGCCACGAGACATTCGATATCGTCGGGCTGCGTGATCTGTTCGCCGATGGCTTCCCGAACGACCGTACCGTGAAGGTGCGGGCAACGCGCCAGGATGGGGGCTGCATCGAGTTCACGACGCGTGTCCGCATCGATACGCCGCAGGAGCTTCTCTACTACCGTCACGGCGGCATCCTGCACTACGTCCTCCGCCAGCTTCTCTCCGGCCGCGATGAGCCGAAGGTTGTCTCGGCCGGCGTTTCGACGATCAGCGAGCCGGAGTCGGGAAGCATCCCCACGTAACCGGCGGACATCCCTGTACCAACAGCGCGGGCCGGTGGCATTCTGCCACCGGCCCGCGTTCATTTCCGGAGCCGTCGTATCGCGCAGCGGGATCAGTAATAGGCTCGCGCCCCGAGCATCGTGCCGCGCCGCGGACGTCGCAATATGAAGGCGAGGATCACCCCGGCGATAAAGCCCCCCGCGTGCGCGGCGTAGGCAACGCCGCCGCCATCGGTCTGTTCGGTGTAGGCGATCGAGGCATAGGTTGCCACGAACTGCTGCAGCGCCCAGAAGCCGATCATCGCCCAGGCGGGGACATGGAAGATCCCGAACCCCCAGAGGACGCTCACGCGGTTGGAGCGGAACATAACGATGTAGGCGCCCAGCACGCCGGAGATCGCCCCGGAGGCGCCGACGCTCGGCACGTTCGATCCGGGATTGAGCACCGCGAAGGCAAGGCTCGCAACGAGCCCCGTCACCATGTAGAACAGAAGGAATCGTCCATGCCCCATGTTATCCTCCACGTTATCGCCGAACACCCGGAGAAAGAGCATGTTGCCGATGATATGGGCGAACCCGCCGTGGATGAACATCGAGCTGAGCAGCGTCGGCAGATCGCGGCCGGCGAGGATCTCGCTCGGTATCGTCCCCCACGCGATGATAAAGCGCTGCACGGCATCGCCGAGCGATAGCTCGTAGAGAAATACCGCAACGTTCAGTCCTATCAGCACCCAGGTCACGATCGCCGGCGAGGTGATCTCCTGGTTGTCGTCAGCAATCGGGTACATCGTTCCACCCTCCTGAATTGTTCGGGCACGGCAGTCATCCATCACAATCACCCGCGCACCACGGGCATCATCCGCCGTCCCGTGGCATGCCATCAACTGTCATGCCCGGGAACCCATTGGCATCCTCCTCAACGGAGCATCACGGCCTGTTGTAGGCAGCGGCGAACGTCCTGGCGAACTCCTCGATCGAGGTTGGCGTGGTGCTGTCGCCGGTGCGCTCCCCGCCGATCAGCCGCTCCTCATTGATGCTTCTGTCGAGCTCGACGAGCTGATGCGCCACATCGGCCGACATCCCCCATTCCAGCAGATTCTGCTCGGCCTCGGCGTAAGGGAACTGGACATACGGGATATACTCCTGGCCGATCCGCTTGCCGAAGATCGCCGTCACCTCGTTCATCGTGACGTCGCGCTCCCCCAGCAGATCGAGCACCGTGCTGCCGCTGAACTCGTGGGCCAGAAGCTCCTGAGCGGCCACTTCGGCCACATCCTTCGAGGCGATCATCGGTATTGGGAGATTCCCCTTCAGCGCCGATCCATTGATCCCCATGCTCTTGATCATCGGGACGGCCGAGAGGAGATTCTCCATGAAATACGTCGGCCGAAGCTGCAGCACGTTCACCCCTTCGATGGCGTTGAGACGCTGTTCCTGATCGTGAAGCCCCGCCACGGCGCCGACGTTTCCGGAGCGATGCGCTCCCTGGCTGCTCAGGTTCACCACATGGCTCACGCCGCTGTTGCCGATGGCGGTGGCGATCGCCTCGCCGACCCGGTTGGCATACGCCTGCATATTCTCCGCCTGGAGATTCGGGGGTATGATCGTGAAGACCGCCTCGGCGCCGGTAAACGCGCGCGTCAGGAACTCCGCGTCCTCGACCGATCCTACCCACGGCTGAGCCCCCTTATCAACCAGCGGCTGAAGCCGTTCGGCGCTTCTGCCGATCACACGTACCTCTTCGCCCGCTTCGAGCAATCGTTTGACGATCACCCGTCCTATGTTGCCGGTCGCGCCGGTGATTACAAACATTCTTCGCCTCTGTTTCGGTTGATGTATGATTCATGATACATACACGATCCTGAATGCCCTCGAAGTACCGGCAGGGCATCTCTCCCTCTCCACTATGCTTCCCATCTCGCTCCCTCGCCTCCCCTCGGGATATACGTCAGGGCAGTCAGTGAGCACGGAGACCGGGAAACATAACAAAGGCGATGTCCGCGCTTGCCGACGCGATCCATCGCCTTTCTGAATACAATACCTCTGACTGAAGCAGATCAGAGCGGGTTCATCCCGCCCCTCACTCCTTCTTCTTCCGCTTCGGGGCGGCAGGCGCCGTGGTTTCCGAAGCGCTCTTCTTCGATGCACGCTTCGGCTTCTCCTCCGGGGTCACGTCGGGAGCCTCCGCTGCGGCGGCCTTCTTGGAAGCTGTCCGCTTCGGCTTGGCCTCGATCGCCCCGGAAGAGGCATCGGCCGGGGCTTCCGCCTTCTTGGAGGCAGCACGCTTCGGCTTGGGAGCGGGCTCCGCCGCCGGAGTTTCCACCGCCGGGGCCTCCGCCACCTTCGCCTTCGGCTGACGCTTCGATGCCGGGGCCTTCTCCACGACGTCCGGCTCCGCCTTCGGGGCCGCCTTCGTCCTGGCCGATCGCGCTGGCTTCACGGCCGGCTCGGCAACCATCTCCGGGGCCGCCACGGCTTCCTGTGCCGGAGCTGTCGCTGGCTCGGCCTTCGCTGCCGGAGCGGAGTCCGGCTTCGCTTCAGCGGCGGGCGCGGCGGAAACCGCCGGACTCACCGCATCGGCCGGCTTCTCCTTCCGATCGCCCGGACGACGATCCTTCCCACGACTTGCACCGGGCTCGGGAGCTTCCGTGCTGCGCGGAGCTGGCGGAGCCGCGACAGTCGGGGATGGGGCATCGGGCTCGATCACCTCGATGGAATCGAGCCACACACCATCGCCACGCTCGGTACGCTTCGATGGAGGAGGCGAGGAACGACGCCTGTCGTCATCACGCCGATCCTTCGATCGCTCCGGCTTCTGCTCGGGACGGGCCTCCCTGCGCGGACCATCGTTCCGGACATCCTCTTTACGTGGCTCATCGCGGCGTGCGCCCTCACGGCGGGGCTCGTCCCGACGTGGCTCGTCCCGACGTGGCTCCTCTCTGCGTGCTTCACGGCGAGGCTCATCGCGGCGCGGTTCCTCACGACGGGGTTCATCGCGGCGAGGCTCTTCACGGCGCGGTTCGTCGCGACGAGGCTCCTCCCTGCGTGGCTCGCGCCGTGGCTCCTCGCGCCGTGGCTCCTCGCGACGGGGCTGCTGCGGCTCATCCGGCGCTCCGGGCACCGGCTCCGACGGCATCACCTCTCCCTCCCGCATCGGCTCCTGCTGCTCGCTCGCCTGCGCGCCGTCACGATTGCGGTTGCGATTACGTTTCCGCTTCCGCTTCTTCTTCCGTCCTCCCTCGGCGCTCGGCGCCTCATCCCCCGCAACAACCTCACCCTGCGGCCGTGCCGGCTCGGGACGAGGGCCCCTCTCTCCCTGTGGCTCACGCTCGCGCTGGGGCTCGCGTTCACGCTGGGGTTCGCGTTCGCGACGAGGCTCCCGCGACGACGGACGATCCCGCTCGCGCGCCGGGGCCGGCCGGGGCTCCTCGGCGATCGAAGCGGCATCCGGGCTGGGGGGCGGCACCTCGTGGAACACCTTCTGGTAGAGATCATCGAGCAGCATCGCCAGCAGCAGATGCTCCTCTTCGTTCTCGGCGAGCGTGCGGATCAGGTTGGTGAAGCGCTTCATCCGCTCACGCTGAAGCCGTGTAAAGCCGCTGCGGAAGCGATCGCCCAGCACCACCAGAAGCCGCTCGGCCATGCGGGCCTCGGCCTCCTCCTGCGTCGGAATCGGAAGCTCGACGAACTCGATATCGTACTTCCGCGTGATCTTCTTCAGATCGGACTTCTCCGACATATTCGCCACCAGCGTGATCACCACACCGGTATTGCCGGCGCGCGCCGTCCGTCCGGCGCGGTGCACGTAGCTGTCGGGGTCCTTCGGCACATCGTACTGGAAGACATGCGACAGATCGCTGATATCGATGCCGCGCGCGGCCACATCGGTGGCGACAAGGAAGCGGGTCTCGCCACGACGGATACGCTCCATCGCCTTCTCGCGCGACTTCTGGTCGAGATCGCCCGAGAGCTGATCGGCGTTGTAGCCATAATTCTTCAGCACGGTGGCGAGGTACTCCACCTCGACCTTGGTGTTGCAGAAGATGATCGCCGACTCGGGGTTCTCCGACTCGATCAGCCGCATCAGCATCAGATCCTTCTCGAGAGGCGGCACATCGTAGAAACGATGCTCCATCGTCGAGACGTTGACGTTGCCGGCGCTGAGCGAAAGGAACTCGGGCTCGTTGAGGAACTCCCGCGCGAGCATCTGCACCTTGTAGGGCATCGTCGCCGAGAACATCCAGGAGGAGCGCTCGCGCGGCAGATAGCGGCGAAGCTCACGCATATCGGGATAGAAGCCCATCGAGAGCATCTCGTCGGCCTCGTCGAACACGACGATCTTCAGACGATCCAGGTTCAGCGCCCGGCGGCCGATATGATCGAGCACGCGCCCCGGCGTGCCGATGATAATCTGCGCTCCCTCGCGGAGCGCCTCGAGCTGCGCGTTGTAGCCGACGCCGCCATAGACAAGAACGCCGCGCACATCCAGGCCGGAGGAGAGGGTCTCGAACTCCTTGTGGACCTGTCCGGCAAGCTCGCGCGTCGGCACCAGCACCAGTGCCTGGGGATAGCGCTTGGTGGGGTCGATCCGCATCAGCAGCGGCATCAGGAACGCGCCGGTCTTTCCCGATCCGGTGCGCGACTGCACGATCATATCGCGATTGTCGAGCAGATAGGGGATGGCCTTGGCCTGGACGGGCATCGGTGTGGTCCACCCCAGCGCTTCAAGCGGGGTGCGCATCGCATCGGGAAGGTGTGCGAAGGTAAAGTCGGGCAGCTTGTTCTCAGGTTCGGTGAGAAGCGACTGTGCATTGTCAGATGTTTGCTCCATAGGCGCGAAAATATGGCAGGGAGGTGATAGTAGACAAAAAAATGGGGAGCGGCACGATAGGAACGCGGCGTCATTCGCCTCCCCTCGGCTCACCCGATGTGCTGATCATCACCATACGTCAGCACCTAATCATGTTGGATCGTTCATCCGATGATCCATCCTCCTGTGAGGAGTGGAGTCGTCCTTCGGGAAACGGGATCTCCGGCAATGGCGGGGAGATCCCATTCCTTGTCGTTCAGATGTGCCGTTCGGCGTGATAGCTCGAACGCACCAGCGGGCCTGATTCCACATAGCGGAAGCCCATCTCCAGACCGCGATCGCGCAGCTCGCTGAACTCATCCGGGGTTACGAAACGCTCCACCGGAAGATGCTGTTTGGTCGGCTGAAGATACTGGCCGAGCGTCAAGATATCAACCTTGCGCTCAACCAGATCGCGCATCGTGCTCAGAAGCTCCTCGCGCGATTCGCCGAGGCCGAGCATGATGCCGGTTTTGGTGGTCATTCCCTGACGCTTCGCCTCCTCAAGAACGCTGAGCGTCCACTGGTACTTCCCCTGCGGGCGCACCCGGCGGTAGAGCGATGGAACGGTCTCCGTATTGTGATTCAGGATATCGGGACGCGCATCGATGATCAGCTGCAGCAGCTCGAACTTCCCCTTGAAGTCGGGGATCAGCACCTCAACGCGCGTGCCGGGGTTCTGCAGACGGGTCTGACGGATCGTCTCGGCAAAGATGCCGGCGCCCCCATCGCGAAGCTCGTCGCGGTTGACCGAGGTGATCACCGCATGGGTCACTTTCATCAGACGGATGGCCTCGGCCACACGCCCCGGCTCCTCGGGATCGGTCGTCCCGGGCCGCCCCGTCTTCACCGCGCAGAAGCCGCAGGAACGGGTGCAGGTATCGCCAAGAATCATAAAGGTGGCCGTGCCGGCAGCCCAGCACTCGGCCATGTTCGGGCAACGTGCCTCCTCGCAGACCGTATGCAGCTCCTTCGAGCGCATCATCGTCTTCAGGAACTGGAAGCTGTCACCGGTCGGGATCTTCACTTTCAGCCATTCGGGGCGACGCTCGACGGGCGTTGCCACGGCCGACGGCTGAATGACGGGCAGGTCGATGCTCTCAATGGCAATCATGGATCTATTCTCCGTTCTTCATAAAATCGGAAAGGGGACGCCACTGGTCGCGGCGCCCCCTGGCCTGATTACAACATCGAGTTCTCGTTGAAGCCCTCAAGGTTCTTGAGGACATCGGAGAGGAACTTGCCACCGAGCATGCCGTCGATCACACGGTGATCGTGCGAGAGCGACAGGTAGACCATCGACCGCACCACGATCATATCCTGCCCCATCACCTCGCGAACCACCGGACGCTTCTGAATCGCGCCGGTGCCGAGGATCGCCACCTGCGGCTGGTTGATGATCGGAGCGCCATGCAGCAGCCCGAAGACGCCGTAGTTGGTCAGCGTGAATGTGCCCCCCGCGATCTCGTCCGGCGTGAGCGACTTGTTGCGCGCACGGGTTGCCAGGTCGTTGACCGCGTGAGCCAGGCCGCTGATGTTCAGACGGTCGGCATCCTTGATCACCGGAACGATCAGGTTGCCGTCCGGCAGCGCCGTGGCGACGCCGACGTTCACCCGCTTCTTGACGATCACATTGGTGCCATCGACCGACGCGTTCACCCATGGGTTGTCGCGAAGCGCCTTGGCAATCGCTGCGATGAAGAACGGCGTGAAGGTGAGCTTGATCCCCTCGCGCTTCTGGAACTCGTCCTTGCGAAGATCGCGCAGACGAACCAGATCGGTGACATCTGACTCGCCGACCTCGGTGACATGCGGCGAGGTGTGCTTGGAGCGGACCATATGCTCGGCGATAAGCTGGCGCATGCGATCCATCGGCACCACCTCGACATCCGGACCGTACTCCTTCGGCGAGGTAATGACCGCCGGGGCCTTTGCCGGAGCCGGCTTCGCTGCCGCAGCCGGAGCGGCCTGCGGGGCGGCGGCAGGCGCCTGGGCCGGTGCCTGCTGTGGCTGTGCCGGACGGGAACCGCGATCCTTCACATAGGAGAGAAGATCGTCCTTGGTCACGCGCCCCCCCTGGCCGCTGCCGTTGACGGCATCGAGCTCACGGACGCCGATCCCTTCCTTCGTGGCGATCGAGCGGACAAGCGGAGAATAGAAGCGCTCGCCGCTGTTGCGCGGGATCGGCCCTGCCTCGCCCGCCTCTTCATACACCGGCTGCGCTGCCGGCTGGGCCGCAGGAGCGGAAGCCTGCTGGGCGCTGCCGTTGCTGGCGGCGCCATTGCTTGGTGCCGGAGCCGTTGCCTGCTGCTGCGGTGCGGCCTGCTGGGCCGGCTCCGGAGCGCTCTTGGCGGCAGGTTTGGCCGCGGGCGCCTTCCCCGAGCCGAGATAGGCGATGACGTTGCCGACGCCGACGGTCTCGTTCTCCTGCGCCACGATCTCCAGCAGCGTGCCGGCCGCCGGCGATGGGATCTCCGTATCCACCTTGTCGGTCGATATCTCGGCGATCACCTCGTCGCGCTCGATCGTATCC
>Ga0164241_10000457_pt1 | contig 76056 bp, 79 predicted proteins | sample OricomyardsoilBY_FD_108780 | JGI IMG/M metagenome (GOLD analysis project Ga0164241, IMG submission 108780) | Backyard soil microbial communities from Emeryville, California, USA - Original compost - Back yard soil (BY) | ecosystem: Environmental > Terrestrial > Soil > Unclassified | place: USA... | reverse complement strand
CCCATGGCGGCGCGCAGATCCTCGAACTGGGCGGCGTCGACCGGGAAGAGGCCGCAGAACACCACCGGCTGCGCCGGCTTGAAGCCCGGCAGCGGCACGACGGTGCCCTTGCGGTCGTCGGTGATGGTGTCGCCGACGGCGGCGTCGGCCACTTCCTTGATCGAGGCGGTGAAGAAGCCGACCTCGCCCGGACCCAGCTCCTGCACGTCGGTGGCCTTGGGCGTGAACACGCCGACCTTGTCGATGCGGTGGGTGGCGCCGGTCTGCATCATGCGGACCTGCTGGCCGGCCTTCAGCGTGCCGTCGAAGATGCGCACCAGCACGACCACGCCCAGATAGGCGTCATACCAGGCGTCGACCAGCAGGGCCTTCAGCGGCGCGTCGCGGTCGCCCTTGGGGGCGGGCAGGCGGGTGACGATGGCTTCCAGCACGTCATGGATGCCCAGGCCCGACTTGGCGCTGGCCAGCACGGCGTCGCTGGCGTCCAGGCCGATCAGGTCCTCGATCTGGGCGCGCACGCGCTCGGGCTCGGCGGCCGGCAGATCGATCTTGTTGAGGACCGGGACGATCTCGTGATTGTTGTCGATGGCCGAATAGACATTGGCCAGGGTCTGGGCTTCCACGCCCTGCGAGGCGTCGACGACCAGGATCGAGCCCTCGCAGGCGGCCAGCGAGCGGCTGACTTCGTAGGCGAAGTCGACGTGCCCGGGGGTGTCCATCAGGTTGAGGATGTAGTCCTCGCCGTCATCGGCCTTGTACTTCAGGCGCACGGTCTGCGCCTTGATGGTGATGCCGCGCTCTTTCTCGATGTCCATGTTGTCGAGAACCTGGGCGCTCATCTCGCGCGCGGTCAGGCCGCCCGTCTCCTGGATGAGGCGGTCCGAGAGCGTGGACTTGCCGTGGTCGATGTGGGCCACGATGGAAAAGTTGCGGATCTTGTCGAGAGGCGTCGAAGTCATGGGCGTGCGCATACCACATTTGGCCCGCTTCGCGAGGGGCGTTACTCGCTAGGTCTGCGGCTACCGGTCGCGCATGCTTAACCGCTCGTTAAGTTTGGAGCCGCAAACCGGTCTCAATGGCTTGCAACAGTGTTGCAATGAAACTGATCCGGAGGGGCTGACATGGACCGTCGCAAGCTGATCGTCTCGGGCGCCGCCGTCGGCCTGAGCGCCATGACGACTGAGGCCCTGGCCCGCCAAAGCCGCTACAGCGAACAACTGCCGCCGCCGCAGCCGATCGGTCCGGCCAGCCCCGCGCCCGCCGATCCTTACGCGTCCTCGTCGCCGCAGCCGGTCGCGCGGGAGGCCTATCAGTCGCAGCAGGCTCCGCCCCCTTCTTCGCTTCCTGGGCCGACCCCGGGCTCGAACGGCAATGCGCCGGCCTATGACACCGGCCGGGCCCAGACCTATTCCGCCGACGAGATGATCCGCGCCACTTCCGACTTCCTGGGCGTGACGGCCGAGAGCGCCGGCGCGGCGATCGAGAAGATCTTCAAGGAGAGGGGCCAGCCCACCGGCTACATCGCCGGCGAGGAGGGCTCGGGCGCGTTCGTGGCCGGCCTGCGCTACGGCCGGGGCCTGCTCTATATGAAGGGCCGTCCGACCCTGGAGACCTTCTGGCAGGGGCCGACCGTGGGCTGGGACTGGGGCGGCAACGCCAGCCGCGTCTTCACCCTCTGCTATAACCTGCAATACCCCGACGCCATCTTCCGCCGCTTCCCGGGCGTGGAGGGCAGCGCCTATCTGATCGGCGGCCTGGGCGTGAACTACCAGAAGGCCGACGACATCATCCTGGCCCCGATCCGCGCCGGCGTCGGCCTGCGCCTGGGGGCCAATGTCGGCTACCTGGGTTACAGCCGCAAACGCCGCTGGATGCCGCTCTAGCCGCCATACTCGATGGCGTAGGTGAACGTCCGCGACTGATTGGGATCTAGCGTCATCCGCCAGGCGACCATGCCTTGGCGGATGTCGTGCTTCTGCGGCTCGGAACTGACGCGGAAGGTCGGCAGGTTCGGGTTCTGCCGCAGCTCGATCGTCACCGGGATGGTCTTGGCGTTCGAGAGGTCGATCTCATAGGTCCGGCGCACCCGACGCTTGTTCAGCCGTTGCTCTGCGACGACGCGCGGGCGGGCCAGGACGTCCATCGCCTGGCCGATGACCAGGTCCAGCGGCTCGCCGACGGCGACGTCGCGCACGGCCTGTTCGCCGGCGAAGGTCGGCTGGCCGTCGATGGTCTCCATGGCCGACAGCGCGCCGGAGGGCAGGGGCTTGCCCAGGCCGTTGGCGGCCTTGTTCTCCAGGCGCAGGGTCACGGCCGGGGCGCGGAAGCCTTCGTCCGCATTGCCGCTGTCCCACGGATTGACCGTGACCACATAGAGCCGCTGGAAGGCGACGCCCTTCTGGTCGAGGAAGGCCACCTGCTTGGTCTGGCGCGGGTTCAGGGTGACCGGCGTGGGCAGGGTGTAGAGCTTGTAGTCGCCCAGGTTCGACTGCTCGGCTAACGGGGGAGGCGGCGGTGGCGGCGCGGGCGCCATGGCGCGCATCTCCACCATGGGCAGCGCCAGGGGCGGCGGCGCGGTCGGGACGGGCGGTACGCCCGAAATGATCGCCGGCGCTGTCTGCGGCGTGACGAAGTGCGTGGTGTCCATCGGCCAGCAGGCGCGGCGGATCGGCGTGGCGCGGCCTTTATCGACGCGGGTGTATTGGCGAGACAGCTTGCCGGCGACGGCCTGGGTCTTGGCGTCGGCGAACTGGCTGCCGCCGCTGTTGACCAGGGTCAGCCAGCCGGTCAGGTCCAGCCGCTTGCCGTCAGGATGGATGCGCGCGACGTAGTCGGCCTGCCAGTTCACGCCCAGCGCCAGGTACGACAGGGTCAGCTTCACGCGCGTCGCCGAGGGGACGTCGACGATCGTCGACAGGCTGGGCTTGTCGGTCAGGCCCTCGGGGACCGAGGCCAGCACCAGGCGCTCCGGACCGCCCGAGCAGCCCAGGGCTTCGACGCCTTCAGCCGTCTGGACCATCAGGCCTTGAGGGCCCTGCAGCAGGGTGGCGTCGACCGTCTGCTGGCGGCCGGTCTTGCGGTTGGTGCGCACCACCTGGATCGGCTGACCCAGCGAGCGCTCGACCAGGGTCCCGGGGCTGAGCAGGGCGTAGTCGTAATTGCGTTCGACCGCCTTGCCCGGCAGGCCCTCGACCGCCGCGCTCTGCGGGATCAGCCCCTCGGCGACGCCGTCGAAGCGGACCGTGTGGCGGCCGGCGGGCAGGTCGACCACGCGGGTCTCGGTGACCAGGATCAGGCCCTTCTCGGCCGCCTGGGCGCGCTGCCAGGGGGCAAGCGTCTGGAACGGTCCGTCGCCGTCGCGATAGAGCGTCACCGCGACCTTCTCGGGCGCGGAGGAGGTGATGGTGGCGGCGTGGGCGGGGAGCGCGGCGGCGAGCGCGAGTGCGCAGGCCCAGATCCTCCCCCTTTGGGGGAGGTGGCCCGGAGGGCCGGAGGGGGCCAGCACGGAGACGGCGGTGCTGCCCCCTCCGTCGCCTCCGGCGACACCTCCCCCAGAGGGGGAGGATCTTTTCCGCATGATCACCACCCCGTCTCGACCGTGAAGGTCAGCGTGGTCTCGCCATTGGCCGGGACCGGCACGCTCCAGCCCAGGGTGCTGGCGTCGATGCGGCGGCTCTTGAGGCTCTCGGCCTTGACCACGCCGTCGCGCCACAGGCCGCTCTGGCGCAGTTCGACGGTCACCGCCTCGTCCTTGGCGTTGCGCAGCAGGTACTTCATCTCGTAGCGGGTGATGCGCTTGGAGACCCGGGTCTCGGCGACCAGGGTCTGCTGGCTGGAGACGTCGAAGGCCTCGCCGGTCTTGATCGATAGCTCCGAGCCGGCCGGCGTGTGGCCGATGGCGTTCTCGCCGACGAACTTGGGATCGCCGGCCATGTCGCGCATGTAGACGCGCATGACCCCGGCCGGCAGCTGAGCCCCCAGGCCCGCCAGTTTCGCGTTGCTGAACTGGATGGCGACCACGGCCTTGACCGGCTCGGCCTGGCTGGAGAACCAGCCCTCGCGCACCTCATAGACCTTCTTGGCCGACACGCCCTGGGCCGACAGGAAGCCGACCTGCTTGTTCTGGTTCGAGGCGATCGTGGTCCGTTCGGGCAGGGGATAGACATAGTAGTCGGCGACCCGCTCGCCCGTGCCGCTCTCGGTCCCGGCCCGCACCACGCCGGGCGCGCCGCCCGTGAAGCGGCGGTTGGGGCGATAGGGGTTGGTCGAGGTCAGCTGGTTGACGTCGCCGGCCACCAGCTGGGTCTTGGCGTTCTCGAACGGCGTGCCCGAGGTGTTGGAGAGCGTGATCCAGCCCTGCAGGTCCAGCGCGCCCTTGGCCTCGTCGAACAGGGCGACATAGTCGGCCTTCCACGACAGGCCCGAGGTCAGGTAGCTGAGCTTTGCCTGGCGTGGGCCGGCGTTGGCGGCCTCGACGCTGACCGACAGGGTCGGGCGGGCGCGCAGGGTCTCGGGCACCTTGTCGAAGATCACCCGGGTGGGGACGCCGTCGTCGCGCAGCACCTCGATACGGTCGCCGATCTTCAGCACCACACCGCCATTGGCGGCCAGCACGGTGGCGACCTCGGTGGTCTCCTTGCCGTCGCCGGGATTGGTGCGGACGATCTTCACCTGCTGGCCGACCGCCTTCTCCATCAGCTTGTCGGGGGTCAGCAGGTCGTAGTCGAAGTTCTGCTCCAGGATGCTGACGCCCGGGGCCGACAGGCTGACCGTCTCGGGGCGGATCTGGGCCGAGACGTCCTTGAACTCCAGCTTCTGGCGGCCGGCCTTCAGGTCCAGCGGGCGGCTGTCCTCGACCAGCGCCAGGTCGGAATTGTAGATGGTGACGGAGACTTCCCGCCCTTGGGCGTGCGCCGCACCGAGAGGAACCAGCAGCAGGCCGGCCGAGGCCAGCAGAGCGCGACGGTGCATGGACGTCCTCCCGTGTGTTTACAAAAGTAAAACAGCACGGGATTACGGCGGAGTCTAGGCTAGGTTGAGCTGAAACTTAGCCGCCCCACACCTGCTTCAGCCGGGCGTCGCGGCCGCAGCCCGTGCGGTAGAGGTTGTAGTCCAGGGCGTGCCGCTTGGCGTAGTCGCGGTGGTATTCCTCGGCCGGGTAGAAGACCTGCAGCGGCAGGATCTCGGCCTTCATGGTCCCGGACTTCAGGCGCTTGGCGGCTTCGGCCTGGGACTTCTCGGCGATCGGGCGCTGGGCGGGGGTGACGAAGACGGCCGGGCGGTAGGACGGGCCGCGGTCGCAGAACTGGCCGCCGTCGTCGGTAGGATCGACCAACTTCCAGTAGCGATACAGCAGGAAGCCGTAGTCCAGCTTGGCCGGGTCGTAGGTGACGCGCACCGACTCGTAGTGGCCGCTGCGTTCGCTGGTGACGTCGCGATAGGTCGGGTTCTTGACGTGGCCGCCGGTGTAGCCGCTCTCGACCTTGATGACGCCCGGCACGCCCTGCATGTCGTGCTCCATGCACCAGAAGCAGCCGCCAGCGAAAACGGCGGTCTCGGTCTTCAGCGTCGCGGCGGCGGACGCGCTGACGCCGGTGAGGGCGAAAAGGGTGGCGAGTAGGGCGAGCAGGCGACGCATCGAAGTCTCTCCAGAAACGGACTCAGACCTAGATACGTAGGAGAGCGCCGAAAGGTTACGCCCGCCACCCGAAACCGACGCCGCGCACGCTGGGACAGGCGGCCAGGCGCGAAGCCAGCACCTCGGCCCGGGCGTCGCCCTGGTCGTCGATCTCGAGCCTGATGGTCATGTGCTGACCCTCGGGAGCGGCGGACAGGGCGCGCAGGCGGGCCTGCTGGACCGAAGCCACGCCCAGCACGCGCATCAGCGCATCGGGCGTGTCTTCGGCGGTTACGAGGAAGAGGCGGCGCTTTTCCTCGTCCGGTTTGAGCGGGTCTACGAGCGCGTTCACGGGCGGAACCATTGGTGCTCGACCGAAGCCGAGTTGACGCCGGGCCAGGCGGCCAGGTCGCGGGCCAGCAGGCGGGCGGCCTGATCGCCCAGGTGACGGACGCGCAAGGAGGCTTCGACGATCTGGCCGACCGGCTTCATCGTCAGGCCGCACAGTTCGGCGCCGCTGTCGGCCAGGCCCTGGCGCACGGCTTCCAGCGCGCTGGGCGCGTCCTGGGCGGCCAGCAGCAGCTGGTGGACGGTGACCCCGTCGAGGTCGCTATGGAAGGCTGGTGGAGAGGGCAGGTAGCTCATTGGAGTGGTCCCTTGCATGAGAGGCTTGGAGGACCGGAGGAGCGCGCAACAAAAAACCCCGCTCGTGGGAGCGGGGCTTTTTGGAGATCTTGCGATCCTTCGGCTGTGTGGTGGGGAGGTTTCCTACCCCTTGCGCCGATTTTGCCCCGTCCGAATTCGCACGGTTTTAATCTGGTTGTTAATCATGCTCCACATCGCCACGCACGACATCGCAGCCACGGCGGCGAGGCCGGTGGTCACGAAGGCGGCAAAGGCGAAGGTCGATTGCATGTGGAAGCGATGAATCCAGTTAGCGCTTGATACAGGTAGCGTGACGGTGAGCGTCGCGCAAGGTCTTGCCTGTCTAAGGGGCGATCGGTCGCGGACTGGGGCAGGAATTGGCGGTGGGCGCCTGGAAACTCGGCACCGGCCCCCACCTGACCTGCTGCGCAGGTCTGTCCGCCCCCAAGCGGGGCGGAGAACGCTCTCCTCCCCCTTTGGGGGAGGGGGACCGCCGAACGGCGGTAGAGGGGCCAGCGCAGGGCTGACCCCTCTCAAGCTCAGCTCCGCAGCTTCCCGCCGGCCTTCTCGGCCGCGGCAACCACCTTCGCCGACAGCGCCGCGATCTCGGCGTCCGTCAGGGTCGCCTCACGCGGCTGCACCACGACCTCAATGGCCACCGACTTGAAGCCGTCCGGCACGCCGGGGCCTTCATAGACGTCGAACACGCGAGCGGCGGTGATCAGGGCCTTGTCGGCGCCGACGGCGGCTTTCACCAGGTCGCCGGCCGGCTTGGCCTTCTCGACGACGAAGGCGAAGTCGCGGGTCAGCGGCATCAGGGCCGAGGGCGAGAAGGCCGGACGGGTCTTGATGGCCTTCTTCTTCGGCTCGGGGATCGCTTCCAGGGTGATCTCGAAGCCGTAGACCGGGCCGGCCACGTCCAGGGCCTTCAGGACCGCCGGGTGGATCTCGCCGAACTCGGCCATCACCGCCTTGGGACCCAGCTGCAGCCGCGCCGAGCGGCCCGGATGCCACCAGGCCGAGGCCGAGCCTTGCGCCGTCTGCAGCGAGGCCACCGGCGCGCCCAGCTCTTCCAGGAGGGCCAGCAGGTCGGCCTTCACGGTGAAGACGTCGCCTTGCGCGGCCTTGTCCCAGCCGCGCGGGGCCTTCGGGACCAGGATGGCCGAGACCACGGTGCGCTGGTCGTTCGGACGCTCGCCATGGAAGGTCGGGCCGATCTCGAACAGGGCCGCGTCAGGGAAGCCCTGGCGCGCGTTGCGGCCGGCCGCCTCGATCAGGTTGGGCAGCAGCGACGGGCGCATGCAGTCCAGTTCCGAGGCGATCGGATTGGCCAGCAGCATTTCCGGCTGACCGCCGCCAAACAGCGACGCGATCTTGTGGCTGGTGAAGCTGAAGGTCACCGCTTCCGAATAGCCGGCGGCCGCCAGCGCACGGCGCGCCGTACGACCACGGGCCTGCTTGGCGGTCAGGATGCCGCCGACCGCGCGCGCCGTTTCCGGCAGCGGGGTCGAGGGCAGGGCGCCGTAGCCGGCGATGCGGGCGACTTCCTCGACCAGGTCGGCCTTGCCTTCCACGTCGCGGCGGAAGGTCGGCGGGGTGACGCAGACCACGCTCTCGGCATGGGTGACGAAGTCGGCGGCCGAGACGTCCTTGGGCGGATCGATGCTGAAGCCCAGGTCGCGCAGGATCTGCAGGGATTTCTGCGGCTCGATCTCCAGGCCCGACAGCTGGCCGACATAGGCCGGGTCGAACAGCACCGGCGCCGGGGCGGGCAGGGCCTCGCCGACCAGCAGCACTTCCGACGGCTCGCCGCCGCAGAGCTCCAGGATCAGCTTGGTGGCCAGCTCGATGCCGGGGACCAGCGAGCCGGTGTCGACGGTGCGGGCGAAGCGGTACTGGGCGTCGCTGGCGATGCCGGTGGCGCGGCCGGTCTGGGCCGTGCGGATCGGGTCGAACCAGGCGCTCTCGACGAAGACGTCGGTGGTCTCGTCCGAGCAGCCGGTGCTCTCGCCGCCCATGACGCCGCCCAGGCCGATCGGGCGTTCGCCGTTGGCGTCGGCGATCACCGACATCTCCGGGGTCAGCTCGTAGGTCTTGCCGTCCAGGGCGATCAGGTGCTCGTCGCCGTGGACGCCATGGCGGCCCAGGCGGGTCGAGATCTCGGTCCCCGACAGCTTGGCCGCGTCATAGACGTGCAGCGGGCGGGCGCGGTCGTAGGAGATCAGGTTGGTGACGTCGACCAGGGCGTTGATCGGGCGCAGGCCGATGGCGGTCAGGCGGTCGGCCAGCCACTTGGGCGAGGGACCGTTCTTGACGCCGCGGATGTAGCGGCCGGCGAACACCGGGCAGGCGTCGCCGTCGACCTTGACGGTGATCGGCGAAACGAACGTGCCCGGGATCGACGCGATCGACACGTCCTTCAGCTTGCCCACGCCGGCGGCGGCCAGGTCGCGGGCGATGCCCACGACACCCAGCCAGTCGGGGCGGTTGGGGGTCACTTCGAAGTCGATGACAGCTTCCAGGCCCAGGGCGTCGACGGCCGAGGTCCCGACCGGCAGGGCGTCGGGCAGCTCCATGATGCCGTCGCTCTCGCTGGCGTATTCCAGCTCGGCGGCCGAGCAGAGCATGCCGTTCGAGACGACGCCGCGCACCGGCTTCTCGACCAGGGTCACGTCCAGGCCGGGCACATAGGCGCCGATCGGGGCGTAGATCGTGGTCAGGCCCGGACGGGCGTTCGGCGCGCCGCAGACGATCTCCTTGCGGCCGTCGACGGTGTCGACCTGGCAGACCTGGAGACGGTCGGCGTTGGGGTGGCGGGCGGCCTCGACGATCTTGCAGACCGTGAACGGCGCCAGCTTGGTCGCCGGATCAATGACGTGCTCGACCTCGAGCCCGGCCATGGTCATGGCCGCGACGATCTCGGGGACGGTGGCGGTGGTCTCAAGGTGATCCTTGAGCCAGGAGAGGGTGAATTTCATCGTTCTGGTCTCAGCTCAGGCCCGAGGCGGCGTTCGGCGCGGCGAAGGCGCTGAAGCCGTAGTGCGACAGCCAGCGGACGTCCGACGACCACATGTCGCGCAGGTCCGGCATGCCGTATTTCAGCATGCCCAGGCGATCGACGCCCATGCCGAAGGCGAAGCCCTGGTACTCGTCGGGATCGATGCCGCAGGCGCGCAGCACGTTCGGGTGAACCATGCCGCAGCCCAGGATCTCGAGCCACGACGTGCCCTGGCCGATCTTGATCTCGCCGCCCGAGCGGTCGCACTGCACGTCCATCTCGGCCGACGGCTCGGTGAACGGGAAGTGGTGCGGGCGGAACTGGGTGGTGACCGCGTCGGTCTCGAAGAACCGGGCCAGGAAGGTCTCCAGGGTCCACTTCAGGTGGCCCATGTGGATGCCCTTGTCGATCACCAGGCCCTCGACCTGGTGGAACACCGGGGTGTGGGTGGCGTCGTTGTCCACGCGATAGGTGCGGCCCGGCGCGATGATGCGGATCGGCGGCTTCTGGCTGACCATGGTCCGCACCTGCACGGGGCTGGTGTGCGTACGCAGCAGCATGCGCTCACCGGTCTCCTTCGTATTGAAGAAGAAGGTGTCGTGCATCTCGCGAGCCGGGTGCTTCGGCGGGAAGTTCAGGGCCGTGAAGTTGTGGAAGTCGTCCTCGATGTCCGGACCCTCGGCCACGGCGAAGCCCATCTCGGCGAAGATGGCGACCATCTCGTCCATGGTCTGCATGGTCGGGTGGACGCTGCCCTTGCGGCGGTGCGGGGCGGGCAGGGACAGGTCCAGCGTCTCGCTGGCCAGGCGCGCGTCGAGCTCGGCGGCCTCCAGGCCGGCCTTCTTCTCGGCGATGGCGGTGGTGACCTTGTCGCGGAGCGCGTTGATGGCCGCGCCGCGGTCCTTGCGTTCCTCGGGGCTCATCGCGCCCAGGGTCTTGAGCAGGCCCGAGACGGAGCCGGTCTTGCCGACGGCGGCCACGCGGACGGCGTCGAGCGCTTGGAGGTCCGCAGCGCCGGCCACCTGGGCCAGGACGTCGGATTCGAGGGTGTTGAGATCGGTCATGACGGGCATCCGTCTAGGCGGTTTTCACGATGGTTGGAACCAGGGAAGCATCCCCAATTCCGCTCATTCCCGCGAAAGCGGGAAACCAAGCCGAGTTGGTCTCCTGATCCGCGCCCTTCCGACACGCTCAGCTTGGGTCCCCGCTTTCGCGGGGATGAGCGGTGGAGAGGGCGCAGCAAAAAGCCCCCCGGCTCGCGCCAGGGGGCTTTGCAAGATCGGTTGGGTCGAAACCCAAAAAGACCTTAAGCGGCCAGGGCGGCGCGGACCTTGTCAGCGATAGCCTTGAACGCAGCCGGGTCGTTGCCCGCGATGTCGGCGAGGACCTTACGGTCGATCACCACACCCGCCACGTCCAGGCCGTGGATAAACTGCGAGTAGGTGAAGCCTTCGATGCGCGCACCGGCGTTGATGCGTTGGATCCACAGCGAACGGAAGGCGCGCTTGCGCACCTTGCGGTCGCGATAGGCGTACTGGCCGGCCTTGTCGACCGCGGCCTTGGCCGTGCGGATGGTGTTCTTGCGGCGGCCGTAGAAGCCCTTCGCCTGTTCAAGAACCTTCTTGTGCTTGGCGTGAGCAACGACGCCACGTTTAACGCGAGCCATGTGTCAGCGCTCCTCTTAAAGGCCGTAGGGCAGGTACGAACGGATGGTCTTGGCGTCAGCCTCGCTCATCACCTTCGTTCCGCGGTTTTGGCGGATGTACTTGCCGTTGTGGCCGATCAGACGGTGGCGCTTGCCGGCGACGCCGGCTTTCAGCTTACCCGTGGCCGTGATCTTGAAGCGCTTCTTAGCGCCCGACTTCGTCTTCAACTTAGGCATTTCGCGTCGGAGCTTTCGCCCCGTCCTCTGGGATAGCAAGACGAACCGCCATGGCATGCCAATTGGCCAGGCGGTTCCGGAAAGGCGGGGTTACTAGGCGAAAGACTCGCTCATGGCAAGGGCTTAGGACCCTAAGCCGCTGCTTTCGTCCGATGGACGATCGTCAGGGCGAAGACGATGGCCGGGATCATCAGGGCGGAACCGAACCAGTAGGGACCGCCGATGGCGATGCCGAACAGCGGGCCGGCCAGCAGCGGGCCGCCGATGCGGGCCAGGGAGCCGGCGGCCATGTTCAGGCCCAGCATCTGGCCTTGCTGGTCCGGCGGACTGGCGCGCGAGATCAGGGCCGCCACGCAGGGGAAGACCAGCGACTGGCCGAAAGCGGTGCAGGCTACCGCGATGACGGCCACGGGCGGGCTGGGGATGAACGGCGTGATCAGCAGGGTCAGGGCGATGATCGACAGGCCCGTGGTCAGCACGCGGCCCTCGCCGAACCGGCGGGCCAGGCGTCCGGTCAGCAGGCCCTGGCCCAGCGAGGCGATGACGCCGATGATCGCGAAACAGGCCGCGACCTGGCGCGGACCCCAGCCGAAGCGGGCGTCGGCATAGAGGCCGAACACCGCCTCCATGCCCGCGAAGGCGCCGGTCGAGATCAGGGTGACCAGCAGCACGCGCGACAGGATCGGATGGGCGGCCGCGGCGCTGAGGGCCTCGCGACGACGCGGCTGGGGCGTCCCCGGCGCCGAGGGCGCGCGGCTCTCGGTCACGAACAGGATGACGCCGATGGCGGCCAGGCCCGCCATGCCGGCGGCCAGGAACAGCGGCAACTGATAGCCCACGTGGCCCGCGCCGGGATGGATGACCATGACCAGGGCCGGGCCGATCACGAAGCCGGCCCCGAACGCCGAGCCCAGCAGGCCCATGCGGCCGGCGCGCTTCTCGGGCGGGGTGACGTCGGCCATGTAGCCCTGGATCGTCGAGATGTTGCCGCTGCCGAAGCCGCCGACCAGGCGCACGGCCATGGCGATCCAGATGTTCGGGGCGAAGGCCAGGGCGATATAGGCCAGGGTGTTGGCGATGATCGTGACGATCAGCACCGGCCGCCGGCCGATGCGGTCGGACATCCGCCCCCAGAACGGCTCGCCGAAGAACTGCCCCAGGCTGTAGGCGGCGAACATGGTCGTCACCTGCCACGGGGCGGCGTTCATAGCCTTAGCGTAGAAGGGCAGCAGCGGGATGACCACGCCGAAGCCCACCAGGTTGATGAAGACAACCAGGAGCAGGACGGCCAGGGCGCGGGGACTGTTGGCGGGTTCGGACATCAGGGGGCGGGGTTTACGCCCGAACCTTCGGCTTGGCGACCTGCGTTCGGTCGCTTTGGCCTCAGTCGGGCGGGTTGTTCTTCTCGACGAAGGCGACGGTCTCGTTGAGCATCTTCTGGCGCGTGGCACCGCGCGACAGCCAGTGGTCCTCGCCGTCCAGGGTGACGAACTGGAACGGCTTGCCCGCCTTCTTCAGCGCGTCGGCCATGGCCTGGCTCTGGTCGTAGCGGACCACGGTGTCGTCCTTGCCGTGGATCAGCAGCACGGGGATGTCGACCTTGGCCGCCTGCTGGGCGGGCGAGATGGCGTTCAGGTCCGGATCCTTGGCCCCGTCGGCGCCCATGAACCGCAGCCAGTAGCGCTGCGAGGCGCCGGCCACGCCGTTGCTGTTGCGGATGTTGGTCAGCAGGAACTTCCTGAGGTCGGCCACGCCCGCCACCGAGACGGCGCAGCGATAGACGCCCTTGTCCAGCGTCGCGCCGGCCAGAGCCGCGTAGCCGCCATAGCTGGCCCCGACCACGCAGACGCGCTTGGGGTCGATGATCCCCTGCTTGGCCAGATCGCGCACACCGTCCGACAGGTCGGTCTGCATCTTCTTGCCCCACTCGCCGAACCCCGCCTTGACGAAGTCCCAGCCGAAACCCTCCGAGCCGCGGAAGTTGGGTTGCAGCACCGCATAGCCGCGCGAGGCCAGGGCCTGGCTCCACCAGTCGAAGCCGGGCTCGTCGCGGCCTTCGGGCCCGCCGTGCGGCAGAACGATCAGCGGCAGGTTCTTGGGATCGCGGCCCTTGGGCAGGGTCAGGTAGCCGCTGATCTCCAGGCCGTCGGCGGCCTTGTACTTGATCGAGCGCACCGGCGAGATCGTCTCGCCGCTGACGCCCTTGTAGACGTCGCCCAGCCAGCTGGCCTGCTTGGCGTCCAGATCGACGAAGGCGTAGGCAGGGCCCTCGGCCGCCGAGTCGACCCGCACCACCACCTTGCGCCGGTTCTTCGACCACGAGGCCAGGGTGATGCGGTCGTTCGGGAACGCCTTGACGACCGAGTTCCAGGTCTTCTGCGCGGCCGGGTCGAAGAAGGTGTAGGTGAAGTCGTCGCCCTTCAGCTGGTAGCCGCCCAGCAGGGCCAGGGTGTCGGGATCGTGCAGCAGGCCGCTGAGCTGTAGGTCGCCGGGCAGGTCCTCGTGCTGATCCAGGCCGCGATATTCGCGCAGGATGTCGGTGCGCTTGTCGTCGCTGCGCCAGACCAGCACCGACTTGCCGTCCCGGCCGAAGCCCGACAGCCCGTACGAGCCCATCGGGCTGTCGGCCTGATCGATCTCCTTCCACGAGCCGCCGATCTTCATCCGCAGGCTCCAGCGGCCCTTCTTGCCGTCATAGAGCGACTGGGCCACGGGCTCGCCGGCGGCGTCGACCAGCCAGCCGTCGGTGTCCTCGCGGGCCCCGCCGTCCAGCATCCGCGTGTTGCCGTCCTTCAGATTGACCTTGAACAGGGTGTTGAGGCCCACATTGTTCACGAAGTGCACGCCTTCCAGGAACACCACCGGCTGGCCGTTGATGGTCCGCACCATCGGCGCGTCCAGGATCACATTCATGGAGTCGGGCTGCGAGCGCAGCAGCAGGCTCTGCTTCTTGGTGACCAGGTTGAAGTCCAGGGCCATGTAGTATTCGCGGGCGGGGCCCTGCAGGTCGAAGACCTCGGTGGTCTGGGACGAGACCATGATCAGATGGTCTTCGCCCGCCCAGGTCAGGCCGCGCAGCTTGGTCGTCCCGGCCCTGACGCCCGAGAGTTGCTGGCCGGCGAGGGTGCGGACGATCACGAAGCGCTCGTCGCCATTGGTCAGCACCATGGCCAGCTTCGAGCCGTCGGGCGAGACCCGGACCTCTTCGTACTGGGGCAGGCGGCCATAGATGGCCAGGTCGGACTTGTCGGCGGCGAACGCCGGACCCGACACCACGGCGACACAGGCCACGCCGGCGGCCAACAGCTTCTTGAACACGCGAACTCCCCCAACCCGCGGTGAACTCTACCAGAGGGTGCGGAGGTGTCGAGGCGTCCGAAAGCTACCGCGCAAAACAAAACGCCCCGGCCGCGAGGGCCGGGGCGTTTCGATGTCTACCTGAAGACCAGTCCTTAGCGCGGGGCCAGGATCATGATCATCTGACGGCCTTCCATGCGCGGCTCGTACTCGACCTTGGCGACTTCGTCGAAGTCGGCCTTGACCTTCTGGAGCAGCTTCATGCCGAGCTCGGGGTGGGCCATTTCACGACCGCGGAAGCGCAGGGTGACCTTCACCTTGTCGCCTTCCTCGAAGAAGCGAGTCATGGCTTTCGCCTTCACTTCATAGTCGTGGATGTCGATGTTCGGGCGGAGCTTGATCTCCTTGAGCTCGACCACCTTCTGCCGCTTGCGCGCCTCGTTCTTCTTCTTCTGCTCCTGGAACTTGAACTTGCCGTAGTCCAGGATCTTGCAGACGGGCGGATTGGCGTTCGGAACGATTTCCACCAGGTCCAGGCCGGCTTCCTCGGCCGCTTCCATAGCGGACGCGGTCGGCATCTCGCCTTGCTTCTCGCCGTTTTGGTCGATCAGCAGGACGCGGGGGACGCGGATGTCTTCGTTGATACGCGGTCCGTCTTTAACGGGCGGCGTTTGCATAGGACGGCGAATAGGGACGGCTCCGGGGCAGTTGATGAAAGGTAGAGTTGAACACGTGCGCGCCGCGCTGGGCGCGCCGCGAGAAAGTGATATATGACGCGCCGGCCGCGCTCTATCAAGCGACGGCGGTCAAAGAGACGCTGGCGGATACAGTTTTTTCTGATCCCAGCCGGTCCCCCGAAGGGTCTTTCGGGAAAAACGGGCGGAAACGGCAGGGTGGGGACGAGTTCTCCCCGTTTCAAGACGCCTGCCGCGAGCCTCATGACCGAACATCGCCACACCGCCCTCGAGGACGTCCACGCGCTCCTGATCGGCTCCAGCTTCATCGCCGTCGGCCTGACCCTGCTGAAGGCCGCCGGCCTTGTCACCGGCGGCGTGGCCGGGGTGGCGCTGATCATCTCGTATCTGGGCGGCTGGCCGGTGGGGACGGTGTTCTTCCTGCTGAACCTGCCGTTCTACGTCCTGGCCCAGCGGACCATGGGCTGGACCTTCACCTTCAAGACCCTGGCGACCAACCTGCTGCTGATGGGCCTGGCCTTCGGCATGCCGTACTGGCTGAAGATCGGCCACGTCGATCCCATCTTCTCGGCCGTGTTCGGCGGCACGATCATCGGCATGGGCATCCTGGCGCTGGCCCGTCACCGCTCCAGCGTCGGCGGGACGGGGGTGCTGGCGCTCTACCTGCACGAACGCCGCGGCATCAGCGCCGGCAAGGTCCAGATGGCCGCCGACTGCCTGGTCGTGCTGGCGGCCTTCTTCACGATCCCCTTCGACAAGCTGCTGCTGTCGATCGCCAGCGCCGTGGCGCTGAGCGCGGTGATCATCGCCAACCACAAGCCGGGTCGGTACGCGGGGTACTGAGGGGAGGGGCGGCGCCTAAACTTCCCTGTCATCCCGGCCGAAGCGAAGCGTAAAGCCGGGACCGCCAAACCCCGGAACGGCTGGAGGTTCGTACCAGGGGAATTCGGCCTCACCCAACAGAGCCGGATAGAGATCCACCCAGTTTGGATTGCGAGTTTCGACCAGTTCGAACTTCCAAGCCCGATGCCAGCGCTTGATAAGTTTCTCACGATAGATAGCGCCTTCGATGTGCGTGTGGCTCTCGAACCAGACGAGGCGCGTGCAGCCGTGGCGGTTGGTGAACCCTGGCAGCAAATGGTCGCGATGTTGCTGCGCGCGGTAGGGCAGGTTCGCCGTGACGCCGACGTAGAGAACGCCACGGGGCGTGTTCGTCATCAAGTACACGGCATAGGCATGTTCGCGCATAGCGAGAACGTAACGCGAACAAGCTCCGGCTGGCGATAGTGTTTCTGGTGGTCCCGGGTCTTCGCTTCGCTACGCCCGGGATGACAGGTTTGGGTGGGCGGTCCCGATAACTAGTGCGGCAGCAGGGCCATCGCCGCGCTGGCCACGGTGCTGACCGGCAGGGCCTTGAGGTCGGGCGAGCGGATCACGGCCACGTGGCCGCGCGGGCCGCACAGTTCTGGGTCCGAGGCGTCCGAGAACAGGGCGATGGTCGGGGCGCCGGCGGCGGCCAGCAGGTGGGTCGGGCCGGTGTCGTTGCCGACGGCCAAAGCCGCCTTGGCCCCCAGCACGGCCAGCTGGGCGAAGTCGGTGCGGCCGGTCAGGTCGCGGGCCCCGCCGACGGCCTTCTGGATGTGGCGCGCCATGGCGCTTTCCTGCGGACCGCCGATGATGACGATGTCCAGGCCGCGCGCCTTCAGCAGCGAGCCCAACTGGGCGTAGTTCTCGACCGGCCAGCGCTTCTCGGGCCGGTGGGCCGAGCCGCCGGGGACGAACAGCACATACGGACGCGGCGCGGCGGCGCCGGCGACGGGGCGCGGCTCCTTGTGCTTGCGTAGGATCCAGGTGAGGTCCGGCGGCGGGGCGCTGCCGTGCTCGGTCGGGGCGTCGGGCCAGATGCCGGCGGCGCGCAGCTGGTCGGCCTGGCGCTCCAGGGTGTGCATGTGCAGCCGGGCCGAGCCCTTCTGCGGCAGCGCGGCCCCGAACGCGATCCCGTTCCATTGCGGCGCGAAGGGGCGCAGCAGCTGGAAGTACCAGTTGGTCCGGCTGTTGGTCTGCAGGTCGTAGACCCGGTCGTAGCGCGCCTTGCGGATACGGCCGATCATGGCCAGGGTCTCGCCCAGGTCGCTGGGTCGGCCGTCGGTCTCGACGCTGTTGAAGTACGGGCTGAGCTTGGCCAGGGCCTCGAAGGGTGGGGTGGTCAGAAGCGTGATCTTGGCCTTGGGATGGGCCTCGCGGATCTTCTTCATCGCCGCCAGGGCCAGGACGAAATCGCCCAAAGCGCCCAGCTTGATCACCAGGACCTTCTTGATCTCCTTGCTCAAGGCTGCCGCTCCAGACTTCGGGCGCTCAATACGCGAGCGTAGACGTTGAGCGTCGCTTCGCACATCGCGTCCACTGAATACAACCGCCGTGCACGAAGACGTGCGGCCTGACCCAGGGTTTGTCGCCCGGCCGCGCCGATTTCGCAGGCTTCGAGCAGGGCGTCGGCCCAGGCCTCGGCGTCGCCGGGCGGCACGAGCCAGCCGGTCTCGCCGGGGATGATGGTCTCGCGCGTGGCCCCGTGGTCGGAGGCCATGGCCGGGCGGCCCATCACCTGCGGCTCGACTGCCGTGCGGCCGAAGGCTTCCGGCTCCAGCGAGGGCGCGATGGCCAGGTCGGCCAGCAGATAGGCGGCCGGCATGTCGTCGCAGTGACCAACCAGCTTGACCGCGTCCTGCAGGCCGGCGGCGGCGATGGCGGCTTCCAGTTCGGCGCGATAACCCTTGCGGCCTTGGTCGTCGCCGGCCAGCAGCAGCAGCACCCGGTCTTCGCCGCGCGCCTTCAGCAGGGTCATGGCCTCGACCATCAGGGCCTGGCCCTTCCAGCGGGTCAGGCGGCCGGCCAGCAGCACCTTCAAACGGCGCTCGCCGTCGGCCACGCCCCAGGCCTTGCGCAGGGTCTCGATGCGATCAGCGCCGACCACGCCCGGCTCGAAGCGCGACAGGTCGACGCCGCGCGGGATGGCCACGACCTTCTCCGGCGCGATGTTGTGCTCGCGGATGACGTGGTCGCGCGTGTACTCGGAATTGGCGATGACCAGGTCGCCCTTGGTCATCACCGCATTGTACCAGCGCTTGAGATTGGACTTGGCGTTGTAGACGCCGTGATAGGTGGCCACGAACGGGACCTTGGTCGCGTGCGCCGCCCACAGGGCGCTGAAGGCCGGGGCGCGCGAGCGGGCGTGGACCAGGCTGACCTTCTCGCGCCGGATCAGGTCGATCAACCGCGCGGCGTTGCCCAGCATGATCAGCGGGTTCTTGGACTGGGCCGGCATCTGGGCCAGGCGACCGCCGTCGGCCTCCAGGCGCGAGGCCATCCGCCCGCCCTTGGTCGCGACCAGCGCCTTGCCGCCTTGCGCCACGACGGCGTGGGCGACATCAATCGTCGTCTGTTCTGCCCCGCCTGTTTCCAGCTCGGGGGTGACTTGCAGCAAGGTGAAGTCGGCGGGTAGGTCGGACAACGCGACTCTCGGCAAAACAGCGCGGTTTTAGTTAGCGAAAGGATCGAGGCGACGCCATGACCGAATCCCGGGGCGCCCTGGCGCGTGAAGACGGCTCGAAGATCGCTTTCCGCCGTGTCGAGGGCGAAGGACCAACGGTCGTGTGGCTGGGTGGTTTCCATTCCGACATGACGGGGACCAAGGCCGAGGTCCTGGCCGAGCAGGCCCAGGCCAGCGGCGGCAACTATGTCCGCTTCGACTATTTCGGCCACGGCGAGTCGGATGGTCAGTTCAAGGACGGAACCATCAGCCGTTGGCGCGCGGACGCCCTGGCGGTGATCGACGAGCTCACGACGGGCCCGCTGGTGCTGGTCGGGTCGTCCATGGGCGGCTGGCTGTCGTGCCTGGCGGCGATCGCGAGGCCGGATCGGGTCAAGGCCATGGTGCTGGTCGCGCCCGCTCCAGACTTCACCGAGAAGCTGATGGAGCCCGAGCTCTCGGCCGAGGCCAAGGCGGCGATAGCCAAGGACGGCTTCTGGATCCGGCCGTCGGAGTATGACGATGGCGGCTACGCGATCACCCGCGAGCTGCTGGAGGACGGCGCGCGGTGGTCGATCCTGCCAGGCCCGGTGCCGATCGACGTCCCGGTGCGCGTGCTGCAAGGCGGCGCGGACCCGGACGTGCCGTGGACCCATGCCCTGGAGTTGGCCAACGCCCTGAAGTCCGAGAATGTCGTCTTCAGCCTGATCAAGGACGGCGACCACCGCCTGTCGCGTCAGCAGGACCTGGAGCGCTTGGTGGCGGCGGTCACCGAAGCCAAGGGCCTGGCCGAACCGGAGGAGGGCGATCTGGTGTCCCGCCGCTTGGCGCGCGCGGCGAGGCTACGCAACGCTGCCGGCCTGGACGCGGTCGGCATCACGCCACGGGCGCCGGCGATCGACGACGAGTAGCTGGCTTTTCTCGCAGGCCGGTGTATCTTGTTCGCGAATTGTTCTGGATTGGATCAATGACCAAAGTCGCTTCCCTCAGCATAGAGCTAGATGGCGATCTGGATCGGCGGCTCTCGGAGATCGCCGAAGGGATGGACCAGCCGAAGACGGCGGTCATCGAGCAGGCCCTGCGTAACTTTATCGAACTTCGCGACTGGCAGGACAGGGCTATCGATGAAGGTCTTCGGGCTGCCGAGGAGGGACGTGTCTTCGAGCACGACGAGGTTGCCAAATGGGTGGAGTCGTGGGGGCTGCCAAATGAGCTGCCCAGGCCTGGCCGCAAATAGCCGTGCGGGTTCGCTGGACCGATCCGGCTCTAGACGATCTTGAGTACGCTCAAGCGTGGATCGCGCAGGATCGACCGATGGCCGCGCTGGATCAGGTGAGGAAAATACTACAGGCCTCGAAAGGGTTGCGGGACTTTCCCAATCTCGGTCGGCCGGGCCGTCGCAGAGGAACGCGCGAGCTTGTCGTCCCTGGCAGCCCCTTCATCGTCGCCTACAAAGTGCGTGGCGAAGCGATCGAAATCCTTCGCGTGTTCCACGGTTCACGCTGCTGGCCGGATAGCCTCTAACCGCCCGCCTTCAAGATCGCCGCCAGCCCTTCCCGATAGGTCGGATACGCCGGTCGCCACCCCAGTTCCGCCTTGGCCAGCGCATTCGAGACGCGCTTGTTCTCGGCGTAGAACCTCCGGGTCGCCGGCGACATGCCCAGTTCGTTGAAGGGCAGGTCGGGTGGGACCGGGACGCCCAGCAGGTGGGCGGCGTGTTCCATGACGTCCTGCGGCGGGGCGGGCGCATCATCGACGAGGTTGTAGATCCCGCTCGCCTTCGGCCGGTCCAGCGAGGCCAGGAGCCCCGAGACGATGTCGTCGAGGTGGATGCGGCTGAACACCTGGCCGGGCTTGACGATGCGGCGGCCTTCGCCGGCGCGCAGGCGGTCCAGGGCGCTGCGGCCGGGGCCGTAGATACCGGGCAGGCGGAAGGCGGTGACGGTCAGGCCCATGCCGCGGCCGACCTGGCGCCAGTCGCGCTCGGCCCCGACGCGGCGCGCGCCTTCGACCGACTGGGCCTTCAGCGGCGCGGTCTCGAACACCCAGCGGCCGTCATAGTCGCCATAGACGCCGGTCGTGGAGAGATAGCCGATCCAGTCGGGGAAGGCCTGGGCCTGGGCGAGGGCCGGGACCAGCGACTCGAGCGCGGGGCAGCCGTCAGGGCCGGGCGGGGCGGTGACCAGGATCGCGTTCACGCCCTGGAGCGCGGCGGCCATGGCCTCGCGGTCGTCCGGATCGGCCGGCGTGATTCCCTGGGCGCGCAGCCGATCGGCCTGATCCGCGTCGCGCGCCGTGGCGGCGATCTCCCAGCCACGCGCCTTCAGGGCGCGCGAAAACGCCGCGCCGACATAGCCCATACCGAACACAAACAGACGCAACGCCTAGAACTCCGCCCCCGGAAAACCTCTCTCGATCAAGCCTCCGAAAAAAGGCTGTCCGCAACCCCTCAAAGGGCGCTTGCCAAGCGCGAAGCCCTCTGCCATAAGCCGCCTCCTCGTCGCGGGGCGCTCTTCTGAGCCCCGCCGATGCGGGCGTAGCTCAGTGGTAGAGCACAACCTTGCCAAGGTTGGGGTCGAGAGTTCGAATCTCTTCGCCCGCTCCATTCTTCCGGACTTTCGGGAGAATGGAGCGACTATATATCTCGCGAATGGGCGGGCGTAGCTCAGTGGTAGAGCACAACCTTGCCAAGGTTGGGGTCGAGAGTTCGAATCTCTTCGCCCGCTCCATTCTCGAACATCTTCCGAAAACTTAGACGTTTCCAACCGGTCCCGGCCAAGGGATCGCGGTGAACGATTCGCGTGTCGCCGGGCGATCTGCGTTCGCCTAAGCTGCGCCTCATGACTCGCATCGCACCCTGGCGCGCCGCCCTGGCCGGCGTCTGCCTCGCAGCCTTGGCCGTCTCGGCCGCCTGGGCCACGCCCTCCGGCAATCTCGTCAGCCTGGTCGCCCGCTACGAGGCGCTGGGCAATGCCGACGAGGATCCCGATTCCGGCGGCTCCAGCGAGGCCCGCTGGAAGCTGCCCGACGTCTCGCCGGCCGCCGACGCCGCGCGCCTGACTAAGCTGAAGGCGATCACCGCCGAGCTCACGTCGATGGAGACCAAGGGCCTCTCCGACGAGGAGAAGCTGACCCGCGACCTGCTGCTGTGGACCGTCAAGGATCGCCTTGAGGCGGCCGGCTACGACGAGTCGCGGATGCCGTTCAGCAGCGACGGCGGCTTCGACGTGATGATGCTGTACCGCGCCACCGGCATGAAGCTGAAGAGCGAGGCCGAGGCCCGGCGCTGGATCGGCCTGCTGAACGGCATGCCCGGCTGGTACGCGGCCAATATCGACAACGCCCGGCGCGGGGTGAAGACCGGCTTCGTCCAGGCCATCCCGACCGCCCAGGCGGTGCAGGAGCGCGCCCAGCGCACCGCCGCCACGCCGCTGGCCGACGATCCGCTGATGACGCCGCTGCGCACCCTGCCGGCCAGCATCCCGGAGGCCACGCGCGCGGCCCTGGTCGCCGAGGGCGAGAAGGCCATGACCGACAAGGTTGCGCCGGCCCGCGCGACCTTCGTCAAGTTCATGACCGACGAGTACGTCCCGCACGCCGCCAAGAGCCTGGCGGCCTCGGACCTGCCCGACGGCAAGCGCTACTACGCCTTCCTGGCCCGCCGGCACACGACGACGACCCTGACGCCGGACCAGATCCACGACATCGGCCAGTCCGAGGTGGCCCGTATCCGCGCCCGCATGCAGGAGACCATGAAGGCCGCCGGCTTCCAGGGCGACCTGCCGGCCTTCCTGGCCATGCTGCGCCAGGACCCGCGCTTCTACGCCACCAGCCGTCAGCAACTGCTGGAGAAGTCCTCCGAGATCGCCAAGCGCGCCGACGACCAGCTGCCGGCCCACTTCGGCGTCTTGCCGCGCCTGACCTATGGCGTGCGCCCGGTGCCGGCCAGCATCGAGAAGGGCTACACCACCGGCCGCTATTTCGGCGGCGACGCCAAGGTCGGCCGGGCCGGCGGGCTGATGATCAACACCTCGGAGCTGGACCAGCGGCCGCTGTACGAGCTGCCGGCCCTGGTGCTGCATGAGGGCGCGCCCGGCCACCACATCCAGACCTCGCTGGCCGCCGAGCAGACGGGGGTCCCCGAGTTCCGCCGTAACCTCTACTTCACCGCCTTCGGCGAGGGCTGGGGCCTCTATTCGGAGTGGCTGGGCGAGGAGATGGGGATCTATCGCGACCCCTATGAGGTCTTCGGTCGCCTGTCCTACGAGATGTGGCGCGCCTGCCGCCTGGTGGCCGACACCGGCATGCACTGGAAGGGCTGGTCGATGGAACAGGCCCGCGCCTGCTTCACCGACAACACCGCCCTGTCGCCGACCAATATCGAGGTCGAGCTGAAGCGCTACGTCTCCTGGCCCGGCCAGGCCCTGGCCTACAAGATCGGCGAGCTGAAGCTGCTGGAGCTGCGCAAGCGGGCCGAGGCCAAGCTGGGCGACCGGTTCGACGAGCGCGGCTTCCACGACGCGGTGCTGCTGCACGGCTCGCTGCCGTTGGCGGTGCTGGAGACCCGGATCGACGCCTGGATCGCCCAGCAGGCCAAGGCGACCGCGCCCTCGGCCAAGAAGAAGGGCTGAGCATGGCCAGGATCACCGTTCTCGGCGAATGCATGGTCGAGCTGTCGCCGGAGAGCGCCGACAGCCTCTACCGGATGGGCTTCGCCGGCGACACGTTCAACACGGCCATCTACATGGCGCGATTGGGAGACGAGGTTGCCTACTGCACGGCGCTGGGGCAGGGCGACCCGTTCAGCGAGGGCGTGCTGTCGGCCATGCGCCGGGAGGGCATCGACACCCGCCTGGTCCGCCAGGTCGAGAACCGCCTGCCGGGTCTCTACGCCATCGTCTTGGACGAGCATGGCGAGCGGAAGTTCCACTACTGGCGCGAGCGGGCCCCGATCCGCGACCTGTTCTCGGCCCACACCGCCGACCAGCTGATCGAGGCGGCCAAGGCCAGCGGCCTCGTCTACCTGTCGGGCGTGACCCTGGCGGTGGTCGGCGACATCGGCCGGGCGCGCCTGAAGGACATCCTGGCCTACGTCCACTCGCTGGGTATCGCGGTGGCCCTGGACTTCAACTACCGCCCCGCCTTGTGGCCCAGCCCCGAGGCCGCCCGCGCCGCTCTGGACGGCGTGGTGCCCTCGTGCCGCTACATCTCGCTGAGCAGCGAGGACAGCCGCCCGCTCTACGGCCGTGAAGCCGAGGACCTGGCCGCCGAATGGGCCGCCGCCGGCGCCGAGGTGGTGGCCCGCGACGAGAGCCACGCGGTCAATGTCCACCAGCCGGACGGCCGCACGGCCACGCCGCCGCCGGGGCGCGTCAAGGCGGTCGACACCACGGGGGCGGGGGACAGCTTCAACGCCGCCTACCTGTCGTCGCGACTGGCGGGGAAACCCATTCCGGAGGCGGTGAAGCGTGCACATGCGCTGGCCGCGCTGGTGGTCTCGCACAGGGGCGCTATTCTGCCCCACGGCTTGGCCCTGGAGGTCTAGCCGCGTGTTCAGTCGCTTGTGTCGCCTATGTTTACGCTTCCCGAAGGCCTTGCCGCCGATCGTCTCCAGACGGCGCTGACCAAACGGTTCCTGCTTCCAGCCTTGCCGGCCGTCGAGGCCGCGCTCCTCGCAATCCGCGCCGAGACCGACGCCGTCCTCGCGCCCGGCGCGGAGGCCCGGCGAGGCAAGCCCTATCCCTACGGCTACTGCTATGAAATCACCGTCGACGTGATCGCGCGGGTGCGTAGGGCGGCGGCCCGTCGCCGGTCCGCCGGCGAGCGCGCCTTGCACGCCTTCTTCCAGAACGGAGGGGAGGGGACCTTGATATGGGGCGCCCTGCGCGGGGTCTATTTCCAGAACGCGATCCAGATGGGGCCGCTCTATGTGGACGTCTCCAACGATACGGTGGACGTCAACAAGCCCAAGGTCGAGATCCTGCCGCTGGCCGAATCCGGCTTCGAGCTGCTGCGCGACATGGCCCACTTCGCCACGATCGTCGAACGCTACTGGGGCGCCCAGGCCTTCGCCAACACCGCATTGCCGGCCCTGGCGCCTTTGTTCCCGATCCTGCTGATCGACCGCGACGGGCATGTCCTGCTGCAGTCGAAGACCTGGCACATGATGCGGCTGTCGGGGGCGAATGGCTTCCGGGGAGCCGAACAGTGGCTGCGCGAGGCGTCCCAGCCGCCGGCCATGATCGTGGACGAACTCCGCCGCCATTGCCCGCAGGACATCCTGGCGGCCAGCCCGGTCCACGGGATGGAGGCGGGGCTCGCGGCCTGCCGCAAGCTGCGCGACGACCGCACCCGGATCGACCAGGCCTGGGTCGATCGGATGTGCGAGGCCTTCGACCGGGTCCCGATGATCCGAATCGCGCCTAGGGTGAATCCTGTGAGCCATGAGGCCGGAGCGGCGAGCGCCAATCCCCGTCCGGAGGTGGGTGTTTCCAGTTCCGCCGCCTAGGGAAATCAAGGCCTTAGTGTCGTGAAGCTTGAGCGCAATAGGAATATCTTCCTCTGTCTAAGAAAATAAACCTATAGTGGCATCCGTCCGCCGTGCTCGCGGCTGGGAGGAGAGGACGCCATGCTGGTTCAAGCCCTTGAGGACATCTGGGCGATCACGCCCGATCCCCGTCGCGACCGCCTGACGGTCGGTTTCGTCACCCATCTCGTTTCCCTGGCCACCGGCGTGCCGGCGGCCGAGATCAGCGCGCCGCGACGCGCCACCCACGCCGCCGTGCGCGCGCGGCAGCTGGCTATCTACCTGACCCACATCACCTTCCACTGGTCGCTGGCGCGGGTGGCTTTCGCGTTCGGTCGCGATCGCACCACCTGCGGCCATGCCTGCCGCAAGATCGAGGACATGCGCGAGGACGCCGTCTTCGACCGCCGGCTCTCCGACCTGGAGGCCTGTCTGCGCCAGGCTCCGGCCCATGCCGAGGAGATCCCGGCGTGAGCGCGGCCTTCGACGCGGAGCTGGAGGCGCAGCGACTGGCCGAGCGCGCCATGCGGCTGCTCTCGCGCCCGGGAGCGGTGGTCGAGGCGCGGGGCCTGGGCTACGGCGTGCGGCTGGGCCCCAGCCGGCGGCGCAGCGTGATGCTGACCCTGGACGAGGCGGCGTTCCAGGCGCTGGTTCGCGAGGCGACGCTGAAGCCGCGCGCCCAGGGCGGCTGGACGATGACGGCGCGGCCGGAGCCTTCGACGCCGCCACCGGCGGGACGTCCGGGCGTGATCGAGGAAGAGGTGGCGACGGCCGAGGGGCCGGTGCGGCGCAATCTCGGCGAGTCGCCGATCGCCTGGCTGGCCCGTCGCCGCGACAGCAATGGCCAGCCCTGGCTGACGCCGACCGAAGCCGCCGCCGGCGAACGGCTGCGCGAGGAGTTCGAGAGCCTGGGGACCCAGGGCCGGATGACCATGCGCTGGGACGCGACGCCTCGGGTGGATGGCGGCCGGCCAGGGCTAGCCCCGGCCGAACGCGATCTGGCCGCCCGCGAGCGGATCGCCAATGCACTAACAGCGGTGGGGCCCGGCCTGCGCGAGATCCTGGAGCGGGTCTGCCTGATGGGCTCGGCGCTGGAGATGGCCGAGCGGTCGCTGAAGCTGCCGCGCCGGGCGGGCAAGACGGTCCTGAAACTCGCCCTGCAGCGCCTGGCGCGGCACTACCACATCGCCTAGCGGTTGCCGCCGGCCACGGCGATGATCTCGCCAGTGATCCAGAAGCTGTCCGGCGAGGCCAGGAAGCTCACCACCGGCGCGATGTCCGACGGCTGGCCGATGCGGCCCAGCGGGGTCTGGGCGACCATCTGGGTCTCGAGCTCCGAGCCGATGATGCCGATGGTGTGGGTGCCCTCGGTCTCGACCGCGCCGGGCGAGACGGCGTTGACGCGGATCTTGCGCGGACCCAGCTCCTTGGCCAGCACGCGGGTGATCGAGTCCACGGCGGCCTTGGTGCCCGTGTAGACCGAGGCGGTCGGGATATCGACCGTGGTCGCCGCCGAGCTGATGTTGATCACGCTGCCGCCGTCGGCGCCGAAGCGCTTGGCCGCTTCCTGGGTGGCCAGCAGCAGGCCCAGGACGTTGATGTTGAACTGGCGGTGGAAGTGCTCTTCGGTGACGTCTTCCAGCGCGGCGAACTCATAGACGCCGGCGTTGTTGACCAGGATGTCGACGCCGCCGAAGGCCTTGGCGGTCTCGTCGAACAGCTTGGTGACGTCGGCGCTCTTGGCCACGTCGCCCTGGACGGCGATCGCCTTGCCGCCCGCGGCGGTGATCTCGGCCACGACCTTGTCGGCGCCTTCGCGGCTGGAAGCGTAGTTGACGGCGACGGCCGCGCCCTCGGCGGCCAGGGCCTTGGCGATCGCGGCGCCGATACCCTTCGAGGCGCCGGTCACGACGGCGGTCTTGCCAGTAAGCTTGCTCATTGTCTCTCTCCGGACGCCGTTGATCGGCGAACGCTTCGACATTTAGATAATCATCGAAGTGATTCAATGAGCGGGAGGGAGGAGATTTTCTGGGGGCGTGTCGGTGAAGGCTGTCCGTCTCCGGTGCAATCGAAATGTCATCGGCCAAGACTATGGTGCCTGGCGATGTCCCCGTCCGCGCCCGCCCTGAAAGCCCAGCGTGCTGATCTGCTGCGCTATATCGGCCGCCGCGTCGGCGATGCGGTGATCAGCGAAGACATCGTCCAGGAGGCCTATGTGCGCCTGCTGGCCTATGAGGCGAAGCCGGACAACGCCGTCAGCAATGTGACGGCGTTCCTTCGCCGGGTCTCGCTCAACCTCGCGAGAGACCATTTCCGGCAGGCGGGCCGGCAGGTCAGCGTCGAGGTTTCCGAAGAGCTTCCCTGTCCGCAGCCGACCGTCGATGTGCAGCTGGAGCGGCGTCAGTTGATCGGGCTGGTCGTCGAAATCCTCAGGGCGATGCCGCCCTTGCGTCGCGACGTCTTCATTCGGCGGCGCGTGCATGGCCAATCGGCGGGTGAGGTCGCTGCGGCCCTGGGGCTTTCGCCCAGCGCCGTGAGCAATCACGTGGCGCGGGCGTTGTATGACCTGGATATGGCGCTCGAGAAGATCGAGGGGCGAGGTCGTTCTGTCCGAGACTGATACCGTCAGATGGGAAGCCGCCCAGTGGGTCGAACGCCGTATGGACGACGGCGCGTTCGACGATGGGGCCTTCGAGGCCTGGCTGGCCAGCGACCCCCGCCATCAGTCGGTGTTCGAGGCCATGTGGCGTCGGACCATGGGGTCCCAGATGGACACCGCGCTGCGCACCTATGAGCGACGCCGCATCACGGCGCGCGCCTTGCCATCCGTCCTGGCGGTCGCGCTGGCGGTGGCCGGCGGCTACTGGGCCATGCCTTTCATCGAAGGCCAATTCGCGCCCGCGCAGGACTATCAGGTGGCCGATCGCGCCATGCGGACGGTCACGCTGACCGACGGCACGAAGCTGGTCCTGGCGGGGGGCGCGTCCTTGAAGGTCCGCTACACGCGCCACGAGCGCGTCGTCGAACTCACGCAGGGCGCCCTCTTCGCCGACGTGGCGCACGACAAGGATCGCCCGTTCCGGGTCGACACCGGTGAGACCAGGATCGTCGATATCGGCACCAGCTTCGAAGTGGTCAGCAAGCCCTCGCTGGTTCGGGTGACGGTCGCGTCCGGCGTCGTTCGATTTGGCCGCAATCAATGGTTCGGCAAGTCGCTCGATCTGGCGGCGAACCAGGCCGCGACCCTCGACCGGACGGGGCTCAACCGCATTGCGGACGCCAATTCGCCGAGCATCGCGCCCTGGCGCAACGAATGGGCCGAATACAAGGGCGCGCCGCTTCGGCAGGTCATCGCGGACCTGCAAAGCCTCTCGCCCTTGCCGATCAGGATCGCCGACGCGGAGCTGGCGGACCGGCGCGTGAGCGGGCGGATCAAGCTCACCGATCCTGTCGGCCAGCTGGAAAATCTCGCGATCGTGCAGGCCTTCCACATTGAGCGAACCGAGGACGGTTTCCTTCTCTCGAAGAACTGAAGCCGCCTCTCGTCGATCCTCAAGGTTCGGCGCCAGACTTGTAATAAAACTGCCACAACAAAAATTGTGAAGTTCGAACCCCGGCCCCGTCTTTTCCTCGAACCACTTCAAACCACTCGTGGAGAATAGACGGTGCTCACGTTCCGGGGCTCGCTTTGTGCGGGCATTGCTGCCTGTGCTCTTACCTTTGCTTTCGCCGCCAGCGCGTCGCCCGCCGCTGCGGAGACCAAGATCATCCTGCCCGCCGCGAGCCTCGAGGATTCGCTCAACGCCCTGTCCCGCCAGTCCGGGATGCAGATCCTGGTCGACCAGACCCTTCTGCGGGGAAAACAGGCGCCGACGATCCAGGCCGCGCCTTCGGTCGAGGCCGCGCTGGACAAGCTGCTGCGCGGATCGGGCCTGACCTGGCAGAAGCGCGGCGACGCCTTCCTGATCTCCGGGCGCGGCCCCGACGGCCAGAAGCCATCGGATCGGGGATCGGCCAACCGCTCTGGCGACAAGCACGCCGCGGCCGCCGAGCGTGACGTGGCGGAGGACGACCGGGTCTCCGATATCGTCGTCACCGGCTCGCACATCGCTCGCGCCGAAACCTCCTCGCCGATGCCGGTCAATGTCGTCAGCATCGACGAAGCCGCCCGGTTCGGGCGCGTCAATCTGTATGACGCCCTGATCCGTGACCCCGCCGTGGTCGCCGGGACCAGCCTCTACACCAGCACGGGCTTCGGCTGGGACAACGGCATCTCCTCGGTCAGCCTGCGCGGACTGGGCGCCAGCCGCACCCTGACCGTGCTGGACGGACGGCGCCGCGTGTCGGGCTCGGATGGGACCTCGGCGGTCGACCTGGGCATGATCCCGCCCACCATGATCGATCGCGTCGAGATCGTCACGGGCGGCGCCGCCGCCGTCTATGGCGCGGACGCCGTGACCGGCGTCGTCAACGTCATCACCAAGAAGTCGTTGGACGGCCTGTACTTCTCCGCGACCGAAGGCATGTCGGAGAAAGGCGACGCCAACGAGTTCAAGGTGACCATGGCGACCGGCGGCAAGTTCGCCGACGACCGCGGCAGCTTCATCTTCGGCGCGTCCTACGCCCGCACGGATCCGCTCGAGATGTCGGCCCGGCGCGATCCGGCCCACCCGTCGGCCTATATGGCCAATCCGGCCAATACCGGCCCGCATGACGGCATCCCGGACAACATCTTCTATCCGCAGGGCGGCGGCACCTTCCTGCTCAACCCGCAGCCGACGTTCTTCCTGAACGGCCAGACCTACATCCTGGACCATGGCAGCCTGCGGAAGGCCTATTTCGACACGCCCCTGACCGGGACGGGGACCTACAGCGCCACGGGCGCCGGCGGCGACGCCTATGGTTCGGGCACGGCGGTCGAGGGGCAGATCCGGGGCGGCGCCAAGACGCTCAGCACGATGGCGCGGCTGTATTACCCGATCGCGGACGCGATCAACTACAGCGCCTATTTCGATTTCAGCCGCAACATCTACGGCGGCACGACCAATCTGGCCCAGCGGCAGGATCAGCGGGACGCCGGACCCTACACCGCCATCACCAACCCGTTCATGCCCGATGAGGTGCGCAACCTTCTCGTCCAGAGCGGCGCGAGCAGCATCTATGTCGCGCGCAAGTTCTTCAACCTGCCCAATCCCACCCAGAAATTCGACCGGCAGAACTTCACGATCGGCCAGTCGCTGTATGGCGACATCGGCGAGGACCTGAAGTGGGAGGCCTATTTCCAGTACGGAAAGACCACCAACAACGCCACGACCTACAACGTCGCCATTTTCGACGCCTGGCAGGCGGCGCGCAACGTCATCGCCGATCCGGCGACGGGCAAGCCCGTCTGCGCCGATCCGGTCGCCCGGGCGGCCGGTTGCGTTCCCTTCAACGTCTTCCAGACCACGCCCTATAGCCAGGCGCTGGTCGACTACCTCTCGTTCACCCGCAGCGATCGGATCGAGACCGCCCAACAAATCTTCGGCGGAGATGTTTCGGGCAAGGCCTTCTCGCTGCCTGCCGGCGACCTGCAGTTCACCGTGGGGGTCGAGGGCCGCAAGGACATGTTGAGCGAGCGGGGAGATCCGCGCGATGGCGGACCGGGAACGGCCCAGACGCCCAAGGTCGGGATCATTCGTCAGTGGGGCGGCCAGGCGCCGGTCCTGAACGACCTGGACGTTTCGCAAAGCGTCACCGAAGCCTATGTCGAAGCGATCGCGCCGGTGCTGAAGGACCTGCCCTTCGCCCGCCTGGTGCAGGTCGAGGGGGCCTATCGGTTCTCGCGCTACGGCAACGGGATCGGCAATACCGACACCTGGAAGGGCGGCGCGATCTGGTCGCCCTTCGACGGGCTTTCGTTCCGGGGCGTGCGCTCGCGCAGCGTTCGCGTGCCGAACTTCGGCGAGCTCTATACGCCCAGGACCACCAGCTTCAGCGTCAATCCCGCCGACCCTTGCCTTCGCGTCAACATCGGCCTGACCGCGGCGCGTCAGGCCAACTGCCTGGCCTTGGGCGTCCCGGCAAAAGGCCTCGATAATTATCCGGTGGGTCCCGATATCACCTCGGGCGGCAATCCCGGTCTGAAGCCGGAAACCTCGAACAGCCTGACTTTCGGCATGATCTTGAAGCCCAAGTTCATGCCCCGCTTCGAGCTGACGGTGGACTATTGGGATATCGATATCACCAATGTCATCGCCTCGTTCAGCGCCGCCACGATCTACAATCTCTGCGTCGACCTGCCCTCGACCGACAATGCGTTCTGCAAGGCGCAGACCCGCGATCCCGTCACGCACTACCTGACCACGGCCAACACCGGCTACATCAACGCCCAACGCCTGGAGGCGAAGGGCGTCGACGTCGGCGCGCATTATCGTCGGCGGTTGTACGACGGGATGCTCGACCTCTCGTTCAAGGGGACCTACCTCCTCAAGCAGGTGACCGAGACCACGCCCGGCCAGCCCAGCGGCAACATCTATTCGGCGGGCAACTGGGACAATCCGCACTTCAAGGGCACGTTCTCGGCCGACTACACGGTCGGCAAGTTCGGCGTCGGCCTCAACACCCGGATCGTTGGTGCGGGCAAGATCAATGTGAACGCCCAGACGGACGAGGTCTACCCCAAGAACCACGTTCCGGCCTATGTCGTGAACGACGTCAATTTCCGATATGACGTGAATGATCGGTACAATATCGGCGTCGGCGTCCGGAATATCTTCAACAAATTCGCTGGCGACAACTACACGTTCTTCAACAACACATCGCAATACGACGCCATCGGCCGCTTCTTCTTCGCGACGGTGAATGTGAAAATGTAACTCGTCCTCGAGTTCGTCGCATTCCGTGAGGGAGGGCTCGAAATCCGGGCCCTCCTTCCTTCCTCCGGCGCCACCAAGGAGCACCCCCATGCCGGACAGGCCGATGTTCACTCGCCGCCGACTTCTCACCGACGCCGCGCAGATCGCCTCCGTGGCGGCCGCGGCCACGCTGCTGCCGCCCAACGTACAGCGGCTGTTGGCGCAGACCCCGAACCGCACGGGCTCGCTCAGGGACGTCAAGCACGTCGTCATGCTGATGCAGGAGAACCGCTCGTTCGATCACTACTTCGGCGCGCTGGCCGGCGTGCGCGGGTTCAACGATCCCCACGCCCTGACGCTGTCGACCGGGAAGAGCGTCTTCCACCAGCCCGACGAGAAGCATCCCGACGGCTACATGCTGCCGTTCCACCTCGACACCGCCACGACCAGCGCGCTGAAGATCCCCTCCACCAGCCACGCTTGGCGAGTGCAGCATCAGGCGTGGAACGGCGGCAGGATGGACCAGTGGCTGGCGGCGCATCGCGCGGCCGATGGCGCGAACGGCCCCTATACGATGGGCTATTTCCAGCGTGAGGACCTTCCGTTCCACTACGCCTTGGCCGAGGCCTTCACGATCTGCGACCACTACCATTGCTCGGTGATGGGGCCGACCTGGCCCAACCGGCTCTACTGGCTGACCGGGACGATCGATCCGGACGCGCTGGCCGGCGGTCCGGTGACCAGCAACACCAAGGTCCCCGGAGCCTTCCGCTGGACCACCTATGCCGAACGGCTGGAACGGGCCGGGATAGACTGGGGCGTCTACCAGTACGGCAACGCCAAAGGCGACATGAGCATGTTCGTCGAGTTCGCCCAGTTCCAGGACGCGGCGGCCGGCTCGCCCCTGGCTGTCAAGGGCACGCCTGATGTCGACGAGGGCAAATTCGCCTCCGACGTTCTCCATGACCGCCTGCCGACGATCTCGTGGATCCATCCCAGCTACGCGGCGAACGAGCACCCCGGCAATCGAGGACCGGGGCCGGCGCTCGGCGCGGACTTCATCTCCAAGCGGCTCAGCGAGTTGGCCGCCAACCCGGAGGTGTGGGCCAAGACCGTCTTCATCCTCAATTACGACGAGAACGATGGGCTGTTCGACCATGTGCCGCCGCCTGTCCCGCCGGCCGGTACGCCGCATGAGTTCGTGAACGGCCTGCCGATCGGCGGCGGCTTCCGCGTGCCCTGCATCATCATCTCGCCCTGGACCGTGGGCGGCTGGGTCTGCAGCCAGCCGTTCGACCACACCTCGATCCTGCAATTCCTCGAGCGCGTGACCGGCGTGCGTGAGCCGAACATCAGCGACTGGCGCCGCCAGACCTTCGGCGACCTGACCTCGGCCTTCCGTTTCAACCAGCCCGCCAAGGCGCCGAAACTGCCCGGCGGCGCGGGCGAGCGACTGCAGGAGGCGCAGGCAAGCCTTGCAAACCTGCCCGCCCCGATGTTCCCCGGCGCCGGGCAGCGCGTCCCGGTGCAGGAGAAGGGGAGGCGCAAGCGGGTGAGCTAGCAGGGACGCGCCCCGGCATCGGATTGTTACAGAACGGCGGTAGCGCTGGTCATTCGCGCCGGGGGCCGCCATGCGTCACGTCTATCTCTACATCCACGACCTGCGGTCCAGCGGCGTGGTGCGCAACGCCATCGACTTCGCCAAGCGGTTCGCCCAGGACCATCCGACCACCTTGGTGGTGGGCTACGGCGAGGGGTTCTTCGCCGAGGAGGCGGCGCGGGGGCCGTTCGCGCTGAAGGTGCTGGCGTCCCGGGAAGGGGCGCTGGGCCGCGGCGTCGCGGCCTTGCGGCTTCGGGCCTGGCTGTCCCGCCAGCCCGCGGGCGCGCTGATGTCGGTGGGCAATATGGGCCACTGGACGCCGTTCCTGGCCTGCCAGGGCCTGCGCCACATCGCTCGCATCTATTGCATCAGCAACGAGGTGGCCCGCGACGACGGCCTCAAGAGCCGTACGCGCTTGGCCTGGATGAAGCTGCTGACCCTGGACGCCGCCCGGATCGTCGTGGTCGGCCGCGCGCTGCGCCGTCTGCCGCTGTTCGCCCAGGCCATCGCGTCGGGCCGCGCGGTCGAGCTGCCGAACGGCGTCGACAACGCCCTGGCCGCCCGGCTGGCCCAGGCGCCGGCGCCGCATCCCTGGCTCGAAGACCAGGTCCCCGTCGTGGTCGGCATCGGCCGGCTGCGACCGCAGAAGAACTTCGACCTGCTGATCGAGGCCATGGGCCGCGCGCGCCAGACGCGACGTCTGCGACTGGCGATCATCGGCGGCGGCGCCCCGGCCGAGCAGGCAAGGCTGACCGGCTTGGCGCAGGCCGCCGGGCTGGGGGAGGATTTCCTGCTCGCAGGCGAGACCGACAATGTCTTCGCCTGGCTGCGCCGCGCGGCGGTGTTCGCTCTGCCGTCACGCTGGGAGACGTCGTCGCTGGCCTTGTTGGAGGCCCTGGCGGCCGGCGCGCCGGTGGTGGCGTCCAGGATCGCCGGCGACGCGGCCCAGGTGCTGGAGGAGGGCCGCTACGGCCTGCTGTTCGATGGACAGGATCCCGACGCGCTGGCGGCGGCGCTGCTGGCCCAGGTCGAGGCGCCGGTCCGGCCGGGCGATCGAGCCCTGGCCTACGACCTGAGCCTGACCAACGACGCCTATGCCGCGCTCGTCGCTGAGGTCCTGGCGTCGGGCTCGGCCCGCTGGAGGCCAGGCCTTGGTCAGATTTCGGCGAGCTGAGCCACGTAGGCGTTCAGGACGTCGCGCTGGAGGACCAGGAACGCGAATTTGCCCTGGCGGCAGATCTTGATCAGGCCGGCCGTCTCCAGCTCCTTCATGTGGTGCGAGAAGGTGGCGGCGCTGACTTCGACGAACTGGGCGAGCGCGCCGCAGGCCGTGGGCTCGCTGCTGGCGCCGACCTCCTTGAGGATCTGGCGACGGCGCGGTTCGGCCAGGGCCTTGGCGATGAGGTTCACCTGGCGTTCGTCCAGTACGATGCGCGGCGCGTCTTCCATGGCCTTCATATGCGGTGGAGTGGCGCTTGACGCAAACGGGCGGGACTTTTCGGCCCCGCCCTTCGCAGTACCTAATGCTTCAGCGACAGCTTCAGGTCGCGCATCTGGTCGTGGCCGGACTTCACCGAGGTCCAGGCTTTTTCGATCACCGCGCGGGTCTGGGCGTCGACGTCGGTGTCCTTCAGGGCCTTTTCGTACTTGGCCTTGATGTGGTCCTCGCCGGCCTCGACCTCGTTGACGACGGCCTCGTCGCCCTTGGTGATCGAGTCCTTGAGGTTCAGGAACACGCGGTGGGCGGCGGCCAGGATGGTGCCGTCGTCCTTGGCCTCGCCGCCCAGGCGGCGGACCTCGTCCTGCAGTTCCGAGGCGATCGAGCGGCGCTCCTGGGCGCGGCGTTCGAACAGGTCCTTGTAGCGCGAGGCGTCGGCGTCCTTGGCGGCCTCGGCATAGCCGTCGGCGCTGTCGATGGTGGTTTCGACCAGGCCGTTGACGAGCTTGATGTGGTCTTCGTTCGTATGCATGGGCGGCTCCTACAGAAGGGGAGCCGGGTCAACGCGGGCGTCGGCGAAGCGTTCAGCTTGGCTTTGCAGGAAAAGTCGCGCCGACGTGGTCGATACCCAGAGTCTCGCAGTGCTGAGCCTGGCGGTGCCGCTCGGCGGCGCTGGCCTTCTGGTCGTCGCTGCGTGTGTCGTGGCAGGCGGGGCAGGACACGCCCTCGACATAGAGCTCTGAGGTCTGCGCCTCCGGGCTGACCGGCATGCGGCAGCCGCGGCACAGGACGTGGGTTCCTTGGCTCAGGCCGTGGCCGACCGCGACGCGCTCGTCGAACACGAAGCACTCGCCGCGCCACAGGCTCTCGGGCTCGGGCACCTGCTCCAGATAGTCGAGGATGCCGCCCTTCAGGTGGAAGACGTCCTCGATCCCCTCGGCCTTGAGGAAGGCGGTCGACTTCTCGCAGCGGATGCCGCCGGTGCAGTACATGGCGATCTTCTTCGGCGGGGCCGGGAGGCTCTCGCGCCAGCCGCGGAACCAGGCCGGGAAGTCCGAGAAGCTGGCCGTCTTCGGGTCCAGCGCGCCTTCGAACTGCCCGACGGCGACCTCGTAGTCGTTGCGGGTGTCGATGACCACGACGTCGGGATCGGCGATCAGGGCGTTCCAGTCGGCGGGCTCGACATAGGTCCCGGCGTCGGTCGGATCGAGGTCCGGCTCGCCCAGGGTGACGATCTCTTTCTTGAGCCGCACCTTCATCCGGTAGAACGGCATGCGTTCGGCCCAGGCGGTCTTGGGCGCGAGGCCTTCGCAGCCGGGCAGGGCGCGGATGTGGTCCAGCACCGCCTCGATGGCGGCGTCCTCGCCGGCGATGGTGCCGTTGACGCCTTCAGGGGCGAGCAGGAGCGTGCCCTTGACGCCCAGGCTGCAGCACAGCGCCGCCAGCGGGCCTTGAATGGCCGCCGGGTCGTCAAACCGCGTGAAGCGGTAGAGCGCGGCGACGCGGACGTTAGCCACGGCGGGCATTCGCGTCGTGCTGGATGCGGGCGACCATCGACTTCAGGCCGTTGGAGCGCTGCGAGGACAGGGCTTCGGAGAGGCCCAGCTTGTCCATGGCGCCCTTGGCGTCGAACGCGGCGATGTCGGCGGGCGTGCGGCCCGAATAGAGCCGCAGCATGATGGCCACCAGGCCGCTGACGATGTGTGCGTCGCTGTCGCCCTTGAACACCAGGGTCCCGTCGGCCTGGGGCAGGGTGACCAACCACACCTGGCTGGCGCAGCCGCGCACCTTGTTGTCTTCCGAGCGCTCGGCGTCGGTCAGGGGGGCGAGTTCCTTGCCCAGCTCGATCACGTAGCGATAGCGCTCTTCCCAGTCGCCGAGGAGCTCGAACTCGTCGGCGAGGTCGTTGAGGGCGGTGTCGATCGGGCTGGTCATGGCGGCCAATTAGGGGGCGCGCCGGTTCAAGGCAAGCTTCCCGCCTATGCAGCAGGCAGGATCAGTCGCGCCAGGAAGCCCGCGCCCAGGCTGGAGGACAGCCGCAGCTGGCCGCCCATGGCGCGTGACAGCAGGTCGACGATCGGCAGGCCCAGGCCCACGCCCTCCTGCGTCCGGGTCAGGGCCGAGCCACCCTGTTCGAACGGCTGCAGCAGGCGCGGCAGCTCGGCGCTCTCCACGCCGGGACCCTGGTCGCGGATGGTGATCTCGATCTCGCCGCCGATGCGGCCGGCGGCGACATGCACGACTCCCCCGGCAGGCGAGTGCGTAACGGCGTTCTGCAACAGATTGGAGAGCATCGTTCTCAGACCACGGCTGTCGGCGATGACCGCCGGCAGGGCGCCCTGGCCGATGACGTGGACGATGACGTCGCGGCGGGCGATCTCGCCCTTCAGGATGTCGATGACGTCTTCCAGCGCCTCGTCCAGAGGCTCGGGTGTCATCTCGATATCGGTGACGTGACCCTCCAGCCGAGCGATCTCGACGATCTGGTTCACGAGCTTCAACAGCTTCATGCCGCTCTCGTGCACGATGCCCGCATACTCCTTGTATTGCGGGTTTCCGAGCGGTCCGTAGAGCTCGTGCGACAGGATCTCGGAGAAGCCGATCACGGCGTTCAGCGGGGTGCGCAGCTCGTGGCTGACCATGCGCAGGAACGAGCGCTTGCGCTCGTCCAGGGCCAGGCGCCGGCGCTCGATCGCGGCCGCCCGGCGCTCGGCCGGGGCGGGGTCCGCGAACGTGCGGTCGGACAATGCGTCCAGGGACGCCGGTTCTGGCATGGTGGGCTCCCGGACCTTCTGTCCGTGATGATTCAGACCGGGAGGATGCCGGTTGGCGCTTACGATTCCGTTTCCGTCCACAACGCTTCCACGAGGAAAGGTCGCTTAACGATTGTGCGGCCTTGGAGGGAGGGGCTCTGGCGCGTTAAGGTTTGACGACGGTGGCTCCCCGCCGCGCTTGCAAGTCGAACGGCCCTTGGAATTCGAGACGCTTCCAGACCCGATCAGACGCTCCGCCCCTCCGGCGGGGTTCGATCCCGCGCACGCGTGGCGCCTGGGCTGGCTGGCAGCTATCTGCCTGGCGGCGGCCGCGGCGCTGTTCGCGCAGAACACCGGCGGCTGGCCGATCTGGACGGCGCTGGGCGCGGGCGCGATCCCGGCCCTGGCGGCGCTTCTCTTCTCGCGCGACGACGAGCGGACCCAATCGGTGCTGCTGGTCCTGTGGGCCGTGGGCGGTTCGCTGGCGGCGGTGCTGACCGGCGGCGTCTCCGGCGCCATGGCCGCCTGGTGCTTGGCCCCGGTCGCGGCGGCCTCGATCCTGGACCAACCCAAGCGCCTGGCCGAGGGCGCGGCGCTCGCCTTGATCGGCGGCTGCGTGGCCGCGCTCAGCCAGCTTTCCGGCCTGGCTCCGCCCGAGCCGACCGGCCCGCTGGCCTTTGTGCTGGGCTTCCTCGCTCTCGTCACCACGGGCCTCGGCCTGGCCGCCGGCCTGTTGATCGGCCGTCGCCGCCAGGGCGCGCGCGATGATCGCTATGCTTCCGAGATCATCGGTCTGGAGACCCTGCTGGACGGTCTGCCGCATCTGGCGGTCGCCATCCGGGGCCAAGGCCAGGTGACGGCCGTGCGCGGCGCGCCGCCGCGTGGCGTCACCACCGTCGACCTCGTCAATCGCGGCCTGACCGGCGCGGCCGCCCCGGGCGATCGCCAGCGCCTGACCGCCGCCATCGCCGCCGCCCATCGCGAGGGCGCGGCCAGCCTGACCTTCAATCCCGCTTTGGGCGTCGAGCGCATCGTGGCTCTGGACCTGGCCCGCGTCGCGCCCAACCAGCTGGTCGGCGTGCTGCGCGACGTCACGGTCGAGCGCAATCGCGAGACCGCCCTGGACCAGGCCCGGGCCGACGCCGAGGCCCTGGCCGCCGGCCGCGCCCGCTTCCTGGCCAACATGTCCCACGAGCTGCGCACGCCGCTGAACGCCATCATGGGCTTCTCGGACATCATGCGCGCCCGCATGTTCGGTCCCTTGAGCGACCGCTACGCCGAATATGCCGAGCTGATCCACGAGAGCGGCGGTCACCTGCTGGACCTGATCAACGACGTGCTGGACATGTCGAAGATCGAGGCTGAGCGCTTCGAGCTGCAGCGCGGCGTGTTCGACGCCCGCGAGGCGGTGCAGGCGGCCATGCGGCTGCTGCGCGTCCAGGCCGACGGCGCGGGCGTCCAGCTGCGCGGCGTGCTGCCGCCGGGCGAGCTGGAGGTCGACGCCGACCGTCGGGCCCTGAAGCAGATCGTGCTGAACCTGGTCTCCAACGCCCTGAAGTTCACGCCGCGCGGCGGCCAGGTGACGGTCACGGCCCACGGCTATGACGGGGTGCTGGAGCTGATCGTCGCCGACACCGGCGTCGGTATCTCGCCTGAGGACCTCGAGCGTCTGGGTCGTCCCTACGAACAGGCCGGCGGCGCCGAGCAGCGCGCGCGCGGCACGGGCCTGGGCCTGTCGCTGGTCCGCGCCTTCGCCAAGCTGCACGGCGGCGAGATGACGATCGAAAGCCGTCTGGGCGCGGGCACCAGCGTCTCGGTTCGCCTGCCGGTGCTGCTGGCCCCGCTTAAGTCGGTAACGCTGGAGTCGCTGACGGAACCGCTGCCGCAGGCCGAAACGCCGGTTGTCGAGGGCGAGCCCAAGCCACCGACCGCCCTGGGCGACAACGTCATCGCCTTCGCGCCGCGCTAACTAGCGCAGGAACGCGCGACCCGCCGCGAAATCGCCGACCTCGACATAGGCCTTGCGGGTGACCTCGTCGCCGCGGCCGGTGAAGGCGAACTCCACCGTCACCGCCTCGCGCGGATCCAGTTGCGAGATCGCGTCGGCCGCGGCCGGCGGGAAGCGGAAGGCCAGGCCGGTCTTGGCGCCGGTCGGCAGCAGGGTGAGGGGGGCTTCCTCGCGGGTCTCGGCGTTGAACACCAGGCTGGCGTTGCGCGGCGCGACCTTGGCGGCGAGGTTCCGGCCGGCGTTGGAGGCGATGTAGGGCCCCAGCGTGCGGCTGGTGTCGCGCACGATGATCCGCGCCGAGTAGGGGCGCTGGCCGTTGTCGAAGGTGGCCACGGCCGTCAGGGCCTTGGCGCGGCCGGCCAGGCCGAACATCAGGCGGTCGCCGCCGAAGCTGGACGGCTGCGACAGCCGCCAGACGGGGATGGTCGCCGACACCGAGCGCTCGGCCTTCCAGGACGAGACGTCGCCCGGATAGTTCATGGCCAGCATCTGCGAATAGCCTTCGAAGGCCTTCTTCACGCGGCTGGCGGCCAGGGTCAGGTCCTTGGAATCGCAGGCCGCGCCGGCGGCCTTGGCGCGGGCGCGCTGTTCCAGGGCGGTGACCTGCAGCTCGCTGGCGCCGGAACGCAGCGTCGCGCCGCGCGCCTGGGCCCGGGAAGCGTCGAGGGCGACCGAGACGGTGGGCGTGAACAGCCGGCAGCGGCCGTCGGCCGCCGTCATCAGCGTGCGTTCGTAGAGCTGGTCGGCGGCGTTGGCGTACAGCGCCGTCGGAACGGCGAACGTCGCCAGTCCGATCGCTGCCCCGATCCATCGCGCCCCGCGACCTTTCTGGTGCGTCATTGGCGAGTAATTCTCGTATGCTTCGAGACTTGAAGGGGCATCCATACGCCCCGTGGGGTTGCGGTTCGGTTAGCGATGCTTCTTTCGACGGATATCTGGGTCGGGGCTTTGATCCGCCGCGCCGAGCTGGGCGGGGCCTTCGCCATGGTGGCCCGCAAGGGCGACGCGCGGGCCGGGGCGGTGCTGGTCAAGGTGGTCGATCGCCGGGCCGGGACCGCCAAGCTCTACAGCGAGGCCACGCGCGGCGACGGCGAGCGTTTCTGGATGCAGCCGGTCCGTTCGGAGTTCGAGCCGGACCTCGACGCCTATGCCGAGCGCGCCGCCCGCATCGATCCGGACGTCTGGGTGGTCGAGATCGAGGACCGCGACGGCCGCCACTTCCTGACCGAAGCGGTCGAGGCCTGAATCTATAGGTGGAGCGTTTGTGGAGAACTCGACTCTAGGGACGCGTTAACCTTGCTCCTAAACCGGACCTAAAGCGTGTTTGCGGCATGCTGCGTGAGCTTTCGAACCCCAGCTCAGAGTTCAGCAGCCAAGTATCCGCCATGCTTTTCCTCATGAACGACGTCATCCTCAGCTTTGACTCGGCCGATCTCGCGCCGCCGATGACGCGCGACCGCTTCGCCGCGCTGTCGCTCAACTATGTCGGTGAGCTGGGCAAGGAACTGTTCGCGGAAGAGCCGCTGCTGCACCAGAAGGACCCCGAGCGAGCCGAACGGCTGGCGGCCCTGATCGTGGCCAAGGCTCCGGAGGTCAATGCGGCCCTGTTCATCGCGCCGGGCCGCGGCTGTCGCAAGGAAGACGTCCAGGTACGCTATGCGCAGCTGAGCATCGAGATCATGGCCACGCTGCTGCAACGCCAGAATTCGGGCGCGCTCACCAATCTGGAAGCCGATCGTCAGGTCTGGCGGCGCCTGGCCGCCTAGGCCCTTAGAACCGCACCAGGGTCATCAACCAGCTTATCGTCACCGCCAGGACGACCAGTCCGGCCACGGTGATGCCAAAGCATAGCGCGCTGTTGGCCGGATGCTGCCGGCTGGGGGCGCGATGATGGTCAAGCAGGGCCATCGTTCGATTTCCTCCATTCGCCCGACGATCTGATGTCGCCAGTGCGGGATGAGGAAGCATGACTCCAAACCCATTCTTCGAATAGGGGCATTTTGACCCATTTTCGGGCGTATTGACGCGGCCGTGATGGAACCCCGGTCACGCCTGGTCCAGAAAGTGGGTTGAAGCCTGTCTCTTGACGCGAATAGCCTCAATTTAAGATTGCGACCGTATCGCGATCAGGGGGAAGCGTCATGAGTGCGAAGCGTTGGGGCGCGGCGGCGATGTTGGCCGGCGTTCTGTTGAGTGGTGCGGCCCGCGCCGAGTGGCTGAAGGCCGAGAGCGACCACTTCATCGTCTATGGCCGCAGCGAGAAAGCGGTCCGCACCTACGCCACCCAGCTGGAAGACTTCGACAGCCTGCTGCGCCGCCTGCACGGCCGGCCCAGGGACGAGGCCGCCGGGCGCAAGCTGCCGGTCTACCTTGTCGCCGACAACGACCAGCTGAAGCGCGTCTATCCCCGGCTGGAGAAGGCGGCGGGCGTCTATTTCCCGGCTCCGGCCGAGACCTTCGCCGTAGCCATCCGCGATGGCGTCACGACCAACGGGGACGAGAACCGCGGCGACGACGCGGTGCTGCACGAATACGTCCACCACTTCATGCTGCGTTACTATCCCAGCGCCTATCCGGCCTGGCTCGTGGAGGGCTACGCCGAGTACTACATGACCGTCGATCTGGGTCCCAAGCAGATGATCGTCGGCGGGGTGAACCGGGGGCGGGCGCGCAGCCTGACCCAGCCCGGCGGCTGGATCCCGATCGACAAGGTGCTGGCCGTCAGCCCTCGCGACCTCAAGAAGGATGAAGGCGGCGCCTACTACGCCGAGGCCTGGCTGCTGACCCACTACATCGTCTCCGACCCGGCGCGGTACAAGCTGCTCAAGCCCTATCTGGACGACGCCCGCGACAGCCGCGATCCGATCGCCGCCTGGAAGCGCGTCTATGGCGACGAGCCCGACGGCCTGCGCCGCAAGCTGCAGGACTATATGAGCCGTCCCGTCCCCGGTGGGGCCCTGCCGCGCAAGGCCGAGGGCGAGGTCAAGCTCACCATCACCACTCTGCCGGCCAGCGCCGACGACCTGCTGCTGGAGTACCAGCGGATGAAGCTGGGCGTGTCGGACGCGGACCGTCCCGCCTTCATCGCCGACGTGCGCAAGCGCGCCGCCAAGGCGCCGAAGGACCATCTCTCGCAGATCGTGCTGGGCGGGGCCGAGGCCCGCTATGGCGACCGGGCGGCCGGGGAGGCGATGCTGAACGCCCTGCTGGCCGCCGATCCGCAGGACGAGGAGGCCCTGATCGCGCTGGGCGAAAGCCGCATGGCGGCCGGCAAGGCCGACCAGGCCAACCGCGCCGCTGCCTATGCCGAGGCCGCCAAGTTGTTCACCCGCGCTTTCAAGCTAGATCAGAACAATCCCGGCCTGCTGCGCGACTACGCCAACAGCAAGCAGCTGGAGCCGCAGACCCAGGGGCTGGTCAATGTCCGCCTGAAGGCCGTCGAGCTGGGCCCGGAGGTCGGCGTCTACCGCATCGAGGCCGCAGAGGCCCTGCTGCGGGCCAAGGATCCGGCCATCGCCAAGGCGGTGCTGATGCCCCTGGCCCGCAGTCCCCATGGCGGCGAGATGGTCGAGGCCGCCCAGGCCCTGGTCTGGAAGATCGACCACGAAGCCGAGGCGAATGCTGCGCCGGCCCAGATCAATGCGGAAGGTGACAAAAAGGGCTGATGGGGCTAGTCCCCGCGCATGAGCTCTTCCCCCGCCGCTGAAGCCGCCCGTCGGCGCACCTTCGCCATCATCAGCCACCCCGACGCCGGCAAGACCACGCTGACGGAAAACCTGCTGCTGGCCGGCGGGGCGATCCGGGCCGCCGGCGCCGTGCGCGCCCGTGGCCAGACGCGCCGCACCCAGTCGGACTGGATGAAGATCGAACGCGAGCGCGGGATCTCGGTCTCGGCCTCGGTCATGACGTTCGACCACGACGGCCTGATGTTCAACCTGCTGGACACCCCGGGCCACGAAGACTTCTCGGAAGACACCTACCGCACCCTGACGGCCGCCGACGCCGCGGTCATGGTGCTGGACGCCGCCAAGGGCATCGAGCCCCAGACCCTGAAGCTGTTCGAGGTGTGCCGCCTGCGCGACATCCCGATCATCACCTTCATCAACAAGATGGACCGCGAGGCCCAGGACCCGTTCGAGCTGTTGGACGAGGTGTCGTCCAAGCTGGCCCTGGACCCGGCGCCGCTGTACTGGCCGGCCGGTTCGGGCGGCCGCTTCAAGGGCATGCTGGACCTGCGCAACGACAAGTTCATCCCGTACGCCAAGAAGAGCTCGACCGACGACGAGGGCCACCCGGACCCGATCGCCTTCAAGGGCAATGCGGTGGTCCAGTACCTGGACCCCGAGGAGAAGGCCGAACTGGAAGACAACGCCATGCTGGTCACCGAGGCCGGCAAGCCGTTCGACGTCCAGAGCTTCCTGGAAGGCCACATGACGCCGGTGTTCTTCGGCTCGGCCTTGCGCCACTTCGGCGTCGCCGAGCTGCTGGGCGGCATCGGCGCCTACGCCCCGCCGCCGCATCCGGCCAAGGTGACCAAGGCCGGGGCCGAGACCCATGTCGCCCCGGGCGACAGCGAGGTGTCGGGCTTCGTCTTCAAGGTCCAGGCGAACATGGACCCCAACCACCGCGACCGGATCGCCTTCCTGCGCCTGACCAGCGGCCGCTTCACGCGCGGCATGAAGCTGAAGGCCCAGAACACCGGCAAGGCCATGAGCGTCAATGCGCCGATCATGTTCTTCGCGTCCGACCGCGAACTGGCCGAGGACGCCTTCGCCGGCGACGTGATCGGCATCCCCAACCACGGCGTGCTGCGGGTGGGCGACAGCCTGTCCGAAAGCGGCACGATGCGCTTCGCCGGCCTGCCCAACTTCGCGCCGGAAATCCTGCGCCGCGTGCGGGTCAAGGATCCGCTGAAGGCCAAGCACCTGAAGAAGGCGCTGGAAGGCCTGGCCGAGGAGGGGGTCACCCAGCTGTTCCGTCCGATGATCGGCAGCGACTTCATCGTCGGCGCCGTCGGCCAGCTGCAGTTCGAGGTCATGGCCGACCGCCTGGCCAACGAGTACCAGCTGGACTGTATCTTCGAGGCCAGCCCCTATGCCGAAGCCCGCTGGCTGGGCGGCGACAAGGCCGACGTCGAGGACTTCGTCAGCAAGCACAAGTCGGCCATGGGCCAGGACATCGACGAACAGCCGGTGTTCCTGGGCAAGTCGTCCTGGGAAATCGGCTACGTCGCCGAACGCTACCCGAAGGTGCGCTTCGAGCGGACCAAGGAGCGCGCCTAGCAGCCCTCACTGATGACGCTCTGATTTTGCGCTCGGTAAAAGCCATGATAGGTTGTGTCCGTCTGCGGGAGGGCGGGCATTGGACGCAGGACAGGCGGATCAACACGGCAATTTAGCGGATGCGATCGCCCCTGCTGAAATGGCGGCTGGGCCTGCTATCCGCGTGAAGCCTTCCGAAGCCATTGTCGGCGTCGAGCGGGGAGGTCTTCATATGACGCAGGAAATGGAACTGACCATGATGATCATGGGCTTCGGGCTCGTGGCGCTCTTGGTTCTGTTTCTGATGAGCAAGCAGCCGAATACATCGCCGCTGGTTCTGCGCGTCTACGTCATCACGATTATCATCTTCGGCACCCTGGCGGTTGTGGCTTCGGCCTACACCAACGATCAGATCGCGCCTGTGGTTGGTCTGTTCGGCACGATCGCGGGGTACGTGCTGGGACGTTCCGAAAAGGGCGTGGACGGCGCCACGGCGGAAGAGAAGTCGAAGAAGGCTCCAGGGGTCGAGCCAAACCCGTAGGAGCGATGTGGATGCGCTCCGTCTGCAGTCTGGTCTTGCTGGTCCTGGCGTTCTCGGCTTTCGCGCAAGGCGCGGCGGCCGAGAAGAAGGTTCGAACCTTGATAAAGCGGCAGTACGAACTGCCGGCTGTCAGTTATCGCATTTCGATCATCAATACGACGAGCGTGGCGCTCAAATGCTCGGTGACATCGGAGCGACGGAATGGCGGCCTATACGTCATCAGTCCGGGGGCTCAATTCAATTTCGACGTCGAGACGCGGAATTCCGTGGTGGAGCTTCGATGTCCATTGGTGCGCGGCGGGGCGGAACTGAGTCAGGTCGGCCCAAGTCGCCGCTACATCTTTGGGCGTGTGACCGCCCTGTCGAAGTCAAAGCTCAAGCCTGGTGAGATCGAGTTCTACGAAGTCGTGGGGTAACAGCGGGAGAGGGGCAATGCGGGGTATTCTTCTACTCATAGCCGTATTTTGGATTGGGGCGGCTTCGCCTGTTGCCGCGCAGACTGCACCCGAAGGACGACACGCGACGTCGACATGTTCGTCGATCGGTTGGCAGTTGAAGAAGCTGCTGTTGCGGATCGGGGGCTTGGTTTCCGACCGCAGTCAGGTCATCGCGGATGGCGCTGGACGGACTTGCGAGGATGACGAAGAGACGCCAGCGGTGCGTCTACAGAAGTCCGCATACGCGCTCCCATCATCCAGCGGGTACTATGCGTCCATCTCCAACGGGACCAAGGTGGAGATCGTCTGCGACGTAAGCTCGAGCGGACGTTTCGGCGGTCGCTATAAATTCCGCCCAAATGATCAGCTGTCGTTTCCCGTGGACAGCCCGTCGGCGAAGATCGATCTGAAATGCACCTACTCAGGCGGCGCCATCGCGCCTCGCGATGTTGGCAGTGAGTCCTTCTATAAGTTTCTTCCCAAGGCTGGCGGAGGGGTGGAGTTTCGATAGAGCTCCGTCAGCACGCTGAGCGCACCTAGCGTCGGCCCCGGCGCTCGTCGTCCGGACCGTCGGCGATCGCCTGCAGGCGCTGGTAGACGGCCTTGATCTCCGGATCGGTGGTGTTGATGGCGTAGGCCTTGGCCGCCGCGCGGCGGGCCTCGACCAGGTCCGGCGGGGCGCCGCCCTTGCGCTCGAAGCGATCGATCCAGGACGCGGCCTCGACCGTGGCCAGCATGGCGATCTCGGTCTGGGACGCGACGGCCTTGGAGGCCCAGAAGTCGCGGGCCGTCTCGATCGCGCGGTTGGGGTGGCCGGCGTGGCGCTGGAACCAGGCCAGGTGCAGGGCGATGTCCGACCACGGCGCGCCCAGGCTGTGGGCCAGCTCGCGCCATGACTGGGCCAGCTGTGCGCCCTGGCGATAGAGTTCGTTGCGCTTGAGCGCTCTCACCCACGGCCCGCGCAGGGCGCGTTCGGGCAGCTTGCCTTCGCGGCGGGCCATCTCGGCGGCGTGGACGGTTTCCAGGTCTTCGACCGAGGCGAAGGGCCTGGGATATTCGTCGCCCAGTTCGGCCTTGAGGCGCTGCAGCCGCTGCTCCTCCGGCGAGACGCAGGCCCGGATCGCCGGGACCGCCGGATGGTCCGCCGGCGCGACCAGCAGGCAGTCGACCAGGCGGGGGAACGGGATGCGGACCCGGCCGCAGACGATCGCCTGCCGGGCCATGTCGACCTGGGTGATCGGCAGGGGCTCGTCGCACTCGCCGTCGTCCACCGCGCAGCCGACCAGCAGCGCCGGATCGGCGGCGTCGGTGCGGAGCCAGCGCTGCAGCAGGCGGCCGTCGATCTCGGTCTCGGTCATGGGGCGGAGATAGCGATCGTGGCGGTCGTCGTCGAGGGCGTAGCGCAGCTGTATCGCCGCTTCACAAAATCACAGGTTGTGCCAATCTGGCGCCATCAGTCCCGATTGGAGCTCGATCATGACCCCCGCAAAGCTCAAGCGTTTCGCCATGCTGGCCCTGCTGACCGCCACCGCTGTGGCCGGTCCGGCCGCGTCCCAGGCCCTGAACCTGGAGATCTTCACCCAGTGGTTCTCCAACGAGGCCAAGACCCATCAGGTCGGCGAGAGCTATCGCGGCTGCGATGGGACGGGCTGCGTCTGGGGCGTCAAGACGGAGTATGCGGAACGCACCGTGACGCCTTGCCCGTAAGGTGACGCGCTGGTCTATGGGCGGCTTCGGATCGGAGTCGCCCCATGACCGCTCGCCCCCTCGCCATCGGCCTCGTGGCCCACGATGACAAGAAGGCCGCCTTGGTCGAATGGGCCGTGGCGCATGAGGCCTATCTGAAGGACAAGGCGCTGTTCGGCACCGGCACGACCGGTGGCCGCATCCTGGAGGCGCTGCCGCATCTCAATCTGGTGCGGCTGAAGAGTGGGCCGCTGGGCGGCGACCAGCAGCTGGGCGCGATGATCGCCGAGGGGCGGCTGGATGTGCTGATCTTCTTCGTCGACCCGCTGTCGCCGCAGCCGCACGACGTCGACGTCAAGGCGTTGATCCGGATGGCGACGCTGGCCGACATCCCGTTCGCTTGTAACCCGGCGACGGCCGACCTGATCGTCGGTCGCTGAGCTAGCCCGGGAACTTCAGCAGGTTCGGCTTGGGGATCGCGGCCTTGAAGCTGCCGCGCGACTTGGCCGTGTCTAGGCCGAACTCCGCCCAGGCGTTGAGGAAGCCGTTCGCCGCGTCCGTTGGCGCGGCGGGGATCAGTTCCAGAGCAGGACGGGCGGCGACGGCGGCGCGAGCGGCGGCCCAGGCTTCCGGCTCGGCTGTGGCGTAGACGCCGTCCGAGGCCACCAGCTGTCCGGCCAGGTCCGGATCGGCGAAGCGCAAGGTCACCGACGTCTCCTTCGGCAGGTCCGACAGGCTGTCCAGCGCCTCGGTCAGGGCTGACAGGCTCATCTTCGCGGCGCTGGTGCGCCGCTCGCCGCCGGCCGCGCCCTTGAGTGCCGCCGCGCCAGTCTCGCCGTCCTGTCGCCGCACGAAGGACCAGCCGCCATAGCCCGGATCGGGACGGCAGAGGCTGGCGATCCAGAGAGTGACGGCGGCCATGGAACGGGCTCCCGAAAGGTCGTGATTGACCGCCTTCTAGACTGCTTCGCGGCGGAAAGGGGAGGGCGTCCGTGAACGAAAGGTAAACTGGGTCTTAAATCTTATGGTTAACGTCATTTTTAGTTCAGTGAACAAAGTTCTAAGAAATCACGACGTTCTTCGGTTCCGTCTGTATTCGGCAAAGCAAGAAGTGTGCCAATTCACTACATCCTCGACCAAAATGGTTGAAATTTGAAACATGGTGTAAAAACATAGGAAATATTTATGGTTAACGCGCCGTAAACACCTATTAACCACTTGTTAAACTCGTTGGCTCCGGTTTTGCTGATTGTGCGTTGAACCTCTGTCGGTCTGTGCCGACGTGGGACGATCCGTAGGCGGAGTGCGCATGTTCGAGTTCGGACGGGATCTGAAGCGGTTGTTTGGTGTGGACGCCGACTCCAAGGGAGCGTGGCGTGAGGGTTTGACCGGCGGCGACACCTCGCTGCTGGAGCTGCTCGACCTGCGACTGTTGAACAACGAGGCCCGCTCGGCCGACGTGGTGGCCGGGCGCATCGGCGCCAAGGACCGGGGCGCGCGCCTGCTGGAAGCGGCCGTCGTCTGGCGCGAGCTGGCCCGCCGCAGCGGCGACGCCACCGCTCTTAGAAAGGGCGCGGCCCAGGCAGAGTCCGCCGTGAAGATCCTGGAGGCCGAGCGTCGCCACGACGCCCTGGCCGCCGCGCGCTGCGAGCAGGCCGTGCTGGCCATCCTGGGCGCCGACCTGTTCGGCGACGAGGGGCTGGTCGCCGCCGCCTCCGCCACCCTGGCCCGTACGCCGGCCAACCACCGTACGCCGCTGTGCGCCGCCCTGGCCGCCGGGCTGGAAGGCCGCGCGGCGCTGCAGGCCAATGATCTCGACCGCGCCCTGGCCGCCGTCCAGGCGTTCGAGGCGCCGCTGCGCGCCCTGGCCGCGGCCAAGCGCGTCAAGGGCGGGCCCGCTCGCCTGCTGCTGGCTGATCAGCGCGCCGCCCGTATCGAACTGATCCTGGCCTGTGGCGAGCGTCTGAAGGACCGGGCCCTGGCCGAGCTGGCCGCGTCCGAGGCCAAGACGGCCGCCGGCCTGCTGGACTCCGACTTCGAACCGCTGGCCTGGGCCCGCCTGGAAGGCCTGCGCGGCCAGGCCCTGGTGCTGCTGGGCGAGCTGGACGGCGAGCTGACCCACATCACCAACGGCGTCGAGGCTCATTTCGCGGCTGTCGACGTCTTGTCGATCGATCACAGCCCGATGGACTGGGCCCGCGCCGGCGCGTCGCTGGGGGCGGGGCTGCAGGCCCTGGGCGAGGCCTCGACCAGCGAGCGCGCCTTCGAGCAGGCCGTCTCGGCCTATGACCGCGCCACCCAGGTGCTGAAGGCCCAGCCGGCCCTGGCCCTGCGCGCCGTGGTCGCCAACAACCGCGCCCTGTGCCTGGCCCGTTGCGCCGAACTGACCGCCGATCTGGCGGTGCTGGACGCCGCCGAGCTGGCCTTCAAGGCCGAGCTGGCCGCCGCGCCTGGCGGTCGCGATCCGGCCAGCTGGGCCGTGGCCCAGATGAACCTGGCCCGCCTCTACGAGGCCCGGGTCGAGATCACCGGCCGCGACGACGGCCGCCTGGCTCGGGCCGGCGCTGCCCTGGCCTGCGCCTTCGACGTCTTCTCCGAGCTGGGCCTGCGCTCGCTCACCGACCTAGCGGCACAAGGCCTGCAACGACTGAAGCAGGCCCAGGCCGCCTGATCCGAAACGGAACACATGGCGGCGGAAGGCCGGCCAACAAAGATAAGTAAAGGGATGAACTCGTGATCGCTCTGCTCGCTCTCGCCGCCGCCGTCGTCGCCACCCCGGTGCAAACCAAGGCTCCGTCGGACCTGCTGACCCCCGTGTCCGAGCCGCGCGTCGCCGTCGCCCTGCTGAACTGCATGGTCAAGCAGGACGGTCACCTGACCGCCTGCACCGTGCAGGAAGAAAGCCCCAACGATCTGGGCGTCGGCCAGGCCGCCCTGGCGATGATGTCGCAGACCCAGGTCGACCTGCTGGGCCCGGACGGCAAGAGCCGCGCGGGTTCCTACATCCAGGTCCCGGTCCGTATCCGCATCCGCTAAGACCGGGACAGCCGGCGCGGCCGGCGGCATGATGGCGTCATGAGCGCCATCGACCCGCCCGCCGCCGCCATGCGGCTGCGTCTCCAGACCGACCTCAAGGCCGCCATGCGCGATCGGCGCACGGCCGAGGTCAGCCTCCTGCGCGTCCTGATCGCCGCCCTCGACAATACCGAGGCCGTGCCGATGACCGCCGAGCACCAGAAATACGTGGTCCTGCCATTCGGCGATGGCTCCGCCGAGGTCCCTCGGCGTGTGCTGAGCGTGGCCGACGTCCGCGCCGTCCTGGAACGGGAACAGGCGGAACGCCGCGCGGCGGCGGATGAGCTGGAGCGGGTAGGGCGTCCTGATGTGGCGCGGGAGCGGCTGGTCGAGGTTGTGCTGATCGAGCGGTATCTGGCTGGCTAGCGCTTTATCGACCTGATGACGACGAGCAGTTCGGCGACGTCATCGTAGGACATCGTCTTTTCACTCCAGTTGTCGGGGCGCGTGGCGTCATATCCACCGGTCCAGGGTCGATGGTTGGACCCGTCTATCGCAACCAGCACCTCGCCGCCCGCCTCCAGGCGATAGTTAGGCAAGGCGCCTGTGCCGGTTATGCCGAGACGCAAGCAAGCGTCCGCATGGGTTTTCCGGGCCAGCCGCAGCTGGTGCAGCGCCTGGCTCACGAAGGTGTCTTCATCGTTGAGCGACGTTCGCAGATCCCAGAGCGTGATATCCTTCGGAAGCGATACGGTCATAGCGTCGGCTCTCCTGGCTGTGGTTTAGCGCGGATCACCCCCGCGACCGCTCGTCGCGCCCCGCGTTTCCTACCGTCCGGGTAACAACCCCTAACGCCCTGTTAACCATATTTCGCGCATCTTCGGGCCTCGAAACAACGCGGCCAGTACGGCCGATTCCCACGAGGCTTCGCATGACGGGCGCAGAGGTTCTTGATGTCGGCCGGGACGCGATCTGGCTGACCCTGCAGCTGTGCGCGCCCTGCCTGATCGTCGGCCTGGTGATCGGCGTCGCCATCGGCCTGTTCCAGGCCCTGACCCAGATCCAGGAACAGACCCTGGTCTACGCCCCCAAGATCGTCGCCATCTTCGTGTCGCTGCTGATCTTCCTGCCGATGATGGGCGCGCTGATGAGCGGCTTCATGCGCCAGATCGCCGCCCGCATCGCCGGCATGTAAGGCAAGGGCAGGGACCTAGAGCGGTGAACTCCTTCGCCACCTCGTTTCAGGTCTATGTCGCCGCCCTCGTGTTCGCGCGGGTCGGGGCGATGGTCATGACCATGCCGGGCATCGGCGAGCAGTCGGTGCCGCCGCGCGTGCGACTGGCGTTCGCCCTGCTGATGGCCCTGATCCTGGGCCCGCTGGTCCAGAACACCGTGCCGCCGATCCCCGCCACCCTGGGCGGCCTGGTCGGCGGGGTGATCCACGAGATCCTGATCGGCCTGATGATCGGCTCGGTGCTGCGCCTGTTCATGAGCTCGCTGACCACGGCCGGCGAAATCATCTCGATGCAGACCACCCTGTCCTTCGCCCAATCGGTGAACCCCTCGATGCAGGGTTCGAGCACGGCGGTGGCCAGCTTCCTGTCGATGATGGGCCTGACCCTGGTGATGGCCACGGGCCTGCATCACCTGTTCATCGGCGCCATCATCAAGTCGTACACGATCTTCCCGTTCACCCGCGCCGTGCCGATCAACGACGCCGTCACCCTGGCGGTGCGGACGGTGGCGCAGTCGTTCTCGCTGGGCATCCAGCTGGCCGCGCCGGTGATCGTGTTCTCGCTGGTCTTCAACCTGGCCACGGGCCTGGTCGGCCGGGTCATGCCCGCCTTCCAGATCTTCTTCGTGACCTCGCCGCTCAGCGTGATCCTGGGCCTGTCCCTGCTGGCGCTGTCGCTGGGCGGCATCGCCATGGTCTGGACCGACCGCTACCGCGAACTTCTCGCTGTGTTCAACTAGGGGCGCGGCATGGCGGAAGATTCAGATCCCGAGTCGAAAACAGAAGAACCGTCAGCCAAGAAGCTGTCGGACGCCCGCGCCAAGGGCGACGTCGTCAAGTCGGCGGACATCCCGCAGCTCGCCTCGCTGACCGGCGCGGTGTCGGTGATCCTGCTGGCCGGCGGCTGGCTGACCCGCGACCTGGTGGCCGCGCTCTATCCGTTCATCGCCCACGCCGGCACGATCGAGATCTCCAGCGGCGGCGCCGTGCTGATCATGAAGCAGGCGGTGATGGCCGCCATGCCGCCGCTGCTGCTGGTGATGATCGTCACCGCCACGATGGGCGTGATCGCCAACGTCTCCCAGACCGGCTTCATGCTGACGACGGACAAGCTGAAGCCCGACTTCAGCAAGCTGGACCTGCTGAAGGGCGTCACCCGCATCCTGGGCCCGGACGGCCTGATGCAGTTCGCCAAGTCGGTCGTGAAGATCTTCGTCACCGGCTTCATCGCCTGGATGGTGTTGAAGCCCAATGTCGGCGAGGTGCGCAACCTGGTCGGCATGGACCCGTCGCTGCTGCTGCCCGAAGCGATCAAGCTGTCCAAGAAGATGCTGATCATGGTGATCATCTTCCTGGTCGCCACCGCCGCCTTTGACTACTTCTGGCAGCGCATCCGCTTCATGAACCGCATGCGCATGACCCTCCAGGAGGTCAAGGAAGAGTACAAGCAGTCGGACGGCGACCCCCACATCAAGGGCAAGCGTCGCCAGATCCAGATGCAGCGCTCGCGCCAGCGGATGATGCAGGCCGTGCCGAAGGCGACCGTCGTCGTCATGAACCCGACCCACTACGCCGTCGCGCTGCGCTACGAGCCCGGCGAGACGCCCGCGCCGATGTGCGTGGCCAAGGGCGTCGACGAGCTGGCCCTGAAGATCCGCGCCGTCGCCGAGGAGCACGGCGTGACCGTGCTGGAGGATCCGCCCCTGGCCCGCGCCCTCTACGCCAGCGTCGAGATCGACGAGGAAATCCCGATCGAACACTTCGAAGCCGTCGCCAAGGTCATCAGCTTCGTCATGAACGGGAAGAAGCCGCAGCCCCGCGAAGGGCAGCGCGCGCGTCCTCTATAAGACTCAATTTCCAGAAAACTGACCTAGCTCTCGGGAAAGGCTATCCTTTCTCCGGTTGCGGGTGAGTCGCAGCCTCGCCTTAACAAAGGTAACAAACCTGCCCATGGCCGATTTCCAGCTCCAGGACAAAGCTTCGACCGGCGCGTCGCGTCGGCGCTTCGATCCGTGGCTGGTGGGCGCGGCGGTATTTTTCGTGGCCGCGGCGGCGTTTTCGGCCGCCCCGGCGCTGAAGGCCGGGCCTGTGACCCTGGCCGGCCTGCTGCTGCTCTTGGGCGTGGCCGGCGTGGCGATCCTGGGCCTGGTGGCCATCCGTGGCTCGGCCGCCGGGGGCAATGACACCGACCAGGCCGAGGGCTTCATCGACGCTTTGAGCGAGCCGGCGTCCCTGGCCGCGCCGGACGGCCGCCTGCTGGCCGCCAACCTGGCCTGGCGCGAAGTCATGGGCGAGCAGCGCCGCCTGCCCAAGGGCGTGGCCGGCTCCAGCCTGTTCGCCGCCCTGGTCCAGGCCCGCAAGGGCGAGATGGCCCACGGCGTGCTGCGCGCCAGCGGCGTCGACCACACGGCCAAGGTTTCGCGCCTGGCCGGCGGCCGGCTGCTGATCCGCCTGACCCCGATCGTCGAGCCCGAGCGCGTCGTCGAGACCCTGGCCCCGGCGCCGGTCGCCGAGCGCGCCGCCCCGCCGCCGACCACGCTGGACGCCTTCGCCGGCGCCTCGCCGTTCGGCGCGGCCCTGCTGGAGGGGCTGGACCCCTTCAAGTCGAAGGTGCTGGAGGTCAATCCGGCTCTCACGACCATGACCGGCGGCAAGCCCGGCATGGTGTTCGGCGACCTGATCGACACCGCCTCGCGCGCCGAGGCCGAGACCCGCCTGAACGAAGGCAAGGCCGGCCCGTTCGAGGTGCGCCTGGCCCGCGACCAGACCCGCATCGCGCATCTGTATCTCTACCGCGCCGAAGGCCGCGTCGTGGCCTACATGATCGACGTGTCCGAGCAGAAGCAGATGGAGCTTCAGCTGGCCCAGTCGCAGAAGATGCAGGCCATCGGCCAGCTGGCCGGCGGCGTGGCCCACGACTTCAACAACCTGTTGACCGCCATCCAGCTGCGCCTGGACGAACTGCTGCACCGTCACCCGGTCGGCGACCCGTCGTACGAGGGCCTGAACGAGATCCGTCAGACGGGCGTGCGCGCCGCCGACCTGGTCCGCAAGCTGCTGGCCTTCTCGCGCAAGCAGACCGTCCAGCGCGAAGTGCTGGACCTGGGCGAGCTGATCTCGGAGTTCGAGGTCCTGCTGCGCCGTCTGCTGCGTGAAGACGTCAAGCTGATCACCGACTACGGCCGCGACCTGCCGCAGGTTCGGGCCGACAAGAGCCAGCTCGAGACGGCGGTCATGAACCTGGCCGTCAACGCTCGTGACGCCGTGCGCGGCCAAGGGCGGCGGCATCGTGCGCATCCGCACCGCGCGCCTGACCCGCGACGAGGCGATCCAACTGGGCTTCCCGGCCGCCGAGAGCGACACCGCCTTCATCGAGGTGTCGGACGACGGCCCCGGCATCCCGCCCGACGTCATGGGCAAGATCTTCGACCCGTTCTTCACCACCAAACCGGTGGGCGAGGGGACGGGCCTGGGCCTGGCCACGGTCTACGGCATCGTCAAGCAGAGCGACGGCTGGATCCACGTCCACAGCCGTCCGGGCGAGGGCGCGGCGTTCCGCATCTTCCTGCCGATCTATGACGCCCCCGCCGGCGTGATCGCCGCCCAGGCCGCCGCCGCGGCCGAGCCGGTCAAGCCGCGCGCCGCCCGCGACCTGTCGGGCGCCGGCCGCATCCTGTTCGTCGAGGACGAGGACGCCGTGCGCAGCGTCGCCGCCCGCCTGCTGCGCGCCCGCGGCTACGAGGTGCTGGAGGCCGCCGACGGCGAGGAGGCCCTGATCATCGCCGAGGAGCACGCGGGCACGATCGACCTGCTGATCTCCGACGTGATCATGCCCGGCATCGACGGTCCGACCCTGCTGAAGAAGGCCCGCGTCTATCTGGGCGCCGCGCCGGTGATGTTCATCTCCGGCTATGCCGAGGCCGAGTTCAGCGACCTGCTGGAAGGTGAGACCGGCGTGACCTTCCTGCCCAAGCCGATCGACATCAAGACCCTGGCCGAGCGGGTCAAGCAGCAGCTGCAGGCGGCTTAAGGGGTTGCAGAATCCGGGTATGGCCCCGCTACTGCGGCCATGCCTCCGCTACCGCTGACCCGCCGTGCCGCCTCCGGCCTGGGCCTCGCTTTCCTCGCCGCGCCAGCTCTGGCTGTCGGTCTAACCGTCCCGCGCTGGGGCGTGCATGAGATCACGCTGAAGGCGGTCGTTCCGGGCAATCCGTTCGACATCGACCTGCACGCCGCCTTCACCGACGGCAAATCCACGCTGAAGGTGCGCGGCTTCCACGACGGCGACGACACTTGGCGCATCCGCTTCAGCCCGCCGAGCGAAGGCGTCTGGCGCTGGCGGACGACCAGCCCCGTCAAGGCGCTGAACGGCCACACCGGGATGCTCACCGCCGTCGCCCCGCGGGACCACGGCCCGCTGCACGTGACCGGCGGCTACCACTTCGCTCATGCCGACGGCACGCCCTACAGGCAGGTAGGCACCACGGCCTATGCCTGGGCCCAGCAGAGCGACGCCCTCTGCGATCAGACCCTGGCCAGCTTGAAGGCCTCGCCGTTCAACAAGATGCGGATGTGCGTCTTCCCGAACGTGGCGAGCGAGCCGATCCATCCGTTCGAGGCGGTTGGTGACAGCTGGGACTACGACCGCCTGAACCCGGCCTATTTCCGCCGTCTGGAAGACCGCGTCCGGCGGCTGGGCGAGCAGGGCGTCCAGGCCGATCTGATTCTGTTCCACCCCTACGACGAGAAGACCGGCTGGCACGCCATGAGCCCGGCGCGGGACGACCGCTACGTCCGCTACATGGTCGCGCGGTTCGCCAGCTTCTCGAACGTCTGGTGGTCGCTGGCCAACGAGTTCGACCTGGTGAAGGCCAAGTCGATCGCCGACTTCGAGCGCATCGGCCAGTTGATCAAGGCCGAGGACCCGTATGGCCGCCTGTGCTCGATCCACAACTGGCGCGACCTCTACGACAATGGCCGGCCGTGGATCAGCCACGCCAGCATCCAGCACGGGGCGGCGGTGATGGACGATAGTCGCGCCCAGATCTTCCGCGACGTCTGGAAGAAGCCGGTGATCTTCGACGAGGTCCGCTACGAGGGCGATCTCGACAAGCGCTGGGGCGACCTCAGCGCCGAGGACCTGGTCCAGCGCTTCTGGCACGGCCTGGTGGCCGGGACCTATGTCGGCCACGGCGAGGTCTTCAAGGACGGCGTGCGCTGGACGGCCAAGGGCGGGGCCTTCACCGGCCACAGCGCGCCGCGCCTGGCGTTCCTGAAGGCGGTGATGGAGGCGGGGCCGACGCCGGGGCTCGATCCCATCGACCGCACCTGGGATCAGCACCTGGGCGGCAAGGCCGGCAGCTATTACCTGCGCTATTTCGGCGAGACCATGCCGACCGAATGGGCGCTCGATCTGCCCAAGGACGAGCTGAAGGGCGGCGAGCGCTTCCAGGTCGATGTGCTCGACACCTGGAACATGACCGTGACGCCGATCGACGGCGCCTTCGTCATGGCCAAGAAGGACGCCTACTACCTGCACGACCCCAACCGGCCGACCGTGGCGCTGCCCGGCCGGCCGTGGATGGCGGTGCGGGTGACGAAGCTCTAGGCCTTGGCCGGCAGGAACTTCGAGTTGCGCACCAGGGCCGCGCTGACCACGGCGACCAGCAGGCCGACCGGGAAGATCTCGATGAAGGTCATCGGCATCCGGTACAGCGGGTTGGCGTAGTTCTTCTTCATCTCCGCCATCTCGCCGGCCAGCTTGGCGTAGGCCGCGCCGGATAGGCCCTCGGCCTTCTTCGAGGCCAGGATGCTGGCCGTGTACTCGTCCATGAAGCGGTAGTGGGTGATGGCCAGATAGGCCTCCCAGATGGCGACATAGGCGATGCCGGCGACCACCGCGACACCCAGGCCGATCAGGAACCCCGGCCAGAACTTGATCACCCCGCCCAGCACCTTGTCGCGATGCGACTTGATCGCCAGCAGGATCGCGGTGAGCCCGACCAGCATGATCAGATAGCCCAGCCACAGGCTGTGCTGGGCCGAGAACACGATGGTGGCGATCATGCCCAGGATGATGATGACGCCCGAGATCAGGCCGTAGGTCACGATGGTGCGGGTCATGGGATTCCTCCTCCGCGCCGCCCCCTGCGACGCGTCCCGAGGCTTGCCGTTCTCTGGTGCGGAACGGTATCGCCCGAAAGGGTGAATTCGACCGTCTCGCCCAATCGGGAGACGGTCAAGGGATGAGGGCGAGGTCTCGCGCCTTGCCGATCGCCTGGGTGCGCCTGCCGACCTCCAGCTTGGCGTAGAGGTTGGCCACGTGGGTCTTCACGGTGTTGGGCGAGAGGCCGAGGTCGCGGGCGATCTCCTTGTTGGAACGGCCGGCCGCCAGGCGCTCCAGCACTTTGATCTCCTGGCCGGTGAGGCCGAGCGCGGCGAGGGCGGCGTCGTTGCGCTGGAAGGTCTGGGGCCGCGCGCGGGCGGCCAGCCTCCAGCCGACCCAGACCCCGCCGGCCGCGAAGGCCACGCCGATCAGGCCGACATAGACCTGCCAGGAGAAGGCCCGGACGACGAACCGGTACTCCAGCCACTGCAGCGCGAACGCGCCCAGCGCCAGGACCAGCGCCCACAGGAGGATCGTGCGGATCATGTCCCCCCGCATGATCAGCTTCAGCCCAGCCGGGCCTTGGCCTCGGGCGGGGCGACCTGGTCGAACAGGATCTGGATGTGCTGGTCCTTGGCGTGGTCGTTGTGCAGTTCCCACGACAGCGAGACCGGCAGGCGCAGGCGGCCGCCGTCGGGCAGGCGGGCGATCAGCACGCGCCAGGAGAAGCCCTCGCCGGGATCGCCCAGCGGGTCCCTGAACTCGACCGGAGCCGGATCGCGCAGGCGAAAGCGGCGCTCGGGATGGGCCTCGAACCAGGCGCGGTCGGCCTCGGCGGTGGGGTCCTTGATGACTTTGGCGGAGAGTTTGCGAACCATGGCGCCGTCCTAGCACCGTTGGCGGCGTGTTCCCATCTTGGGGACATGACCGACAAACCGATCAAGCGCGTGAAGGCCGACTGGAGCGAAGTCGTGCTGGTGTGCCGCAAGTGCTCGAAGAAGCTGGACGGCGGCTTCGGCGAGGATGGCGACCAGAAGCTGGCCAAGGCCCTGCGCAAGGCCATCGGCGCCAAGAGCAAGGGGCGCAAGGCGAAGGCTGCCGTGATCGAGGTCGACTGCCTGGACATCTGCCCCAAGGGCGCGGTCGTGGCCGTGCGCGCCTCGGCTCCCAGGGAGTGGGCGGTGGTCCCGCGCGGCGCGTCGATCAAGAGCGTCGTCGAACGGTTGGGCCTGGAGCCGGTCTAGCGTTGCCTTAGGCGTCCCGCCCGGCGATGCTCAGGGCCATGGACAGCTTCGCCACACCCCGCCTGAACGCCACGCGGCTGGCGCGAGAGGACCTGTCCGATCTCGTCGCGCTGCATCTCGATGAGGAGGTGTCGCGGTTCCTGGGCGGCGTCCGCTCGGTCGAGAAGACCGCGACCTATCTCGACACCAACCTGCGCCACTGGGATGAGCACGGCCTGGGTCTGTGGACCCTCAGGTCGGCCGACGGCGCGTTCATGGGCCGTGCGGGCCTGCGCTATGTCGATCTGGAAGGCGTCCGGGAACTGGAGATCGCCTACGCCCTGGCCAAGGTCGCCTGGGGGCAGGGCCTGGCCACCGAGGTCGCCCAGGCGCTCGTGAAGATCTGGGAGACGCGCTGCGCCGATTCCAGCCTGGTCGGCATCGTCGTGAAGGGTAACCGGCCTTCGGAGAACGTGCTCCAGAAGGCCGGCCTGTCCTACGAACGCGACGCCGTGTTCCACGACGCCGCCTGCGGCGTGTTCCGCCGCGTCCGCGCCTAGAAGCCGAAGCGCGCGCCGATCCGCAGACCGCCGCCCGAGCGACCGCCGCCGTAGTCGCCGCCGGCTTCCACGAAGGTGATCGCGCCGCTCGACGTGCGGTAGCTGGCGCCGACGGTCAGCTGGCCGAAGGTGCGGCCGCCGTCCTTCGACAGGTGCTCGCTCTCGCCGCCGCTGACCAGGGTCACGCCGTTCTTGACCGTGAAGTCGTGGGCCACGAACGCCGCGCCATAGGTGGTCAGCGCGCCGCCCAGCAGGCCGCTCTGGGCCGAGCCGCGCACGCCGGCCTTGGCGATGAAGCCGGTGGCGTTGTCGAAGTCCAGGCGCTGGCCCAGGGTCTCCATGTCGTCCAGGCGGGCGCTGACATAGTTGACGCCCAGCAGCGTCTCATAGGCCAGGCCGTCCTCGCCGAAGCGGTGACCGGCCTCGACCTGGGCGCCGTAGGCCTTGCCGTCGAACTTGGCGTCGATGCCGTCGACGGTGTTGCGGGCCTTGATCGACTGGCGGTCGGCCTTGGCCAGGGCGTTGAGGAAGAAGCCGCCGTTGGTCATGGCGACATAGCCGCCGAAGTTGACGACGCTGAGCTTGACCCGCTGGCCCGCGACGCCGCTGAACTGCATCCTGGAGTCGGCGTAGCCGCCGGTCAGGCCCAGGGTGATGCGGCCGTCATCGAGGCCGGCATTGATCAGGTCGACGCCCATCTGGCCGCCGTAGGTGGTCTGCTCGTAGTCGACCGCGACGCTGCGCTGGGCGAAGGCGGCGATGTCGTCGTCGCGGTCCTGGCGGCCGCCATAGGCCTGGCCCCACACGCCCCCGCCGTTGGCGTCGGAACCGGCGTCGCGCAGGTTGGTCACGTGCGCGCTCCAGGCGTCGGCCGACTGACGCCAGAGGCTGCTGACGCCTTCGGAGATCTTCAAGGTCTCATAGACCCGCTGACCGGCGATGCCCTTGAGCTGATAGGTGTTGGTGGTGGGATCGAAGACGATGCCGTAGCGGATGAGACCGATCTCGTTGTTCTCGATGCGGAAGGCCTCGGCCTTGGAGCCCGCGCCGGCGCGGATCAGGATCGGTCCCTTGTCGCCCGTCAGCACGGCGGTCTTGGCCGACATGACGCCCAGGGTGATGACGGTCTCGCCGTTGGCGACGTCACCGACCACGAGCTGGTCGGCGCCGTTCGGTCCGACATCCAGGCCCAGACGGGCCTTGCCCGTGCCGCTGTAGTCGCCGGCGATCGTGAACACGTCGCCCGTATGGCCGTTGCGGAGATCGATCGTGCCCTTGTTCAGCAGGGCCTCGAGCGAGAACAGCGTGACCTTGACCGGGGCGGTCGCCTTGGCGCCGATCGTGATGACCCCGTTGTTGGTCAGGGCGTCGTTGCCATCGAGGAAGTCGATGTCCTGGATCAGGTCGACGGTTCTTTCGCTGACGAGCGTGTCGTCGCCGGCGGTCAGCTGCTTCTCGTCGAAGAATTGACTGGGCGGCTGGTCCTGCGTGGTCACGTCAGGCTTGTCCGCCGCGTGGGCCGCCAGCGGCGACAGCAGCATCATGGGAAGAAGGATGGCCGAGAGCGCGGTCGACGCGCGGAAACGGCCGGTAGCCGGCGTGAGCGCGCCAGCCCGGTGAGCAGAACTCGACACTTAACTTGAACTCCGAATAACGGTCGCGCCCCCGCGACGTCGCGGAACCTATTGGGCGCGGCGGCCTCGATCAAGCCGATGTTTATTAAAAACTGTACTTGCGTGTCGGCGCGGCCACAGCGGGGCTATCGGCGGCGTTCCAGCACCATGATCGGCGAGCCCTTGAACGTCGTGTGGGTCTTCAGCGTGAAGCCCATCTTGGCCGCCAGGGCCAGAGAGGCGGCGTTGTCGGGATCGATGATGCAGGGCACGACCGGCGGGGCCAGGGTCTGGTCGATCCAGTCCAGGCCCGCGCGGACCGCCTCGGTCCCGAAGCCCTGGCCGTGCGACCAGGCCGACAGCACCCAGCCCATCTCGGGCAGGCCGTAAAGGCTGGGCTGGATGTCGCGGCGCAGGTCGGCGAAGCCCACCTCGCCGACATAGCGGCCGGTCGAGGTCTCGCGCACCGCCCAGTAGCCGAAGCCCAGCACCTCCCACAGGCCGCGGGCCCGCATCAGCCGGGTCCAGGTCTCCTCGTCGGTGAACGGCCGGGCGCCGACATGGCGCACCACCACCGGATCGGCCCACATGTCGCGGCTGTCCTCGAAGTCCGTAAGCGTCGGGGGCGCCAGGGTCAGGCGGGCGGTGGTCAGGGTCGGTGCGGGCATCGCGGCTCTGAAGTTTGCGTCGGAATGTTTGCGTCGGATGGGGACCAAGCTACACGGGCTGACAGAGCAGGGAAGACCATGACCACGCCGCAAGACGCCATCGCCGCCCGCCGCAAGCTGACCAACAAGCTGATCGCCGCCAAGGACGCCGCGCGCCTGCGGCCGTTCTTCGATCCGCGCGTCACCCTGATCGCCGGCGACGGTTCGCTGCTGCTGGGCGTCGAGGACGTGCTGGCCGCCTTCGCCAGCCAGTTCGCCGACAAGGGCTTTGGGGCCTATATCCGCACCACCGAGGACATCGCCCTGAACGCCGAGGGGACCCGCGCCGCCGAGCGCGGCCGCTGGCTGGGTCAATGGAAGGATGCGCCCGAGCAGTCGGGGACCTATCTGGCCACCTGGAAGAAGGTCACCGGCCAGTGGGTGATCGAGAACGAACTCTTCGTGACCTTGGCCTGAGCGACCCTGTTGCTTTTCCCTCCATGACTCGAAATTAATTTCGCCAAAGCCGGGCAGGGCCTTACGCCTTCGCTCCACAAATTGGCTCCGGGAGGGAAAAGCCTTGCTCAATCGTCGTCACATGATGTTCGCCACTGCCGCCGCAGGCTTCGCCGCGACGGGCGGCGCGCCGTCTCTGGCCTTCGCGCGCGAAGGCGAAGTCGCCAAGCTGAACGCGATGTTCGATGACATCATGGCCAAGCAGCTGCGCCAGTCGCCCGAGACGGCGACCGGTCTGGGTCTCGACAGCGGCGATCTAGCCTGGACCAAGGACCTGCTCACCGACCGCTCGTTCGCGGCCATCGAGGCCAACAAGGTCCAGACCGCCGAGCAGCTGGCCGCCCTGCGCGGCATCGACCGCCGCGCCCTGAAGGGCATGGACGCGGCCAACTACGACACCGTCGAGTTCGTCCTGCAGGTGCAGGACGAGGGCAACAAGAAGTTCAGCTACGGCGGCGGCGGTTCGGGCGCGCCCTACGTGCTTAGTCAGCTGACCGGCTCGTATCAGCAGATGCCGGACTTCCTGGACACCCAGCACAGCATCGAGACCAAGTCGGACGCCGACGCCTATCTGGCGCGGATGGAGGGCTTCGCCCGCCTGATGGACCAGGAAACCGCCCTGGCCAAGCAGGACATGGCCGACGGCGTGATCCCGCCGGACTTCGTCATCGACAAGACCCTGATCCAGATGAAGGCCTTCGCCGGCACGCCCACGGCCGACGCGCCGCTGGTCAAGTCGATCGCCCGCCGCACGAAAGAAAAGAACATTGCGGGCGACTGGGCCGCCGAAGCCTCGAAGATCTATGAAGGCTCGGTCCTGCCGGCCCTGAAGCGCCAGATCGCCCTGCTGGAAGGCGTGCGCCCCAAGGCCACCCACGACGCCGGTGTGTGGCGCCTGAAGGACGGCGGCGACTACTACGCCGTCTCACTGAAGAACTACACGACCTCGGACCTGAAGCCGGAGGAGATCCACCAGCTGGGCCTGGACCTGGTGAAGTCGATCTCGGCCGAGGCCGACAAGCTCTTCAAGACCATCGGCATGAAGACCGGCACGGTCGGCGAGCGCATGGCCAAGCTGGGCGAGGACTTCTATCCGAACGACGACGCGTCCAAGGAACAGCTGATCAAGGACCTGAACGAGAAGGCCGCCTGGATCCAGAAGCAGCTGCCGGCCTATTTCGGCGCCCTGCCGAAGGCTCCGCTGGAGATCCGCCGCGTGCCCAAGGCCATCGAGGCCGGCGCGCCGGGCGGCTACTACAACTCGCCCTCGCTCGACGGCAAGCGCCCGGGGATCTACTGGATCAACCTGCGCGACACCAAGGAGCAGGCCAAGTACACCCTGACCACCCTGACGGTGCACGAGGGCGTCCCGGGCCACCACCTGCAGCTGTCGATCTCGAACGAAGCCAAGGGCCTGCCCATGATCCGCAAGATCATCGGCTTCTCGGGCTACACCGAGGGCTGGGCGCTCTATTCCGAGCAGCTGGCCGTCGAGATGGGCATCTACAAGACCGACCCGCGCGGCCACATCGGCATGCTGCACGACGCCCTGTTCCGCGCCGTGCGCCTCGTGGTCGACACCGGCATGCACTACAAGAAGTGGAGCCGCGAGCAGGCGGTGAAGTACATGGCCGAGACCATGGGCGACGAGGAAAGCGGCTCGATCACCGAGATCGAGCGTTACGTCGTGTGGCCCGGCCAGGCCTGCAGCTACATGATCGGCAAGATCGTCTGGCTCCGCGCCCGCGCCAAGGCCCAGAAGGCCCTGGGCAAGAAGTTCGACATCCGCGAGTTCCACGACGCGGGCCTGCTCTCGGGCATGACCCCGCTGACCACGCTGGAGCGCGTGATCGACGACTACATCGTCAGCAAGGGCGGCAAGGCCTGAGCTAGCTGAGCGTGGATCTCCTCCCCCGCGATGCGGGGGAGGTGGCCCAGAGGGCCGGAGGGGGCTAGCTCGGCATATGTCCAGCTAGCTCCCTCAGTCACTTCGTGACAGCTCCCCGCATCACGGGGGAGCAGCTTTTAGACTACCCCCAGCTTTCCGACGCCCCCGCCCGGCGCGCCACCGGCGTGACCGAGGGATTGGGGCGCAGGGCCGGGCCCGGCTTGTCGGCCGGTTTGCCGTAGAGCCAGCCCTGGGCGAAGTCGACGCCGGCGGCGCGGACGATGTCGGCCACCTCGATCGTCTCGACCATCTCGGCCACGGTGCGGATCTGCAGGTCCCGGCACAGCTCGACCAGGCGGCGCACTAGGGCGCCGTCGCGGCCGTTGTCGGCCAGTTCGCGGACATAGCGGCCGTCGATCTTGACGATGTCCAGCGACAGCTGCTGCAGGTAGGCGAACGACGACGAGCCCGCGCCGAAGTCGTCGAGGCAGACCATCGAGCCCATGCCGCGCAGGGCCTGGATATGGCGGTTGGCGCGGGGCAGGTCGTCGATCGCCGCCGTCTCGGTGACTTCGAAGATCAACCGGCCCTTGGCCTCGTCGTGCTTGGCCAGCAGGCGCTCGATATGGCCGACGAAGGTCTCGTTGACGATCGTGCGGCCCGAGACGTTCACGGCCAGCTTCAGCTTGCGTTCCTGGTCGTTGGCCAGCTTCTTCACCGCCTGCTCGACGATGGCGTGGTCCAGCTCCTCGATCAGGTCGAATTCCTCGGCCATGCGGATCAGGGCGAACGGGCTGCCGCCGTCCTCGAAGCGCACCAGCACCTCGTGGTGATGCGCCGCGCCGGACTTCAGGTCGACGACCGGCTGGAAGGCCAGGTTGAAGCGGCGCTGGCTGACGGCCACGCCCAGGGCGCCGGCGCGGGCCAGGGTGCGTTTCACCGACCGGTTCATCGCCTCCGACAGCGTCATCGGCGGCATGTCCTTCAGGCCCTCGCGCAGGAAGTCGTCGAGGGCGTAGCGCAGCGCGCGCAGGGCGCGGGACGAGCCGCCGCCGGCCTCCAGCGGCACGACGTGGGCGCTGGCCTCGGTGCTGACCATGCGGGTCAGGCGCTTGACCATGTTCTCGGGACGGTCGTCGCGCGAGCGCAGCAGGGCGAAGCGGTCGGGCGACAGCTGGGTGGCGGCCGAACCGCCGTGCGATTCGGCGCGGACGGCGCTGGCCACCCGCACGTCGAGGGCGGCCGCCTCGCTGGGCGTGAGGCCGTCGCGCATGGTCTCCAGACCCGCGAACTCGACCATGGCCAGTTCCAGCTCCAGGCCGGTGACGCGGGCGGCCTCGAACAGGCCCTTGGCGATGTCGTCGAACGACTCGCGCGGATGCAGGGTGCCGGCAGTCAGCGGCGGGCCGGCCGACGCGGCGGCGGTGACGGCCAGCGAGACCCGGCCGTCGTTCTCGGGCAGGGCGCGCAGGATGACGCGGACATGGCGGTCGTCGGGACCGATCAGGCGCAGCACGACGGGGCCGCGCCGCACGCCGTCGTCGGCGCAGCTCAGCATGGCGTCCATCAGCGGCTGGTCGTCGGCGTGGAACAGGTGCGGCCAGACCTTGCCGGTCAGGCTGGCCTCGCTCAGGCCCATGACCTTCTGCGCGGCGCCCAGCGCCAGGCGCACGCGGCCATTTTGCAGCTCGACGAGAAGGTCGGCGCTGGCGAACGCCAGGCCCAGAAGGCGGCGCGGGTCGATGGACAAGTCGGCGGTCCCCCAAGAAGCGGCGAAGCTGGCATGACGGGACTTAAGGACCGGTTTCACGAGGGCTGGGGACGGTCCCATATCGAGGCCTATCCGCTGCGGCATTCTGACCTACGACAGAAACGGTCGTTTCTGTGTGTGAGAACGAATGAGAACATCTTGCGAACTCAGAACAAAGGGCGTACGCATTAAGGGTGTTCCACAGGTCGTTGGGGCGGGGCGCGGTAAGCGCCGATCGAGCGACCGGAATCATGGGATAGAGGGCGGATCAACATGACAAGTCAGGCGGCATTGAAACTCGTGGGCAAGGAAGAAGGCGACAAGCAGCGCGCTCTGGAAGCGGCGCTCACCCAGATCGACCGGGCATTCGGCAAGGGCTCGGTGATGAAGCTGGGCGAGAAGGGCAAGGTCGAGATGGAGTCCGTCTCCACCGGCTCGCTCGGTCTCGACATCGCCCTGGGCATCGGCGGTCTGCCCAAGGGGCGGATCATCGAGGTCTACGGCCCGGAAAGCTCGGGTAAGACGACCCTGGCCCTGCACGTGGTGGCCGAGGTCCAGAAGGCCGGCGGCACCGCCGCCTTCGTCGACGCCGAGCACGCGCTGGATCCGTCCTACGCCTTCAAGCTGGGCGTCAATCTCGACAACCTGCTGGTGGCCCAGCCCGACAACGGCGAACAGGCCCTGGAGATCACCGACACCCTGGTGCGCTCGGGCGCCGTCGACATCGTGGTCATCGACTCGGTCGCGGCCCTGACGCCGAAGGCTGAAATCGAAGGCGAGATGGGCGACAGCCTGCCGGGCCTGCAAGCCCGTCTGATGAGCCAGGCGCTGCGCAAGCTGACCGCCTCGATCAACAAGGCCAACACCATCGTCATCTTCATCAACCAGATCCGTCACAAGATCGGCGTGATGTACGGCAGCCCGGAAACCACCACGGGCGGCAACGCCCTGAAGTTCTACGCCTCGGTGCGCCTGGACATCCGCCGCACCGGTTCGGTGAAGGTGCGTGACGAGATCATCGGCAACAATGTCCGCGTGAAGGTGGTCAAGAACAAGGTGGCCCCGCCGTTCCGCGAGGTCGAGTTCGACATCATGTACGGCGAGGGCATCTCGAAGCTCGGCGAAGTCATCGACCTGGGCGTCAAGGCCGGGATCATCGACAAGGCCGGCTCGTGGTTCTCGTACGGCAGCCAGCGCATCGGCCAGGGCCGCGACAATGTCCGCGAGTTCCTGAAGACCAACCCCGACATCGCCGCCTCGATTGAAGCGGCCGTCCGCAAGTCGTCACAGAAGATCGAGGAAGAGCTCCTCGTCGGCGGCCCGGAAGAGGGCGAAGAAGACTAGGCCTTCAGGCCTTACCGTTTCGCGGCCCTCGCCCGACCCCGGGCGTCCCCGCCTTCAACACGCCCGCGGCCGGACCGCCGCGAGGGCCGCGATCGCAGGCCGCCTGGACCCCATGCCAGGCGGCCTATTTTCGTTGGAAATTTGAGAGGAGAATGCGGTGTGGATCCAAATAGGCTGATAGGGGCCGGCTTCGCGGTCGTCGCTGTTCTTGCTGCGGCCGTTGGCCGTCATTTCTCTGATCGAGCGGGAGAAAAGCCGCCGTTTGAATCATGGAAGGAAAACAGCCCTGAGGAGTTGGCGACGCAAGGGCGAGTTAAGGCAGCAAAGCTCAAGAGAAATCTCTCTTATCTTGTAGTCCTAGTTGCAGGGTTGGCTGGCGCGGCGTTCGGCCTGTTGCGCGCATAGGCCCAACCCCGAACCCGCCCTTTTCCGCCGCAACCCGCGCCCCCATCTCCGAGTCGGTTTCCACTTCACCAAAATCCGCGCTATGCAGCGCCCGACTCCCGGCCGCCTGCCGGACCGGTACGCCAGACTTGAGACGCTCATGCCCAGCTTGAACGAGATCCGCAGCACCTTCCTCGACTACTTCGGCAAGGCCGATCACGCCGTGACGCCGTCGGCGCCGCTGGTGCCGCAGAACGATCCGACCCTGCTGTTCGTCAATGCCGGCATGGTGCCGTTCAAGAACGTGTTCACCGGCGCCGAGACGCCCGCCCATCCGCGCGCGGCCAGCTCGCAGAAGTGCGTTCGCGCCGGCGGCAAGCACAACGACCTGGACAATGTCGGCTACACCGCCCGCCACCACACCTTCTTCGAGATGCTGGGCAACTTCTCGTTCGGCGACTACTTCAAGGAACAGGCGATCCACCACGCCTGGACCCTGCTGACCCGCGACTTCGCCCTGCCGAAGGAAAAGTTGCTGGTCACGGTCTACCACACCGACGACGAGGCGGCCGACCTGTGGAAGAAGATCGCCGGCCTGTCCGACGATCGTATCATCCGCATCCCGACCAGCGACAACTTCTGGTCCATGGGCGACACCGGCCCCTGCGGCCCGTGCTCGGAGATCTTCTTCGACCACGGCGAAGGCATCCCTGGCGGTCCTCCGGGCAGCCCCGATGAAGACGGCGACCGCTTCATCGAGATCTGGAACCTGGTCTTCATGCAGTTCGAGCAACTGGCCGGCGGCGAGCGCGTCTCGCTGCCCAAGCCCTCGATCGACACCGGCATGGGCCTGGAACGCGTCGCGGCCGTCCTGCAGGGCGTGCACAACAACTACGACGTCGACCTGTTCAAGGCCCTGATCGCCGCGTCGGTCGAGCTGACCGGCGTCAAGGCCGAGGGCGACCAGGCCCCGTCGCACCGTGTCATCGCCGACCACCTGCGCTCGTCGTCGTTCCTGCTGGCCGATGGCGTGACGCCGTCGAACGAAGGCCGCGGCTACGTCCTGCGCCGGATCATGCGCCGCGCCATGCGCCACGCCTATCTGCTGGGCGCGCAAGAGCCCCTGATGCACCGCCTGGCCCCGACCCTGGTGGCCGAGATGGGCCAGGCCTATCCGGAACTGCGCCGCGCCGAGGCCTCGATCGTCGAGACCCTGCGCCAGGAAGAAGAGCGCTTCCGCGTCACCCTGGGCCGCGGCATGGGTCTGCTGGACGACGCCACCGCCAACCTGACCAGCGGCGGCGTGCTGGACGGCGAGACCGCCTTCAAGCTCTACGACACCTACGGCTTCCCGCTGGACCTGACCCAGGACGCCGTGCGCGCCAAGGGCCTGACCGTCGACACCGACGCCTTCGACGCGGCCATGGAAAAGCAGCGCCAGATGGCGCGCGCCAACTGGGCCGGCTCGGGCCAGCAGGCCGGCGCCGCCGCCTGGTTCGCGATCAAGGAAAAGGCCGGCGCGACGGACTTCGTCGGCTATGAGAACACCGAGACCACGGGCGTCGTGAAGGCGCTGCTGGTCGACGGCGTCGAGGTCGAGAGCGCCACGGGCGGGACCACCGTCGAGGTGCTGCTGGACCGCACCAGCTTCTACGCCGAGAGCGGCGGCCAGGCCGGCGACACCGGCGTGCTGGAGGCCAACGGCCGCGAGAACAAGGTGATCGACACCCAGAAGCAGGCCGGCGAACTGTTCGTCCACCGCGTCGAGCTGTCGGGCGACCTGAAGGTTGGCGACCAGGTCGTGGCCTCGGTCGACGCCGAGCGCCGCCACACCACCCGCTCCAACCACTCGGCCGCCCACTTGGTGCACGCCGCCCTGCACCATGTGCTTGGCCCGCACGTCGCCCAGAAGGGCCAGATGGTCGACGGCGAGCGCATGCGCTTCGACTTCAGCCACGGCGGTCCGCTGACCGCCGAGGAGCTCGACAAGATCGAGGCCGAGGTCAACGAAGTCATCCGCCAGAACGTCCCGGCCGAGACCAAGGAAATGGCCCCGCAGGAGGCCATCGAGGCCGGCGCCGTGGCGCTGTTCGGCGAAAAGTACGGCGACAGCGTCCGCGTGCTCACGCTCGGCAAGTCGCTGGCGGATGAGGCCAAGGCCTATTCGGTCGAACTGTGCGGCGGCACCCATGTGGCCCGCACCGGCGACATCGCCCTGTTCAAGATCGTCTCGGAGCAGGGCGTCGCCGCCGGCGTGCGCCGCATCGAGGCCCTGACCGGCGAGGCGGCCCGCCGCTTCCTGCTGGACCAGGCGGGCGTGGCCAAGTCGCTGGCCGACCAGTTCAAGACCCCGGTCCTGGAAGTCGGCGCGCGCGTCGACGCCCTGATCGCCGACCGCAAGCGCCTCGAGAAGGAACTGGCCGACGCCAAGAAGCAGCTGGCCCTGGGTGGCGGCGGCGGTGCGGCGGCCGGTCCTGAGGACGTCAACGGCACCGCTCTGATCGCCCGCGTCCTGGACGGCGTCGGCGGCAAGGAACTGCGCGGCGTCGCCGAGGAGTTCAAGAAGCAGCTGACCAACGGCGGCGTCGTGGCCCTGGTCGGCACCAGCGACGGCAAGGCCGCCGTCACGGTGGCCGTGACCGCCGACCTGACGGCCAAGTTCAGCGCCGCAGACCTCGCCAAGGCCGCCGTGATCGCTATGGGCGGCCAGGGCGCCGGCGGCAAGGCCGACTTCGCCCAGGGCGGCGCCCCGGACGACAGCAAGGCCAATGAAGGCCTGGCCGCCGTCAAGGCGATCCTGGCCGGCTGATCGGCCGACGATCGATGAAGACGAACAGCCCGCCCTCCGATCGGAGCGGCGGGCTTTTCATTGGGCTCAGCGCTTGAGCCGCTTGAGAATCGAACGCGGACGGTCAAGAACTTCAACCTCAGGGACAGCGCGCAGACCGCGCCCGGAGCTGAGGGGGAACGCGCATGAACTTCGCGAAGATGGCCGTGATCGCGGCCCTTGCTCTAACGACGTCCATGCCTGCCGTGCGGTCCAGCGCCGCCGAAATCCTGATCCAGGATGAGAAGTCGCAGCCAGAGAGCCTGGCGGTGGCGCCAGACGGGACGTTGTACGTCGGCAGCGCCAGCTCGCCCTACGTCTACCGGGTCAAGAAGGGCGCGACGACGGCCGAGCGCTTCATCGACGCCAGCGCCGAAGGGCCCGGCACGTTCTTCTTCGGGCAACTGGTGGACGCGGGCACGTTGTGGACCTGCCAGCTGACGCCCATCCCCGACACGACGCCGGTGCGTCGCCGCACCAGCCTGCGCGGTTTCGATCTCGCGACCGGCAAGGAAAAGCTGCGCTGGGACCTGCCGGGCGACACCACGACCTGCAACGATTTCGCCATCGGGCCCGACAAGGCGCTCTACATCTCCGACACCGCCAACGCCAAGATCTACCGCCTGGCGGCGGGGGCGACGGCGGCCGAGCTGTTCCTGGACAATCGCCTGTTGCTGGGCATCGACGGCGTGGCCTTCCTGGACGGCGCGCTCTACGTGAACAGCGTATCCCTCAACAAGCTGTTCCGCATTCCCATCGACGCTCAAGGGAAGCCCGGCGCGCTGGTGGACATCTGGATGGATGCGCCGGTGAAGGGCCCCGACGGCATGCGCGCGGCGGGCGGCAAGCTGTTCGCCGCCGAGAACCGGGCGGGCAAGATCCACGCTTTGACCATCACGGGCGACATCGCCCATGTGACCGTCCTGAAGGAAGGCTTGAAGACGCCGACCGGCGTGGAGCCGGCTGGCGACACCCTGTGGTTCACCGAGCGCGGCGCGGGGAAGGTGTGGTCTATCCCGCTGCCGAAATAGCGGCCGCGGCGCCCAAGGCGCCCGCGAAGACCTCCTCGAGCACGCCGACGTCCACGTCCTTCAGCGACCTGAAGCGGATACAATAGCCCGTGATCTTGGCCTTGCCGAGCCGGGAGCCATAGGTCTGCGACAGGAAGGCCTTGTCCTTCAGGCCCATGACATAGACCGACAGGCCGGATGTGTTGGCGCTGAGACCCAGCTTGTAGAACGCCCGCGAACTTCCGTCGGCATAGTCCAGCGTCTGCGCCCCGTAGCCGATGTTCGGGTTGGAGACGATCTTGCCGGCGCCATCCCGGCCGTCCAGGAACCAGAGCTGGGCGTCGGGCGCGATCGCCAGGATACGTCGGTGCAGGTCCTGCAACTCCTGGCGCTTGGCCGCAGGCTGGTCGTCGATATAGCGGTCGATCTGTTCGCGCACGTCCATGCCGAGGGTCTCCCTTTCCCTGAAGACGATCGAGCTTGCCGTAAACCGACACGGACCGCTTGACGGCGTGAGATATTCGCGATGATTTACAGTTGTAGTCTTCGAGGGGCGGCGAGATGCGTATCTGGATCGGATTGGCGCTTCTGCTCGGCCTCACAGCCTGCAACCAGAACCAGGCGCCCTCGACCGCCATCCCGCCGCCGTCGTTCTGGCGTGTCGAGATCGTCGAGGACAGCGGCGGCCAGACCGGCGCGGTCGAGGTCTGCGCCAATCCCGAACTGATCTCGTCCTTCACCCGCGTCGAGCCCAGCATCGGCGGCCAGCCTTGCGAGCCCTACGGCAAGCCGGCGACCGACACCGCCACGGAGCATGCCGGCCGCTGCCAGGCCAATGGTCAGCACTTCGGCCTCTACACCTCGATGAAGGGCGACCCGGCCAGCGATTTCACGGTCCGCTTCGCCTTGCAGCCATTGACGGCCGATGTCGGCAAGGTGGTCCAGGCCCGCCGCTATCACCGGATCGGCGCCTGCCCCGCCGGCTGGACGGCCGGCGAGCAGCGTAAGGTCGGCGCCGCGACGGGCTCGAACCTGCTCACCCCTTGAGCCAACCTAGCCCTTGAGGAAAGCCGACAGCTTGTTGCCGTCCGGATCTCGGACATAGGCCAGGTAGTAGCCCTCGCCATAGGCTGGGCGCGGTCCGGGCGCGCCGGCGCAGGCCCCGCCATGGGCCAGGGCGGCGGCGTGGAAGGCGTCGACCTGCTCGGCGCTTTCGGCCTTCAACCCGACCATGATGCCGTTGCCCGCCTTGGCCGGTTGGCCATTCTCGGGCGCGCAGATCATGACCGTGGCGTGGTCCTCGTCGGGGCCATAGCCGATCCAGTCGCCCTGCCGCCACAGGCGCTGGTTGCCCAGAGCGCCCAGCACGGCGTCGTAGAAGGCGCCGGCCCGGTCGAGGTCGCTGGCGCCGATGGTGATGTAGCTGATCATGATGGTCTCCTCCTGGCGGAGACCCTACGCCCCTAGCTGACGCGGGCTGTCAGCAGTAGCGCGACGACTGACAGGGTGATCGCCGAGGCGGCCGTGGTCAGGGCCACGATCCGGGCCGCCCCGCGCGGCCAGACGCCGTAGGTTCGGGTCTGGATGAAGACATTGACCGCCGTCGGGGCCGCCGCCAGAAGGGTCGCGCCGGCGCGGAACAGCGGCGGGGCAGGCGCCAGGCCGATAGCCAGCCAGACCAGCAGCGGGAAGGCGGCCAGCTTGACGATCGCGGCCAGCAGCACCGGCGCGCCGGCCGGCGAGGCCTCGCCCTCGGTCTCGCGCAGGCCAAGCGCCGCGCCCAGCGCCACCAGTCCGACAGGGCTGCCCGAGGCGGCGGCCATGCCGATGGCGCGGTCCAGCGGCTCGGGCAGGGCCAGGTCCAGCAGGGCTAGCGCGACGCCGGCCAGGGCCGCGGCCACGACCGGGTTGCGGAAGGCCTGCACGGTCGAGCGCCAGACCGACCGGCCCGCCGCCCAACCCAGCAGGCCCACGCCCGCCGTCGCCAGCACCGCGAAGTCGATAGCCACCACGCCCGCGACCAGCCGCGCGGCCTCGGCCCCGAGGACGGCGGCGGCGACGGGCAGAGCGAGGAAGGCGCTGTTGCCTACGCCGGACGCCATGCCGACTCCAGCGCGCTCAGCCTTGTTCCAGCCCAGCACGCGGCCGGCCGTTACGGTCGCGGCCATCAGCAGCAGGCCGACGGCGGCATAGGCGACCAGACCCAGCAGCAGGTCGTGTCCGGGCCGTCCGAGACGCGACAGCGAATGGAGCAGCAGGGCGGGGAAGCCGACCCAGTAGACATAGGCCGAAAGGCCTCGCGTCATCGGTCCGTCCAGCAGACGAAGACGCGCCAGAGCCACGCCCGCGCCGACCAGCAGGAAGAACGGCCAGACCCGCGAGAGGACGTCGAGGACGAGGGCGGTCACAGGCGGAGCGTCAGCCCTGGCGCTCGTCGCCCGGCAGGCGGATGTGCACCAGCTTCCAGGTGAACAGCGCCTTGCGCTCGAAGGTGAAGATCGTGACCTTGCCGCTGCCGTCCGGCCGCTTGACGGCGATACGCACGCGGTTGGGATCCCAGTAGGCGATGCCCGGATAGGGGCCCTTGACCGTGTCCTTGAGCTGGCCGGTCAGCGATGTGTCGCGGCTGAAGGCCGGCGGGGCCTTGCCCGGCGCGTAGCCGCGCGTCAGGGCCGAGACGCCGGCCACGGTCAGGTAGCGGTCGACCTTGGGCTCGGGCGGGGCCAGGGGCTCGATGGCCTTCTTGAACACGCTGAGCGGGTCGCGCCAGATCGACGGCGCTTCCGGCTGGGCGGCGGGGGCCTCGGCCACCAACTGGCCGGTCAGGCTTCGGCGCACGGCGGGGAAGTCGACCAGCTCGCCGATCGCCTGCACGTCCTCGTACTGGGCGGCGGCCTTCAGGGCGCGGAACGCGAACCACGGCGCCGTGGCGAAAGCGGCGGCGAAGACGAAGATCGCCAGCACGATCAGGTCCCAGATCCGCTTCTGCAGGGTCATGCCGCCTCCGAAAGGTTAACGCGGATAGACCAGTTCTCGCGTTCTCCCGCAAGAGCGCTCGCGTGAGCCGCGACAACGCGCGCGTGGAGGCCGGTGGGGCAGGGTGTTATGCAGGCGGCGAGGGGCGCGTATCGGGGATTCCAGTTTTGTCCGCGTCAAAGTCGCTTGCCCGCGCCACCGCTCTGGCGGTCGCGCTGGTTGCTCCATCGCTCGCCCATGCCGCCGATCTCGACGCAGCCGTGCTGGCTGAGCTGAACTACGTCCGCGCCCATCCTGCCGACTATGCCCGCGAGCTGCGGCGCGCGCCTGAGTGGGCGTTAGAGCAGGAAGAGCCGGGCGCGGTGGAGGAGGCGATCGCCTTTCTGGAGCGCCAGCCGGCCATGGCGCCGCTGAAGGGCGACAAGCGGCTGGGCGCGGCGGCGTTGCAGCATGTTCGCACACAGGGTCCGAGCGGGGAGATCGGCCACGGGACGGCGGGAAGTCTCGGCCTGCGCCTGCGGGCCGCCGGGGTCTATGCGGGCATGGCGGCGGAGAACATCTCGTATGGCTACGACGACGCCCAGTCGGTCGTGCGGCAGCTGGTCATCGACAGCCGGGTGGCGGGGCGTGGGCATCGCCGCAACATCTTCGCGGCCGGCTACACCACGGCGGGCGTGGCGTGCGGCGGGCATCGGCAGTGGGGCGCGATGTGCGTCATCGACTTCGCCGGGGCGCTGATGGAGCGCGGCAAGGCCGAGTAGGCAAAAGAAAACGCCCCGGAGGTTGGACCCCTGGGGCGCTCTTGTTTCAGGCCTGAGCCCGAAAGCCTTAGGCCATGGCCTTCTTCAGGTTCTCGTCGATCTTGTCGAGGAAGCCTTCGGTGGTCAGCCAGCCTTGCTTGTCGCCGACCAGCAGGGCCAGGTCCTTGGTCATGAAGCCGCTTTCGACGGTGTCGACGCAGACCTTTTCCAGGGTCAGGGCGAAGTCGGCCAGTTCCTGGTTGTCGTCCAGCTTGGCGCGGTGGGCCAGGCCACGGGTCCAGGCGAAGATCGAGGCGATCGGATTCGTCGAGGTCGGGTTGCCCTTCTGGTGCTGGCGGTAGTGGCGGGTGACGGTGCCGTGGGCGGCCTCGGCCTCCACGGTGCGGCCGTCCGGCGTCATCAGCACCGAGGTCATCAGGCCGAGCGAGCCGTAGCCCTGGGCCACCACGTCCGACT